>ORJL010871293.1_pt1 | contig 14585 bp, 9 predicted proteins | sample 1779941 | NCBI WGS metagenome assembly ORJL01 (sample SAMEA104232317, study PRJEB22302) | groundwater metagenome | biome: forest; feature: aquifer; material: groundwater | place: USA | collected 2011-08-07 | depth 5.8 m
CCGCAATGAAGTCGTCGAAGACATTCTGTTTCCGCAGCTTGGTACCGGCCTGATGCCAATCCTCGCCATACTCGCCGCCGCCGCGCAGGTTCGGCATGGCAAACACGCCCCCCATCTCCATCCAGACCAGGTTCGCGATGGAGAACGAAGGGGTGAGGCTGATGTTAAACCCACCGTAACCATAGAGGTAGGTGGGCGCCCGTCCATCGAGTTTGAGCCCCTTTTTGTGGCTGATGAACATCGGCACCCGTGTCCCGTCCTTGCTCAAGAAGAAGACCTGCTTGGTTTCGTAATCGTCCGGACTGAAGGCCACCTTGGGCTGGCGGAACACGGTGCTCGCGCCGGAAGTGGGGTCGTAGCGAAGGATGACAGCCGGCGTGTTGAAGCTCGTAAACGAGTAGAACGTCTCTGTGTCGTCCTTTCGGCCTCCAAACCCGCCCGCCGAACCGAGGCCGGGCAGGGCAACCTCCCGGATAAACGCTCCGTCGGTCTTGAACACCTTCACCTGCGCACGGGCATCCTTCAGATAATTGGCGATGAACTGGTGGTTGACCACGCTCACCGCGCCGAGCGTCTCGGCGGCTTGTGGGATGACCTCGCGCCAACGGGCGCGGTCTGGCTCGCGAACGTCGATGGCGATGATCCGCCCACGCGACGCCTTGAGATCGGTGTGAAACCAAAACACGGGTCCATCGTTATCAATGAAGTTGTAGGAGGCATCGAAGTCATTGAGCAACTCCACAACCGCCGCCCCTGGCGTCTCGAGATCCCGGTAGAACACACGGTTCTTAGGGTCAGTCCCTTGGGAGACCGTGATCACGAGGTACCGTCCGTCATCGGTAACGCTGCCGCCGAATCCCCAGTCCTTGTGATCAGCACGCTGATAGATCAGGTCGTCCTCGGATTGCGGCGTGCCCAGGCGATGGTAGTAGAGCTTCTGAAAGTAGTTGACCCCGCTCAACTGCGCGCCCGCCTTGGGCTCATCGTACCGGCTGTAGAAGAAACCTTTGCTATCGTGCGTCCACGAGGCGCCCGAGAACTTGACCCATTTGAGCCGGTCCGGAAGGTCCTGGCCAGTCCGGATGTCGCGCACCTTCCACTCCTGCCAGTCCGACCCCGCCGTTGCGAGCCCATATGCCATCAAGTTGCCATCCTCGCTGATGGCGTAGCCGGAGAGCGCCACCGTCCCATCCGCGGAGAGCTTGTTGGGGTCCAAGAGCAAGGTTGGCTCCTGATCCAGAGTCTTAAGGGTGTAGAGGACGCTCTGGTTCTGGAGTCCGTCGTTGCGGGAGTAGAAGTAGCGGCCGCCCTGTTTGAACGGCACGCCAAAGCGTTCGTAGTTCCAAAGCGCGGTCATCCGTTCCTTGATGCGCGCCCGCTCGGGGATCTGTTCGAGAAAGCCGAACGTGACCTTGTTTTGAGCCTCGACCCAAGCCTTTGTTGAGGGCGCGTTGTCGTCCTCGAGCCAGCGGTACGGGTCGGCCACCTTCACTCCATGGTAGTCATCGACTTGGTTGGTCTGAAAGGTGGTGGGATAGGCCGTTCCCGGCAGGTCCCCTTGCCTCTTTGCAGGTTTACTGTTCGTCATGCATCCTGTCATCGTCAGAGCCGCCGCAATGCCAGCGCCAGCGAAAAAGGTCAGCAGAGCCGCTCGGGGGAACCGGTCTTGACTGAAGGTGGAGAGTTTTGCCATAGAGCAATAAGAATAAGAATGGGCCAGAGCGGCCTGGGCCGCTGGAGTTGCTATGAGTAATTTACGCCAGGCAAGCATCGGCAGACCCTAGGTGGTTTGGTTCGGCACGTCAACGCTGGGCCACCGTCCGATGCGTCGCGGGCCCAGGGTTCGTAATCCCGGCTTCAGCCGGCGGGACGGTCGCCTTTCCGAGCGGGTCAAGAATCTTCAATGTCATCATGCTGCCGCGCATCTCACAGCCTGGAGGCGGAACTCCGAACCTGATGCCCGGCTACTTTTGAGCATCCCGCTCGCTCACCAGAATTGCCAGGCCCCCTTCCCCACCACCCAGAGGCCCAGAAGGCAATTGGTGATCGCATGCGCGGTCATCGCGTCCCCCAACCGGTTCTTCCGACAGACCAGGCCCTGGTAGGCGAAGCCGCAGAGTATCCCCGCCAACCATTGGCCGTGCGCAAAGCCAAACACGGTCGAGGTCGCTAGGAACGGTGTCCACTTGAACGTCCCAAGCGGAACCGCCAGAAAATCAGGCCTGACGATGTAGCGATAGACAAACGAACGGTAAAAGGTCTCCTCGAGCGGCGGGACCACGAAGGTCGAGCCGAGGATGCGTGCAATACAGAACAACCACGCGAGGGCCGAGCCGGCTCCAAATTCGAGGTTCGGATTCCAGTCTCTACCAGGTTTGCCCAGCGAGGAATGGACCTGATCCAGCTTGGGATAGAAAGGGTCGAGGCCCACCCAAACGACGAAGACCGCCACTCCCACCACCACCGCCTCCCAACTCATCGCCCATCTCATCTCCAGAACGAGCGGACGCATCAACCAGATCATCCAGGCTCCGACTGGGATCTTGAGCAGGTAGCACCAGTAGTTCGAGGCTTCCCCGAAGCGCCCCTGGAGAAAGGTCAGGGCAAGGAAGAAGACAAATGGGGCCGCGCGGGCGACGATGGGTGAGCGTGCAAGTAGATCTTGGACAGCTTTCATGCGCATCAACTGAAATAGGGCTGCCCCCTTAGAGCCCGTTTGAAAACTCGCCGGGTCAGGGGACCCGGCCTACAGAGCATAAAGACTCTGCCGGTCTGCTGTAGGCCGCGTGCCCTCACGCGGCGCTTTGCCTGTGTTTTCAAACAGGCTCGTTGCCCGCAGCCGGCGTTCCTACGCCTTTCTCTCATCGTCGGCGGGGGTCCTACGGTTTCAGGGGGAGGACCTTCGTCTGGTCCCCGAATTCCAACTTGACGCTTTCCCGGTGGATTTCAACCAGGCGCGCTCCATTCACTTCATCCCCCACATAGAGTATCTTGCCATTCAGGCGCACCGACGGCTTACTCAGCCTGTAAAATATCCCCTGCAACCTCAACTCAGGCCACCCGCCGCCGGGGTCGGATGGCTTGACCGTGCTGGAGGCGGCCACGAACGTCGCCGGTTGTGGCGCGGAAGCAGGCGCCTGCGTTCGCGGCAGGTTCGTCTCCCCCGCACCGGACGCGGGAGCGGCTTCCGCCGAGACCCGCTTGGCGGGCTCCGGCGCCAGAGCCATCGCACCAGGCGAGGCCGGTCCTGGACGGATCACGATGTTCGTGTTGACCTGCACGGCGGAAGCAGCCCTGGCATGGGCTTCGCGCGGTGTCGGCAACGGTACATCACCCGCCTTTGGAATGGCTGCGCCGGAAGAAGTGGCCGGGGTGGGAGAGGAGGCGGTCAGCGCCGGAGCACTGCCCGGTTTGAGCCCCTGCCAAAGGAACCAACCGGCCGCGCCTAACACCGCCGCCACCAGGAGGAAGGCGAAAAGCTTGGCCCCCCCCCCCGAGGATTGTCCTCCTCGTTCCACTGGCTTCAAGCCCGCCCCTGGCGAGATGGGCGGCGCAGCCTGTTTCTGGGTCTGGTTGGCCCGTTTCAGGGCGTCGTTGATAAGACTCATGTTTCGATTCCACCTTCCAGTTCACGGACGGCCAGACCTACCATTTTGAAATCCACGCGGTCGCGTTGTTGCACAAAGCCGGCGAGCAGGCACTTGTCACACACCGCGTTGATCAGCCGGGGGACTCCCCGGCTGTAACGATAGATGCGCCATATGCCCGGGGCTGTGAAGTAGGGCACGCCTGTGGCCCCGGCGATTTCAAGTCGGTGTTGGATGTAAGGGCTCATTTCACGCAACCGCAACGAACGCAGATGGAACCGGATGGTAATCCTTTGCCGGAGTTGGCGCAACCGGTGATTATTGAGGCGGTCCCGCAGCTCTGGCTGGCCCAGGAGAACGATCTGGAGCAACTTGCGGTAGTCGGTCTCCAGATTCGACAGGAGCCTAACTTGCTCGAGCAACTCATCCGTCAGGTCCTGCGCCTCGTCAATGATCAACACCGCCTCCTTCCCCTGCTCCACCAATCCAAGCAGGAAACGGTTCAGCGCTGAGACCGTTTCCAAGCGATCGAGTCCCTTCACCTGAAGGCCAAACTCCAAGGCGATCGCCTTCATAAGCTGATCGGCATCAAGGACGGGGTTGATGATCAGAGCTGTGGCAAACCGGTCTCCCAACTCCTCCAGCATGGCCCGGCAAACCGTAGTCTTGCCCGCGCCCACCTCGCCCGTAAGTTGCACGAACCCCTTGCGCTCGCGAATCCCGTAGAGCAGATGATTGAACGCCTCACGATGCTTCGGGCTGTAAAAGAGGAATCGCGGGTTCGGCGTGATGTCGAACGGCGGCTCCTTCAGCCCGTAGTATTCCAGGTACACCCTGACAGTTTACAGAAAGCCGGACTGGGAGAAAAGATTTTTTGCAGCCCGCCCGCTCAGCGCTCGATAATAGCCTCCTTCTCGACACGATGATCCTCACCCCACAGCCGCACCCGGGTATCTCCAAATGCGTGGTACACCCTCACCCGGCGGGAGGCCGCGATCGAACGTCCATCCAGACTTCGCAGGGTGAACAGGACCGGACTCTCGTAGTTGTGCCCGCCCCAGCTCGTTGCGTGGAAGGCCACAAAGCCCGCTGACTCGATCAGGAAGCCGTACACGGGCAGTACCACCGTCTGCGGCCCTTTTCGTGGGACCTTCAGGTCGGCCCCCCCAGCATTGACGATCACCTCAACCGCATCCGCACCCGTGCTGAAGACCGAACGGCGCGCCTTGCGGTCGGGCGTGAGGAACTGATGCTGCGTCATTGTCAGCTCCGCGGTTAGCTCGTTCAACGGTGAGAGGACCTCATAGGTGTTCTTGACGAACCGGTCCAACGCGCAGAGGCCCTGAGTCCAACCATCGTCTCCTCGCACAAACAACCCCGGATCACCGGGTCCGGGCAGCGCCTCAGGCGGCAGGGATTCGAACTGGACGGAATCGTTGTCCACGTTGAGTCGGCCCACCAGAAAGCGCCCCTCTCCGTCATCACGCCCCCGGAGGGGCGCCCTCCTTCCAGAACCCGCCTCGAGAAGCCCCAGGCGAATATCGAACCTGCCCTTCAAACCGGCAGGAACCGTGAGTGGAAAGGGGCCGTGCTCGTTAGGTCCGATCTTCCATGCGGCGCCGGATGCCGGCAACGGGTAGTCGTTCTGGAACTTGATCGTGCCCACAGAGTCGGTGAAATGGACGAAAACACTCCTGAAATCGGACGGTTCCTTCTCGACTTCCCACCGGTAACGAACCTCGACCTGCCGCGGCCCTGTTTGCTTGATCGCGGGCGCCTGGGGACGGACGGCGAGCGGATCGCCCGCGCCCGCGGGGGCCGTCCAATACAAATGCGAGGGGACGCTGTGGTAGTTCAAGGGGCGTCCAATACTGATATGGTGAAGGACGTACTCCGCCGCCCTGGCGGGATCGTACCCGTATTTGCCGTACATGGCGATGCTGTCCCGGTAAACAATCTCAAAGAGCGGCACCGACACGCCGCCCACTTTCCCCAGAAGACCAGGGTCGTGATAATAGCCGCCGCTGACCCCGGTCAACCCCTCAAAGAAGTCACTGACCGGAATGGCCCACTCGCGTCCGCACTCGCTGCCGAAGATGCCGAACAACTCGCGCGAGTAGGCTGACAGCTCCTGCTTCCACTTGATGTCGTCCCCCAGAGTGAGGGGATGCCTTGGGTCATGGCACTCCAGAAGTCCCGCCGCGAAAGTTGTGTCGATGAAATAGGCGTCCGGGCCCACCAAGGTGCGAACGGCCGGCAGGTTCTGCGGCCGCCTGGCCAGCTCGACGGCCTTCTTGGAACAGGTGATATAGGCGCGCCCACCCGCCCATGTCCCACCGCGAATAGGACGCCCACCCGTGGCCTTCGCCAGATAGTCCTCGTTCCACGACGGCGCGTCGCGGTACATATCCTGATAATTGTCATGGAGGCCAAAGACGTAACCCAGCGCCTGCACCCGGCGCGCGCAGGCGGCCAGCGCTTCGGTGCCCCCGCACTCAGGCGCGGCGGGGAGAATGTCGGGATGTTGGTTGTCGTACCCCCGATGGGTCCAACCGCCCATCAGGAAGAGCACTTTGTCCAGTTTCAGGTCGTTCTTGAGGTGCTCGGCCACTTGGGCTGCCTCGGCGAAGGTCCAATGCACGCGTAGCGAAGTTTCCATCGTGCTCTCTTCGTTCATTCCCCGCTCGAGGGCATTCCAGAGCTTGAAGTTCACCGCGCCGAAAAGCCGGGCTCGTTCCGGATGTCCCGCCAACTTCTCATCCCACCGCACCAGCAAGCCTCGCTGCCAGGCGATATCCCGATAGGCCTTGGCGATGGTCACGTAGTCGCCGGGACCAAGAAACCGCACGCAAACGCTCTCCGCCGATTTGCGCAATATCAGGGAGGGGGAAAGGACCTGCCGGCCCTTGAACCATGCGGCGTTTGTAAGAGTGCTCCGGACCTCGGCAGTCACGTAGGGATCACTCCAATAGACCAACGCCGCCGCCCCACCCTTCACCAAGCCCAACATCTCCATGTGGCAGCCCTCGTAGGCGTAGGTGCCGAAGGCGTGCGAGAACGCCAACCCGCTGTCCGCCGGAATCAGCAGACCCTCCCGAACAGGGACCACCACGTAGCCCTGCTCGCCGTCCGTCACCCACAACGACTCCTCAAGCAACCGCACGCTCTGCACGTTCAACGATTCATCCGCCTTGTAGCGGAATTCCAGGGTCTGTCCGCCAGAAAGAGCGCGCAAGGTCACTTTCAGCCGGCTTGCCGTCTGGCTCGCCAGAGGGTGGAAGGTCAGCTCCAGACCCCCGCTGACCCGAGTCACTCCGCAATGGTCCAAGGCAGCCTGTTGCGACTTTCCTTCGATCTCGAGGGTCACCTCGCCAAATCGAGGCTGGTAAGGGTTCGAGCGCCAGGTGACCTTCCCATCCCGGTCGAGAATCTCATACGCGCCGGTGTCTGGAGAGATCTGAAAGACCAGATGGGAGGTCTTGAGAGTGACGGGCGCGGCCGCCCCATGGGAAACAAGGGAGACCCAGACCAGAGCCAAGCCAATCACCATTCGGCTAAGGATTTGCATGCGGGCGATTATGCGCCGTCCTGCCCCGTTTGCCAACCAAGAGAATCAGGCTCAATTGCCTCGTGCCTTTTCCACAGCTCTAGAGTAATTCTCTGGCGTGCATCTGGCTCACCTGCGCCTCCGAGATTTTCGCAATTATGCGCGCCTGGACGTGGAGTTCGCGCCCGGATTTCATTTGCTCCTGGGCGACAACGCCCAGGGCAAAACGAACATCCTCGAAGCGATCTACCTCCTGGCGACGCTGCGGTCCTTCCGTGGCGTTGGCGGCGCGCAGATCATCCGGCATGCCCAGAAGGGCTACTTCATCGGCTCGCGGGTGGTCGGCCAGGAAAGCCATGAAATCCGGATTTATTGGTCGGCTCAGGAACGCAGACTGAGCCTGGACGGCCAACCTGTCCGCAAGTTGACCGACTACTTGGGCACCGTGCGGGCGGTGGTCTTCTGCACAGAGGACCTGCAACTCATCAAAGGCCCCGCCAGCCGCCGACGCCGGTTCCTGGACCTGCTCCTGGCCCAGACGCATCCGTCCTATCTTCCCCTGCTGCAGCGCTACGCGCTCGTCCTTCGCTCCCGCAACGCGCTCCTCAAGCTGCGTCCGGTGGATGAGGCGTCGGTGGAGAGCTTCACCCACGAGCTGGTAAGCCTGGGCGTCCAAATCATGCAACGACGGCAGGAACTGACGCCTCTGCTTTCACCCCTGGTTTGCGGGGCGTACGGACGGATCGCACACCAGGCGGAGGAGTTGTCACTCGCCTACCACCCCAGCGTGCGAGGAGGTTTCGCCGTGGAACTGGCGCAATCGCGCGCCCGTGAGCGCACTTATCGCACAACCCTGGTGGGGCCGCACCGCGACGAAATGCAGCTCATGCTCAACGGCAAACCGGCGGCGGCGTTCGCCAGCGAGGGCCAGAAACGGACCCTCGCCATCGCGCTCAAGATGGCGCAAGCCGAATACGTGTCGGGCTTGAATGGAGTTCCCCCAATCCTCCTCATCGACGACGTGATGGGCGAACTCGACGCGCGCCGCCGCAGCGGGCTTCTGCCCCTTCTGGATCGCTCGCGCCAAGCCAGCGGACAAGTGTTCATGACGTGCACGGAAGAGAACTGGCCGCACGAACTGGGCCGCGGCCTCCAACGATGGCAAGTCAACGCCGGAACGCTGCAACCCTCCGCCACCCCGCCGGAGCGGTAGGGCGCTTTCACATCGCGCAGTGCTGGAGATTCGATCGCGGGGAGAATCTGGAACTCACGAAGAGGAAGAGAAGAAGAGCCTCAATCCCGGTCCTTTCTTGAGTTCCTGATCAAACTGCCCCGCCAAACCGCTGACAACTCCGTTCATCAATCGTGATGGGTGCGATTCTCGTCCTGCGAGAGTTCGTAGCGGTAGAGGTATTGCGCGGTCGGAATCCACTCCGCGTGGCCATCACAGCAGACCACGTTGCCCCCCTTGTCGCCATGGTTGTTATACTTGTCCGGGAAGTTCTGGAACAGGGGCGGTTCATCCCCATCCAGGATGAGCCAGATTTGAGATGGCCCCGGGATCGTGCCCTTCAGCCCGAACGTGTCGTACTGATGCACATAGGTCTGCGCCGATGAGATGCTCTTGCGGGTGCCGCCCACCTTCACGGTCTCGCCCAAAATGGTGATCTCCGTGAACGACAACTTGTCGGGAGTGTAGTTCATGAAGCCATACTCTTCATAGCTACTGCCCGGGTTCTTGGTGTTCCCGGCGTAGTTGGCGAGATCAAACAGGAGGAACTTCCCGTCCGACACGTTGGTCCAGCCCACATCGGGCCGGATGTAGTTGTGCGTGCTGGGGCACAGGAAACTCTTCAGCGAGGGCACGTAGCGGGGGTAGAGATAGTTCTGGTTGTCGTTCGTGTCATGCACCGCGTCAGAGTAACAGCCCAAACGATCCTCGTCCGCGTAGAGTTGGGCGCCGATGCCGAGTTGGTGCAGGTTGCTTAGACACGCCGTCCGGTGGGCGCGCTCCTTGGCCGCGCTCAAGGCCGGCAACAGCAGCGCCACCAAAATGGCGATAATGGCAATCACAACCAGCAGTTCGATCAGCGTGAACGCAGCCTCTGCCAACCGAGGCCCCACCCACCAGGACTTCGTTTCCTTCATGTTTTTCCTTTCACTATTGGAGTTCCGGATAGACCCGACCGAGCAGGCGCCCAAACGTGTCATGGCACCAGGCCCGTCCCTCGGCAGTATCCAACCGCCGGTTTGCCGGCCAATCTAATGCGTCGATGACCTTGCTGAGTCGAATCCGGTGCGCTAATCCTTCACCCGCACCGCAGGCTTGAGGGTCCAGGCCTGAAGCCGGGCGAGGTCCATAAGCCGTGGGGCGCGGAATCCCTCTTTATGGATGATCCAGCCCCCAAAGAGCCCAGGCGTATCCTCGGCCACGTGCCGCGCGGGCAGAAGCTCCACCCGACTGGCGATAGGCACCCCTTCGGTCGTGGGTAGTCTGCCGTGCTGGGAGTAAAAACCCCAGACGGACGCCAAACCGCAGAGAAAATCCGCGGGAGGCAGAGCCTCAGCTCCGACGAACACCCTGGACGGCAGCCGCTTATTCGCCCGGACAAAGTCCCCAAGGTCCTTAACAGCATCTCGAAAAGCAGGCCAGTCCAGCCGTGTTCGCTCCGAGGAGGGCGGAGGGGCGGCCTCCGGGCCCAGCAACCCCCAGAGCCTCACCGGGAACTGCGGAGCTTTACCGTCGATGAGTCCTTCGACCGCTCGCAGGAGGAGTTCGAATTGGTCAGCACAGGAGTATGCCTGCTGACCCAGCACCCGGAAGTCCAAACGCTTGGGTCCCTCCTCGCAAAGCGTATGGGCAAGCTGCGAGAGACACGTTGCGGAACAACCATCCATTCGTGCCCCATCCCGATAGAGATCAGGCAACTCGCTGGCTGTAACAAACCGGACGCCCTGCATCTTTCGGATGAAATCAATGTAATCGCCAAACCGCTGGAAAGCGGCCTCGGTCTCCGCCTCGGGGCGCTGGGGAGGCCGGCGCCATTGCTCGCGGGGTGGATTGGCGCCGCGCCGGAAGTTGACTCCATCCCAGAACTCCTGGTGGACCCATTCGCAAGGATGGTAGAAGATGCTGATCAACCCGCCACCATCCTCCTTGGCCAACCTTTCGGCGATGGCAGCCACCTTCTGTTTGGCCGGCTCAACCACCTGCGGGTCGTGCAGGTCCATGCGCGTCCAATTGGGGCTCATCCCAAAGACGGACAGCGCGCCCGCATACCAAAACGGCTTGCCCTCCAGGCTCACCTGGTCTCCCTCATCTACGTAACAAGGCACCCCTCCGGACGCCACCCCGATCCACGCCAACGCCGCCGTGGCCTGAGGTGCCCAGGAAGAACCCGGCTGGCCGTAGCAGGCCAGCGTCTTAAGGCCAAAGATGCGGCGCACGTCCGCCGCCCCGCCGCTCTCTCGCCGGACGAACTCGGCCATGCCGTCCGTCAATCCGCAGTCCGCGAGGTATTCCGTGGGCGTCGGATGGACGGAATGGAAATCGGTATGGTAGCCAATGTCGTGTTTCTTCAAGGCGGTGATCACGTCCTGCCGGCTGCGCCGCTCCAGGACGCGCGCTTTTTCACCCACCATCTTGAACGTGGCGCGGACGCCCCGCTGCGTGAGCATCTCGGCCAGCCGCAACGTGGCGTCATCATCCGCCGGAAGAAGGTAATCCTCCGTGTCGAACCACAGGATCACATTCACCCTGGTTTGGCCCCCCGAGTCGGCGGAAACTCCGCCCGCCCCGACAAGCAAGGCGGCCGCGAGAAGCGATCGAATGACCAAGCGCGAACAGCGGAGCCTGAACCACAGGCTTTCGAGGAATGAAAAACGCGGGTCGGACCGAAAGTGCAGTGTGCGGGCTCGTTTATGCATAGGGCTGCCCCCACTCTACGACGCGCCCCTGCGGAACTCAAGGCGGACCTCCCCGATAATATCTCAAATGCATGTGGTGCTGCATGCCGATTTCGAGAGGGTTCAGAACAACATTCCTTCCCAGCCGGCCGCGACGCCATGCCCTTAGCCGGGCTGCGGGCGACCGTTTTTGGGTCGCTCGGCGGGAGGGGTCATGAAAGGAGCCGGCGGCGGATGGTCAGGGCTTCGCCTGGGTTCGTGACGAGCAACTGTTCGAAGTCGGCCTCGGTGAAACCGTTCACGCGCAGGTCGGGGAGCAGTCGGGTGAAGAGCGCTTCGTAGGGGGCCTTGTTGCCGTTCGCGAAAAGGGTGAGTCTGTTGCCACTCGGCGCATCGCCATCCACGGCCCATCCGTCGTCGTGAGAAAGCAACACGCGGTTCAGCGTGCCAGACTTGCGGTGAGCAACGACGAAGTCCACGAAACGGCTCACGTTCTGCGGCGCGAGCGAATAACCATCGAGACTGACCCACGCGCCAAGCCTGGCCGCCTCGATTTGAATCGGGCCAGGATCATTCATCGCGTGAACCCAGATGAGGGCGGACGGCGCAACGCCTTGCTCGCGCAGGAGGCGAAGCTCGTCGAGAGCCGCCGCCCCGTCTCCAGTGTGGATGGCGATGGTCAGACCTGTCTCGCGGTGCACCTGGGCAGCGGCGCGCACCAACTTCGCGTCCACCGGTGGCAGAGGACCATTGCCCGTGCCTAGCTTCACGAAGCCGGGGCGGACCGCGGGGCGCACATCCGGCTTACCCTTGGAACTTCCAGGCCCAGAAACCTGGACCGGGGGCGGAAGAGCGGAGGGGGAGGCGGGGCCCCCTGCCCCAACGATGCCGTCGCGCCATTCACTCAACCAGCGCGCGGCGATTTGCTCGGCCGATTCCGTCCCCGCCTCGGGCGGCAGGAACTTGTGGTCCACTGCGGCATACCACCCGGTGTTCGTGACGATCTGAACGCCGCTGGCCACGGAGAGCCGCCGGAGCAACGCCACGTCGCGGCCAATGTAGCGAGGCGTACATTCCACCAGGGTCTTTACACCCCGCTCGCGCAGTTTCTGGAAGTGCGGCAGCGCCGTCTGGAACGCCGCCTCGTGGTCGTAGCGCTCCGGCGTGGTTTTCGCCGCACCAATGAAATCCACAACAACGTGTTCGTGCACGAGCGTCTTTCCCAGTTCGCCGGGCGGAACCGGCCCCATGACAGTCATGATGTGCCCCTCGGCCGTGGCGCCCGTCGTCACGCACCCGCTCAACACCGCAGTGGCGGCGAACGCTGTCGAGGTGATGAATTCGCGGCGGTTCATTGGAGCTTCGCAAGATATCACCACCGAGCATCGGGGCGCGGGATGATTTGGTCAAATTGATATTGATCACTTAGGGATTCTCTCCGCGCAAAACGCCGGCCACATGCGCCGCTTCCTCTTTGCTTTCGTAATGCACCGCCATTCCGATCTCCTTGTAGGTGCCAAAAAAGAGGCCTCCTTCGGTCACGCGTCGCTGTAGATCCTCGACATGAACGCTGTTCAAACGGCGTGTGCCGGATAGTTGCCCCCCGAGAGCCCGCTCGACAAACCGCCCGCCCAGGGGACTGGACGCGGGTTTTCAAACCTGCTGTGTCGCCGACTTCCAAGCCGGCAGGCCGTGCGACCTCGCCGCGAAGTTCGAGCTTTCGAACGCCTCACCCATTTCGCACACCCCGCAGCTTAGGAAACCAGTACCACGATCATCAAAACGACGACTGCCCAGGACATAATGGCGGTGCTCAATACAGTCAGTTAACCACTGATTTCACTCATTCCGTCAGCAACTCCGGATGTGGCCGATCGTCACGGTTCCAGCGGGACAAAGCCGCGTCAGAGTTCTCCTCAAAAAGAGACTTCAACCTGAGCGAATCGACATGACCGTCGGCGAACGCAACGTTCGCTCTTTGGGTGTGCCGTGCGATGGCCCTCGCGGTAGTGCCAGGCGAAACAGGCATCCCATCGTTGCGGCGGAGGACCATCAAGCCATCGACAATGATGCCTTTACCGCCCTCCAGCCCGTCGCCGAGCACCATCATCATACTGGGCCTGGCCACCTCTGACTCACGCACGGGCGGACCCATTGATCCGTCCGGGCCGGCATTCCAACCGTAGTGTCCACCCAGCCCGAAACTTACCGTGCCAGGGGCTGAATCCGTGTTCAGGCCATAACCATTGTAGCCGTATGAACGGAAACCCGTGCTGGCTGGAGCGCTTGCCGGCGGAAGCGCGGATGGGCAGAGCCAGAGCCCTGTCTGATAAGGATTAGCCGAAACCTTCTCGCGCACAGGATCTCCGCGAGCCAATACCCCCTGCAGGGCTGCGCACCAGTCTGTTTGATGTTCCGGGTAGGAGCCCTCGCCGTAGCGCGGGTTGGAGTAGAGAGGATAGACATGCGAGTCCGTGACGAACACCTGAACACCACGCCCAAGCTGGCCAACGTTCTGAGCGCATCGCGCCTGCCGCGCCTTCTTCGTCGCCGGAGCAACCCACGCAAGAAGGAGGGCAGCCAGGACGCCGATCACCGCGAGGACCACCAGGAGTTCGGTCAGGCTGAATGCCAACTGGACAGTCGGGCGCCTTCGGCGTCCGCTCGGCCCGCGTGGCAGGTATCGCATGCGTATGAACTCCATACTCCCGCACGATAAAACACGAGCGTCACCAAGGTCGAGGGATGTTTTGCAGCCGGACCGTCCGGCAGCCGCAAGGCGCCAGTAGGCGACGGAACCTAGCATCCAGGCGCGACCATGATCATCCACGACACGCCGAAACGGTCGGCGACCATCCCGAAACGCGGCCACCAGGAATGCGGAGATGGGGCCCTGCACCTTACACGCACTTTCATACGGTGATAACTCCGCGCAACTGACAGAACCTAAAGGCACCATGACCGAGAACGAAACGCAAAGGCGCAAGGACAAAGACGCGAAGGAGAATAGGTCCCCTGATTTCATTGACTGGCTTCAGCTATCGAGCGCGACCGGGGATTTGCCCGTACCACCGGGCGGCTCCACAACGCAGACCGGCGCGCTCACTGGGGACTTCGATGGCGATGGCTTCACCGATTTTATCCTGAGTTTCCGACACAAACCGCCCGCCCTAGTCTGGTACCGGCACACAGCCAAGGGGTGGGACTCTTACGTGATCGAGAAGGATTACCTCACCATCGAGGCTGGCGGAGCCACGTGCGACATCGATGGCGACGGTGATCTGGATATTGTGTTCGGTGGGGATTGGCAGAGCAACGAGATGTGGTGGTGGGAAAACCCAAGTCCTGATTTGGACAAAAGCACGCCATGGAAGCGGCACACGATCAAAAAAGGCGGTGCCACACAGCATCACGACCAGGTCTTTGGCGATTTTCTCGGCATGGGAAGAGCAGGAGCCAAATGCCGACTTGGTTGCCCGAAATCTTGTCGGCCAGCACCTGGCGGATCTGTCGCTCCAGGCTCTTGGGATCGGCGGGCGCCGAGC
>ORJL011081448.1_pt1 | contig 14585 bp, 12 predicted proteins | sample 1779941 | NCBI WGS metagenome assembly ORJL01 (sample SAMEA104232317, study PRJEB22302) | groundwater metagenome | biome: forest; feature: aquifer; material: groundwater | place: USA | collected 2011-08-07 | depth 5.8 m
CTGATAAAGGATTTCAGGTTACCGGAATAGATGTAGATCCTTATAGGATTAATCTCCTGAAACATAAGATCATGCCGTTTTTAGAAGAAGATGCAGAGCCTCTTTTAGATAAGCACAGCGGCAAGAATTTCCAGGTTTTTTCTCAGGAACATATTGATAGAATAGTTTCAGAAAATGCCATTATTATTTTTACTCTGGGTACCCCGATAGATGATACTTATAGTCCCAATTTTTCGGATATAGAAAAGTTAATAAGAAGGATAGCTCCGGTTATTAAACCCGGTCATACCATTATTTTACGAAGTACTGTTTCCCCTGGAGCAACAGAGCAGTTGGCCAGGCAACTGGAGGAACAAACGAAGCTGGTATTGGGTAAAAGCTTATTTTTGGCCTATTGTCCTGAGAGGATAGCAGAAGGCAAATCCGTTGCAGAATTGGTGCAAATTCCTCAAATAATCGGCACCTTAGAAGCAGAAAGCGCGAAAAAAGCAGCGGAGGTATTTGAGAAAATTGCCCCCTCAATTTTATTCACAAATCCCAGATCGGCAGAACTGGCAAAATTATTTTGTAATATGTACAGGTATATTGATTTTGCAATCGGAAATGAGTTTATGATGATCGCTGAAAGCTATGGTGCGGATATTTATGAAGTTTTAAACCTGGTTAATAAAGACTATAAAAGAGGGAACTTAAAGTCTCCGGGATTTACTGCCGGGCCTTGTTTGGTAAAAGACGGATTCTTTCTCATAGATAAAAGCCCGTATATGGAACTGGTAACTGCGGCCTGGAGACTGAATGAAAACATTCCTGGTTATCTTTTGTCTAGGATAAAAGCAGAAATTAAGGATTTGCATAAGAAAAATGTTGCCATTTTAGGATTGGCTTTCAAAAAAAACATAGATGATACACGTTATTCTCTTTCCCCAAAACTGCAAAGGTATTTCCTGGCAGAGGGAGCTAAAGTTTCCGTCCATGATCCTCTAATTGACTCCGAGCCGCTTGAAGATGCGATAAAGGGGGCAGAAATTTTAATTATGGGTATAAATCATGATGCATTCAGCAAAATTAGCCTGGAATATCTTGGTAATTCGGTATCTCCTGATTGTCTGATTGTGGATATCTGGAATATGTTTGGAACAGGAAAAATTGTTTTTTATTTGAAAAACGTTTTGGTAACTAAGGATCAACCTAAAATAAAAGGTAACGGTGAAATAAAACTGTACGGAAAAAAACGTTTACAAGCACGAAAATTACCCTTTTCCCAGGTATGAAAAAAGATAAAGTTTTAGTAACCGGCGGCGCAGGCTTCATAGGTAGTGAGGTTGTAAAACAACTCTTGGTAAAAGGCTATAATGTTAGGGTTGCAGATGATTTAAGTAAAAAAGAAGCTAAAGTTCCGCCGGACTGTGAATTCTTAAGGGTAGATCTGACAGATAAAAGAGCAGCTCTGCGTGCCATGGACGGAGTTGATTTCTGTATTCATCTTGCAGCCAAAATCGGAGGCATTGGTTACTTCCATAAATATCCGGCAACAATACTTTCGGAAAATAATAAGATGTACTCTGCTATCTTTGAAGCAGCTGTTGCTAAAAAAATTAAAAGGATTATATACCTTTCTTCTTCTATGGTTTTTGAATCGACGGAAACATTTCCTTCTAAAGAGAATGATATTGTAAAAATTCCTCCGCCGGTAAGCGCGTATGGTTTTTCAAAGTTAGTGGGTGAATGGTATTGTTATGCATTTAAAGATGAATTTAACTTAAACTATACGATAATCAGACCGTTTAATGCTTATGGTATCAATGAAGCTCCCGGTGAAGAGATAGGTTATGCCCATGTTATACCGGTTCTATTAAAAAAAATTCTGTCAGGACAATATCCATTACAACTTTTAGGTAACGGTAAACAAACCAGGTGCTTTACTCATGTTTCAGATATTGCCAACGGTATTATTACGGCTATGGAATCCGAAAAAGCAAAAGACGAAGATTTTAATATTGGTTCTGAAAAGGAAATTAGTATGATTGATTTGGCAAGGTTAATTTGGAAGAAGTGCGAGGTTAGTAAGACTTTTAAGGTAAAATATGTGACAGGATTTAAGTATGATATCAAAAGACGGGTACCTTCTTCAAAAAAAGCAGCTAAGATTCTGGGTTGGAAACAGAAGAAGGATTTAAACAAAGAATTGCCCGTGATTATTGAATGGGTAAGGAATATATTGTAAGATAGATAATTAACCATGAAACTTTTTTCTAAAATTACAACACTACTTTTATTGATGGTAATGGTTTTTTTAGCAGGAACAGAATTAATTTACGCTCAAAATACTCAAGATTTAAAATTGCCAAATACTATTATCAATCCCGGCTCATTTTATTATCCTTTTAAGCGGCTTGTAGAGAAGGGAAGAGAAAGAGTAATTTTTTCAGAAGAAGGAAAGATTTCTTTTTATACCTCTTTGCTGAGAACACGGCTTTCAGAATTGGATTATGTAACTGAAAAAAAAGTATTGTCGGAAATACAAGGCAGCAGTGAAAGGTTTGCTTATCAGGCGGGAATTTTAACGGAAGAACTTATACAAAGCAAATCGAAAAAGAAGAAGGAAATTGTTAAGGAGTTTGAGAAGTATGGTACGTTTTTAGGTTCCCTAAGAGATAGGTATCCGGCAAATTCCAGCTTTTGGATGCTGGTCCAACATGATATCAATACCCTAAGTATATTGTCAGGGCAGCTTAAATAATTTAGTATATCAACCAACCCCTTTTCCAGCTATTGAAATGGTTTCTTTCTCAAAGTAGAATAGGCTGATGAAGAAAAAAGAAGTCTTTCAATTAGAGGTTTGCAGGGCGTGTGACAGCAATAATCTCCTATTATTTCTTCAATTAGGACCGACACCTGTACCTAATGGGTTTTTAAAAGCCCATCACCGCCACCGTGCAGAAAAATTCTATCCTTTGGACGTTTGTTTTTGTAAAGACTGCGGATTGGTCCAGCTGGCTCATGTTGTATCGCCCAAAGTTATGTTCAAAAATTATGTGTATATTCCTTCAACATCTGAGACTATGAGAACACACTTTGCTGATTTAGCAAAACAAGCTGTTAAGAAAACCGGCGCAAAAGAAGGGGATTTAGTTTTAGATATCGGCAGTAATGACGGAACTCTTCTCAAGTCGTTTAGTTCGTATAAGATGAAGATATTGGGTGTTGATCCGGCAGAAAATCTTGCTAAGAAGGCAAATCAGGAGGGAGTAAAAACAGTATGCGGTTTATTTACTCATGATCTGGCAAAGAAAATCAGAAAAGATGAAGGAGCAGCCAGGATTATTACCGGTACTAATGTGGTAGCCCATGTTCATGACTTAAATGATTTCCTTGAGGGTATCAAAATATTACTTTCAGATGAAGGGTTATTTATCTGCGAATTCCCGTACTTAATCGACTTAATTGAGAAAATTGAATTTGATACTATTTATCAGGAACATCTCTCGTATTTTTCCATCACTCCTTTTCTGAAACTACTGAAAAAACATAATTTATTCCTACTGGATGTTCAAAGAATTCCGGTTCACGGAGGGTCTGTCCGGGTATTTGTCAGTAAAAAACCCCTGAAGCCAAGCAAACAGGTTAAGAAATTATTGCAACTTGAGAAAAATAAAGAGATATTAAAGCCCGAGACATATCTAAAGTTCAGAAGAAAGGTTGATAAAGTAAGACATGAATTAGTACAGCTTCTTTGGAGCCTGAGACTTAAAAAGAAACAGATAGTAGGTTACGGAGCATCAGCAAAGGGAAATATTATTTTGAATTATTGCCGGATTGGACCTGAGACCCTGGATTGTATTGTTGACTCTATTCCTTATAAGCAAGGTAAGTTTACCCCGGGAATGCATATTCCGATTTTTCCCGAAGAGAAACTATTAAAAGACCAGCCTGATTATACTTTGCTTTTGGCGTGGAATTTCGCGGATGAAATAATAAAAAAACAATCTGAATACCGCAAACGGGGAGGGAAATTCATCCTTGCCCTGCCAAAGCTGACAATTGTTTAGCCAAATCTTCTATTATTTCTTCCCAGCTTCTGAATTTTATCCCTAACTTTTTTTCAGTCTGTTCAACTTTTAACCCGCCGAATTGTGGATACCTTGAAGGGTTATCCTTCAAAAATGAATTGATACTAATAGGTTTGACTACATTTTTCTTGCCACGGGTCTTTTCTATTAAAAAGTTAGCGAGCTTGAAGGGGGTATAAAGATTAGAACTGGAGGTATGAAAAATTCCGGTTAACCTTTTTTGTAAAAGGATATTTAAAGTAGTTGTTACTTCGTTAATGTAAGTTAAGGTTAAATATTGGTCGTTAAACATTGGATAGAGTTTCCCGTTGTCATATAAGTTCAGGATTTTTCTGACATAGTCAGATTTTGATTCATAATTACTCCTTACCGGGTTAGAAATTCGTAAAATGGCAAAGTTTTTGATATTATTTAAAATCCGTCTTTCAGCTTCCCTTTTTGTCCACCCATACCACGATAACAGATCAGGATTTTCTTCCGGAGTTTCATTTTCTGAGTAAGGTCCGGGATTTTTCTTGCTTCCGGAGAAAACTACATCCGTAGAAATTGTAACGAAAAAAGTCTCAGGGTTTAAAAACCGGATTAAATTAGTTGTTCCTTCAACATTTACCATCCAGCATGGCGCACTCTTGTTATTTCTTTGCTGTTCTGCCGCAGTTACATCGGTAAATGCCGCAAAGTGTATAACAACTTCAATGTTATTTAAATTTAAAAAATCTTCTACCAACTTCTGATTTGTGATATCCAGCTCATCCATAGAAGGAGTAAGCAAGGTAGACTCACTATCCGGATGATAGTTTTGAGTAAAATGTGATCCCACTAAACCATTGCTACCCGTGACTAATATTTTCATATCTAAGGTTTCTTAAAGATTTCTGCCTGAAATCCTAATCTGGATAATATATAAAGTAATAATACGTTAAGAGTACCTAAAGAATATTTAATGCTATTTTTTAAACTGGCTCCTCTTTTTCTTCCGGTGTAACTTGTTTCTACGGCAACTTGGGATACCTTGATGCCATGATATGCGGCTTGTGCAATTAATTCAAAACTGAACAGGTAATTGTTAGAATTTGCTTCGTAATTTAATTTTTCTAACATCTTCTTAGTATATACTCTAAAACCCTGGTGGAAATCATCCAGGTTAATTCCCAGAATAATCTTGTCAACAAAGTTTAAGATTCTAATGGGAATCCATTTCCAAAAATACATGCCGCTACGGAGGGGTTTATCCAAAGAAGTAAAACGGTTACCCAAAACAAACTCTGAGCCGGATTTAATTTCTTCCAGTGCCTGCGGGATAGCCGAGGGTTTATATTCTCCGTCAGGATGAATATCAATAATTATTTCCGCCCTCATTTCAAGGGCCAAATTCAAGGCTCTTTTCATATTCCCCCCATATCCCAAATTTACAGGATTGCTGTAAGAACGAATTCCTAATTTTTTTGCCAGCTCGAACGTATTGTCTGAAGAGGCATCATCAACTAAAATTATTTCATCAACTAAGTTTTTGGGGAAATTATTGTAAAATTTCTCCAGAGTCTTAGCTGCATTATAAGCAATAAATACGGCGACTATCTTTCTCTTTTCCATCTGATATATTATATTAACTTCTATGACTAACTTAAAGACTCTTTTGATCTTTTTTTTGACCGCTTCCCTGATTATATTTTTGGGATTCGATTTTCTGAAACCGGCATTCGATATTGGTCTTTCACCGGAAGACCGGGAATTTATTTTGCGATATAAATTACTTGGCCCAAACCCCTTAGCTAAAATATTACAAGTTTGGTCGGAGCGTGGTGCTTATAGCACCATCCCGATATATTATATAGGAATAATTCAAAGTATTGCCGGTTTTAATTACCAACTAATTCAATTTTATGGTTTTTCCTTTAGAGTACTAGCTATTTTATCTATTTTTCCTTTGGTAACACTTGTTTTTAGAAATATTTGGTTAGCTGTGCTTACGACAATTATATTTGGGTTCAGCTATGCAACTACTGGTGCTTTAGAAACAGGAGTAGAACCGAGTGAATATTTAGGGTTTTTTATGATGAATATTTTCTTAATTGCATACTATTTTCTGAATACCAAATATTTACTGCAAGCTAAATGGTTAATTCTAACATCTTCATTGTTATTTATTGCGGTCATGACTTCAGCGATGAGAGTTTATCCGATTTTATTTTTAATTCCATTTATAGAAGTATTTTTGTATTTTCTAAATGGAAAAAAATATAAATTTAAGTATCTTTTTTTTAAAATTTCAGTTTTATACTCACCTTTTTTTATACTCACCTTTTTTTCTACTTTTTCTGCATCAGGCCATTTTTCACTACAGGTCATATCGTCAAAAGTTATCATTGGCAATTGGCAGCTAATGCTAACTCCCTTGCAGGGGTTGGGTCATATAATTCCTTTAAACAAATATTATGGTAGTTTGGGTACTCTCGATCTCAGTAATTTTGGCAGTTATATGACATTTCTATTAGGTGGACCTTTGATTATATTCGGGAGTGCGAGTTTAGTCTTATCGTGGATTGGAGCAAAGAAGAAATTGCCTTTTTTCATGAGGTTATTTGGTTTAAATTTTGCGCTGGAGATATTCACTTATTGGCTAAGCCAACATAGACTGACTGTGCCTTTGGCACTTAGATTAAATTTTGATCCACAACGTCTTTATCCGGTATTTTTTGGTTTATTCATTTTTTCAGTAATGATTAATTTTTTAATTTGCTGGCTTAAAGAAAGTAGGAAAAATAATTTACTTTTGACGTTTTGGTTAGGACCTCTAACAGCCTTATTTTTTATAGTTATGACTTTTATTTTTGCCAATTTAGACCTTTCTTTTGGAGGAGCACAAGACCACTACCTTTTAATACCAACTATGGGGATAAGTCTATCAGTAGGTGCGATACTGCTAGTGTTATACGCAAAATTATCAGCAATCCGATTAAAATTCATTGGCCGCTTAACGATTGTATCTCTAATTGTATTGCTTTATTTTCTAAACAGAGAGTTAACTCATGAGTATTTTGAAAACGCTAATTTTAACGGAAGAGCGGCAGTCGGCCAAGAACTTCTTCAAGGTAAGATAAGGGGGATATTCAAAAATTTAGATTACTCTAAACCGACATTGGTTTATTTTGATACATCCGAAATAGCAGAAGGCAAGAGCCCCTTTTATTCCGAAGGACTCTTTAGTCCTTTTCCTTTCATTATGTATACTCAAGAGGAAGAAGTAATAAGCGGGTGTATAGGAATTATTTATGAAAATAAGGAAATGAATAAGCTAAAAAAATCGCTTAAAGTAATTGGCAAGGATCGTGTAATAATACATCAAACAGCTTGTATAGAAAATAATAGAATAAATGTTAGGGATATTTTTTATAAAGCAGAGAATCTAATTGCATTAAAGATTATTGGTGGTGATTTTGTTGATATTAAAGATCAAGTTTTGAAGGAGCTAAACTTCGAGTGAGAAAAGATCTACCTGTAATTCTAATACTGATTCTGCTTGTAATTATTTCTCAATATTACCTGCTCCATGATTCATTAACTTTGGGTTTTAAGCCTGACGATTGGATTCTTTATTTTGCCTACAAAACTCTGGGCTCCAATCCCTTATCTCAACTGGCATCTGTTTGGGGAGAAAGAGGACTTTATACTACTTACCAAGTTTATTATATGGGTTTGTTGGATAGTTTATTTGGCTTAAATTACTATGCATTTCATTTAACCAGCTTAATCTTAAAGATGATTGCGACCATAGGCTTATATCCTCTAATACTGATACTGTCTAAAAATAAATTACTAGCAGTGTTGACAGTTGTCCTTTTTTCCATCAGTCATGCATCAGTTGGTCCTCTAGAGTTTGTAGTTAAGGGAAGCGATTACCTGGCAATAATTTGGATGGAAGCATTTCTATTTTTATATTATCAGCTGATCAGCAATAGATTATCAGGTTTGAAATATTATTTTTCCTTATTTGTTCTTTTTATTTTCACATTCTCATCGTCTCCTATTAGGATGTTTCCACTTTTTGCAGCACCATTCCTAATTGAAATATTTTGGATATTAAGACATTCAAAAAAAATTATTATCAAGGAATCAATTATTAGACTGTCCATACTTTATCTTCCCATAACATTCGTCTTTTTTGTGAGTAATTCTATCTCTTTGACAGGTAATGCATATGGGCCTGTTGGGATATTTAAAAAAGTTCTAGAAGGGAATTGGTATCTGGGACTTGCGCCATTTTCAGGGGTGGGATACTCATTTATTACAAATGATTATTGGAGAGTAATATTTGGTTCAATCATGGTGGATAATTTCAAAAATTACCTGAGTTTCTTATCTGGAGGGCCAACAATCATCACAGGAATGATAACAGCTTTAATAAGCTGGTGTCTGATTACGAGAGGAAAGATTTTATTCTTTTCTCTCGCTACAATACTAAATTTTATATTACAAATACTTTTTTTCTTTATCTCTTCTGACCATTCTAGATTATCTTCCACTGTTAATTATGATTCTGAAAATCTTTATTCGGTTATTTTTGGGGGTTATATATTGGTGATTGGAACTATGGCTTTTCTTTTCTGGTTAAGAAGGGAAAGCTCGGGAAGTAGACTTTTAGCTTTACTTTGGATAGGTTCTGCATTCCTTTTTATTTTTACAGTTCTCACCTGGGCTTTTGCACCACTGGATACAAGATTTAGCAGTACCAACTATTATCTTGTTGTTGCTTCCATAGGATCTTCCCTGATGAATGCCGCTTTTTTAGTTTCCATTTATGAGAATCTAAAGTCCCGGCTAAAACTTTTGGCGTTTCTTCCATTTTTAATATTAATTCTTATTTTCCAGATGAGCAGCCGTGAAATTCGTACAACGTTCTTTTTCTTTAATCAGCTTGGTAGGGGAGCAGAGGGACAAATACAGATGCAGAAAGAAGCAAGATATGCGTTGAAAGAGTACAAAGAAGGAAATTATGCCCTAGTCTATTTTGACACATCGGGTATTAAACATGGTCAAGGTCCATTTTATTCTGAGGGTTTTTTAACCAGTTTTCCTATATTTATGCTTCTTCGAGAAAATAAATTGGTTGAAGGATGTATTGGGATCATTTACGGGAATGACGTCTTGGAGCTTAAAAAAACGATGAGTGCTCAGAATGGGATAGAAGGGTTTAAATATCGAAGTATGTGTATAGAAAAAGGGAAAAGTATCAGCAAAAATTTATTTTTTTCTCCTGATCAATTTTATGCATTTAAGATTAATAATAAGAAGTTAATTAATATAAAAAAGAAAATTTTAGACCAACTGGAAATTAATTATTCCAGATAGACTTCATAGATAGTTAGGATTAATGGTTTTAATCTATCGAAATTACTTATTCCAAATGTGACTTCTTCATATGGACCTGACAGCCAGTTTAGTTTAGGCTCATTATCTGTTGGTTTATCTATTGACCATGTACCTGTAATGATCTTATCTACAGATTCTTTATCTACTAAAATTGATTCCCAACCCGGCCCTTGACCAACCCTGTGCATACCGATATGAATTTGAGCAGTTTGATTGACTTTATACCTTACATTGATAGTTAAAGCTCTAAATAAGATTGTTTCCGGAATTAAATATTTACAAGAGAAATAGGGATCATGGGCTGGGTTATTAAAGATTAGTTCAATGTGATCTTCTGGTTTACCTGGAGGGGTTTTTATGCTGGTTATTTTTTTAATTTCCCCCTGAATTGCACCCCAGGATGAAATATTATTTATATCGCATATTTGAAAACGGTTGGCTATTCGTTTAGGCTTTATGGAATTTATGGTAACAATCATTATCCACAAAAAAGCAAGAGTCAAGATCAAAATAAAAATTTTTGCGATAACTTTCATTATTCCAAGTAGACTTCATAGATAGTTAAAACTAAGGGTTTAGTACGGTCAGATTCAGTGACCTGGATTGTTATTTCTTCATAAGGTCCTGACAACCAGTTAAGCTTAGGTTCATTACCTGTCGATTGAGCTACAGGCCAACTGCTGGTAATAACCTTATTGACAGAGTCTGAGGGGATTGTGATGGGTCCCCAAAATGGTCCTTGTCCTGCCCTGAGGATACCTATCCCAAGTTTAGCTGGTTGGTCAAGTCTGTATACTATATTAATAGTAGAAGCATTATATAAAGTTATTTCAGGGATATTGAAACGGCATGAGAAAAAACTGTTATCTGATAGATTCTCAAATGTAAATTCAATGAAGTCTCCCGGATCACCAGGTAAAATTCCCAAGGTGTTTACTTTTATAATTTTCTCCTGTGTTGCACCCCAGGTTGAAATATTATTTATATCGCATATTTGAAAATGATTAGTAATTTTTTGCGGTTTTATAGGATTTATGGCGATAAGCATTATCCATATAAAAATAAGGGTACAGGTCACAGCAGATATTCTGCCGATATTTTTCACCATCAAGGCTCCTTAGATATAGTACTTAGTATTTCCTCTTTAATATCTGATAAAGACTGATTTTTTAGCCTAAATGCCAACAAGTTATAGTTAGGATTTGCTTTTAAAGTGTTTAGAAGATCTTCTTTATCAAAAATAAAGTTTATCAGAGGAGGATTTGTGGTTGTTCTTAGGCTGATAGCGATTCTTCTTGGGAACATTTCTTTTATATACTTTTTGTCCAAGCTTCCGTCTGCCTCAAGATAAACTAGGTTGACTGAGTTAGTTTGTATATTTGTTATGTAAGGTTTAAGCTGATTCCAAAAACGATCGATTGCCATAGTATTTATACCTTGACCTTGTGAAATTAAATAATTGCGGGTAGTAATGCTATTGAAGGAGAGTAAAAAGATAACCAGTATGCAAATAATTAGAAAAACAATAGTATAGGCAGAAATCCTAATAGTTTTAAAAATATTTAGTTTACTTTGGAAACTTCTTAGAATATCTGATAAATTTTCCCTTGTATAATAAATACAGAGTGTAAAAACAGATCCCAATAATATACCCATCCCAATGCTTGGGATAGTGTAGTATCTATGGATAGGCGTAAAAGCGGATTGGTCATTACCGGAAAGTTGAGGAGAAATTAACCAGGGGAATAAGAGGTTAGCTACTACAATTATAGTACCGAAAAGGCCAATTTCAGCAAGACGTGGGTATTTGTCTTTGAAAAAAAACAGCAGCAAATTAGAAATTAAAAATAAAGCCCCCCCTATATGAGTAATCGCGAGCCATTGAGGATACCATCTAAGAGAGGGAAAAGAACGGTAAAGGGCAAAGGAGAAGACAAGAACAGAAATACTTATAAATGTTAACAAGAACTTTTTTTTAAGCAAAAAAATTGCGGAAAAAACTGTACTCAAAATAGGCAAGAATAGAGAAAGTCTATTTAATAATAATAGTTTTAGACTACTGTTTTCATATATAGATATTTCATGAGTAGCAATTAAATTACTTATAAAAAACCAAAGAGACATAATGATCGGAGGAAATCCTGTTATTAAAGATATAAATAAAATATTCAAGGATAGTCTTTTGGATGTTAATTCAGGAGTTGTTGCCAGCGTGCCTGTTACAAACATCAGGAGTAATATAATAAGCATCTCTAAAATAGGATGCATTAACTTGAGCGTTAGATTTGCTTTTTTTAGATAGTCTTTAATAAAGAAATAGCTCTCTCCCGCAAGGACTAATGGGACAGTACCAACCATCCTGACTGGGTGTGAAATAATAGCAATAAAAAAGAAAAGAGCTGAAAGATATAAATTTCTTTTGGTTGGATGATAGTGAAAACTGAACCATCTGTCCAAAAAAATACATAAAAAAATAGCAGCTGTATATATCTGGAATAGTGAAACTCTAGTAGTTGATTGCAGGCTTGATGTATTAACAGCAAAAAAGATGCCAGCGATAAATCCTGCCAATATACTCTTACTCCATTTTGAAACAAAATAATATAGAGTTATAGCAGCCGCGATTCTGAGAAAGATATTTAAGGTAAAATAAGATATTGAATTAAATTCAAATAATTTATAAGCAAATACCAAGGATGCGAACTGGGTACCATACTGGTGAAAATAATACAAGAGCTTTGGATAAAAAAAGCTTAAATTGGGACCAAAATGATTGACAACAATATACAAGTCTTCATAAGAAGGACCAGGGTAGGGTAGGGAAAATGCCGGGTATAAAATTAATAAGGAAAATATGGAAATTATGGCGATCAGGAGAAAATTCTTCATCTTAAAGAAAAATATAATCTAAACATATCAGTTATAGATGATAAAATCAATTTTGTTCTAATTGTACTTTTTCCTTTCTTTCTTTTAAAATGTTTTATTGGTACTGAAGTGATTCTAAAACCTGCTTTGTAAGCCCTAATGATTCTTTCGGCTTCACTAAAGACGCTTTTTGAAATAGGTTTTATTCTTCTTAATACCTGCGTTTTGTATAACTTATTACTTCCCGCATCGTATAGGTTAACTCCGAACAGTATTTTTGGGATTTCATTGTAAGAGAAAGAAATAATTCTTCTAGAGAAGTTATATTTTTCCTTAGAGATCCTTTTGCCTATTACAATATCATATCCTTCGTCGAGTTTTTTAATCATCCTGGGTAAATCTTTAATCGTATATTGTCCGTCAGCTGCATTAGTAAATGTCATTTCGAATTTTGCTTTTTTGTATAAAAATTCAAGCCCCCCGGATATCCCTAAAGCCTTTCCTTGGTGGTATACTTTTATAAATGGATATTTCTTGGCATAAGAATCTAATATCATTGGAGTCCGATCCGAACTTGCATCGTCATTTATTAATATTTCATATTTTTCGGAAAGCTTCGGCAATACTTTTAAGGATTCATCAATAACTTTTTCCATTGTAGCTTGTTCATTCCTTGCAATGATCAATACAGAGATTGAATTTTTTTTTATTATCTTCATCTATTTCAAAATAATGGATTTGCCGCTCAGAAGGGATTTATCACATATTTCAAGAAGCTTGATTATATCAAGGCTCATTTTAGCGTTTTCGTAATTAATTGCCTTCCTGGTAATTTGAGAAATAATCTCGTTGATCTCTAGAAACAATGCTTCCTCGTTATCGAGTTTTGGGATAATTACGTTACCGCTTCTATAAATAGGTTTACTTGTAGTAATTGATTCGGAAGAAATACGCACGCCTTTATCGTAAATCTTTATTTTTTCGTCAGGTTCAACATCATTATAATAAATCATTTTTTTTACTCCACCTATCAAAATTGTTCTAAGTTTTACAGGTGAAATCCACGAAACATGGACATGCGCGATAAAATTATCTGAATAGTTAATTGTGACATGAGCCATCTCTTCTTTTATATTTTCCCCGTGATGTTTAGACCCGGTACAGAAGATTTTTTCAGGTTTTAAGTTAAAACAAGAACTTAATATTGCAAGGTCATGAGGTACTAAATCCCAAATTACATTTACATCTTTTTGAATTAAACCTAAATTAGACCTTGTCGAATCATAATAGAGTGGTCTGCCGATCGTATTTTTGTCGAGGAGACCTTTAATCGCCTTTACAGCTCCAGTATAGAGGTAAGTGAGGTCACAGTGAAGCATCAGGTTTTTCTTCGAGGCAATCCTAAGCAGATTTTCTGCCTGGGAGGATTTTGTGGCCAGCGGTTTTGCTACGAGGATATGTTTGCCGGAAAGTAAACAATCTTTTGCAATTTTGTAATGCGTCTCGGGTGGAGTAGCAATTGCGACAAGATTAATTTTATTGTCGTCTAAGATTTTTTGATAATCCGTAGTGAGTTTAAGATGAGGATAGTTTTTGCCAATTTTCTTCAATAATTGTTTTGACAAATCGCACGCCCATACAACTTCTGTCTTATTGTGAGTAATAAAATTTCTTACGTAGTTGGGACCCCAATAACCTAATCCTATAACTGCAATTTTTAATTTCATGTTATCTTTGGAAAAAACCTCTGATAGATTCTACTATATAATCCTGTTGAGATACAGTTAATTCGGGATAGAGAGGTAAAGAGAGTATTTCTTTAGATAAAGTTTCTGTAACAGGGAAATCACCCTTTTGGTATCCGTAAATTTTCATCGATTTTTGTAAATGAATGGGAATTGGATAATGAATGCCGGTACGGATGCCTTGTGCTAATAAGTGAGCTGCTAATTTATTCCGCTTTGGTGTTCTAATAACATACAGGTGGTATACAGAACTAGAGGATTCATGGAGGTGAGGGATTATGATGTTTGGAACTAATTTTGTAAAGCTCCTATTATAATAAGTTGCCAATTTTTGTCTTTTTTCATTCCAGGAAGATAAATATTTTAATTTAGTTTTAAGTATTGATGCCTGTAAAGAATCTAAACGACTGTTAAAGCCAATAGAATCATGGATATATTTTTCTGCAGATCCATATTCTCTGAGTTTTCTTATCTGCTTGGCAAGCTTTAAAGAATTGGTAGTTATAGCGCCTCCATCTCCATAAGCACCCAG
>ORJL010724219.1_pt1 | contig 14584 bp, 10 predicted proteins | sample 1779941 | NCBI WGS metagenome assembly ORJL01 (sample SAMEA104232317, study PRJEB22302) | groundwater metagenome | biome: forest; feature: aquifer; material: groundwater | place: USA | collected 2011-08-07 | depth 5.8 m
CCGAGGCGCTGGCGGAGCTCGGCGAGGCCGAGAAGAACCTGGCCTCGCCGAATCTGCAGCAAGCGGTGCGCGACCAGCGGGCCTTGGTGATCGAGGAGCGGCAGGAATCGGACCTGCAGACGAAGCGGGCGCAGTTGAATACCGAGATGCGGCGTTGGGAGCGGGGCTGGGTCGAGGGGATCCTGTGCGCGGCCAAGGTCGATTACCACCCGGCGCTCAAGGCGATGAAGGAGGCGACCGCCACGTTGACGATTCCGGAGGTAAGGGCGAGCGCCGACCGCACGATCCTGGAATACGAGCTCGAGGGAAAGGCCTGGGGCGAATTCGTGGCGCGCGCAGCGAAAGGGGCCCCGGCCAACAAGCGGCTGCGCAATCGGTCCATCGTCGTCGGACCGAAGGGCGAGTCGCGCGAGATCGCTGAGGTCACCGCGGACGGCTTCATGGTGCTGGAGACGATCGGCAGGAGCACCGCGGAGATGGGTCTGAAGCGGTCGGACGTGGCTCCGGAGGCGATCTACAACACCCTGACGATCGGCTGGGACCCGCTGACGACGGCGGAGGTGGCGGGGATCCTGTCCTTCGGCGTCCGCCGCGGAGTCCCCCAGGTCAAGCTGATGGACTTCTTCAGCAAGAAGGCAAAATCCTCGGAGGAGGCGGACTACGCGATCGCGAAGGATCTCACCGTGGGCACGCTCGCCCGCTGGGCGGCCGAGGCCAGGTTGCTGTACGACTACGCCAAGGCGAACGAGAAAAGCGCGATCGCGGAGGCCACGCGGGCGTACCGCGTTCTCAAGGAGCAATACGCCGGCACCGAGTCCTACAGATCGTGGTCGAAGCAGATCGACGCCTGGTTGGCGGTGCACTGAGCGGCTGCGGGAGCTCTTCGACGAGAGCCTGATCGGGCTCGACGCGCGGCGAGCGGTGGCCCCCGGCCGAACTGCGGGCCACGCCGCTCCGCACGATGCGTCATTCCACCAGCGTCAGGCTCTCCACCACCTGGAGCAGCGTCCCCTGCACCTCGTGATAGCTCTCGCGCGGGGCGTTCCCCTCCGCCACCACCACCCACGCGCCGTGCACCGCGACCACCATGAAGCCCAGTTCGTCGCCGCCGTTCGGATACGTGAGCGTGTAGCGGTAGACCAGCGCCGGATGGCCGCCGCCCAGCTCGAGCAACGCCGGGTCGTGCACCCGCACCAGCGAGCGCGCCGCCTCCTGCGATTCCACGAACTGCCGCCGCACGGCTTCCCCCGTCGAGGCCAGCTTCGCCATCTCCTCGCTCGCCCCCGGGTCCGCGTACACGTTCGACTGGACCGTCACACAGACGCCGCCGGTGAACGGCTTCCCCTCGTGGGGCTGGTAGGGCTTGGGCGAAAAGTAATACGCCACCCCTGCCGCCGTCGCCACGTCCGCCCGCTTCCAGCCCGCCGGGAACTGCACGCGGAATCGCCCGTCCGGCTCCGCGTACTCCACGAAGCTCGCCTGCGGTTCCTCCACCGCGGGCGTGGGAGGCAACACCGGCAGCGTTCCCGGCCCCGGCTTCCCTGCACCGCCGATTCCGGTCGCCCCACGGTCGGGGTCAGTCGATCCGGCTCCGCCCCCCGCGACCCCCTCGTCGCGCCCCGGCGTCCCCTCGGTTCGCGCGCCCCCCGGATCCGGGCCGCCGGCTTTCCCCGTCGCCTCGGCGCTGCCGTAATTGAAGGGCCGGCTGCGCGCGGCGAGCAGGTCGGGCTGCCCGTTTTCCGGCTGCGATTCCGCGGCGCCGAGCGCGGCCGAGGGACGCAGTTGGAACGTCGGCGCCATCGCCGTGAACGCGGGCTCGAATTCCCCATAGCGCTCGACCGGAGCCCCGTGCCGCAACAGAAAGAACCCGTCCTGCTCGATCACCCCGTAGAACACCACCTTGATCGTCCCCCCGTCGCGCGAGGTCCCCTCGGCCGCGAGCCGCGCCGCCTGCGTTCCGCCCCCGAGCGTCACCACCTCGTCCCCCGAAAGGGCATAGCCGGGCTCGAGCATCTGCAGCCGCTGCTTGTAGGCCTTGAGCCAGTCCTCGAGCGATGGCTGTGGCGAGTCCGGCTTGCGCGGCAGGAAGGTCACGATGAAGAAGGCACGCAGCCGGGCCAGGTCGTCGATCTCGTCGGCCGGGACGAAGGCCAGTTCGAAGGCTTCCTTCCTGAGCGTCGAGCGCCCGTTGCGCGTGGTCACGACCTTCCAGCCGGCGGGAAACTGGATCGCGAAGCGCCCCTCGGCGTGGCGGAACTGCGTGAAGCCCGGCACCGCGACGTCGGGCTCGGGCGCGCCGGTCCGTCCCGGGGAACGGGCGGGCTCGTCGGGAGCCAGAGGGGCGCCGCCCTCTCCCGCGGGCACTTCGGCCGGACCGCCGGTGGTGAAGCCGCTCCCGGGCCGGGCGGGCTTCTTGCGCCCCGACTTCATCAGGGCGACCATCACCCGAGTCGGCAGGTTCGCCCGCTTGATCCGGCCGATCGCGCCCTCGTCGAGGGCGACGGGGTTCGGCGCAAGGGCGATCCGCTCGACCAGCGCGTCTTCCGTCGTGCCGGCGGCGTGCAGCCGGATCACTTCATCGAGGGTCAGCTCGGCCTCCTGGCCGAAGGCCGGCAGGGCCACCAGAAACCACACCCACGCGATCGCCCAGCGGAACCGGCGCATCCCATCCCTCCATCGGCTGGAAAAAAAACGGCGATCCAGTGTAGCGCGCGGACCCCCGCGGGGCAACATTTGACTCGCGGGCTCGCGGCTCGGTCCGACCGGCGCGCTTCTTCCTTGCCTCCCGGCAGGGGAGCGGCTACCCTGGGGCCAGGACGGTCCATCGTCAGCGCGAGGAGTTCATGTCGAGCCGGACGTACGAGATCGAAAAGCCGATCCCCGACGATCGCCTGCAGGCGCTGTTTCGCGGGCTGCTCAAGGAATTCGCGCCCGGGGCGCCCAGCGCGCGGCCCTACTCCACCGAAGTCGAGGGCCGGCGCGAGCAGGACAATTACCCGCTCACCGCCACCTCGGTGTACGGGTCGCCCCAGAGCGGCTACCGCAAGACCATGTCCGCGACCACCGACCCCGCGAGCGAGAGCTACCTGACCCACTTGCGATTCGAGACGCACGGGCTGCGCGAGGGGATCAAGGTGGAATACGAATTCGGCGGAAAAGCCCCCTGGACCGACCCGGAAACGGAGTCCGGCTGCGGGCGGCTGATCGTCACCGGAGCCGACTCTGGGCTCGACGAGCTCGTGCGCCTGGCCGTGGGTGCGCACCTGCCGGGGTAAGGGAGGCAGTGGCTTCCGCCCAGGCGCGCCGGGCGCAGGGCGAGGCGCGGACATCGGCCCGCGGCCGCGCGCCGCGCCGGACCGCGGGATCGGGGAGACGGGACGGCCGGAACGGCGTCCCTCAGGGGAGAGCAGGCTCGCCGATGACGGACTTGAAGACGCAGGTCGATGAGGCTGCGGCCGCGATCCGCGATCGCTGGGACCACAAGCCGGACTTCGGGATCATCCTCGGCACCGGGATCGGCGGCCTCGCGCGCGAGATCCGCGACCCGGTGACGATCCCCTACCCGGAGATCCCGCACTTTCCCCACTCGACCGCGGCGAGCCACAAGGGCGACCTGGTGCTGGGCACGATCGAGGGTCGGCCGGTGCTGGCGATGGAGGGGCGCTTCCACCTCTACGAAGGCTACACCGCGCAGCAGATCACGCTGCCGGTGCGGGTCATGAAGGCGCTCGGGGCCCGGGCCTTGATCGCCTCCTGCGCCTCGGGGGGGATGAATCCCCGCTATCGTGCGGGTGACATCATGTTGATCGAGGACCACATCAATCTGATGGGAGTGAATCCCCTGGTCGGGCCGAACGACGACCGCCTCGGGCCTCGCTTCCCCGACATGTGCGCGCCTTACGATCCCGCGTTGCTCGTGCTCGCCGAGAAGATCGCGCTCCAGGAGGGGATCAAGGTCCACCAGGGAGTCTACGTCGCCCTGGTCGGCCCGTGCCTCGAGACCCGCGCGGAATATCGCTTCCTGCGCGCCGCGGGCGCCGACTGCGTGGGCATGTCGACCGTCCCCGAGGTGATCGTCGGGGTCCACTGCGGGCTGCGCAACTTCGGGGTGACCATCGTCACCGACACCTGCTTCCCCGACGCGCTCGAGCCCGCGGACATCCAGAAGATCATCGCCACCGCGAACCGCACCGAACCGTTGCTCACGCGGCTCCTCAAGCGGTTGATCCGCGAAGCCGAGCTGACTCCGCAGTTGACGTGAAGGGTGTGCCCGCAGCCGTGTGAACGTGATTCCTCGACAGCGCGGCTTCCGCCGCAACCGACGGAACTACGGATTACGCGGATTGTCCGGATTGCACGGATTGTCCAACGGCAGAGCGTGCATTCGCGACGATGTTGCCGGTGTGGTATACAGCGCAGGCTCGCTCCGCTCGCCTGCAACCGAAGCGGCACGCGGAGACCGGCGATCCAGGAGAAGCGCGGTGATCTCCCTGCGCAAGCTGACCAAACACTACGGCGGCCTCCCGGCCTTGCAAGAGCTGGACCTCGAAGTCCAGCGCGGGGACTGCTTCGGACTGATCGGGCCGAACGGTGCGGGCAAGACCACCCTCATCCGCATCCTCTCCACGCTGCTGGAGCCCTCCGACGGGCTCGCCTACGTCGACGGCAAGGAGGTCTCCGAGGACCCGGTAGGCGCGAGCTCGGTGATCGGCTACCTTCCCGACACTTTCCCCATATACGGCGATCTGCGCGTCTGGGAGTTCCTCGAGTATTACGCGGGCTGCTACCGCGTGCCGCGGCGCCGGCGGATGGAGCGGGTGGAGGGGATCCTCGACCTGGTCGACCTGCGCGGCAAGCGCGACGAGTACGCGCGCAACCTGTCGCGCGGGATGCGCCAGCGGCTCTGCCTCGGCAAGACGCTGATCCACGACCCCAAACTGCTGCTGCTCGACGAGCCCACCTCGGGGCTCGACCCCAAGGCGCGGATCGAGTTCCGTCAACTGATGCGGGAGCTGGTGCGACTGGGGAAGACGGTGCTGATCTCTTCGCACGTGCTGCCGGAGCTGTCGGAATTCTGCAATTCGGTGGGGATCATGGAGCGGGGGCGGATGGTCCTGTCCGGCCGCGTCGATGAGATCCTCGCACGGATGAAGCCGCACCGGACCCTGGTGCTGGAGTTTCTGGCGGGGGAAGAGTTGCTGCTTGCGCGGCTGCAGGCCGGCGGCATCCCCGGGGCGCGCGCCTGGACCGTGGAGGGGAAGAAGCTCACGGTCGACTTCGATGGCAAGGACGAGCAGCTCGCCGACTTTCACCATGCGGTGGCGGCGCAGCCGGGGGTGCGGCTGCTGACCTTCACCGAGCAACGGAGCAATCTCGAGGACATCTTCCTGAAGGTCGCGGCGCACGAGGTGTCGTGAGCCGGATGCCGGAGGAGAGCGGAGACCGACCGCGTCCGGGCGAGACGGACTGAGCTTGCCGGCAAGGTCTTGGTGAATCCGCTGGATCCGTCTTCCCACCGCCGGACCGCCGCAGGGTGAGAGGGGATGGACATCGCGGTCGCCGGGTTCGGGCGCTCGGCCGCGGGGTGGGAGGCCGGGTCGGATCCGGCACCGGGCTTGGTCGCGGCTGGCCCACGGATCGGGTCTGCGGTATCGATGAGGGCGGTGCACGTTGGATCGAACCTGGTGGTACGACAATCCGGAGTTTCTCCGTCACGCGCGAACCGGCCTGGCCCTGCCGCGCGCGCTGTGGATCCTCTGCATTTACCAGGTCGTTCTCCTGGCGGTGGCGGGCGCGAACCTCGCGGTGTATGTATACGCGAGGGGGAAGTACTCGTCGCCGGCCGAATGCGCGCAGTGGATTTTCGTCCAACTGCTCGGCCTTGATTTCCTGGTGCTCGCGCTTTCCGGTGCCACGCGGATCGCGAACGCGGTCGGGTCGGAGCACTTCAACTTGACGCTGGACGCGCAGCGGTTGGCCCCGCTGGATCCGCGCGCCTTCGCGATCGGCAAGCTGATCGGCGTGCCCATCCGGGGCTGGCTCCACGTCGCGGCGTCGCTCCCGCTCGCGACGCTGTGCGTCGCCTTCGGCGGGGGCAGCCTCGGGGTCATGGCCCAATGCTTCCTGCTCCTGGGCGCGGGCACGCTCTTCTACCCCTCCGTCGCGCTGCTGCGGTTCCGCGCGCCCAAGGCGACCGACGTGAGCGGCGGTGCGGCGGTGGTGGTGATCTTTCTGGCGACGATCGGCTTTGCCTTCCCGCCGGGCGGGCATTCGAGCGTGCTCTCGCTCCTGAGCGTGGCGCCGCTGGTGCGGCAACTGATCCAGTTCGGGGAGGCCCGGATCACGCTGTTCGGGAGCGACCTCCCCGCGGTTCCCTTCGCGGTGCCGGTGCTGCTCGCCGCCGCGTGGCTCACCTGCACCGCCGCGGCCCGCACGTTGCGGTACCCGTCGCGCCCGGTCTGGTCGAAGCCGGAAGCGCTGCTCCTGTGGGCGGCGGCGGCCGGGACGGCGGCGTTGATCGCGCTTCCGCCCACGGGGCCGGCGGGGCTGGCGCTGGCCTTGGGCCACGTGGAAGGGCTGGCGGCGGGGCTCTTGCTGCTCGGCCTGGTGTTCGCGCAGACGGTGGCGATGGACTCCTACGACCTGAATGTCGGGGCGCGCGTCGCCGCGCGCGCGGGCAGGGATCTCGGCCGCATGGACGAGCGGGCGAGTGCGGTGCCGATCGTCCTCGCGGTCGCGGTGGCTTCGGCCGCGATCGTCTTCGGGTTCGGGACCGTCGCACAGCTGGGCCACGCCGGGCCCCTCGATCCGGGCTGGCCGGCCGCCTGCGCTGCCGGGGTCGCGTGCGGGATCGCCTCCCAGGGGATGTTCGTCCTCTGGGCGCGCCTGGTCTCGCGCACGTCCGGTCGGGGTGTGGGAGTCGGCATCGGCTTCGCGCTCTGGGTGGGGGCCGCGGTGGGCCAGGTCGGGTTCTCCGCGCTGAAGTTGCCGCACGTCGCGCTGGCGTGCTCCTGGTTGAACCCGTACCTCTACTATACCCGGGGAGAGCGGTCGTTCTGGGACGGGTTGGCGGCGTCGGTGGTCCAGCTGGTGCTGGCGCTCGCGGCGACCCAGGCCTATCGAGCGCGCGAGCGCGGGCTGGTGGCGGCGGCGTGGCGGACGCTCCGGCGCGCGGGCGAGCTCGCCGGCGCGCCGGTTCTCGCCCTGATCGCGGGGGGAATCGTCGGCGCGCTCGCGGCGGGTACGGTGGGCGCGGAACCGCAGACCACCGGGGTGGATGTGCGGTCGGGGCTTCACGTGTACCGCGTCGAATTCTGGTGCACGCAGCCGGGCTGGGAAGCGGGCGGCGCCGTCGGTCCCGAGCGGCGGGGCATGCAGGAGCCGGTGTATCGGCGATTCCTCGCCTGGGACACGGCCGACCGGGGGATCCATCCGGAGGCGTACGACGTGGCGATCTACGTGGCGAACGACACGGGGAAGCCGATCGAGAACGTGACGCTCACGATGCGGGAGCGGCGGCTCGCGGGCCCGGTGTTCCGGCGCGAGTCCGGTGAGTTCGTGGGGCTCATCGACCGCGGCGCGTCGGTCGCTGCCGCGGAGTGGATCGAGGCCCCCGGCGCGACGGTGTGGAACCACGTGATCCAGCGCATCGAGCCGGGCGCGCGCAAGAAGATCCTCTTCCACGGGGTGAGCCTGGGGGCCGCGCCGGCGCAGGCGCGCGCGGCGCGGCCCTTCTGCTGGAAGGTCGAATATGCCGCCGAGCTCCGCGCCGGGGACCCCGGCGCGGCGCCGATCTCCCGCGGGATCGGCGTGCTCGACCTCGCCCTGGAGGATTGAGGCCGGGGCCCCGCGGGGAACGGGGCGCGACCGGCCCGGTCATGGCTCTTACGCCGCGGCGGAGACGATCCACGCCGCGACGGCCAGCAGGGCGAGCAGGACCCCGAGCGCGACCGTCTCGCGTCGTAGGGCCCGGCCTTCTTCCGGCAGTTCCAGTCTCAGATGGCGGAACTCCGGCCCGAATTCCTGGGCCGGGGCCGGCTCCCGCAGGGGGAGCAAGTTGTCCACGTAGTTTGGCAACATGGCCGCACCTCCCTCGCCGAAAACAACAAGACCCCGAACTTGCGTCCGGGGCCGGGTGCGACCGCACGTCTTACCAGGCCGCCCCCCGGACCGCCGAACCGGATGCGCCGTCCCGGCAATCGACGGCGTACGACCGCTGCCTGCGGTCGAATTCGGGCTGGTCCATGGTCGGTCCTCCGTACGTGACCTGTGAGGCTCCTGCATACCCGTAGGGGAAAGCATGGTTCGCGGAAATTTCGCCAGGCAAGAGAATCGCGGGGGCGGAGGCCCTCGTGCGTCGCGGCGGGTAGCCCCCGACGCGGGGGCGAGAGCGACCCGGCGCTCGAGGTCGGCCGGCAGCCGCCACGGGAATTCCCGGCTCCCGGACTACGGAAAGCGCCCCTCGAGCCAGGTGGCGACCTCTTCGGGGTGGTACCCGAACGGGCCGGGCTTGCCTTTGTACACGATCACCCCTTTTTCGTCGATGACGTAGAGCCGCTCGGGCCAGCCCGCGTAGGCGTGCATGGCGGCGTTGTCCACGTCGTCCACCAGGAGCGGGATGGGGTACTGGAACCGCTCGACGAAATCCTTGGCGATTTCGACGCGGTCGGCGAGCGTCTGGGGCTGCTCGTAGCAGACGCTCTCCTCCTCGTTGTCGTCGAGCTGCCACTCGTCCTCCGGGTGCGCCTCCTTCAGGTAGATCGTGACGAACGCGGCCCGCTCGCCGTACTTCGTGTACATCTCCTCGAGGCGCTCGACCGAGGCCCGGAACGGGGGTCAGGTGAAGCTGCCGAAGACCACGACCAGGGGCTTTCCGCCGGCCTGCGCCAGCAGGGGGCGAGCAGCGGAGCCGTCGAGCGGGTGGAGCTTCAGGTCGGGCGCGGCCTGGCCGACCTGGAGCGTGCCTTCGTCGCGCTGGTCGTAGCGCAGGATGCCGAGGATGTTGCGCGGGCCGATCAGGAACACGAAGGCGACCGCGAGCACGAGCAGGACGATCCCGAACCACTTGAGGATCTTTCTCAGCATGGGCAGTTCCTCCCGGTCTCCAACACCTTCACGCACCCATTGGCCGCCTCGCGAGTCGCTGCCGTCGACCGGAATCCTTCGGGAATCGCGGCCATCGATTCAGGCGCTCTGCCGGCCGCCCCAGATCCATTCGAACACCCGTCCGCGCCAGGTTCGCTGCAGCAGCGGCCGGGACGCGAAGAGCTCGTCGCGCGAATCGAACCATTCTCCCTTCCCTCACCTGCGGAACCGCTCGATCTCCTCGGACTGGAGCGACGCGAGCACGGAGAGCGTCTCGCGCTCGATTCTCGGGCCCGACTCGACCTTCGTGGTCAGGAAGTCGAACAGGCTGTAGACCGCCGGAACCACGTACAGCGTGAGCAGGGTGGAAACGGCCAGCCCGCCCACCACCGCGACCGCCATCGACTGGCGCAGCTCTCCGCCGGGCCCTGCCGCGAGCGCCGCCGGCAGCGCCCCGACGATCGTGCTCACCGAGGTCATGAGGATCGGTCGCAGCCGCATCGGGCAGGCGTGGAGCAGCGCCTCGTCCCGCGACTCCCCGAGCAGCCGCCGCTGGTTGGTGAAGTCCACCAGCAGGATCGAGTTCTTCTTCACGATCCCCATCAGCAGGATGAGCCCCATCAAGCTGTAGACGTTGAGCGAAAGCCCGGCCCACCAGAGCGCGACCAGGGCCCCGGTCAGGCTGAACGGCATCGCCATCAGGATCGTGAAGGGGTGGAGGAAGCTGTTGAACTGGGCGGCGAGAATCATGTACGCGATGACGACCCCGAGCAGCAGGGCGAAGCCGAATTCCCAGATCGCCTCCTTCATGGTCTGGGCGCTGCCGGAAAGCAGGACGTGGTACCCCTCGGGGAGGACCTCGGTCGCGATCGCCACGGCCCGGTCGATCGCCTCGGCCTGCGACTTTCCCGGTGCCACGTTGGCGAACACGTTGACCGCTCGTTCCCGGTTGCGCCGGGTGATGGACTGGAGGCTGGGGCGGGTGTCGACCCGGACCAGCGAGGAGAGCGGCACGAGCTCGCCGCTGCGCGTGCGCACCCGCAGCGTGTCGATGTTCTCGGGGCGGCTGCGCTGGCCGGAAAGCAGGCGGACGCGGATATCGAACTGGCGTCCCCGGTCCTTGAACTTGCCGGCGCGGACGCCGCCGACCAGTACGTTGACGGCCTGGCCGATGTCTTCCATCGACACGCCGAGCGCGGCGGCGCGGTCGCGGTCGGGGACCAGGCGCACCTCGGGCATCCCGACCAGGTAATTGGAATCGGCGTCCAGATAGAGCCCGGTCTCGCGCATGCGCTCGGTGATGGTCTCGGAGAGCGCGCCCAATTTCTCCCATGCGGGCCCGATCACGCTGAACTCGACCGGATAGCCGCGTCCCGCGGTGAATCCCTGCAGGCTCAGGTCCTGAAGGGCGACTTTGGCCCCGGGTATCTTGCCCATTTCCCCGCGCACGACGTCCATGAACTGCTGGAGGGTGCGGGCGCGTTCGCCCGCGGGGACCAGGGTGACGAAAAGGACGGCGGTGGTGACTTCGCCGCCGCCAAAGCCGCCGACCGCGCCGAAGTAGCGCCGGACTTCGGAGTGGCCGGCGAGGATCGCCTCGCACTCGCGCATCACGCGGTCGGTGGTGTCGATCGAGGAGCCCACCGGGGTGCTGATGCGGGTGAGGTAGCAGCCCACGTCGGTGGGCGGGGTCATCTCCATCCGGAGGAGAAAGATGATCTTGAGCGAGGCGCCGAAGAGCGCGAGCGCGAGGACGACCACGGCCCAGCGCCAGCGCAGGGCCGGGCGCAGCGAGGCCCGGTAGCCGCGGGCGAGGAGGGCGAAGGCCCGGTCGGAGAGCCGGCCGATCCAGCTGCGCTCGCCCCCGACCGAGAGGAATTGCGCGCAGCGGGACGGGGTGAGCGTCAGTGCCTCGAGGAGCGAGAGCAGGACGCACACGGAGATGGTCACGCCGAACTGGAAGAAGAACGCACCGATGATCCCCTTCATGAACGCGACCGGGAGAAAGATCGCCGCGATCGCGGCGGTGGCGGCGATCGCCGCGAAGCTGATCTCGCGCGTGCCCACCACCGCGGCCCGGATCCGCGGGGCGCCCTCCTCCGCGTGGCGGTAGATGTTCTCGAGCACCATGATCGCGTCGTCGACCACGATCCCCACCGAGAGCGAGAGCGCGAGCAGGGTGAACGTGTTGAGCGTGAAGCCGCAGAAATACATGACCCCGAACGTGCCGATGATCGAGGTCGGGATCGCCAGCAGCACGTTGACGGTGGAAGAGATCGAGCCGAGGAAGAGCCAGCAGACCAGCGCGGTCAGGAACACCGCGAGGATCAGCGTGAACTCGATCTCGTGGACCGCCTCCTCGACCGAGACCGTGGCGTCGAAATTGACCTCGACCGAAACCCCCTCCGGGAGCATCCGGCGGATGACCGCGAGCTTGTCGCGGATTGCGTGGGCGACCTGGACCGCATTGGCGCCGCGCTGCTTCTTGACGCCCAGGCCCTGGGCCGGAAGTCCCATGGCGCGCGCGGCCCGCCGCCGGTCTTCCAGTCCGTCCTCGACCACTCCCAGGTCGCCGACCGTGATCGTCGCGCCCGCGCGCTCGACCACCACCAGCTTGCGGAAGTCCGCCAGGTCGATCGCCTCGCCGAGCATACGGACGTTGGATTCCCGGGCGCCCGACTCGATCCGCCCCGCGGGCAGCTCGAGGTGCTGCGTTTTGATCGCCGCGATCACGTCCCCCGCGGCCAGATCGTATGCGTCCAGCCGGTCGGCATCGAGCCACACCCGCAGGTTGCGCTCGCGATAGCCGCCCATCATGACTTCGCCGACGCCGGCGATGGTCTGGAGCTGCTCCTTGACCAGGAAGCGGGCCAGATCGGAGATCACCTGGGGGGAGCGGGTGCCGGAGACGCCGACCCAGAGGATCGGTTGGTCCTCGGGGTTGGTCTTGGTGACGATCGGTGGGTCCATTTCGCGCGGAAGCCGGCGCTGGGCCTGGCCGATCTTGGTTTGCACGTCCTGGAGCGCCGCATCGATATCGCGGCCGACGAAGAACTCGACGGTCACGGTCGCCGCGCCCTGCCGGCAGGACGAGGTGATCTCGCGGATGCCCTCGACGGTCATGAGCGCGTCCTCGACCACGTCAAGGACGTCGGTCTCCATCACCTCGGGCGCCGCGCCCTCGAGCGCGAGGGCGACCGAGACCTGGGGAAAATCGATGTCCGGCATCTGGCTCACGCCGAGCCGCCATCCGCCGATGCCTCCGAAGACGAGGAGGCCGAACATGATCATCCAGGCGAAGACCGGCTTGCGGATGGAGAGGTCGGAGAGGACCACGGGCTATTTCTCCGACGGGGGCGGCGCAGAGCCGCCGTCGGTGGCGACCTCGACCGGGACGCCGTTCTGGAGCATCTGGGCGCCGCGCAGGACCAGGGTCTCGCCCGCGGCCAGGCCCAGGAGGATCTCCACGCCGCCGTCGGCGGTATGGAGCCCCGGGGTCAGGTCACGCTGCCGGGCCTTGCCGGCCTCGACGACGAAGGCGACGAAGCCGCGCTCGGTGGGCAGAATCGACTCCTCGGGGATGACGATCGCCTGGTCGCTGCGGGAGATCTCCATGCGCACGGTGGCGAAGAAGCCGGGCTTGAGCGCGGGGTCGGGGTCGGCGACCGAGGCCAGGCACTCGATCATGCGGGTCTGGGGATCGGCGGTGGCGTGCACGTGAATCAGCTCGGCGGCGAAGGCGCGGTCGGGGAAGGGCTTGACCTTGAACCGCACCGGTTGGCCGGGACGGAGTCGGACGGACTCGGCCTCGCCGACGCGGAAGCGAAGGCGGAGGCGGCGGATGTCGACGAGGGTGGCGATCTTCTCTCCAACGCGGACGAACTGTCCGGCGGCGACATGGCGGGTCTGGACCACGCCGGCGATCGGGGATCGGACGCGGGAGTCATCGAGGTCGCGGCGGGCGATCTCGGCGCGCACGCGGGCCTGCTCGAGGGCGGCCCTCGCCTCGGAGACCTGGCCGCGGGCGACCTCCAGGTCGGCGGCGGACTCCACCTCGCTGCCGCGGGACATGTCGAGTTCGGCCTCGACCTTGGCGACGGCGGCTTCGAAGGTGGCGATCTCCTCGCGGGAAACCGCGGTGGCGTCGCGTTGGTGAAGCTCGGCGCGGCGGGCGAGATTGGCCTTGGCCTCCGCGAGTGCGGCCTGGGCCCGGGCGGTCTGGGCCCGCATGCGGGCGATCGCGGGCTCCGCGGCGATGACCTGGAGCTGGGCGCGGGCCACGGCGGCTTCCTGCCGGGCGATGTCGGCCTCGGCCGCGCGCACATCGAGGGCGAAGCGGCCGCGGTCGATCTCGGCGAGGACCGTTTCGGGGGAGACCTCCGCGCCCTCGTCGAAGGCGAGCGCGCTGAGGGTGCCCTCGACGCGGGCGGAGACCGGGACGACGTCGTAGGCCTCGAGCGAGCCGACCGCGGCGACCTCATAGGCGAGGGGCCGGGCGGCGACGACCGTGGTGGTGACCCGGTAGGCGCGCGGCCCGCGGGGCGCGGAATTGGCCGCGACCGGGGCCGGAGGCTTGTCGCAGCCGGAGAGGATGGCGGCCGCGAGGCCGGCGAACAGGACGGTGATCCAGCCGGGGCCGGAGGCGCGGGGGGCGTGCGGGGCCGACGGCTCGGTCGGAACTCGCGGCGCGAGCGAAGCGGTACGCGGGGTCGGAGTCGCGGTCGGGTCTCGCGGTGCGAGCGAAGCGGTGCCTGGGGTCGGGCGCCCAGGCGCGAGGGAATCCGAGCCGCTGGTGAGCGCGCATGCGAGTCTGGAGCGTCCGCGGAGGGCGCCGTGGGGGACGGCCGGTGGGTCGCGCCGCGCCTGAGGGTCGGAGACGTTGCGGGAGCGAGGGCTCATGAGCGGGATCTCGAGCGGAGGCCGTGCAGGGTGAACCGGACGATCTCGCGGACCAGGCGCTCGCGCGGGACGCGGCGGGCGTCGGGGTCGCGGAAGATGGAGCGGACCTGGGCGAAGTGGACGACCAGGCCGACGAAGGCGCGCGCCGCGAGGTCGGGATCCGGCGCGCGGAGGAGCCCGCGGCGGGTCCAGCTCCGGAGGGCCTCGGAGATGGCGCCCCGGAGCCGGACCCCGCGCGCACGGTCGAAGGCGCGGGCGAGGGGGTGGCCTTCGAGGGCGCAGTAGAGGAGGAGGCGGAGAAAGCTCGGGTCGGTCTCGATCCGCTCGAGCAGGGTGCGGGCGACATGGCCGAGGACTACGGCGGGGGCCCGGTCCCCGGCGGCGAGCCCGCTCAGGGGGAGAACGCGCTCGCTCTCCTCGATCTTGTGGGCCAGGATGGCGCGGTAGAGGGCGTTCTTGGTGGGGAAGTGCTTGAACACCATGGCCTCGGATATCCCCGCGGCGCGCGCGAGCTCGCGCGTGGTCGTGCCGGCGAAGCCCTTGGCGGCGAACAGGCGCATCGACGTGCGTACGATCGCGGCGCGGCGGGCGGGTCCGGTCA
>ORJL010887537.1_pt1 | contig 14583 bp, 12 predicted proteins | sample 1779941 | NCBI WGS metagenome assembly ORJL01 (sample SAMEA104232317, study PRJEB22302) | groundwater metagenome | biome: forest; feature: aquifer; material: groundwater | place: USA | collected 2011-08-07 | depth 5.8 m
ATCCTTCCGGAGGTGGCCTACAACCTGGCTGTGCCGTTGCTCTTCGCGCTGGCGGTGGGTGGGGCCTTCTCCGTGGTGTACAACCTTACCCACGCGCTGCGGCGTCGCGCCGGACTCTGGCGCAGCCCCGCCTGGGGGCCTGCCGCTGCAGGAGTGGCGGCGGCGTTGATAGTGGCGGTGGCGGGGAACCTGGGAGGGGCCGTTCAACTGCTCAAGGCGGCGTGGGACCACGTGGCCTCGGGCGTGCCGTTTCCAGCGTTCGACTTCTGGGCCTCCAGCCGTATGATGCCGGGCCAGATAAGCATCACCGAGTTCCCATTCTGGACTTTTCTCTTTGCAGACCTCCATGCCCACCTGATTGCCATACCCTTCGCTCTGCTGGCCATAGGGCTTGCATTGAACCTGGTGTTGGTCGCGGATGCCTGGCGCCGTGGGTGGGCAAAGACGGTGCTGCCGGTGACTGTCCTGGCCCTGGCGGTAGGGGCTCTGGCAGCCATCAATACCTGGGACTACCCCACGTACCTGGCCCTGGCCGTCGCCGCAGTGGGCCTGGCGGCCTACGCCGCGCGTGGCAGGCTGGACGGGTGCTTCCTGGCAATGGCTGCCGTGGGGACTGTGGTGGTGGCCGCGTTGAGCTACCTGGCGTTCCTTCCATTCCATGAGCGCAACGTGGACTTCAACGCCGGAGTCCATGCCAGTGTCCAGAAGACGAATGTGATCCACTACTTGGGCATCCATGGCCTGTTCCTTTTCCTGGTGCTGTCCTACCTGGCGGTGGAGTTGTGGCGGTACATTCGGACGAGCATGTTCACGCCGAAAAGAGCCGGCGGAGAGCTTGCAGAGGACGTGTCGCCTGGCAGGCGGGTGGCCCGCGTCTTCCTGCTATTGCTGGTGGCGGCAATTGCCGTAGTGGCGTACCTGGTGGCCGCAGACTACTACACCGTGGCGCTGCTGTTCCTGCTGGCTGTGCTGGTAGCTTTTCTGGTGGCGCGGCGGCTGGCAATGCCCAGTCCAGAGGCCCCTTACCATCTCTTTCTTCTCCTCCTGCTGCTGGGAGCCATGGCGCTGGGAATAGTGGTGGACCTGCTCACCCTCAACAACGACATTGACCGCATGAATACGGTGTTCAAGCTGTACCTCCAGGCCTGGGTGCTGTATGGGTTGGCTGCGGCGACAATTCTATGGCACCTGGCCGCCACAGGTCTTTTCCCACTGCGCAGGCTTGTTTGGCCGAAGGCTGTCTGGCTGGGAGTGCTGCTGGTGCTGGTGGCTGCCATTGCTGTGTTTCCCCTGCTGGGTACCAGGGCCCGCCTGGCGGACCGGTTCTCCACGGATTTCAGGGGTCTCAACGGCGCTCAGTACGTGGCCACCACCGTTTACCATGACGCTAAAGGCCCCATTGACTTGAGTTGGGATTGGGAGGCCATCCAGTGGCTGAGGGAGAACGTCAAAGGGTCGCCGGTGGTGGCTGAGGGCAATACCGCTCCGGACAACTATCGATGGGGTTCCAGGGTTTCAATATACACGGGCCTTCCAACCATAATCGGGTGGGGGGGGCACCAGACGCAGCAACGAGCAGTGGAGCAAGGGTTGGTCAGCCAGCGGATAGCTGACGTGGCGATCCTCTACTCCACCACGGACGTGACTCAGAAGCTACGTATCCTGCGGCAGCACAACGTTAAATATATCTACGTGGGCGATCTGGAACGTCTCTACTATTCCCAGCAGGGGCTGGACAAGTTTCAGGGTATGAGCGACATGGGAGTTAAGCTGGTCCACAGCAATTCCCATGTGGCCATCTACCAATTCACCGAGCCACGGTGACAGTGGATGTACTGGGTGATAGCATAGCGCAATGGACTGGCTGCTCACAGCAGGAGTTGTAAGCGGGGCTGCCTTCATCGCCTCCCTGATAGCCGCTGTGGCGGGCTTCGGCGGAGCGGTGATCATGCTGCCCGTGCTGGTGTGGGCCTTCGGAGTGCGGGACTCCATACCGCTCCTCACGGTGGCCCAGTTGATGGGCAACCTGTCCCGCGTCTGGTTGAACCGTACGGAGTTGGACATGGCGGTGGTGAGGCGGTTCGCTGTGGGCGCGGTGCCCACGGCAATACTGGGCGGCATCGTCTTCGCCACGGCTCCGGCTGGCGTATTGGTCAGGGTTCTTGGTGTGTTCCTGCTCCTGACGGTAGGCTACAGACACACCGCTTGGGGCAAACGGGCGCGGATTACCCTCAGAGGGTTCACGGTGCTCGGAGCGGTTTCCGCGTTCATTTCCGCCATAGTGGGTAGTGTTGGGCCATTCATGGCCCCATTCTTCCTGGCCTACGGGCTTTTGAAGGGGGCCTATATTGGCACGGAAGCCCTCGCCACCGTGGTAATGCACGTGACCAAGCTGGGGGTGTATGGGGGGTACTCCCTGCTGACTGTACGCGTTGTGGCCGTGGGGATCGCCATAGGCCTGGTTATGTTCGTGGGGTCATGGTTGGGGAAGCGTCTCCTGGATAAAGTGCCGGAGCGGCTCTTCCCGTACATAATAGAAGGCGTGCTGGTAGTGGCGGGGCTGCTTTTCCTGATCCGGGGCTGAAGGAATGTGGGTATCCGCGACTGAAGCTATTCCAAGGCGCGTTAGGCCCCTGTCCCCTGCGTGATATTTCCCTCCCGCCCCGAACTGCGTTCGATGGCTCCCATCACCCAGGGAACGTTATAAGTGAGGCAGGTTCTAGCCGTTGGTGGGGCCGACGTCCCGTGGGTACGAGCCAAAAACCCTCAGCATTGAGACCTTACCGCGCAGGCTTTCTATAGCCTCTTTGACCAGAGGGTCTTCCCTGTGGCCGTGGAGATCTATGAGGAAGATATACTCTCCCAGGCTCTGTTTGGTGGGGCGAGACTCTACCTTGGCCAGGTTGATGTTGCGCTGGGCGAACTCCCCCATCACGGTGTAGAGGAGGCCCGGGCGGTCATTGCCGAAGGAGAAGCACAGCGAAGTCATATCATCTCCCGTGCGTGGAGCGTCCTCGTGGGCCAGGACCACGAACCGCGTCATGTTGGCCGGGTTGTCTTGAATACCCCGCGCCAGGACTTTCAGATGGTATAGCTGTGCGGCCCGGGCAGTTCCGATGGCGGCGGCAGTGGCGTCGCCATGCTGGACCTGTTCCGCAGCCGCTGCAGTGCTCATGGCAGCCTCCACGTTGGCTTGGGGAAACCGGCGTTCCAGGTAATCGCGGCACTGTCCCAGCGCCTGGGGGTGAGAGTAGATCACCCGAATATCCGCCTCACTGGTGGCGGGGCGCACCAGGAGGCAGTGTTCGATGGGCAGCACCAGCTCCCGCCGGATGAAAAGCGATGTTTCGTGGATCAGGAGGTCCAGAGTGGCTGGAACGGAGCCTTCCATGCTGTTCTCAATGGGAACCACGCCTTCCTCAGCTTCTCCAGCGGTGACGGCGGCTGCGACGGCTGCAATGGTGGGACGAGGCACCAGTTCGCTATCCGGCGCGTAGCGGAGGGCGGCCTCCTCGGTGAAGGTGCCGGCGGGACCAAAGTATGCCACTCGTTTCGGTGTCATTCGGGCCCCTGAGTCAGGATTTCCAGCAGCGTTACTTCAGTGGTTGGGGTGGTTACCACTACTACCTGGTCGCCTCCCTGGAATACCTCTCCGGGGGCAGGAAGCCGTGGCTCTCCATGGGCGCTCACCAGAAGCGAGATCAGGTTCTCTGCAGGCAGCCCCACCGACTCTATGGGCTTGCCCACTACCTCGGAATCGGGCGGAACGCGAATGGATACCAACCGGCGCTCTGAACCCTGGAGTGGAGCCAGGTGGACCAGAGGCTGCCCCACCAACTCTTCTTCCACTCTGGTCGCAACCATGTTGGCTGGATTGAGGACCACGTCTATCCCTAACTGTCGGAACAGCTCTGCATTTTCGGGCTCGTTCACCCGGGCCATGGTCTTGGGGACATGGAAGCGGTGTTTGGCAAGCTGGCATGCCACCAGGTTGTCGTCATCCTGGTCAGTGGTGGCGATGACCACCTCCGCGCGACTGGCGCCGGCTTCTTCCAGGACGGACGCCTCTGACCCGTCGCCGGTGATGACCACGCTACCCAGGGCGTCCACCAGGCCGTCGCGCTTCTGGGAGTTCTGCTCGATAGCCAGTATTTCGTGGCCGGTGGCCAGTAGGGCCTGGGCCAGTTGGAAGCCGATAGTTCCACAGCCTATGACGATAATGTACATGGTGGCTACTTGTGGAGTGCCTCCAGGATCAAGTTGGAGGCTGCCCTGGCCGGGCTTATCGCTTCCAGGTCCAGGGAGGCGTACAGCTCCTGTCGCACGGGGTCGTTCACCTGGCAAACCACCGTCTGGACGTTGAAAAGGTGTTTGACTTTCTGGGCGGCCAAGACGTTTCTGGCGTCCCGATCCGACACAGCCACAAATGCGTTTGCCTCTTCTATGCCCGCCCGCCTCAGGTCAGCTTCCATGGCTCCGTCCCCCAGCAGGGTGGTAATTCCCAGGAAATCTGGGAGCCTGCGCAGGTTGTCCTCGCTGGTATCCAGCACCACTACGGTGTGGCCTTCTTCAGCCATGGCGCGAGCTACCCGGGCCCCCACTCGGCCGCAACCCATGATTATAACTCTCATCTGTGTGTGGCCTGCCTGAAAAAGGGTGTTTCTGGTTCTAGCTGCTGTTCGGCGAGCCTGCTTGCAAGAGAAGGACGGGGCACGGCGCGTTCTTGAGGATATACGGTACCGTGGTGCCCATGTGAAAGCTGCCGTAGCGCCTTTTATACGGCGCCGCCATGACTATGGCATCTACCTCACGCTCCACGGCCTCGTGCACCACCGCCGGCCCTGACTCCCGCGCCTTCAGGATCTCAGCCTGGATGATGCGGTGGCTGTCTTCGGCCAGCGCCTCCAGCCGCTGCAGGACCTCTTCGCTTCGTGCGGCTTCATGCTCTACACTCGCATCCAGGGAAAGGTTGCGCCGCACCTCGATGACGTAGAGGATATAGATTTTCCCCTTGCCCTCTTTGGTGACGCTGGTGGCCAACTGGAGCGCCTGTTCGTCCCAGTCCTCTCCATTTACCGGCACAAGTACCTTCTCAAACTCCATGCGCATGCCTGTTGGGCGTAGCTACAGTCTTGGCTCCTTGAGGTCGCCTGATTATACGAGGCGTGGCGTGAAGATTCAATTGCTTGTGCTGGTGTGGGCTGATCACGCGTTCGCGTTCCAGAAGAGCCAGCTTGCCAACCAGCTCGTACATGACGCGGGGGCTATTGGGAGCGGATTGGTCACGATCCGCTGTGGCCCGCCGGTTGCCCTTCACGCGGGAGGTGAAGTTCCCTCCTGCGGATCCTTTCCACGGACTCGTCCCTGCCCGCCACGAATAGGATGTCGCCAGTCATAATCTCCTCCTCCTTGGCTGGGAAGAGGATAGGGTCGCGGCCCCGGCGAATAGCTAGCACGGCAATCCCTTGCTGGGAACGCGGTCCGGCCAGGCCTGCTTCCTCCAGAGTGTGGCCAACCATCTGCTCGGGAGGCTTGAACTTGCTTATCCCGAACCTGGGAACCACGGACATGTACTCCATTACTCCTGGGTGCAACAGCGTGTGGGCCAAGCGAATGCCGGCTTCCTCTTCCGGAAAGACCACCAGGTCCGCTCCGATTCGCTGGAGGGTCTGGCCGTGTAGAGGGTTGTTGGAGCGGGCGATCACTTCTTTTACCCCCAGGGTCTTCAGGAGGAGCGTGACCATAATGCTGGCCTGAATGTCGGTGCCGATAGCCACGATGGCCACATCATAGTTGGCTATGCCCAGCTCGCGGAGGGCCGTTTCGCTGGTGGCGTCTGCCTGCACTACCGCTGTTAGCTGCCCTGTGAGCTCCTGTACCAACTGCTCGCGATTGTCTATGGCAAGCACGTCGAAGCCCATCTGGTACAGCTCGTGGGCCAGACTCAGGCCAAATCGCCCCATCCCTATCACCGCGGCTTGCTTTGCCATAGTTATCCCCCTAGCCTATTCTAACCCTTTCCTGAGAGTAGCGGTATACGGGGTGCCGCTGCCTCTCCGCCATTGCCAGCGCGAAGGTCAGAGGCCCAATATGCCCCACGTACATGGTCACGGCAATCAGAGTTTTGCCCCATGTGGATAGCACCGGGGTAATACCCGTGGAGAGCCCCACGGTGCCGAAGGCGGAGACAGTTTCAAAGAGCAGCTTGTCGAAGGGCAGTCCCTCCGTCATGACCAGGAAAAAAGCAACCACGAAGGTGAAGACAGCGCCCAGAAAGACTACGGTCATGGCGCGTTGGATCTGCTCTGGAGCGATCTCCCGGCCAAAGGCCGTCACGTGAGGGTGGCCGCGGACGGAAGTGACCACGGCCAGCAGGAGCACTGCCAGGGTGTTGACCTTGATGCCTCCCCCAGTGGAGCCTGAGGCTGCGCCGATGAACATGAGTAACGTGAGAAAGATATTGGTATGGATCCCGGTCAGGCCTAGGTCAATGGTGTTGAACCCTGCGGTCCTGGGACTGATGGACATGAACACGGAGTTCACCACACGGTCCGCCATGGGCATCGGCTTGAGGGTGTCTGCGTTGTTGAACTCGGACAGGAAGAACACCAGGCTGCCCAGCAGCAACAAGCCCGCTGTGACAACCATGACCAGCCTGCTGTCCAGGGTGAACCTGTTGAACCTGTGGCGCCGGACTACGTCCACCAGGAAGCTGTAGCTGATTCCACCCAGAACGATCAGGGCGCCTACGCCTCCCAGTACCCACGCGTCGTGCCGGAACATGGTCAGGTTGTTCGAGTTTGGCAATATGCTGAAGCCAGCGTTGTTGAAGGCGGAGGCGGAGAGGAAAGCCGCTTGCCATGCCGCCTGGCCGGGGCTGAAAAGAGCAAGAAAGCGCCAGAAGAAATACGCGAATCCCGCCAACTGTAGAAGCAAGGCCAAAGCACCAACCTGCAAAGCCAGGCGTCCCAGTCCGCCCATCTGAGTTGTGGGCAGGAACTCTCTGAGGATGAACTGGTTGGCCAGGGAGATGCGTTGGGTGAGAACCACCAGCAGGAAGGTGGCCGCGCTCATGATACCGATACCGCCGATGAACAACAGGGCTAGTATGACTACCTGGCCGGCGGTGTTCCAGTAGGTGGCCGTGTTCACTACGACCAGGCCAGTGTCTGTGCCGGCGGAGGTGGCAGTGAAGAGGGCTGTCAGGAACGGCGCAAAGTCGCCGGGGGGGTTGAAAAAGGGTAGCCAGAGAAGGAAAGTCCCCACGGCAATCAGGGCGGCGAAGCCGTAGACCAGGATCATTGGGGACGCGGCCTGCCGCTCTGCCGGTCGTGGCGCCGACGCAACGTGGGCGGGGATGCGCATGGGGGCTAAGTCTTGCACGCGGGGATGCCGGATCACTCGGTCCCCTAGCCTGCGCCTGCTACCTCTTAGCACAATTTGCTACGCTTTCGCCTCGGCTGGCTTGTTCTCAGAATGAAACCGCTTTGCCCAGGCACCCCAGTCTAGTTAACCGTACCTTGGGCGTCAAGGCCGTTGTGCACTTTAGGGGCCGCCTTGGGTAGAGGATGTTTGCTGGAGCAGGGATTCCTGAAGCTGGCGTAGGCCCGGACTCATTTGCACAGGATATTCTGGGGCGCCTTTCAGGGCCTTGTACAGTTCCGGCAGAGAGGCAAACTCCTCACGGAACCGGAGGCGGCTCTCTTCCAGGGATGGAGTGTGGCCTACTACATGCCCGTTTTCCATCACCTTGCTGAGCAGCGGTTCTCCTGATGGGGGAGGTTCTGTGCGCAGCGCCAGGATGTCAGCCTGGAACGTTCCATAGGGGTCGCGCATGCGGTAGGCCTGTTTTTCGCCCGCCAGAGAGACCTTATCGGTGCTGAGTTTCAGGGTCGGCTTGCCGTTGTACTTGACCAGCTTGTACGCCATGTCCAGCCACGGTGCGTCTGCCGAGATTCCCATCTTGGTGCCGATGCCGAAGCCGTTCACGGGCGCGTAGGCAGCCACCATCTCCTGTACCTGGTACTCGTCCAGGCCGCCGCTGGCGAGGATGTCCACGTATCCCAGCCCTGCGTGGTCCAGGATATACCACACCTGGCGGCTCAGAGTGGTCAGATCGCCGCTATCTAATCTGACGGCCTTGAGCCGGTGGCCTTGCGTTTCCATTTCCTTGGCCACCGCTGCTGCGTTGCGAGCGCCCGCCAGGGTATCGTAGGTATCTATGAGAAGGATCGTGTTGTTGGGAAAGCTACGGGCATAGGCCCGGAAAGCATCTATTTCGTGAGGGAAGCTGCTGACGTAGGAGTGGGCCATGGTCCCCGCCGTCGGTATGCCGTACACTTGGCCCGCCAGCACGTTGCTGGTGGAGGTGCACCCAGCCAGGTAGCTGGAGCGAGCCGCCTTCATGCCTGCATCGGTGCCGTGGGCGCGCCGCAGGGAGAAGTCCACTATGCTCCGGCCCAGGGCCGCCCAGACACACCGCGCTGCCTTGGTGGCCACCATGCTCTGGAAGTTGATCTGGTTGATGACGTAGGTCTCTACTAGCTGGGCCTCCGGCATGGATGCGGTGATTTCCAGGATGGGCTCGTTGGCGAAGAACAGCCGCCCTTCCGGCATGGCCCATACGTCGCCCTTGAACCGGAACTCTCTCAGGTATTCCAGGAAGTTGCTCTGGAAGAGTCCCGTGGAGCGAAGGTAGTCCACGTCGCTGGCCGAAAAGTGTATCTCCTCCAGGTAGCGGAGCACGTCTTCCAGGCCAGCCGCCACTAGGTAGCCCCTGTTAGATGGTAGCTGGCGGACAAAGAGGCTGAACGTAGCAGGAGCGAACATGCCCTCACTGACGTAGCTCTGGGCCATGGTCAGTTCGTACAAGTCGGTAAGGAGGGCCGAGTTTGCCGCGCCGGGCCGGTTGTAGTTGTGAGCCATGGTACGGTCCGCTTTGCCACCCGAGAAACTACGTGGGGGACTTACACCCCCATTATGTTTGTGCACACGGGAGGTGTCAAATACGCCAGTGGAGTACTGTCGGGAACGGTACATGGCGAAGGCGGCTGATGGCGGGGACTTTGCTGAGAGAAGGATAGCCTATGGTATACTGCGGGGTGGTTTTGTGGGCTTGCCGGGTGCTGCGCTGGCCCAAGCAAGCTGAAGGCGGCCTTGGGGACCGAATCGCTATAGTGCGGTGCGGAGGTAAAGTTTCATGTCTCCTTCCGGCAGCGCGCCGGAGCGGCCCTTTGTCTCCAGTGATCTGACCGTTGATTTCGTGACCAAACAGGTGCAGGTGCGTGGACGTCCCGTAAGGCTGACCAACACGGAGTACGAGCTTCTCTGCTGCCTGGTCAGGAATGTAGGCCGTTCCCTGTCCACCAGTCTTCTGTTGAGCAAGGTGTGGGGGCCTGAATATGGAGACGTCCCGTCTCACCAGGAACTCCGCCACGATCCTAGGGACCCTGAAGGGATTCTCCTGGTTCCTGTGGGAGGCCACCAGGCGGAGAGCAAGAAGTATCTGCTCAAGGTGTGCATTCAGCACCTCCGGCAGAAGATTGAATTGGACCCGCATAACCCCAAGATGGTCATCACAGAGCGCGGCGTTGGCTATAAGTTCCTGTCGGCTGCTTGATCAGGTGGCGCCAGCGCCGTCCCGATGACTATTTCCCACCTTGCGTGAGGATTCCGTTCGCCACATGCATGGCGAACGGAATCCGCGTGGAGCGAATGTGTCATCCTGTGCGCCAGGCGAGTAGAATAAAGAGGCTCCTTTAGCTTGGCAGCGACTAGAAGGGAGAGTTTTCAGCTATGACCGACCGTTCGATACTTCCCGCCAGCGTCCGGCCTTCCAAGTATCGTATAACTCTGGCGCCGGACCTGGAACGATTCACCTTCCGTGGCGAGGAGACTGTGGAAATACAGGTGCTGGAGCCCACGGACAGGATCGTGGTCAATGCAGTGGAGATCGAAGTCCAGTCCGCCGCCGTGAGCCACGGTGGGAGTCCAGTGCAGGCCCAGAAGATTGAGTACGACGCCTCCGCCGAGACCGCTACCTTTGTTTTTAGCAGCCCGCTACCCAAGGGCCAGGTGCATCTGAACATCCAGTTCACCGGCCAGCTAAACGACCGGCTTCAAGGGTTCTACCGCAGCACGTACCGGACGCCTGCGGGAGAGACGCGCACCCTGGCGTGCACGCAGTTCGAGGCCACGGATGCCCGCCGCGCTTTCCCTTGCTGGGACGAGCCTGCCCTGAAGGCGACCTTCCAGGTAGCGCTGGTCGTTCCTTCCCATCTCTCCGCAGTTTCCAACACGCTCGTGGCCAGTGAGACGCCGGCGGGCCCTGGCTTGAAGCGAGTCCAGTTCCGGGAGACGCCGCGCATGTCCACCTACCTGGTAGCATTTGTGGTGGGCGATCTGGAGTCCGTTGAAACCAGGATTCCCAGCGGCACGCTGGTGCGGGTCTGGACCACGCCGGGCAGGAGGGAGCAAGGGCGCTTTGCTCTAGAGACGGCGGCCCGCTTGCTGGCCTACTACAACGACTACTTCGGCATCCCGTTTCCCCTGGAGAAGTTGGACCACCTGGCTATCCCGGACTTCGCCGCCGGGGCCATGGAGAACTGGGGAGCCATAACATACCGCGAGACGGCGCTGCTCTTCGATCCGGAGAACTCCGCCCCAGCCACCCGCCAGCGGGTCGCCGAGGTGGTGGCCCACGAGATGGCGCACATGTGGTTCGGCGACCTGGTCACCATGGCCTGGTGGAACGACCTGTGGCTGAACGAGAGCTTCGCATCGTGGATGGCCACCAAGGCCGTGGACCACCTGTTCCCCGAGTGGGATATGTGGACTCAGTTCATAATGATGGACCTGAACGCTGGCCTGGGCCTGGACGGCCTGGAGAACTCCCATCCCATTGAGGCGGAGGTGAGCAATCCCGCGGAGGTGAGCGAACTCTTCGACGCCATCAGCTATAGCAAGGGTGCATCCATACTGCGGATGCTGGAGCAGTTCCTTGGGCCGGACAAGTTCAGAGAGGGCCTGCGCCGCTACCTCTCGGCCCACACCTACGGCAACGCCCAGACGCAAGATCTCTGGCAGGCCATGGAGGAGGTCTCCGGCCAGCCCGTGAAGGCTATCATGGATAGCTGGGTGCGGCAGACAGGCTACCCTGTGGTGGAAGCCGGCGTAAAGCGGACCACCCGCACAGTAACAGCCAGCCTTGCCCAGCGGCGGTTCCTGTACACCGGGCCTTCCAGCGACGCCACTCTATGGCAGGTGCCCGTCAGGATATCCGGCAAGGGCGCCGCTGAGACCGATGCGCTTCTCCTCACCTCTCAGAAAGGCAGTGTCCGGCTGAAGGAGGCGTTGCCCAAGGACAAGAAAGACGGGTGGGTGAAGGTGAACCCAGGGCACACAGGCTTTTACCGTGTCCAGTATGGTGAAGAGGAATGGGGCAGGTTCATTCAAGCCATCCAGTCCCTGGAACTGCCTACCGCCGACAGGTTGGGCCTTCAGGGCGACGCCTGGGCGTTGGCCCGGTCTGGCCTGGTTCCCGCGACCCAGTTCCTGAAGCTCGCTCAGGCCTATAGCAACGAGGAAGAGTACGGCGTCTGGGCCGACCTGGGTGGCAATCTGCGGTTCATGGACTTTCTGATCTCACAGGAGCCATACTACGCGAGGTTCCAGAGCTTTGGGCGCGAGCTTTCGCGCCCTATCGCCGGCAAGGTGGGCTGGAACCCACGCCCCGGCGAAGGACACCTGAAGGTCTTGCTGCGCAGCACAGCGCTGGGCCTGCTGGGGGCGTTCGGCGACCCCGCTACCCTGGCGGAGGCTAGGAACAGGTTCCAGCGTTTCCTGGAGAGGCCTGCAACCCTGGCGCCGGAGCTGCGGGGCGTGGTGTACGCCCTGGTGGCCCAGAATGGAAGCCAGCAAACGCATGATACCCTGCGTCGCCTGGCCAAGGAGGCCGCGCTGCAGGAGGAGAGGAACCGCTTGCATGGCGCCATGGCCCGCTTTGCCGACGCCGTACTGCTGCGGCAGACGCTGGAGATGACGCTGTCGCCGGAGGTGAGGCCGCAGGATACGGTGCAACTGGTAGCGGCGGTGGCTGGCAACCCTAACGGTGGCGTTGGCCTGGCCTGGGAGTACGTGAAGGCAAATTGGACTGAGTTCGACAGGCGGTACGGCGCAGGCGGGTTCGCTATGATGCGCCTGGTGGGCATCACCGGCAGCTTCACCACTATGGAAGCGCGCCGCGATGTGGAGGAGTTCTTCCGCACGCATCCCGCTCCGGCGGCTGCACGCACCATTCAGCAGTCCCTGGAACGCATAGCGCTGAACGTCCGGTGGCTGGAGAGCAATCGAGAGGGCCTGGCGCAGTGGTTTGCCAGCTAGCGAACCTGTCGCACAGGGCTTCATGGTTCGAACTTGAAGTCCGCTCACCCTGAGTTTGTCGAAGGGAGTGAGCGGACTTCATACCTGCTCGTGGTGAGCCTAGTTTACCGTTGAGCGAAGGGCGGCGCTACGATGTTCGGTTCAGCGGACATGGAAGGAGTTGAACTGGCCCTGCGCCGCGTCCCACTCCGCATCCACGCCCTGTACCTGGGCCCTGGATGGGCCTGCGTGCAGGTGCTGTAGCAGTTGCTCCAGGTTGGGTCTAGGCCCTTCGGCCACTACTTCCACGGTGGCCCTGTCCGGCAGGTTGCGGACCCAGCCTACCAGCTCCAACTCTCTAGCGTGTCGCCGCACGAAATAGCGAAAGCTGACTCCCTGCACCCGGCCTCGTACCAGGGCGTGCAGCCTGGCTTGCTCTTCGAACAATTCTTGTGCCACCTCTTTCCATAATTATATGCCAGGCCGTGGCGCCTGGCAGAACCAGGTCGGAGGTTTATTTACATTCGCCTACCGACGTGCTAATTTAGCCAAGTCTCGGAAGAGCGCCGGAGGCTGCCGGCGGGCGGAAAACGGGATACACGGAACGCAAAGTTAAAGGGAGGGAAACCATGAAGTTCGCCAGGTACGAAGCGGATGGCAAGGTCTCTTACGGTATCGTAGAGGGTAACACCGTCAAACAGATATCCACGGCGCCGTACAAGCGCTACAGGGCCACTGGCAAGACCCACAGGCTCTCGCAGGTCAAGCTGCTGGCGCCCCTGGTGCCGGGCAAGATTGTTGCCATAGGATTGAACTACAAGAGCCATCTGGGGACCCGCGAAGCCCCCAAGGTACCCGAGGGTTTCTACAAGACGCCCACCTCTGTCATTGGCCCCGAAGATGCCATTGTAATCCCGAAGACGGCCATCCAGGAGAAGGTGCAAATCCAGCCCGAGGGAGAGATGGTCGTGATCATTGGGAAGCGGTGCAGTAGGGTCAAGAAGGCCGATGCCATGAGCTACGTTTTCGGGTACTCCTGCGGAAACGACGTCAGCGCCCGCAACTGGCAGCGGAACGACCTTCAGTGGTGGCGGGCCAAGTCTTCGGACACCTTCGCTCCGCTAGGCCCCTTCATCGCCACAGGTCTGGACCCCAACAATATGCAACTTACCTGTCGCATCAATGGGAAAGTCGTCCAGGATCAGACCACCGGTGACCTGCTTTACGGCGTGCCAGAGATCATTGAGTTCATCAGCAGCGCCATAACTCTGGAGCCCGGCGACGCGATATACACCGGAACCCCCGGAGCGCCTGGAGACATACATGCCGGGGATGTGGTGGAGGTGGAGATATCGGGCGTGGGCGTGCTCAGGAACCCGGTTACAGCTGAGAAGTAGTGTTCTGAGAGCGCTACAGCATGTCATACATTGAGTCCCGCTCATCCTGAACCATAGTTTACCCTTGAGCGCGGCGAAGGGAAGGACATGAGCGGGACTCTGTGCTCCGTTCGTATGGTTCGACAGGCTCACCACGAACGGAGCACAGAGACATTCTTTTTTCGCAAGAAAGAACTGGTTTGGCCACAAAGTTACCTGCGGCAACGTCGGGACGTCCGGCCCTGGATGTGGCGATAGCTGTCGCTCGGGAGGCGGGTACCCTGGCGCGGGGCCGCTTTTACAGCAGCAAAGAGGTCTCACAAAAACGTGATTCCAGCCTGGTCACGGATGTTGACCTGCTGGTCGAGCGGTACATTCGGGACGCCCTGATCGCCGAGTTTCCTGGCATTAGTTACCTGGGCGAGGAAACGGGCGCTACCGGCGATAGCGGCGGACTGCGTTGGATTGTGGACCCGGTGGACGGCACCCGCAATTACGCCGCCAATGTGCCGCACTACGCCGTCACCCTGGGCCTGGCCGACGGCCCCGACACGCTGCTGGGTGTCACGTATGACCCCATGCGTGACGAGGTCTTCCACGCAGTCAAGGGCGCTGGCGCCTTTCTCAACGGCATGCCTATATCCGTGTCCAAGAAGGCCAGGGTGGCCCAGGGCATTCTGGGCTTCGACATAGGCAGTATGGACCAGAGGGCGCGGTGCGCCTTCCAGATGGTCCAGTCGCTGTGGCCAGGCATCCAGACCGTGCGCATCATGGGCTCGTCGGCCCTGGGCCAGGCTTACGCTGGCGCCGGCCGGGGGGGGGTCTCCTTCCACCCCCCGCCGTCCCC
>ORJL010053520.1_pt1 | contig 14580 bp, 14 predicted proteins | sample 1779941 | NCBI WGS metagenome assembly ORJL01 (sample SAMEA104232317, study PRJEB22302) | groundwater metagenome | biome: forest; feature: aquifer; material: groundwater | place: USA | collected 2011-08-07 | depth 5.8 m
AACATGGCCTGGAACATATTCAAATAACTTATTTATGTAACTATTATCAGATTGGATATTGTCTCTGACAAGTCTATATTGCCCCTTAAATAAACTTCGCCCGCTTGTTGAGTCGATTAGGTCTCTAACTACTTCATCATAATCCGCCCTGAGTAATATATCCCAGTTATCATATATTCCAAATTCTGCCGTTAAATGATTCGTAAATAGGTTTTTTCCATCTGGTGTTATTGGCTCGTCTGGACAGTTTCTTAATCCTTGTAAATACTCTTCAAGTTCCATGAAATTTTATCCAATCTCTTCTTTTTAAATATTCTTCTCTCCGTAAGATAGTGGACACTTTATCTCCAATCTTATAAAATTATTAATTAATTTAATATAACTATCAAAAAATATAATCAAATAAGATAAGCTAATCCTATTCCTGCCAACAAACCAGCTGTTATGAAAGGCATTGCAGGATAGAATTTTCCTTTCTGAGAATATAAGAATAATAAAGAAAGAGCAATTGTTGCTCCGATAATTACTATTAATGCAGATAACAAACCTGGAATTCCAAATAAAGGAGTTGCCCATAATGCTCTCATTACAACTCCCGCGGTTATTATAGGAAAGACAATATCTCCTCCTCCTAAAATTGCTAGATTAACTTTCATATTCTTCAAATTTTTAGTTTTTGATTTAGTTTTAGATAATTTTGCTTCCCTTACTAAAGCTCTTTGTTTTTTATTCAAATATGGAACAAAAAATCCCCCAAATATTTTTATTTCATTAATTTGAAAATGAGCCATTTTTTGCATAAAACCTGAATGCCAAACAGCCCACATATCATATATAGAAATTAAAATTAATAATATAATAATTGTCCAGACATTTAATAATGGAATAAAAACAACAGCAATTCCTGGATAGATAAACAATTCAGTTATATTATGAACATACATATTTCTTTTAAATATTTTAAATATTGCCAAAGGCAAAGCGAATAATATTGCAAGAGTTGGAGCTATAGGTATTGAGAATTCATTGATGAATAAACTATGATAAATAAATTGCATTAGTAAAGCATTAATAGAAATACCTAAGACAAGTGTTACAACAAAGAAAAACCAATATCTAATAATAACTGCTGCTTTAAATTTAGTTAGAATAAAAACTAATAAAATAGCAAAAATAAAGGCAATAACTATAGAAATTAATGACACATTCTTATCAACTTCAGGTTGTTCTAAATTGTAAGGTAATGGATTAATAGTTACATTTTGCAAAGTTCCATTAATATTGATCTGTTCAATCTTAGGAGTATAAGCATTAATTACAGCAAGTCCTATTAACTGAGTTATAAAAAACATACTGATTAGAATCAATGTTATCTGTATATTGTGTTTAATTTTATTAACCTCTATTTTTATATTAAGACTAGCCGAAATGGGTTTTTAAAAGTTGGGAAGGTTTTTAAGAGATGATATTTATGGAATTAAATGGAATCTAAAGGAAATAATATTGAACAGCTTGTAAGTGATAGAGTAGTATATCATGAAATGGATAAAATCATAGGTTATCTTAGTTTGCAAACAGAGGAAAAGAAAAGAAAGAAAGAAAGTATTAGTGGCATTGTAAGCATTAAAAGCGCTATATTAATGTGGAAGGAATATATGGAAGATAAAAAATATGGAGATATAAATTTTTCAGAGTTTTCATTAAAAGAGCCAAAAGCATATTCTTTAGTTATTGAATCTCTATCAGAATCTGTTGATAAATATGGGTATTTACTAAATAATAATTCTTAATATTTTTAATAATACTTATAAGATATTTTATTTTAATTATCTAAAAAGAGCATTATAAACTAATCTTGCTAAAGTTATTTCAAATGGATTTGTTATATCCCTTAAATTATTATCTAGTACAGGCTTATACAAACTATATGGATCAACTCTACTATGAACATACTCAGTATCTCCAATTCTAAATCTATCTTGTATCATTCCTGCAATTCTTCTTGGTTCAAGTTCTTCTATTTGTGACATTTTATTGATTAATTATCTTATTTATTAAGAAATAAGTAGTTTATAAATATTTCGATTTTGTTACTACTTTTTAAATATAACAAATAAAAAGGTTTATAAATCCATTTAATTATATTTTTAAATGAAAAATAATTTTAAAGGGTTAAGTCAAATAGAGTTAAGCCTAATAGAAAGAGAAGCAGTAATTTTTGAATTAGCAATGGATTATACTTGGAATTTTCTTGGTAATGAAGGGAGAGCTCCAGAAGAAAAATATTCAGAATTAGCTAGAATTGCTGATGAGGATTTAGTTTTAGATGTAAACTCTAATGGTAATCAAAAATTTTATATTGATATGGTTGGAAAAGGATTTGCAACAAAAGAGGTAATGGAAACTTTAGGAAATTTTTTACAGTTATATATAGATATTTCAAAGTATATAGTAAAAAAGTAATATCTTATAAGTAGTAACAAATAACAAGATTTATAAATGGGCTATTTATTGATTTTCTATGGTAAAAAGTATGTTAGATACAGTAAAAGAGCCCTTAATAAGACTAGGCTATGATATTGTAAAAGAATTAGGAAAAAGTCCTAGTAAGAAATCTAAAAATAGAGATGTAAAGGTATTTTTATGTGATTACCTTAATCCTGAAAAACCAATTGAGAAATATGATAGAAGGGTAATCAAAGTTTCTACTCCATTATTATTTGAAGATCATTTAGGGGGAGAAAAAGAAGGAAATGGGGAAAATGGTGGAGTAAAACAAGAAGAATTATATGAAAGAGAAGCAAATATTCTTGAAAGATTAGACCACTCAAATATTCCTAAATTCAAAGGAAAATTTAAATTACCAATTTTTGATGGACAGGCAAGTATTCAGGCACTTGCAATGGAATATATTCCTGCAAATAATCTTGAGGATATTATTGGAGGTGGAGAAAGATTTAGTGAAATAGAAGCTAGAACTGTTCTTGAAGATTGTTTAAGTGCATTAAATTATGTTCATACTGGACTTGAAATTCCTATTTTACATAGAGATATCAAACCTTCTAATATTTTATTTAAGAGAGAAAAAGATGCTTTGCAAACTGAAGAAAAAGAAAAATTTGAAGATAGAGGGGAAACTAAAGCATATTTATTTGACTTTAATTTTTCTTCAATGGGAGAAAAAGAAAATGGAAGTACTGTAATTCTTAACTATGGATATTATCCAACTGAAGCTGCAACTGGGAAATATACTCAGAGTGGAGATTTAGTTGCATTAGGAAATAGTGTTATTGCTGCTTTATTTGGAAAAAGTATAAATGATATTAGAGAGGATCAAGAAAAAAAGGGATTTGAACAAGTTGACTTATCTAAAACAAATATCTCTCCAAGATTAAAAGCATTTTTAACAAAACTAACTAGCGAGAATGCTTCAACAAGATATCAAAATGCTTCTCAGGCATTAAATGATTTAGTAAATCTTGATGCAATAAGTGAAACAGAACTTGAAAGACATATTAATGAAGTAACTAGAGGTGGTGGAGTTAAAAGACTTATTGATATATTAAAAGAAAAAGATAGATTATTTGCATATCATGTTCCAAAAAGAGTTTTAAATGAGTTTGATGACGAATCTTTAGTTGAATATTTAGATGATGTTTATACTAAACCTCACTTTTTATTAGATGATCCTGAAGAGATTGATAGATATTCAAGAGCAGGAGACCTTGTAATAAAGAAAGGAGATTATCATGAAGGAGTTGCACTTACTAAAGGAGCTGAAGGAAGATTAGTAAGTGTAGATAAACAAAATGGAAAAGCAGTTGTTAAGTTTAAAAAATTTGGAAAGGAAGAAATTTCTTTGGATGATTTGGTTTTAACATCTGGTTCTGTAAAACCACTTACTCAATTAAAAAGATTTTTTACATCGGATCCTTATGGACCTTATGAGAGAAATACATGGAATGAAAATAGAAGTGCTACTGATGTTTATACTAATGAGCTAAAAGAAAATAATTATCAAGTTAGATATACTGGAGAAGATGTTCATTCTGGAGCTCAGATGTTAGATGAAGATGTTGGAATAATTACAACAATGGATGTTAGAAAACATAGTGGAGAAAAGAAATATAGTGTATTAGGATTAAGTTCCAAACAACATATTGATCTAAAATATTATGAACATAGTAATGAATTTCATGTCAGACAAATTGGATTAAATTCCAATGGATTCAAACTCATAATTCCAAATAATGTTGAATATTCAATGCTTAGAGCAGAAGCATTCAGACCTCATTGGAATTTGGTTGATAGTGGTGGAAGTCAAACGGGACAAGATACATATGAAAATGAATCAGGAAAAAGAAAGGTTGTTGGGCTTGGAGGAGATCCGAATGTTGAAGAAAGACAATTAATTGAATCTGGATTTGGACCAGATGGAGGAAATGGATTTGGCGGAAAACAATATGATAATTTTTTACAAAATTATATTGGAATAGGATATTTAGATAGAAAGGAAGAATTAGATCCAAAAGATCTTAGTGATATTATAAATATTATTAAATAAATATTATTAAATAAATATTATTTTAAAACTTATGGAAGGGAAATAATTTAAATGGAAAGTATAAGAGAAACATATAATATGTTTACCAGAATGGGTGAATTATTAAATGAAGCCGGCAATAAAAGACTCATATTAGAAGATGGTAGATTCTTTTATAATCCTAAAATGAGAAAATATGATAATGAAATGAGAGATAAATTAAGAAATTTTCAAGATGAATTTTATGAAAAAATGAGTGGATTGTTGGATATAGAAGAAAGCAGAGGCAAATTTATAGGTTCAACACTTATAGCATATTTTTCATATTTATTATTACATCCTATAAATGCAATAAAAATAAGAGACTTAAGTTAAAATGGAACGCCAAGAAATAGAAGAAAGATTAGCTGAAAGAATTGTTTTAAATGAATTAAGATTATTAGATCAACATTTGCAAACTAGAGGTAATGGAGCTGATATACATGTTAGATCAAGATATATTAGAGCTAATTTAATAGCATATAAGCAAGTAATAACACTTGAACATAATAAAGATATAACTTTTGAAAAATTTAAAGAAGAATATGATGAAGAATATCTTGACTTAATAGAGCATATTAAAAATAGTGTTAATAACTTTCATTACAAAGTTTAATTAGATATTATTTCAACCTTAGCGTCTCGAGATTTCTTGGAACATTTGTTTCAATATGCTCAATTTTATATATTGCACTTGCAAGATCTAAAGATCTTGAAACTTCTCCGTGATTGATAATAACTCTTTTTGGTTTTGGCTTGCAATTTTTTATGAAATTTAATAGCTCTGTTCTTCCTGCGTGTGCTGAAAAACCTGAAATAGTAGTAGCTTCAAAATTTATTGGAATTGACTCTCCTTGATCTGTTCTATATTCTTTCAGTCCTTCTTGAACTTGTCTTCCTAATGAACCAACTCCTTGATAACATACAAAAACTAGTGAGTTTCTTGCATTACTTGCAAAGTGTTTGAAATATTCTACTGATGCTCCTCCGACTAACATACCAGATGTAGCTAAAACAACACAAGGTCCTCCTTCAATAACTTGTTTTCTTTCCTGAGGAGAACCTACTCTTTTGAAAGTTTCAGATACAAATGGATTTTTATCTTGAAATACTAAAGCTTTAACTGAATGGCTTAAATAATCTGGATATGCTGTATGAATTGCATTAATGTCCCATATCATTCCATCAATATAAACAGGTATTGAAGGTAATTTACCTGATTTAATTGCATCATCAATTATTAACATTGTTTCTTGAGCTCTACCCAAACCTAATTCAGGTATCAAAACTTTCCCATCTCTTTCAATTGTTTTTTTAATTAAATCTAATAGCTGTGTTTCAGATTCAATTCTAGGAGGCATTATATCATTTTTCCCCCCATAAGTTGATTCTATAATAACTGTTTCAACTCTTGGAAAATTAGTTATTGCAGGATCTAATAATCTTGTCTTCTGATATTTAATATCTGCACCATATAATAAATTATGAGAACCGTTTCCAATATTAATATGGACCATTGCAGAACCTAATGCATGTCCTGCATTATAAAAAGTTATTCTAATATCGGGAGTTACATCTGAAACTTCATTATAATTTAAGCATATAGAATGTTTAACCATTTCTTTAATATCATTTGAAGAAAAAATAGGGGCAGTTGCTTGTTTATATGCAACTCCGATAAAATCTAAACCAAGTAGTGCAGCAATATCTCTTGTTGGATGAGTCATATAAACAGGCCCTTGATAGCCCATTTTATATAGGTAAGGCAATAATGCACAATTATGGACAATTATATTATTAACAATAAAATTATGATTCTTTTCAACTTCAATATCAACTAAATATTCATAAGGATTATTCTTTTCTTCTATAGCGGTTATTCTCTCCCACATTACACCTAAAGATAGTAAATTTTGTAAAGCTAAAATATTTTGTTCAGTTTGGTTTATTATAACTAAGATTTTTTCTTTAATAAAAGAAGAAAGAATATTAACATATTCTTGCGAAAGTAATTTATTTTCTTCTACCTGTTGAATCTGATGAACTTTAAGACCAGTTAAATGACTTACTTCCGTTCTTGTCAAGCTTAGTAATCTTCTCAAAGCGTAAGCTTTTGATTCTGAATTAACAATACTTAATTCTTTTATTCTTCTCTCTAACAAATTAGTCAATATTTCAACAGTCTTTCTAGTGGCATATCCTTCTTTTCTTCTAAATAAATCAAGTAAACACATTGGCAATAATTGTGATAAATTTGGACTATTATGAATCCTCCCCATTAATCCTGCATCCTTTAGTAATTTTCTTAAGTCTTTAGAAGTTATAGGCATTAAATCCATCTTATCAAACTCATGATATTGAAGATGATTTATTTTTAATAGGAGTTTTTCTTGCTTACTTTTATGTGAAAAGCCTATTATCTCAGAAAATTTCTTCATGCTATATTTACTGCTTAAATAAACTGAATTATTTTTAAATGAAATAGTGGAAGGTATTTTTTGTAATGAAAACAAATATTGTAAATCCTCCAACATTTTTTTACTATATGTTGTTATTTTTATTACGTCTGTAAATGATCCTTCTGCATCTGCAAAACCTCTTAAATATGCTTTTTGGATATCTGAAGAAGAATTTATTATTTTTTCCGGAATAAATATATCTTTAGCTTTATTAAAAGCTTCCGGAAAGTTTTGCTCTAAAAATCTTATTATTTTAACATTATTTATCTCCAAAATTGATGCATTCTTTGTCTTATCAGAGTGTTTTCTTATTTTTGCTTCAAAATTGAATATTTCTTTTATTAAATTCTTGTGGTAGTTCAAAATTTGAGTATCAGCATCTGTAAGTCTTAAAGAAAAGTCAGATGATTTGTGCCCATCCCCCATATAATATCCTATAAATTCAGCAAGTTTAAAAGAAAATTTATCTGGTAAAATTACTTTATCTTGCCTTCTTCTGTCATAAACTACATTTGTGTTAAGATTTATTATTTTTTCTTCAAACCCTGGTTTATTTAATAAATTAGATGGCAGAAGCATATCCTGATTTAATTCAGATGCTTCCAATTCTTTTAATTTCAGATTTTCAAATGTAAAGAAACGATGATTTGGTGAAGATTCTATTATTGAATAAGGAGTTCTAATTGTTAAGATTTTCTTGTGACCAGTTGTTCGAGTTTTTTGTGTGCATTGATCGATTTCATATTTTCCAGTTTTCCAATTCATTGAAAATAATTTATCTCCGATATTTATTTCATCAATTTTTTTGTAACCTGAATCAGTTAATATTTTATAATGTGGCGGAAGGCAATGATCTAAATGTGCATGACTTAAAATTATTGCATCTATAGTAGAAATATCAAATTCTGCAACATCAAAATAAGGAAATCTATCAGAACCATGTCCAGCAACATCAACTCCACAGTCCAATAATATTTTTGAATCAGGAGTTTGCAATAAAATACACGATCTTCCAACCTGTCTACCAGAACCCAACATTGTAAGTCTCACCCATCCATCTTTTTTATCAGAACTCCAATCTTTGTAAATTTTTTTTCCAATATTATTCAGGAATTTTTTTCTATAATTATTATTTGCATACAAAACTTCCCTAATATTTTCTGTAATTTTACTTGGGATTGAAGAAGATCTTTGTACTTGGGGAATCCAAAGAGTTTGTTCTTTTATATCTTGTAAAACACTACCTTGTTTTCCAATAACTAAACCGGGTTTTTTAGCTTCAATAATAACAACACTTCTCTGAACATCAAAAATAATGTTTGTAACTTCAGCTTCTTCAGGAACTGCTTTTCTAATTATTTTATCAGTATTTTCTTCAGATTCAAGAATTTTCTGATCAGCTCTTAATTCAATTCGTTTCTTGTATTTATTTACCAACTCTTTAATTTGAGCTTCCCCTTCTTTGAAAAATTCAGCATTATCAGTATAAAGAACAATATTTGCACCTTCAAAACAGGCGTCAATAATTACTTTTGGTAATTCTTCAGTAATTCCTTTTATAATATCCATAGTTAATGTAACTCCATTGTTTTAATTTATTTATCTTATAATTGATTTTATTTGTGATATTCTATTCTTATTTCTTTAGAACTTAATCGTGTAAAAAGTTTAAATCATTCAAAAACTGACTTTATTTCCTGACTTATTACTTTTTTTATCCCCTCTTTAGTCAGTGTATAAATATCAATTCCATATCCGCTTCCCATATCTCTTTGAGTTGAAGCTTTTAAACATTCAATAGCAAGTAGAACCCCTTGCTTTACATTAATATCTTTTTTATATCCTCTTTCTAAAACTCCTAAAATATATGGCATTCCACTTGAAAAATTAGCATCATAATCTTCAACCTCAGAAATAGCACCTGCAGGTTCAACTGTATATAATTTAGCAGAACCATCAGGATCAAGACCTGCAACTATAGTTCCAACAATTGAAGGAATCATTGATGGAGATCTAATATTCCTAAAAGTTAAATAAGCTAACAAACTAGCTGATTCTTTTACTGATGATTTCTGCCTGCTTCTTAGTTCTTTAAGTTTTACTTCAGCTGCAACTACTCTCATTAGTAATTGAGCATCTGAAACACCGCCAGTAATGGCTGTTAAAAGTCTATCATTAATATGAATTATTTTCTGGTAGTTTTTACCAACAACCATATTTCCTGCACTAACCTGTCTATCCGCAGCCAATATAACTCCGTCTATACATTTAATTCCAAGAATACTAGTCCCTGTTTTCAGCATTGATTTACTTATTTCTTCATTCATTATAAGAACACCAAGGTTTTCTTATCAACTTTAAACCTTTAAAAAAGGTTTACAAATTTTAAACTTTCCTTAATTTACATGTTTTTCTTAAAATTTTATTCAAACTTTTTTACTAGATATATTATCATCTTAAAATCTTAAGAACTTATACCTTTTGAATATCTTATTAATTTATAAATGTTGCGGTTAGGAAAATATAAGATTTATCTCTTTATTTACTCAATAGAAATACTTAAAAGATAAAATAATCTATGATTTCAATGGAAAATAATAATTATTTGAACAATATTTTAATGCCTCCCCCTAACCCTTTAATAAGAAGAGGACCAAGAATAAAAAGAAAAATACCTCAAAAAGATAGAGAAGAAAAAAATCCTCCTGAAAATTATAGAGTCCCTTACAGAAAAGATTGGGACACTCCCCCATTCCCAACAACTGATTTTCCTAGAAACCAGAGATATTTAGATTATAATTAAATTTAAATATTTGATAAATTATTATATTTCATGGTAAATGAACAACTTGAGTTTGATTTTTATTCTAGAAATTATGATCCTTTAGAATTAATTGCTGAAACTGATGTAAAATATAATTTATCTAAATCAAAAAAAGAAAGGGATGGCGACAGAAAAGTAATAGAAATTCCAAAAGAAATTCTTGATTTAATTAATCCTGGGAGATTAATACCGGGACCTAGACCATTTAACCCAAATAGATGGGAATGTTTATTTGATAATCGTTATGGGACTAGAGTTGCTTAAACGGGGCATTTAAATTTAAATCCCATAAATCTTTATAAATAATCCTTTTTCATTTAAGCTATGCAAATTATCTATTTGGCCGAGGAAATATCTGGGATGGTGGAAAATGATCACCCACCTGTTGAAACAAGGGTTGCTAGGGAACATTTAAGGGCAGTTATAGAAGATTTATTAATTCCTAGTAAAACAGTACTTTCTTATTCTATATCTGATGATAGAGAATTTCCGTTTCCATTTGAAAAACCAAATGCATTGCAAATGAATGGATTTTTTGGGGAAAGTCCAGATTATAATCTAGTTGTTAAGGAAATAGATGAACTATTTAATCAACCAAAAAGAGAATTGGAAGAAGATAGATTAAAATTGGAATCTAAGCTTGAAAAAGCTAGCGATGAAGAAATTCTACAAATATTTGAAGATTACTATTATACAAGCAAGGGTGTAAGACAAGAATATGAAAAAGCTCTTCAATCAATAAAATCTTTATGGCAACCATATGGGCAGATTAAAGAGGAATTAGAAAAAGAAGAACATAGTAGTAAAAGAAAAGAATTAATTGATAATTTAATAAAAATTGATGATTGTCATACTCAAGGACTTTTAACTGGTTTAAGAAATACTAAAAAATTATTGGGGGATGGTAAACGAAAAGAAGCGAAAGAAAGGGTAATAAGTAATTATAGTGACTGGCGAAGAAAAAACCTTGCCCCATTATATAATTATTGTGGAGATGCTAAATTTTATGGTGCTGGATTTTTCATAGCAAGATTAGTTTGTGCTGAAGGTGAAGTAGAGACATTTCAATATGGAAGAAAATTTAAATTAACTGCTGAAGAAGCATTAAAAAATTTAAATAAAAAATATCAAGTTGTTAATATCTAAAAATCAGATGATTTTAGTAACACCCTGTTCTTTTTTTAATCTAATTATATTATCTACAAAAGATTCTATCTTTTGGTCATGGGAAACTATTATCAATTGATTCACTTTAAGCTCTTTAAGAACATCACGCATTTTATCCAACTGCTGCTGACTGAAACCATCTGTAGGCTCATCTAATATTACAATTCCTTTAGTTTTAATTTCGCTTAATAATGAGTTAATAGTTTGGTTAAGTGCAAGCCTATAAGCAAGTGCAATTGCAGTTCTTTCACCTCCAGATAGAAAAGCATAATCAAGCTCATAATCCTGCTGTTCTATTATTGGTGTAAAACTTTCATCCAGCCTTACTATAAAAGTATCAGGTACTAAAATAGAAAACCATTCATTAAATAGTTTTGAAAATTCAACCCTTAGCTTAATCATAACATTTGTTTCAATAAAGCCAATCAAATCTAAAAATTCAGTTGATAACCATGATTCTAATTCAACTATATACATTAACTCATCTTTAATTTTTTCTTTCTCTTCAAATTCTTTTTCCAATCTATTAATTTCTTTTTTTCCCAATTCTATTTCCTTCATAACTTGGGCCCTTTTTATCTCAATATTTTTCTCTTTGTTTAGAAATTCGTTGTATTCTTTTTCCTTTAAACTAAGGATATTTTCAAATTTCTTATATTCACTTACAGATTCCTTAAGGATTAATATCTGATCTTCCAAAAGGGAAATATCTTTTTCCAAGATATTTTTTTGATTTTCAAAATCAATTACTTTTTTATTATCTTCTTCAATAGTTTTTAATCTGATTTTTATTTCCTGTAATTGAAACTTCTTTTTTTCTAATTCTTCTAATTCTGCATCTATATTTTTCGATAATAATTCTTTTTTTTGTTTTTCATTGTCAATAGATATTTTTTCATTTTTAATATTTAATAATTCGTTATCTGTTTGTCCCAAGATATTATGTTTGTGTTCACCTTTAACTTCTTGAAGGCATGTTGGACAAAGTTGAAGATTAGACATTTTTTCCTTAAGTTTTTCAAGATCATAAATTTTTGATGAGAAATTACTTATTTTATAAGATAAATCCAAAATTTCCTTCTTTATTTGATCTTGTATTGATTTTTTCTCATTAAGATTTTTTATTGTCATATCTAAGTGCGATTGATCAAAATTTTTGTTAGCTTGTTCAAATCTTGATTTAATATTTGTAATTTCCTTTGAAATTCTAAGAATTTGTTCTTTCTTAGATAAAAGCATAATATGAGATTTTTCAACTTCGTTTTCTAATTTTAATTTTTGATCTATTTTTGATTTAACTTCCTGCATCTCTATTTCTTTAATTTTTCTCTCCTTAACAAAAATATTAAGTTCTTTTTCAAGTTCGGGAAGAGTGTTTTGAATTTCCTCGATTAAAGATATTTTCTCAACAATTCTAATTTTGAAAGTATCTAAATCTATCAATTGCCCTTGTTTTAATCTTGAAATTTCTCTTAATTTTGAAGTTAAAATTGTAGTATTTTCTTTTATTCTTTTGTATTTATCAATTCCAAATACATGTCTTAGAGTATTTAATCTTGTTTCAGGATCTTCCAATATTATTTGTTTCATATTTTCTTGAGGAGTAAATACAGTATATCTATATAGTAAATTAGTTTTTTTCGCAAATTCTAAAGGGTAATTTAATATTTGTAGAACAAAATTTTTCATTTCAGTTGTTGCTTTCTCTTCTGTTTTTCCATTAAATGTAATGAAAGATTCATCTTGAGTAACTGTTTTTTTTCTTTTCAAAGTTCTTTTCAATATAACATTATCCCCATCAATTTCAAACTCTAATTCAACAAATCCTTCGTCTTTCCCATTTTTTAATAAAGAAGCTCCTTTTTGCCCAGGTTGCAGACCAAATAATACAAATTCTATAGATAGTAAAATAGTGGTTTTTCCTGCACCTATATCTCCAGATAAAAGGACAGAACCTGATGGGAAAACTATATCTGCATCATCATAGCTTCTTATGTTTTTTATTTTTATTCTTTTTATTATCATTGTGGGACAACCTAAGGTTTTCCTAACACTACCTTTCCTCAAATAGTTTATTTATCATGAATATGTAATACATTTACCTTATTTACATCAATTTATTATAATCATTGAATTCTATTTGTTGTTATGCTTACCATTATTCTTCCTAATTTACATCTTGTTAGCTTCATTTTATCTTATTTTATTTTAATACTTCAATCTCGATTTTTATTTTTAACTCTGTATATGGTAATATCAATTTTTCAAGTTGATTTTTATCTGCTGGTTTTATCCCATGATTAGTATTTTTGTCTATTAATCTTCTAAAGACAACCTCATTCCCTTTCATTTCCATATTGAGATAATAAGCTGTTTTTTCTGGATCTTCATTTTTATCATAAAATCTGCAAATATAACCTCTATCTATTCCTGCTGGATATTTCAAAACTAAATCGGAATTTGTGAATCCAACATATACTTTAACTTTTTTTTGTGATTTCATTTTTATTATTTTAAATATTAACACTCAAGATACTTTTTAATTCGCTAAATAATCTATCTTGGAATATTTGATTTCTTTCATCTTCTTGTTTTTCGATTCCAAATGACTTGACTAATGATGATATTTTATCATTAAATTTAGATGGGTTTTTTTGATAAAATTCTTTCATTATAGTTTCCTCAACATCATGCATCTCATTAGCTTCAATTTTTATTGAAGACTCTTCAACTTTTAATTTAGAAATATTTCTAACAAAAGAATAACATCCTTTATTTTTTACAAAACTTTCAATTTCATTAAATCTAATATCTGATATTCTTCCATTTGGAAAAGTTCCTGATAATCTAAGCAGAACAATTTTATCTTCTAGTACATTTTTATCTAATTCAGATATAATTTTTTCAGTTGCTGTTAAAGTATTATCAAGTTCAATATTAAAGGATAAAACGTCTTTTAATTTTAATTTTATTGTATCTCTATTAATTATTCCATTTGAATAATTTATTATTTGAAACCTACCATGATGCAACTCTTCTAATTCTTCGAAATTATTTGGGAATATAGGCCCCGAATATGCTGCGTTAGTTTTACCAAATTCAACATGTAAGTGGCCTAGGGCATAATAATCTGCATTTGGCAACTCTTTTAAAGAAATAGAATCCATTGGCAAATTTCCAATTGCTTCTTTTATTGCTGTATGTAACATAAATATTTTAAAAAAACCTGGAGCATCTTGTAACAACACCCTCCTTAAACCATCTAATTCAAGACCAGATTTCATTCCAGGATAACCATATAATACATATTTACCAGAAATAGTAGGTTGTAAGATTATTTTATCATCTTTCTCTTCAAATTTATAGACATTTTCACAAAATCCTGCATGTTCTAATACATCTAAAAATGTTTTTCCTGCAACACTATAGTCATGGCTTCCAGCTATTATATAACATGGAATTTTTGAATCTTTAAGTTTTTTAAATTCCCCAAAAGCTTGTTTTAATATGTCTATAGGCGGATAAGCAGAATCAAATAAATCTCCAGC
>ORJL011148926.1_pt1 | contig 14577 bp, 12 predicted proteins | sample 1779941 | NCBI WGS metagenome assembly ORJL01 (sample SAMEA104232317, study PRJEB22302) | groundwater metagenome | biome: forest; feature: aquifer; material: groundwater | place: USA | collected 2011-08-07 | depth 5.8 m
AGACTGGCTATCTATACCAGACCATCCAGGTCCAGGCCGGAGGCAGCTACATTTTCTCGGGTTACCTTATCAAGAACGACAGCCGCATTCAGGCAGCCTATCTCAGGATTACATGGCTCGACGGAACCGACTCTGTCGTGAAGACTCAGGACTCAACGCAGATCACTGCCAATGGCACAAGTTTCCAACCGTTGACCATGTCCGATTCGGCACCCACAAGCGCCACCAAAGGAAGAGCTGCCGTTGTCATGGAGGTGGTCTCGGGCTCACCGACCCTGTTCATAGACGACGTCTCCTTCGCCGGCCCACCAGTGCCGCCCACACCCACTCCAACTCCTACGCCATTGCCACCACCCACTGTCCACATCACAGGGAGTGTGACACTGCAAGGGTCCTCCAGACCCGAACCCGGCCGACACGTCCCCGTAACCGTCACTCTGTATGCACCTGGGCAGTTGACCCCTCTTTTGACATTGGTCTCCTCGACTACCAGCGAAGGCACATTCGACGCCGGGATGGCGCCTCCGAGCACTTTCGATATGGCAGTAAGAAGCCCTCATACGCTATCCAACATCAAGCGCTCTGCGGCGATTCAAGGGCCTGCGACCTTCGTCGGCATGGGAACTCTCCTGGAAGGGGATGCCAATGACGACGGCACTATCGATTTGGTGGATTTTGGCATCCTGGTCACGGCTTTCCACACTTCACCGGGCCAAAGCAACTTCGACTCGCGGGCGGACTTCGACCTCAATGGGAGAGTTGACATCTTTGACTTCGGCTTGTTGGCTGTGAACTTCCTCAAGGCTTCACCCATCCAGGTGCCGTAAACGGTTTGCTCTGCCCAGGTAGTCAAGATATAATCTACCGATGAAGGTGGTATGCCTCCAGATGAGCCAAAGAGGACCCAGGCCGACAACACCTGAGAACCCGAATGTCAAGAACTCAGTAATTGCCATTGACGGGCCCAGCGCATCGGGCAAGACGGTAGTAGGGAAACGCCTGGCGAAATGCTTGGGGTTTCGTTTCGTCGACACAGGCGCCATGTACAGAGCGATAACGTGTCTCGCCCTGGAGTTCAAACTCAACCTTGAAGATGCCGGGCGCCTCACTGAGTTGGCCCAGGGCACAACCCTCGAGTTGGCAACGGATAGCGGCGTGGACGGGGCTACAGTAATCCGCGCAGACGGCCAAGACCTTACGGACAAGATACGGTCACCCGAAGTTGACCGCGCCGTCTCTCAAGTCTCCAAGGTGCCTGGAGTACGCGCAGCGATGGTCAAAGCCCAGCGAGAGTTGGCTCGGCAAGGTGGCGTTGTCATGGTCGGTCGAGATATCGGGACAGTAGTGCTCCCTGACGCCGGAGTAAAGGTCTTTCTGACGGCATCGTCAGAGGAACGGGCGATGAGGCGCTACAAGGAGTTGTGGGAGCACAAGGTTAGCGTACAGTACAATGACGTCCTCTCAGACCTTCAACGTCGCGACAAGATAGACAGCTCGCGCCCGGTATCGCCTCTACGTCCTGCCCCAGACGCCCACCTAGTCAACACAGATGACCTTAGTATCGACCAGGTAGTCGAGGCAATATGTCACATCGTGAAGAGGGTGTAGCCCTCTTTTATGGGTCCGCCAACGTCGTCATGCAAATGTTGCTTAGAGGCATCGCACGCTGGCGAGTCGAAGGAAGGGGCAATGTACCCCCAAGGGGACCACTCATAGTTGTCTCCAACCACTCCAGCAACGTAGACCCACCACTAGTCGGCGCTAGCCTTCCCCGACTTGTCCACTTCCTGGCCAAACCAGGACTTTTCGAACCTGTGCTGTTCAGGCCCTTCATCCGCGCCTACGGGGCCGTGCCAGCTTACCGTCGCAGCGGCTACCCGGCCGGCTTCGAGCGAGCGCTGGAGCTCCTGCAACAGGACAAGGTGCTGGGCATTTTCCCTGAGGGATCAAGAAACAAGGGGCAGCTAAAACGCGCCATGCCTGGTGTCGCCCTCGTTGCTTTGCGTTCGGGCGCTCCCATCCTGCCCGTCGCCATTACTGGGACCGAGCAAGTCAGACACCTGAGGCGTCTCTTTACACGACCCAAGATAACTGTTAGGATTGGTGAACCATTTAGCCTGCCTTTGGTAGAAGGCAGAGTCGGTAAGGCCCAACTGACTTCCATGACAGACCTGATTATGGAACGTGTCGCAGCCCTGCTTCCTGACTCCTACCGGGGTTATTACGCCATCAGGCCCCGAGAACGCGCACCCCAGGAAGACCCCATGCCACCAAAGCCAGTCAGCAACGATGTTGGGCCCTGAATCTCCTGGAGACCTTGTGAATGTGTAGCATTGTAGGATACACAGGCAGCAGACCCGCTGGGCCCATCGTAATCGAAGGTCTGAAGCAACTGGAATACCGTGGGTATGATAGCGCAGGAATTGCCATACTCCAGCCCGATGGGCACCTTGCGCTGCACAAGAGCGTCGGTAAACTGAGCAGGCTTCTTTCTTCTTTGAATGGCATGCCTCAGGGCTGCGTCGGAGTTGGGCACACTCGATGGGCAACCCACGGCAAGCCCACGCTCGATAACGCGCATCCCCACGTGGACTGCTCCAAATCCCTTGTCGTTACGCATAACGGCATCGTCGAGAACTACCTCGAGCTTAAGAAAGAGCTTATTGCCGAGGGGCACAAGTTCTCCTCTCAGACCGACAGTGAGGTAATCCCTCATCTGATCGAAAACTATCAGGCAAAAGGAATGCCCCTCGAAGAAGCAGTCCGCTTGGCTGCGTCGAGGCTGGCTGGCGCCCATGCAATAGTCGTGATGAGCTGCAAGGAGCCCGGGAAACTCGTGGGGTTGAGGCTGGGCAACGCAGGCGGGCTGGTGCTCGGATATGGAGAGGGAGAGGTTTTCATGGCGAGTGGCCTCCCGGGCCTGCTTTCCTACACCGACCGCGTGGTGTTTCTCTCAAGCGGCGAGATCGCGACAGCCGACCCGCAAGGCCTGCACTACTTCACGTTGCAGGGAAAATCGCTTGCCAAAGAACCTCAGACCGTCCCCTTTGATCCTGCTTCGGTAGCCAAGGGAGGCTACAAACACTTCATGCTCAAAGAGATCATGGAGCAACCCGAGTCGCTGGTCAACACGATCCGGGGCCGCCTCGAGTTCGAGCCTCCCGGCATTACGCTGGAGCAGTTCCCCTTCTCGACTGAACAACTTCGCAATCTCGACAGGGTAGTCTTGGTCGGCATGGGCACGAGTCTTCATGCCGCCCAGGTTGGCCGGCTAATGATCGAGGACCTGGCAGGCATTCCCGCAGAGGTCGACAACGCCTCCGAGTTTCGGTACAGGAACCCCATCATTGGCCCCGCCACGTTGGTGGTGTCGGTGAGCCAATCTGGAGAGACCGCAGACACCCTCGCAGCGATGGAAGAGGCCAAGCGGAAGAAGGCCAGGCAGGTCACTATCTGCAACGTGGTTGGGAGTCAGGCCACCCGGATGGCCGACTACACCTTGAACATAAGGGCGGGGATGGAGATGGGCGTGGCAAGCACCAAGACTTTCACATCTTCAGTCACAGCCCTGTATCTTCTCGCGGCGTACCTCGGGCAAGCTCGCGGGGTGTTGAAAGAGGCACGACTGAGCAGTTGCATCGAAGACCTCGCGCGCACACCGCAACTGGTAGGGCGGGCCCTTGCGAACTCCAAACAGTGCGAAGCCCTCGCCTCCCGGTACTACAGGCTCTCCAACTTCCTTTTCCTGGGCCGGGGAGTCAACTACCCTACGGCTCTCGAGGGCGCCCTCAAGTTAAAAGAGGTCAGCTACATTCACGCCGAGGGCTACGCCGCAGGCGAGATGAAGCACGGGCCAATAGCCTTGATAGATGAGAACATGCCAACGGTCGCTATCGCTCTCAAGGACAAGCTCCGCGAGAAGATGCTGAGCAACATCGAAGAGGTGAAAGCCAGAAACGGGCGGGTAATAGCCCTGGTCACAGAAGGCGACACAGACGTCCCAACCAAGGCAGACGAAGCTTTGTACGTGCCCGAGGCGCCGCTCCTGCTTTCGCCGATTGTCGCAGTTGTACCGCTTCAGCTTTTCGCTTATCATATCGCTGTTCGCCGGGGCTGCGATGTCGACCAGCCAAGAAACCTGGCGAAGTCTGTAACCGTCGAGTAGCCCTCGAGAGTATTCTCCGGCGCCTATCCTTTAGTACTTAAGATGTCTCTGACCAATAAGAACCTCTAGTCCTCGAACCTCCATCGGACAAAGAAAGGAGCCCAGTAGTAGTGGGAAGTTTGACCCGCAAGGCGGCCATAGTGGGCGCGTACGAGCACCCTGGCCGCAACATGCCAGATAAGACCCCTTTGCAGATTCAGGCCGAATGCGCCAAGGCAGCCCTGGAAGATGCAGGGCTTTCCAAGAAGGACATCGACGGCTACATGACCTCGGGCGGCGAGGGCATGTACGGTGTGATGATGGCCGATTACCTCGGCATAGAGGCCCAGGTTAAGCTTACCGACAACACGAGCATTGGCGGTTCCTCATTCCTGGCGCTCGTCTCACGAGCGACTGCCGCGATCGCTGCTGGACAGTGCGAGGTCGTGCTCATTACCTACGGGAGCACGGCATTCTCGGCTGGCCAAGCCATAGGAACTGGAGGGTTCCGGAGAGCAAGGGTCGACCCGTGGCCGGACAGCTTCGAGGCGCCGTACGGCTACATCCTCGCCGCTCTCTATGCTACGGTAGCCTCCCGCCACATGTACGAGTACGGGACAACCAGTGAACAGCTCGCCGAGATCGCAGTCACTATGCGAAGGCACGCATCGATGAACCCGAATGCAATGTACAGGGATCCCATCACCGTCGAGGACGTGCTCAAGTCCAGGATGATCGCATGGCCGCTTCATATGCTCGACTGCTGCGTCATATCCGACGGCGGAGGAGCGGTGATCGTAACCAGCCCCGAAAGGGCGAGAAACACCAGGCATAAGCCAGTCTGGGTACTGGGAGTTGGCGAGGGGTACAGAGGAAGTAACTGCGGCATGCGCGACTACACCACCGTCGCCGCAAAGACCTCGGCGCCCACAGCCTTCGGTATGGCAGGCGTGACGCACAAAGACATCGACATGTGCATGATCTACGACTCCTTCACCATAACCGCCCTCACGACCCTCGAAGACCTCGGGTTCTGCAAGAAGGGGGAGGGCGGCGCCTTCGTGCAAGGAGGTCGCCTGGCAATAGACGGGCCGCTTCCGACAAACACCGACGGTGGAGGCCTTTCTTCGAACCACCCCGGCATGCGGGGAATGTTTTTGATCATCGAAGCCACTAAACAGCTGCGCGGCGACTTCGCCGGCACACCCCGCCAGGTCAAGGACTGCAAGATCGCCCTGTGCCACGGCACAGGCGGCAATATTGGTACGAGGCAAGGCGGCGTCACGCTGATTCTCGGGAGGGACTAGATGACACAGAGGCAAGAATACTTGAAGCCATTGCCCACCCCGAACCAGGAGACGAAACCCTTTTGGGATGCCTGCAGGAAACATGAACTGAGAGTACAACGCTGCAAGGCCTGCAAGAATACATTCTTCCCCCCCAGGAATTCCTGCCCCCACTGCTTGAGTCAGGACTTCGAGTGGATAAAGTGCAGCGGCAAGGGCAAGGTCTACAGCTTTTCCGTTGTCCACCAGAATAGGTCGCCGGGCTTCAAGAACGAAGGGCCTTACGTGATCGCTTATATCACGCTCGACGAAGGCGTGCAGATGCTGAGCAACGTCATAGGCTGCGAGCCGTACAGCGTCAAAGTGGAGATGCCCGTCGAGGTCGTCTTCGAGGACGCAACCCCGGATGTGAGCCTGCCCAAGTTCAAACCGCGAGGGTAACAGCCGCGTGCTAACGACCACCCAAGGAGTTGGCGATGGCAAAACATTGGCTCACGATGCACTGGCCCCACCTCAAAAATGGTACCCGTGAACATGGGGATTGCGGCGTGTGGCTGCAGAAAGGAAAAGAAGCAGCAGCCGAATACCTAAAGCCTGGAGACCTCGTTTTCGTTTACGAGACAAAAACAGGGAAGCCTCGAAAAGATGGTGAGGAATACCATCATGGGAGACAAGGCATTGTCGCCCTTGCTCGGATAACTCACATCGACCTCAAGCGTGGCTTCGGGCTGTCCAAGGAACTGTATACTGATGGCTCCCAAACAACCTGGAAAAAGGTGGCGCACACTTGTGCAATAAGGAAGAGGCGGTTTTGCCACCACGACGATGTCTGCCAAAGCCTCGGATACTCGACAAATTATTTCTTTCGTGGGTTCGGAATAGAGCGAAGCGGGTTGAACAAGCTGACTGCGTCAGAGTTCAAACAGATATCTCTGCACTTCAAACCATTAGCAGCAAAAGGCCCGTAAGTCGATTTCGTAACCTGTATTCGTTGGCAGGGCAGGTTAGGAAACCTGTCCTACTCGCTCGCTTAACCAAAGGGTAGCGGCTACACCTTCATCAACCGCTGAAAGCGCTTCTCGCTGCGGAAGGGGCCCACAACCGCCAGGTTTAGTTTGTCGGTGCGGATTAGGTCCGTGGCAACTTGTTGGAGCTTGTCGGAGTTGATAGCTTCGACGGCAGCCGTGACCTCGTCGACCGTCTTGATCTGCCCCGTGAGAAGCTCCTGGGCGCCAGCCCACCCAGCCACACTCCGGTTGTCCTCCATGCGCAGCAACAGCCGCCCTTTGATTATCTCTTTCGCCTTTTGAATCTCAGCGTCCGGCACCCTTTCCTTAAGTCGCTGAACTTCCGAGAGGATGCAGTCGATAGCATCGAACGTGCTCGCCGGTTTTACTCCAGCATATACGTTGATTGAACCGGCGTCCCTATAGTAGCTGGCGTAGCTATGGACATCGTAAGCCAACCCCCGCTTCTCCCTTAACTCGAGGAACAGGCGGCTCGTCGCACTACCGCCAAGAACAACGTCGAGCAAGTCGAGAGTCTGCCGGTCCGGGTGATTGGCATGGATGCCCCTGACCGCAAGGCAAAGGTGTGTTTGCTCCGTCCTTCTAGAAGTGATCTTCATCCTCGGCTCTGTTTGGCCATTCTGAGAGGGGAGCCAGGCCCTCGGCGAGCCAGATTTCCAGCCGGCAGTGGCTTTTTCGGCGGCTTCTATTACCTGTTGGTGCGTAACATTGCCTGCCACGCTCAACACCACGTTGTTCGGCACGTACTGGCCAGCCATGTACCCCAGCAACATCTCTCTCGTGATGGCTGTTGTGGACTGCTCTGTCCCCCCCACGTCCCGGCCGAGGGGCTGGTCAGGCCACACCACCTCATCTATCAGGAGGTCAACCTGCTGCTGCGGAGAATCGTTCGTAGAGCGGAGTTCTTCCTGGACGACCTTCCGCTCTTTCTCCACCTCCAATGGGTCAAAGGTAGAGTTTCGAAGCATGTCGACCAGCAGGTCGAGGGAAAGCAGGAAATACGCCTGGGGTACTTTGCACCAGTAGGCCGTCATTTCATGGTCCGTGGTGGCGTTCATGAACCCACCGACACCCTCGATGGTCTCCGAGACGTCCTTCGCAGTGGGTCTGCGCTCGGTGCCCTTGAAGCACATATGCTCGATAAAATGGGATATCCCGGCCTCCGCAGGCATTTCGTATCTGGCGCCAGCTCCCACCATAATGGAAACGGTGACAGACCTCGTGTGAGGCATGGTGATTGTGACTATTCTCAACCCGTTAGACAGTGTGGATTTCTGGTACATGGCTACTTCCCCCAATTCTTCTCAGTCCTTCAGCCATAGCACATCGCCACAAAGGTCTGGGCGGTGAGGCCGATGGGAGAAGACCCTAAACTGTTCCTTCTCTGCACCCAAGACCGTGCTCTCTCCGTGCCCTGGATATACCAGGACATCGTCAGGCAAGGTGAATATCCTCTCCTGAAGGTTCTTGACCAACTGCCGGAAATCCCTAGGCGACTGCGTTTTCCCTGGCCCGTTCGGGAATAGAGAGTCTCCAGAAAACAAGTGCTTCTCGTAGAGAAACGCTATCCCTCCTGGAGTGTGACCCGGGACGTGTATTGTTTTGAGAGCTATAGTCCCAAATCTGAAGGACCCATGATGCACCAACTCCTTCTCGGAGCGTAACGGAAGCCTGTCGGCCTCGGCTGGATGCACCGCGACAGGGGCCCCCGTAGCCCTCTGTAGCTCCACTAGACCCAACACGTGGTCCATATGGCAATGGGTCATCACAATGGCGACCACCTTCGACGTCGCAGCTTCTGCCAGCACTCTCTCTGGCTCCGAGGGCGCGTCTATTATGACGCTCTCCTTTGATTCCCGGCATACCAGGACGTAGCAATTGTTGTTGTACGGTGCGGTGGAAACCCTGCGGATCTCTATACCGTCACTGAACATCACTGCCATGATGCACCCCTGGAGTTACACATTCAGGTCCGCTCCCACGACAGTGTTACGCTTCTATTGTACACGAAGAGAATTGCCATTGGTTTGTAGCCTACTTCTGCTATTGATGAATGCTTGCTATTCATTCTGGTACAAGCCCCGTTTCCTGCCAGCCCCCTGTGGCAATAGAATGACGAACAAGGCCCCCTTGGTATGGCGAATTTTAATGTGCGGCATTGACATTCCTGAACCGTGCTGCTAGACTTTCGCCAACATGAAGTATCTAGCCGGGTCGACCTATCAGGGGCCTGAGTATCCAAGCCTCTCCCTTACGCCATTCCGGTTCAATACTTGCTTCCGTCACCATAGCGCCGTCCATTGGTGCACATGTACCTGCTCCTGTTAGCTGTGCGGACTGAGAAGTCTCACGCTATCAGGAGCCAGTCAACATCCTGCCAGTGTTTTGACTCGTGATCGGCAGGTCTAGAACGCACAAATAAGCGGTTGAACCAAACTGATATGCCTAGTGCATGCAGAAAGTTTGAAATACAAGGAGATTCACGATCCATGTGGCAATGGAGCCCAAGGAAACAGCCCAAATCTCTGACGTTGGTAATCCTGGCAGTTGCGCTGGCTCTCGTGCTAGCGAGCTGCAAGTCCGGAGGGTCTGAAGAAGCAGCTGCCCCCAGCAAACCGAACCCTACCACAGGGGCAAACCAGCAGGGTTCCCCACCGAAGCGAAACCTGGCCTATATAGCAAACGTGATGGACCCTACTGTCTCAGTCCTCGACTTGGACAAGCTGACCATCTCTGACAATATCGTCTTTCCTGACCTCGCCGGTAAGCAGCAAGGCCATTTCCTCTCCGTGTCGCCGGACGGCAAGTACGTTTGGATCGCCGAGGATATCTCTGCCTCTGGTGGCTATGTCCAGGTGCTTGACCTTGCCACTCGGGGCGTGGTCAAGAAGTGGGATGTGGGGGCAGGCGTCGCCAACTACCTCACGCGGGACGGCAAGTACCTCTTCACATCCAGCACAAAGACCAATAACATCAACGTGTTCGACGTGCCAAACCAGCAGTTCCTGGGCGACTTCCGGTTGGGAGCAGCGCCCCATGTGATCGACACCTCGCCGGACGGTCGCGTTCTGTGGACCACGGATGGGGCAGGAAACCTACGCTCGTTTGACATGTCGGGGCTGCCAGAGAAACTTCCCAGGCCGTTGGATTCAATATATATCGGAGGCAACCTTCACGCCGTTCTCGCTCACCCAAACGGGAAGTACGTTTTCGTGGGAAGCGCCGATTCCGGCGACAACATAGTGGACGTGGCAACCAAATCCATTGTGGCGAAGGTGCCTGGAAAACCACACAACTACGAGATCTCACCAGACAGGAAGTATTTGCTCTCCGGTGAAAACGAGTTTGCCACTTGCGACGAACTGAAGGACCTTGGCACGGCCCTAGGCAACTCAACTGGGCCCTTGCTGAGGCTGGTCAACATCGCCGCCTTGGACTCAGCAAAGCCAGACCTATCTGCAATCAAGACGGAGAAGTGGCTTGATGCCGCCGGGTTGGGCCCCGCCTCTATCAGTCACCAGGTGTATAGCCCCAACGGCAAGCAAATCCTCGTGACAACGTACCTGCACAAGGATGTGTCTGCCAAAGGTGAGGGCAAACTCCTCATTGTCGACTCGAGCAGTCTAAAGGTTCAGAGTGTTCTCGATCTGCCAACTCGCCCACATGCTATAGCGTACCCAGGCCATAATCGCTGAAGATTGGCGCCGGTGGATACCAGAAACCAAGAGAACCCTTCCCTAGGGAAGGGTTCTCTTGGTCACGCAGGGCGGAACACAGGAGGACACAATTAGTGAAGATAGCCTGCTCTAGTCGGGAACCTGGCCGGTAGCCTTCAGGTAGATCGTGATGGCCTGCACCCTCGCATCCTTCGATTCAGTTACCTCTCCAAGCTTGCCGTATATGTTTTTGATACGCCGCTCGAACACCTTCGGCTGCAAGCCCAACAGCTTGGCTATGGCCTCGTCGCTGTAGCCCTTCGACATCCAATTTAGGATCTCTATTTCTTTGTGTGTCAGCGACGACAGCAGCCCGAGGTCATATTGGGCGGAGGCAGCAAGCCCCTCCATAACAGCAGGATCCAGCAGGACACGTCCCTCGGCAACCCAGGATATCGCTTGGCTAAGCTGGTCCATCCGATCTATCGTATGTTTCAGCAAGTATGCGCAGCCCGCGGAGAACCGGCCCGAGAACTCTCGGAGCGCCCTGATGCCCTTCACATCGTAGTAAGAAGACAACACCACAATTGCCATCTCGGGATTGCTCTCACGGACCGCCTCAAGCTTCTCGACAGCATCGGATGTCAACACCTTAAATCCAAGAACCATTACATCAGGCTTGAGAACTGATGCGACCGTCAACAAGGACCCACTGCTGGTGTCACTCGATGCGCCGACAACGTTAATGTCCCAGCGTTCCAAGAAAAACGCCTTATAGGTCTCCATGAGGAGCGGCTGCTCCTCGGCGACGTAGAGAGATGTCCTTGACAGCAGCGAGACCGAGATGTCGCCTCCTGGGCGACTGCAATTCCTTGCCAGCTTTGCCCCCCTCGAGTCTAGTACAATAGCGCCTCCGTGAGTCGTTCGAGCGGGCTTTTGCTCCGCCCGCAGGTGGCTCGAGAGGGAGGTGATAAGCCCACCGACTACCACGGCAACGGGCGCTTGGAGCAACAAGGTCCCCTGGCTACCGGCATACCCTTCAACTAGCATGATCAAGGCGAGGTACCACGCAACAAGACCCATCGACACTGCCGTGCCTGCGAGAGCACCGAAATGGATAATGCTCGTTGCGACAGCTAACAGCAGGCCAACCATCATCACTTCATGGTTGACGATGCTCGGCGTCCCGTAGCGGGCTACCAGGAAGAGGCCCACAGCGAGAGTAAGTGCATCGAACGAGCCCCCAACCCACCTGGCAACCTGCCACCTGCCGCCTCTTAACAACACGACGATTGCCAGGTCATACAGGCCAACCCCAACGGTCAGCCAGAAAAGGGGCTGCCATCCGGTGATCGTCTGGCGTGCTCCGAGAAGCATGCCCAAAACAAAGATCGATAGGAGAAGCCTTCCCCATGCGAAATACACCAGGCTTCTCGGGCTGTTGTTTTCACTGTGCTGCTCTTGAAGTATCCCCAAATCTTGCATTTGCTCTACCCCAGCAAACCTTTGAGACCGGCCAGCCAGTTGATCTTCTCGGCCCTACTCAAGCGAATTGTGGCACAAGGCAAGTCCAAATGCGTTAGTGGCACCCCCTTTTGAACCTCAGGGATACCCACCAAACAGACTGGGGACAAATTCTCAGCGGGTTCCCCCTGTCACCCCGCGGCCCTCTACGTGCAAACACACATTGAAAACGCCCAGGAGGGACCACAACGGAATACTAGGGGGAAGCCATTTGATGGAAACCCCGACGTGCCCTGGCGGACTCCCCGTGTTTGAAGCCCGCCAGGGCGTTCCAGATTCACACGGTGTCTAGCGCAATAGTTGGACAGCGGAGAGATCAGCTATTCCGAGCGCTGACAGCGACCAATCCTTGACATACGGCTGCACGAGGACGTAGTTGCGACCGTACCACAACGGAATGGCTGCCGCATCCTTGATCAAGAGGTCCTCAGCTTGCTGGTAGTCCTGCAGCCGGGTTTGCGAAGTCTGCTCCGTCCTCGCAGCTACAAGCAAGGAGTCGACCTGGGCGTTCTTGTATTGACCGAAGTTGTTGATCGCCAGGCCGTGGAAAAGCACATCCAGGAAGTTCTGCGGGTCGGGATAGTCAGCGATCCAGCCGAATTCATACAGATGGTCGCCGCCCCTAGCCAACGAGGCTGCGTAGTCGTTCCCAAGCATGCCGTCAAACGTCACCTTCACACCGAGGGTGGCCTGCCACATGTCAGCCAGTTTCGTGTCGATGGCAGTGCCAAAACCTGGGACAAGCATCTTGACCTCAGTCAGTTGGAGCTTCTTGTCGGCGAGGACCTGCTGCCAGAGGGTCTTGGCCTGAGAGGCGTCAAAAGGTATCGGGGCTAGCTTCGAATTGTAGCCGGGCATTCCCTTCGGCAGTATCCCAGTCGCCTTCTCAACTGTGCCACCAAGGTCTTTGATTACTAGAGAGTCCCGGTCGATGGCCATGGCAAAAGCCTGTCGGGCTCTCGGATCGTCGAAGGGGGCCTGCTTTGTGTTAAACCCAACGTAGGTGATGCTGAGCTCAGGGGTGACCTGCAATTGGCTATTTACGGGGTTGGACGGCCCCTCGACCTTTGAAATATTGTCGGCTCCGATGAAAGCCAAGTCCGTTTCACCCGTCTGGTACATAAGTAGTGGATCACCACCGATGTGTCTTATCAAAGCAAACTGAAGCTTGGGTTGCCCGCGATAGTAGGAGTCATTTCGCTCGAGGGCCATCACAACGCCAGGCTCCCAACCTCGGACCTTGAATGGCCCAGTCCCATCAGGTTTGGTGAACCACGTCGAGCCTCCCGAGGTCACATTCTGCTGGTTCAGGACAAAGGCGACCGGGTGAACAAGCTTGGCTAGGAAATACGGAACCGGTGCTTTGATGGTAATCCGCACGGTCGAGTTGTCGACAACTTCGACCCCCGAAACCTGGTTGGCAGTCCCAGCTAGCTTCTCGGTCACACCGACAATATCGTTCAGGTACAGGGCGGTAACGGCCGAACCTGTCGCAGGCGCTGCCGCCCGCTCGATGGAATACTTGACATCCTGAGCGGTCACCTGCTTCCCGCTCTGGAATTTGGCGGTCTGGCGAAGATGGAAGACGTAAGTGGTGCCGTTCCCCTGGACTTCCCATGATTCCGCAAGGTCGGCCACAATCTGCAGGTTCTTGTCAAGAGACACGAGCCCGCTAAACACCTGGGCCACGTAGAAGGCAGAATTGATATCGCCGACCATCTGGGGGTCGAGCGTGCCAGGGCTAGGCCTGACAAACGTTAGCGCTTGCTGCCGGGTAACCCCGAACGGGGTAGGCGCCTGAAGACGAAAGCTGTGAGTTATGCTATCGAGCTGCGGCAGGCGCCCATCGTAGTCCGCCTTGACCGTCATGGCGAAGACCTGGAAGAGCTGACTCCCCCGAGGCGCGACAACCAGCTTGCCTCTCAGAGTCACGTTGCCCGCCGGAAACTCCAACCCATACTCGTAAGCTGCCGTCCCGTCCGCCAGGGTAACCGGGGCCTCGGAAAGCATTTGGAGTTGCTGGACGTTCCTCTTGAGGCCGTCCAATACTTGACCAGCCATATCCTTGGGCGCCCCGAGAGTCGCGGCGTATGCAAGGTCGACAAGCAGCCGGGGGAGACCAGCGTCCGCCTGGGCGACGAAAACAGGGTCGCCAGCGGTCACGTCGCCTTCGTTCGGCGTCCAGTCGCCGGGGTAGTCCACGGAGAAACCGAAAATCTCGTTCTTGTAGGTGACCGGCTTGACGGTCACCGGTGTCGCAGTAGGTGAAGGCGCTGGGGTGGGGGTAGAAGGAGGCCGTGGCGTGCGGGTTGCAGTCGGAGACGGAAGCGGTGTCGATGTCGATGTGGCCGTGGGTGTTGGTGACGGTGGCGGCGTTGGAGTGGGAGGCGGGGTAGCCGTCGCCGTGGGCAATGGAGTCGCGGTGGGCACCGGAGTCGGAGTAGGTGTCGAACTGGAACATGCACTCGCCAGGAGTGTGCTTACCAGGGCAACAGCCGCCAACCCCTTCGACAGATACGATTTCACGAGTGAACCTCCTCCCATTTCCCTGGAACGGTGATGGTATTATTAAGAAAAGTATACGACATCAGGCTGGAGATTGCTGCGAAGTCTGCAAAGAACCCTTCGGTGGCGAGTAGATGACTTTGTCTGGACCCAGTACGACACGAATACCCGGCGAGACCTCCACCGAGAAGGCCCTCGTTGAGATCAGGGACCTCAGTATCCAGTTCCGGGCGAGGAAGGGCGTTCTGCGCACGGTAACCGTCCATGCCGTGAACGGGGTTTCCCTGGACATCGGTCGAAAGGAGACCGTGGCGGTGGTGGGAGAATCGGGGAGCGGGAAGACGACGCTGGGACGGGCGTCGCTGCGTCTGGTGAAGCCCACCGCTGGCACGATCAGGTTCGATGGGCGGGACGTCACCTCCCTTGACGAGGGC
>ORJL011645518.1_pt1 | contig 14568 bp, 12 predicted proteins | sample 1779941 | NCBI WGS metagenome assembly ORJL01 (sample SAMEA104232317, study PRJEB22302) | groundwater metagenome | biome: forest; feature: aquifer; material: groundwater | place: USA | collected 2011-08-07 | depth 5.8 m
GTATTGCAGATGGGTTGTCTTGTGGTAAGGATGTTAAAGGGGAAATCTCTGCTAAAGCGATAACAGAGGCAATGGCAGTCATTGCAGAGTTAAAAGGAAACCCTGAGGTTTTTTTGGGAACTTCTGGAGTAGCAGATTTTGTTGCAACATCAACCAGCGCTGATTCAATGAATTTTAAAGCAGGCAAGAGTATTGCAGAAAACAAGGAATACCGCATTAGTGAAGGAGTTAAGTCTTTGCCGGTGTTGGTTTCTAGATTGAAAGATGTTTCTGTATATCCTTTATTGAACAGTATTTACGAAATATTACTTAAGAAGAGGCGGCCTGAAGATTTAATTTAATTTCGTTGTATTAATCATTAACATGAGGGCGTTAATATATGACCAACGGATTACTAAGTCACGAGCTAGAAAAATTAAGGCATTTCATTCAAGAGCACAAGATTGCAGTACTTGCGACAGTTGATCAATATTCTTTACCCGAAGCTGCGGTAGTTGGTTTCAGTATGGGTGAGAATTTTGAGCTGTATTTTGGAACTTCTCTGGATACGAGAAAGTTTGAGAATATCCGGAAAAATCCCCGGGTTGCTTTGGTGATTGGTTGGGACAAAGGCAAGACTGTGCAGTATGAAGGGGAGGCAACAGAGTTGTCTGAAGAAGAGGTTTTAAATTATCAGCAAACAGCGCTTGCAGATGTTCCTTCAATTGCAAAGTATGTGCACCGTCATGAAACTGTTTTTTACAAGGTTAAACCAAAGATGATTAAATATACTGATGTTTCAACTCATCCTTGGGAAGTTTTTGAGCTCGCTGAGTTTAATTAAATAAAGAAAAAACCTCTTTTTGAGGTTTTTAGGTAGCTAAAAAAACGTGCACGTAAAGCGTGTACGAAAGAAACGCTTTTCTACCTATTCGTTATGTGCGCTGCTGTGGGCAAGATTCCAGAGCCAGGCAAAGACATAACCCATGAGGTAGCCTATAACTGCGGTGACTATGACCAGGAGAAGGGCATTGCCAAAGGAAAACTGAGCAATGCTGTATTGGAAGTTCATGAAATGTAAACCAAAGATCCAATCCATGAATGGTTTGGCTAGTTTAACAAGAACCATTAAAGCCCAAACCAGATGAACTATTCCAAGTAAGCCACCAAGTGCTAAACCTACTTTATGTGAGTTTAGATTGTGCATATTTGTTTCTTTTATGATGTTTCGACCTTTGAATATATTCTAGCACTTTTTATATTTGTACATATTAACCCCATTGACAAAATCATAGATTTGTGGGAAAATGCGCATACAACTTAAACCCGCGGAGGAATATGCGGCGGTATACGAGCGGCTTTCGTTAGATGCGGTTGGGATCAGAAGTGATCTCTTCCTAGCTTCTGACCCCTACAACCCATCTTCGAAACAGATGTGATGAGCACTGTTCGGAAGAAGAGAAGAAAGAACTAGGACCCGACAGGGTCATCCTCGAGTGTGAGAGCACTTGTCCTAGTTTCCCGACCTGGGGTTTTGCCTTCTTGCTCAGTCGGCAGACCGATGAAGACCAGATGGCCCGGAACTCTCTTTGGGGTACTTCAAGAAATCCCAAACAAACGGGCAGGCGGGTAGAGGCAACTTTAGGAAGACACTTTTCCTAAAGTGTAAGGTCCTCGGGGGACTGAGGCGCCCCTAGAGCCTGAGCCATCGCGAAGGTGGCCCTTGGTAAGTTAGACCTCATACCGCAAGAGAACAAAACACCCCAGCTGAGAAGTCTTTCAGCTGGGGTCGTTCTTTTTTAATATGTTTGTTTTATTTACTTTAGTTGTATTTCTGCTTCTTTGAGGAAGGTTAAATCTCTAAGCACCATAAATCGTGCTTCGTAGTTTTCGTTGTTAATTTCACCTTCCAGTGTTTGTATTGCAGTTTTAAGGTCCATCCAAACTGGTTCAAAGCCGTGAGCTATCTCATCATCTTCTAAATCGTTTGTTCCTTTTTTTCCAACCAAGGAAGCAATGAAGCAGTAAGAAGTTTGATGTTCTTGAAACCCGTTTCTATATTCTTCGATGATGCCAAGCTCTTGGAGGTTGTTTGCTTTGCATCCTATTTCTTCTAGGAGTTCTCTTTTCAAAGCAGTCTCCATATCTTCACCTTCTTCAATACCACCACCAGGAAGTTTGTGGTATGACTTTTTGGTTGCATGCAGTAAAGCTACTTTTTTGTCTGCATCAAAAACAACAGCGCGCGCAGCACTTCGTAATTTGTATGTTTCAGGTTCTGGATTGTTGTAACCAACATCAGTATCGTAGATTGTTTTTAGTGTTTTCATACTTGTATTATATCCTCCACATCCGTGTTTAGGCAAAGCTTGTTGACTAAACAAAAGGTCTGGAATACAATGCTTAGTCCTTCTAAAGAAGGGGGATCTGGCGGCTGTGTGCCAAGCTATCGCAAAAACACAGTAATGGGAGTTCTCGGGAGGAATTATGTTCGTAACCTTTTCGTGGCCGTCGGCGCCACGAGCGCTTGATAAAAGCGCGGAAGCGATCGCTCAGGCGATCAAGGCCTCGGGGCGGCTGGTAGGTTTCCTCAAGCCGTTAACGTCCGTGCAGGGATTGGATCCTGCGCTGGAAAGCTCCGAAGTTCTCAAGATGGAATTTCAGGGGCTGAGCTATGATTTCTATCCGATGCCAATTTGGGGGGTGTACAACATCTCCCTCTGGCAGAAGATCGAAGATGTAGCTGGCCTACTTCGTGAGTTCGTCGGTGTTGAGCCACGGGTCTTGATCAACGGCGATCAGAGCGTGCTGTCCTATGCCGCTCAGGAAGAGAACCGTGCTCGGTATTTCCGGCAGGCTCTGGAGTCTGCGCGTCAGGATCTGATGGGTACACGTACTTGGATCAAAGACCCACGACTGGCTCGGATCCGTATGTACATCGACGACTGTTTCAGGCATGAATCCGGCGTCGAGGTCGTTGGGTATCGCCGGGTCGAGGTTGAACCAGAGGCGTAGGTGCGCGTGTGGAACAAGGAGGATGGTATACCCCGGCGGGCAGTGTTGCCGCCGGGCGAAACAAAGCGGAACGTTGATATATATCAGCGTTCTTTGCATTTGTACACTAAAATCGACCAGCAGGGTGTTGCTGGTCGATTTTAAGTTCTGTCCTCATTCGCTATTCTTTCAGAAGTTTTTTTACCTGCTTGATCCTGGTAAATCCAGTGCGCACAACATCATCGATAAGGGTAGTGCCACGATTGTTCTTGTGCAGGGTTTCCAACATCGCAGCAGTCATGCCACCTTTGGTTGCAACCTGTCCAGTTATTTGTTCCAGCGGCAATTCTGTATTCAGGCACAGGGCTGCAGCATTTTGGAAAGTGTGTGCAATGATTTCCCTGGCCATGTTTTCAGAGAACTTCGAGCAGCACACGGGCTTGGTATAGCTTTGGATGTGATCTGCAACAAGACCGAACAAACAGCCGGAGATCAGGATTGCTTTGTCTAAAGCGCGTTCATCAGGAGCCGTCCAGTTGCGACCCAGAAGCTCCAGGATGTTTTCTGCTAGTTGCTTTTGTTCTGGGTTGATGTTTCTGTGGCTGAGCCAGACATTGGTTCCGTTTCCGTTTTGGATGCCAATGGTTGTGGCGCATCTGACGATGTTGCTGGTCTTGAGAGTACTTTGGATGGTTCTAAGCTTCAGCACCGCAACAAGTGAGATGTAGAGGATGTTTTTGTTTGCAGAGACAAGCTCTTTGCTGATGTTTTTGAACTGTCCAGGCTTGATGCAGATGAAGGTGATTGTGCTTTGGTTAACAGCACTAGCGTTTGTTTCTGCAAAGATGCAGTCTGGAAACCGTTCTTTGAGTTTTTGCTGACGCTCTTCTCTGATCCAACCAAAGATGATCTGGTTGGGTTTGAAACCGCTTTGTAGCAGGCGAGAGGCGAGCATGCTGCCAATGTTACCAGCTCCGATGATTGCAATCTTCTGGTTTGAGAACTCCATATTTCCTCCTGGAAATTGGGAAAAGAAAAAAACTGCTCCGAAGGAGCAGTGATCTATGTTTGAAAATTTCCAGCACAAATCACTTATCCTTCGGATATGTGAGTAGGTGGAACTAAGTTTGAGGAAATGTATTGCATGTGTTTAAAACAAAAACTCGTCTTTATTACCCTTAACATTAAAGAGTAACAAGGACGAGTTTTAATCGTGATACCACCTTGCTTCGCCTTACTATTGCTAGTAAAGCCTTTGCAGCTGACAATCATCAGCTTTCCTTTATAACGGTAGGAATTCCGGTACTGCTCATCGCAGACAGCTCCCTGGCTGGTTCACCTTTTTTAGAGGTTACTATTCAGTTCACAGCTTTTAGATTTAGTTGTAAATGAAGTATATGGGGGAAGGAGGGGAGGTGTCAATATGGGGGGGTTATCTTATAAAAGAGGGTTGGGTCAGGCATGGGTGTCAAAATGAGATGGTCCTAAAGGCTTGAAGATGCGCACCTATTTTATCCTGTACTTGGCGGAATATAGATATTCGATATGGAGAATTTAGACGACATCTATTCCAAGGTTCGCAAGGTCATTTTTTAATTTTCTTAATCCAATTAAAGCGTTTGGATGACATTTAGATATCCTCTTTTTTGAACCACATACGCAGTCTAAATGTCCAGGAATATCTATTCTCTGCAAGTAGGAAAAATAGCTTGAGCTATTTGTATTAGTATCTTCGTCTAAGGCGTGTAAAGTTGATGTTACTAATTTTTTGTCTCCAAACTTTTGTTGATCCATGTAATATTCTAAGGTTCCTAAACCAGAATGTCCGTGTTCGCCCCAAGGACGCGTATTATTCTGTTCAAAGAAGCTATTACTGTATAAAAATGGGATTACCAGTTGTTGAATAAAATCAGGCAGATTGAATTTTTTAGGGAAGTAAGACTCCTCCGCTTGCCTGGCGCATAGACAAAGCATATAGTCAGGATAAGCGTGAAGGTCTTGGATTTTTAAATTTAATTTTGATCTTAAATTTTCTATTCGACCACCAATCTCTCTAGTTTCTGGTAGGATTGAATTTTTTGCTTCTATTAAAGCTATATCCAGTTCATATCTGTCATAGATGTGGAATTTATTTTGAATTGCGTTTCTGTTTCCAGAGCTTAAGGTGTAAGAACCAGTGTCCGGATTGTAAATCATATCAAAATCCAGAAATCCGCTAAGGTGTTCCACGCCTTCTTTTGTTGAGATGCGGATTTCTGGATAGCTAGTTTCTAACCATTCTTTATCTTCTTCTGATAATTGCATTTTATGCTAGCCAAGGTTTGCTCGGTGGTCGGTTAATTGTAATAGGAGCAGGTGTTGCTATTGATTGTCGAGGCAATGGATTACCCCTGAATATAATTTCCCATTTATTTGGGTTAGTTTCATTTATTGTTTTCAGAGTTTCGGCAGCAATTCTAGATATTGTGTCTTTTTCCTGATCAGAAAGCAATTTGGATACCACATTGTTGGTATTTGCTGGGTCAGTGAGTTCAACTTTCATGCTAGTTGAGAACACTCCCATAGCTTTGGTGAACGCCATCTCTGGGTTAGTTTTACTTTGATAGCCGTCCAAGGCTCTGATAACTAAAAGTTCCAAAATAAATGTGCGCAAGGAAAGGTTATTTCGCTTCTTCCAAATTTTAACTAGCTTAATTGCGTCTTGGCAGTCACTTTTTGTGACGTATTCAATATGCGTTTTAAGGTTGGTTTGCATACGTTCTTTGTCGCCGTTACGGATATGCAAGAATACATCTTTGCTTCCGGTGATGAACCTACCGGGAACAACATCAATATGGTAATCCTGGTTTTGTTCGTTAGTTTTCAATCCATGTATGCGAATTGCAGAGTTTTTTAATTCAACTGTATAACGACCTGATAGTTTTGTATCCACATCATCATATATCTGTTTAAGGCTTCTGGTGTCAGAATCAGGAAAATAAACTACAATATCCAAGTCGTAGCTTTCTTTTATAGCGGTTCCTTTGCTGAGGGATCCTGCGATTTTGATCACTGGATCTTGCCCGAATTCTTGCCTTAAAAATTTCTCTACCTCATCTTTATGAGCATCGAGTCCAGTGTGCTCTGCTGGTGTGAGTTCTTGCGATGCAAGTAAACTCTGAAGGTATGTTGCCATACAGTCCTTTCTAATTAATTTTAAGGGGGTAAATAAACCCGCCTTTGTCTTTATTATTGTCGTACGCGTAAACTTTTGGGTCTGATTTTGGAACTAGTTCTTTTCCACACAGTACTGCTATTGGAGCTGGGATTGCGGGAAAGATATGAATTTCTACCTTGGAGCCATGAAAAGCTCGTATATTTGTGATTAAATTTCTGTAGACTGATTTAAATTTTTCCAACTTTGATCTTTGATTCAGAAAAGTTGGTTCCGGGTTTGGGATAGTTATCTCATAAATACTTGAATCCGGCTGAAAGAATCTTTTTATTTCAGTTTTTTGTATTTTCCCGCTCAAAGACAGAATCAGTGCAACTTTCTTAGCTTTCTTATTGTTTTGCGGCTTGTGCACTATATAATTAAAATTAACAGCCTTCTTGTCTTCTGGCTTCCATGTCCAATTATCTGTATCTCGGTGTTTTTGGTATAAATTGACGCTAATGATGTTTCCTAATTGATTCCCAAAACGCATTAATATTGGTATTGGACCCATGGCAAAAACAGACAAATGCTCGAATCTTTGTCTGGTGTTATCTTCAGTCAATTTATTTTTAACGTCCCGGTCAATTTCCTTTAAGAAGTTATTCCAAAAAGCTTTGTCGCCGCTTCCTGACTTATTAGTGTAGTCGAAGAGGACACCACCTTCGTCTCGCCAGCGAGGTGTTATTGCGTCTTCAGTTTGAGAAAGACTGATTTCAGTTTTACGTTCGCCAATATTAGCCATAAATCTTATTATTGTTGTTTTCACATCATCTCCGGCATCAGTCTGATTTTTGATTCTGGCTTCATGCTTTTGTTTGTATCTTTTTAGTAATTCTACGGGATATTTATTTTTATTTTTTTTATCCACTAATTTGTGGTGATAAGGACAAAGCATTATTAGGTTTTCAAAGTCTATTGCTTGTTGTAGGGATAGTTTTTTATTACCCCGAGGGCCATCAGAACTTTGTGCAATAATATGTGCCATTTCTGCAAAATTGTCTTCTTGCAAGGTTAGACCATCTCTCCAGATATAGTTATTGCAGCCGGAAAATTCGCACCGTCCTCCAGAAAGGACCCAAAGTTTTAATTTTGTCCACTCTGGGATTTTGGTGCGTTTTGTTTTTAGCGTTCGTTGTTTTTTGTGCATTTATTTTTGCGTTAAAGATAAATTAAAAATAATCAATTTCATTATTGATTTTTCAGAGAAAACAAAATTTTGTTGAGATCTCAGTTAAGAATCAAGGTAAACGTATTCAAATTTGTTTGGTTTTGGTATTTTGATTGAATCAATAACTTTGCCGAATATCTGGAAGTCGTGTTGCATAATAATAGGGGAGTAGCCCGCATCTGAAGTTACTGGACTGAGAATCGTTGCATTGTTTGTAAACAATATTTTTTTGATTACAGCCATGCCATCAATTATAGCGACGACTAGCTCATTATCATGCGCTTCTTGTTCAATTTTAGTTATGACGTAATCCCCGTCATTTATACCAGCATCTACCATACTTTGCCCAACTGCTTTGATTGCAACGACTTTCTTGGGATCAATATTTTGTAACAATGCTTGGTTAACTTGAATGTACTCATCGTACATTTGGTCCGCCAACACGCTTGCATTGTCACAGCCAGCAGCGCTTATAACAGGTAGTGTGATTGTATTTGACTGCCCGGGTTCATCAAGAAGTCGGATAGATCGTTTTTGATGTTTCACCCTGTGGATATATCCCTTGCGCTGGAGAGAATCCAAATATTGGGTAACTGACCTGAGTGATGGAACTTTCAGCAAATCTCGCAGCTCTACAACGCTTGGTGAAGTGCCCCATTTAGCAATATAATTGCGTAAAATAGCGTAAAAACGTGCTTGGTTTGGAGTTAATGGAGGTCTGATTGGATCTGCCATAGCTCAATTATAAATGATTTATAAAAATGGCGCAAGTGGCAGTTCTTGCATAAACATATATAACAAGTTATGCTAATTTAATAATTGAATATAAAGAAGATTCTAAAGATTTTGCCAGGTTCTATTTGAAAGATTACAAAATATTAAAAGCAATTTCAAAAAGGAGCCCTGGAAGTATCTGACCCCAAGGCTCATCACGAGGATATTAATTTGAAAACCTATGCAAAATATATTCTCCGAGAAGGAAAAAAAGAAGAAATAAGGGAGCTAATGGGCTGTTTTAAGTCAATCATAAAAATTACGAAAGGTATTTAATAATTATTTAATGGATTTTGTGTATACTTAATGTAGCGATTATGAGTTAAAGAGTTATTTTGAATTTTATGATAAAATGACAATATCAGATGCCTAAGAATAAACAACAAACTAGAATAAAATTAGAAATGCCTACCAATAAACTATTTGGGTTGTTTGAGATAAACAAAGACCTAGATGGTATTTTGGATAAGCTAAGTAAAAATTACCAGCAAAACAAAGAGAATAGTATTTTTGAAAAAACAAATTTACGAAAACACTTAGGAATTTATTATACACACCCTTTTATTGCAGAAAAGATAGTAAAAGATACTTTATCAGAGTATTCCGATAAGGATTTAACAAAGCTTACTTTCTATGAGCCATGTGTAGGCCTTGGAATTTTTATTATAAAATATCTTGATTATATTTTTGTGCAAAGAAAAATTAATACCGCATATATACAGCAAGTAGTTGATAGTATATTTTTTTCTGATGTTGATGAAGAAGCGGTCAAAATATTTATTAAAATATTGCCGCTTTATATTAAACAAAAGTATGATCGACTAATCACTGTAAATCCTAAAAATTATTTTATAGGGAATGTTTTATTTAATGTTGGAAAAATAGTAACAAAAAATGATCCCTTGAAAAGGTTTGGTATAGAAAGTGGTTTTGATGTGGTAATTACCAATCCACCATACCGTTTGCTTAAGGCTAGCTCTAATAAATATGATACAAAGGATGAAAATTCTAGTATAATAAATTTTATTAAAAAAAATAAAATTTATAAATTTAATGAAGGAAGCCTAAATTTGTATAAAATATTTGTAGAAGAAATTTTAGAAAATTATACAAATAATAAAGGTAGAATTGGATTGCTTATTCCAAATAGTATTCTTAATGATTTGCAGAGCGAGAAGTTAAGGAAAAGGATATTTGAATTCGAAACAAGTAGTTTTCATATTATCCCCGAAAAGAATAGTTACTTCCCAGAGATTACCCAAGGGTTTTGTTTCTTTTCAATAAATAAAGCCAGAACAAGTAAGGGTTATTTAAGTTTGGTACCGAATATCATTCGTAATGATGATATAAAATCATCACCTATAAAAATTGAAATTAAAGCGCTAGAGCTTATTTCTGATAGCTTGCCTGTAATTATAGAAAATGAGTTAGGATGGCAAATTCTAAAGAAGATCCAAAACGAAGCAAAATTAAAGACATTGCATGTTCTAAAAAATCTAAGAGGGGAATTAGATTTAACTATAAACAAGAAGTATATTACTAATTCTAGAACGCCCTTAAGGTTGCTTAGAGGAACAAATATTAAGGAATATGATTATTTAGAAGGGGATAACTACGTTCAAGAGGAGTTCCTTACCATGCTTAATAGTAAGCAGAAGTATGTAAAAATTGAAAGATTGGCATGTCAGCAGATATCTAATATTCATGCGAAAAAAAGGCTTAAATTCGCCAAAATAAAACCAAATTATATCCTCGGTAATTCATGTAATTTTATAGCAATCGAGACAAATTTGTTTAAAGATGATATTATAGATATAGATTACTTGCTTGTTCTATTTAATTCATTCTTACTGGATTGGAGATTTAAACTCACTAGTTCTAATAATCACATAAATAATTATGAGTTAGCGGATTTGCCTATCCATAAGCCTACAAAGGAAGAAGTTAAAAAGATTAAATTTTTGCGAAAGAATAGCAGGATTGCTTTAGAAAACTATATTCTTGAAATGTATGGCTTAAATAAAAGTGAGATATATTATATTTTAAATAAATACAAAAATTATCCTTATGCCTAATAATCATGTAACCTACAAATTGAGCGATCTTGATATGAGAATGGTTAGGGCTATTCCACAAGGTGGAAATTGGAAGCATATACCACTAGATATCCCATCTAAAAGAGTCCAAAGAATAAGAGAAACAGGTGGCCGAACAACTTTGTATGGTCGTTTAAGTTGGAATAAACCAAGCTACACAATAACAACTTATTTTAATCGTCCTGGTAATGGCACCTATATTCATCCTGTTGAAGACAGGGTTATAACTGCCAGAGAAGCCGCAAGATTGCAGTCTTTCCCGGATGACTATTTATTTTATGGCTCAAAAGCTTCTTTTTGTGTCCAGATAGGGAATGCGGTACCGCCTTTAATGGCATATAGTGTTGCAAAGAAAATGAAGGCCGTTACTAAAACAACAAGAGTGCTAGATCTTTTCTGTGGTGCTGGTGGTCTGAGCAAGGGCTTTGAATGGGCAGGGTATAAGATAATTGCTGCCAACGATAATTATGCCCCCGCTTGTGAAACATATAAAAATAATCACCCTAATACATTTTTTGTAGAAGGTGATATAACAAAAAAAGACATAAAAGATAAGCTACTGAGAATTATCAAGAAAGAAAAGATTGATTTAGTTATTGGGGGCCCTCCATGTCAGGGTTTTTCGAACGCTGGTAAAAGATTGATCGACGACCCTAGAAATTTTTTATTTAAGGAGTTCGTCAGTATAGTCGATAAAGTTAAACCAAAAGCATTTTTGTTAGAAAATGTGGAAGGTATTTTAACTAGTAATGGTGGAAAAACATTTCAAAGTATTAAAGAAAGTTTTGAGGAATTGGGTTATAAAGTAGTAGGCAGGAAGCTACTAGCTGCCAATTATGCAGTACCTCAAAAAAGGAAGAGGGTTGTATTGATAGGTGTGCTAAAAGGGGATCCAGAAAAATGTTTTCCAAAACGGATCTTTTCTGAAGATAAGGAATATTTGACAGTTGAAGATGCGATTAGTGATTTACCCCCTATACAGATTACAGCCGAAGGGTATCTAAAAATTTCACATCCAAAAACATTTTACCAGAAATTTATGGCTGGTAAATTAGAATTAGAAAGTTTTATAAGAAAGCTTAAAACTTAGCAGCAGCTTCTTGAGCTAAAAGTTTTAAAGTAGAGTTTAATAAAGAAATAGAAGATGCTTGTTTTTTAGTTATGGCCTCTAGTAACTGGTTCATCAATTCATCCACAGCTTTTGAATTCCATTTTTTTGTATTTCTATTTTCAATTTTCTTATACTCTTCTAAGGTTTCAAAGGATATTCTTATATATCTATTGGCATTTTTCTTTGTATTAGCGTTTATTGATTTATATTCTGTATATTTTAATGTTTTGCTTAAGGGAGAGAAGTTTTTGAAAATGTAATCTACATAGGAATATTCTGGATGTAAAAATTGTTTAAGAAAATTGTTATATCCGGCCCCACTGATTATAGAAAACAAGCTGAGAACGTGGTGTAAGTTAAGACGCATTGCTTTAGTTAGTTTTAATGCATCATCCTTGGTTTTAACTTGGTTTTTTAATAAATCCCATAGATATTTTGAGTGCCAGGATATGACCACGTTTTTAGATTTTTCATCTGCAATAAGAGTTTTGACATCTTGTAATGTAAGGCGGTTATTTTTTTGAGAATTGCATTCGCGACACAAAGGATTAAATTTCGGTCTGTGCGTGAACCCCAAAGAAATAGGACCAATATGATCGGCGGTTAATTTTCTAATTTTGTGGCAGTTTAGGCATTTTGATTTTTTAGGGTATTTGTTAAATTCACCCATTACGCGGTTAGAAATTTTCCAATTTCCATCAGCCCAATTTTCATAAACTCTTCTGTCTTGTGTGTACCGAGCAAGATTATTTCTATGTCTACCAGTATCTTGTTCAGCTCTGCAGCATATATTGTATGTATGGAAACCATCTAAACGATCTGGGGCGTTACTCATTACCCCAGGGCTTAAAAATGATTCCTTATTTTTATAAATGTAATTAATGTATGAATTTTTGTTCTTTTTTAAATCAATAGGCAATTTAAATGCGTCGGTAAGAATTTCGAAAACTCCTGAGCCCATCTTGTTTTTAAGTTTATCGAATATAACAGAAATATCATCATAGGTTGTAATGCCTGCATCCGGAGCAATTACTAAAAGACCTTTAAGAATCCTGCGAATAGGGTATATGTAATATATACTCATGGGGTTGCCGCAAATTTGACATGGTTTCATACCTTTAAGTTTTTTGGGATGTATTAAGCGAGCTACATCTGAACGTTGTGTAACTTTAAATTTTTTAACGAGGTCGTCCCACCATTTAGCCCTAGCTTTGTCAGAAGGTGAAACCCACTTAATACCGCCATCTGGTTTAAATTTATTTGGCAAAGACTTATAGTTAGGGTGATTAACTATAAGATTCATATAGTTAATAAAGTTTTGGTGAAGTTGTCTTTGTGTCCGCATTTATATTTTAATTAATCTTTATTTAATAATAACAAAAAATCGCTTATACAGCGATTCCTTGTTTTTTATAAAGATTTTATCTTGGCGGAGAGGGAGGGATTCGAACCCTCGAAAGGTTTTGACACCTTTACCGGTTTAGCAAACCAGCGCACTAGGCCTCTATGCGACCTCTCCAAAGCCCCTCTATTAACTCCCGATATTATACCCTCCCTCTAACCTTTTTTCAACTTTAAAAATCTCTGGCAAAGGTTAATGACAAGACTTCTGTGGCTCCTGCTTCTTTTAGTGCTTCTGCACATTCTTTAATCTGCATGTCTTTCTCTAAACTAAGTCCTGTTAAAAGAATTTTTAAACCTTCACTGTCACAAGCTTTGTAGATGTTTGGGCTTTCTCTTGTTTTCTTTAGCAGTGTTAAGGTTGGCATGTTTAGAAGCTTTGCAAATTCCCTTGCAATGGCCTCGTTTGGGTTAAATCCCTGGATTGCTTGTTTTCTTTGGTGTATTGGAACAAAGGAGATGACAAAGTCTTCCGGGGGTAGTTTTTGTCTTTCTAGAAGAAATTTGAACATGATCTCAGCACAGGTTACATCTAAGCCTTTGATTAACTGACAGTTTAAGGCATTTAAGATCTTTTTGATCAGCGGTTGTTTTGTAGAACAAGCAGAGAGTATTTGTGGATCTTGGTCTTCTAGGAAATCAATTGTCTGCCAGCAATTTCTACAAAGGAGCATGCCGTATTCTCTGCAACCAACGCAAAGAGTAGGGAAGAGCATTTCCAGAAGTTGCAGGTTTAATCTTTGGGTGCTTATTTTAAAATCCTGGCGCATGCTATATATACGCCAGAATCATTAAATATTTATTAACTTTTCATTAAGCAAAGATTAACTTGTCTTTGAGTCTTGAGATTTTAATGTTTGAACCGGGTTTAAATTTGCTGGTGATTAGTCTTTCTGCAAGTGGGTCTTCAATTAAGTCTTGGATGTTTCGTCTTACAAGACGTGCTCCCTGGCTTGGATCAAAGCTTTTGTCTGCAATGAATTTGATTACCCCTGGGCTTGTTTGTAATGATACACTTTGTGTTTTTAAGTGTTCTGCCAGTTCTTTTATTTGTAGTTCTGTGATCTTTTTAATTTCCACATAACCCAAAGGCTTGAAGACCACAATCTTGTCGATGCGGTTGATGAACTCAGGTCGGTATTGTTCTTTAAGCGCCTGTGTAACTTTTTCCTTTAGCTGGTTGTATTCAGTTTCTAGTTTAAGCAGTTGTTTTTTGTCTGCATTCTTTTTTGAATCTTTGATGCTCTCTGATTCCTCAAACCCGATTTTGGCAGCTTGCATGTTTAAATCATGCAAGCCAATGTTTGATGTCATGATTATAATGGTGTTCCTGAAGTTTATCCTTCTCCCCGATGCATCTGTTAACTGACCTTCTTCTAGAATCTGAAGTAGAATGTTGAAAACATCTGGGTGTGCTTTTTCCATTTCATCGAAAAGAATGACGCTGTATGGTTTTCTTCGGACTGCTTCTGTTAATCTGCCACCTTCCTCGTAGCCAATGTATCCTGCAGGAGCTCCGATTAATCTTGAGACATTGTGTTTTTCCATGAACTCAGACATATCCACACGGATTAAAGCATCTTCGTCTTCAAAGACTTCTTTTGCAAGGACTTTGGCTGTTTCTGTTTTACCAACACCAGTTGGTCCTAGGAATATGAAGGAACCAAGCGGACGTTTTGGTGAGGTAACACCTGCTCTTGATCTCCTTATTGATTTTGAGATGACATCAACAGCCTCTTTTTGTCCGATTATTTTTGTTTGTAAAATCTCTTCAAGGTTTGTTAGTTTAGCAGACTCTGTTTTAACAAGTTTGGTTAGGGGAATACCAGTCATGGTTGCAACAGTTTTA
>ORJL010686305.1_pt1 | contig 14567 bp, 11 predicted proteins | sample 1779941 | NCBI WGS metagenome assembly ORJL01 (sample SAMEA104232317, study PRJEB22302) | groundwater metagenome | biome: forest; feature: aquifer; material: groundwater | place: USA | collected 2011-08-07 | depth 5.8 m
AAAACATCGTTGGTTGGGGTGAGATACCGGAGTGGAGGGTGAAGTGCGCTCGAGCCGCGCAGAATGTGGGCTCGGAACCGGTCATTCAACCGGGAGTGGGGTCCGCGTCGGGTGCGACAAATCTGGGCTCGTCACGGCTGAGCAACCGCAGCACCCGTCCTGCGCGAGCGCCACGGAGAGAGGCGCCGAAAGCGGTGTGCCAACGGCGCTGCGAGCACACCGTCTCCGTTCCCCGACCTCTGTCTGATTCGAGATCAGGCGGGATTGACCCCCTCTACCCGGCGATCTGATCGTCCTCCGGCCACGCGGCGTCGGCGATGTCCTCCCAAGGCGGGTCGGGATAGTACTCGACCTGCCCTTGCGATGCGGGAGTCGCCTTTGGAGGCGGCGCCCGTGCGGGCTCCGATTCCGCATCCGCTCGTCTGCGCGACTTCGACCCGCGCGCCGGTGTGCTGCAGGCATACGAGAGCAAGTTCCGCAAGTCGCGCATCGTCCCGCTTTCCCCAACGGCCGTCGCCTGGCTGCACGCGGAGTTTGAGCGGGGGTCGATGACCCGTCCCACCCCTGCCCGCAAGCGTCGAACGGCGGCAGGTAAGCCTACTCGAGCGCAAACGACGCGCGACCCCGGGGGAAGTAAACCCATGGCCCGACCAGGGCCGTACGGCACTTCTCGGTGATGTCGTCGGCGCTCTTCGAGGCGCCGGTCCGGGCCACTTCGGCATCGATCTCCTCGACGGTGTATGCTCGAAGCAGGCGGCTCATATTTTTTCGTTGACCCTCCGTTCCCGGGCGGGATAGGATTGCGGGATCGGTGTGTCACGGGAGGTGGACATGACGTGGATCACTCCGTTTCTCGGCCCGATCGTTCTGGCCGGCCTCTTCGCCGTCCTGGTCCACGCAGACCCGGTCAACGAAGTCCCCAAGCGCATCTCAGAATTCAAGACCTACGTGAGGGAGGTCAAGCCCAAGCTTCCTCCCAAGGCCTTCGCCAATCGCGCCAAGCGGGATGAGTACGACAAAGCGCTGGCCGAGCTCAAGCAGCAGGTCGGGGACTTCAGGAAATTCGCCAAGAAGCTCAACGAAGACGCGCGTGCCGACGACGTGGTCGCCCGGTATGTGTACTCCGATGCCCATCAGGCGCTCGGGGAGGGCTACATGCTCCTCGTCGAATCGGCGTGGATCGGCTGCGACTACCAGACGGTAAAGGACGCGGCCGACCTCGCTCCGTACTGGGTGGCGAAGGACACCGACCGCACCCAGTTGCTCCACTGGAAAGCCATGGCGCAGGTTCGCCTGCTCCGCTTCGCCGATGCCGAGGGGACCTGCAAGGAGCTGGGAAGCGCCGGGGGCCAGAAGCAAGCCGCCCAGGTCCTCGCCTCGGCCAAGAACCAGACCGGCCTGGCCAAGCCGGGCAAGCCGATCTCGAGCTTCGGATTCCGCGCGGTCGCCGGCGAGAAGGTCGCGGTTCCCGAAGCCTATTCCGGCCGGGTCCTGCTGATCGACTTCTGGTCCACCGGGGACGCGCCCAGCAAGGCGGAGATGCCCGACCGCATCGCCCTCTACCACGAGTTGCACGAGAAGGGCTTCGACATCGTCGGCATCAGCCTCGATACGAACGCCAAGTCGCTCAAGGCCTACGTCGAGGCGAACAAGATGCCCTGGCCGCAGTGTTGCGACGGCCTCAATTCCGACCAGCACATCGCCAAGTACTTCGGCGTCACGAGCCTCCCCCATACCATCCTGGTCGACAAGACCGGCAGCGTGAAGTCGCTGGGCCTGCGCGGACCGGAGCTCGCCCAGGAGGTGCGCGAGCTGCTCGGGATCAAGAAGTAGTCGCGGCCGGGTCCCACCCTTTGCGTCCATCGCGGACCTCGATGCCGTAGACCCACGAGCATGAGCATGGGCACGGCCGTGCTGCCCGGGGCTGATCTTGACCGAAGCGGTCCTACGCCCGGCGCGAGCGCGAGCTTTGTCGTTGACCCTGGTCCCCGGGCGGGATAGAATCCCGGGATTCGGCACGTCACGGGAGGTGGATATATGAAGCGGGTACTTTCGTCTCTTGCCCTGACCGGCCTCTTCGCCGTCCTGGTCCATGCGGATCCGGTCAACGACATTCCCAAGCGCACCTCCGAGTTCAAGTCGTACGTGAGCAAGGTCAAGGCCAAGCTCTCGCCCAAGGCCTTCGCCAATCCCGCCAAACGGGCAGAGTTCGACAAGTCCCTCGCCGAGCTCGGGCAGCAGGTCGGGGACTTCGCGAAATTCGCCGACGAGCTCGGCGACGGCGACCTGCTCTCCCAGGCCCATGCCACCAACGCCAGGCAGTCCCTAGGGGAGGGCTACATGCTCCTCGCCGAGTCGGCGTGGAACGGCTGCGACTACCAGACGGTCCAGGAGACGGCCGACCTCGCCAAGGAAGTCGTGGCGAAGGACTCCGACCGCACCAAGCTCCTCTTCTGGAAGGCCATGGCGCAGGTCCGTCTGGTCCGCATGACCGACGCCGAAGCGACCTGCCAGGAGCTGGGCAAGTCCGGAGGCGCGAAGGCGGCCGGCCAGGTGCTCGCCTTGGCCAAGAACAAGACCGGCGATTCCAAGCCGGGTAAGCCGATCACGAGCTTCGGATTCCGCGGGGTGGCCGGCGAGAAGGTCGCCGTGCCCGAAGCCCATACCGGCCGGGTCGTGCTGATCGACTTCTGGGCCACCTGGTGCGGACCGTGCAAGGACGAGATGCCCAACGTCATCGCCCTCTACAACGAGCTGCACGAGAAGGGCTTCGACATCGTCGGGATCAGCCTCGACACGGATGTGGAATCGCTCAAGGCGTACGTCGCAGAGAACAAGATGCCCTGGCCGCAGTACTTCGACGGCCTCAAGTGGGACAACCACATCTCGAAGTACTTCGGGGTCAAGGGGATTCCCCACACCATCCTGATCGACAAGACCGGCAGCGTGAAGGCGGTCGACCTGCGCGGCCCGGACCTCGACAAGGAAGTGCGCGAGTTGCTCGGAATCAAGAAGTAGTCGAGGCAGTACCCGATGCGCGTGACCTGTGCGACGCTGGCCGCCGCGCTCTTTTTGCTCCCGGCGGCGTCCGCCCATGCTCAAGACTGCTGCGGCGGCAAGACCAACGTCGCGGGAGCCGGCTCCGCGTCCGGCGCGGCGCTGCGCGAGGTGCGGGTGTCGCTCGCGGCGTCCGCCGACGACCCCGACGGCAAGCGCACGCTCGAGAAACTGCGCGGGCTGACCGCGGCCAAAGTGGCGATGCCGGCGCGCGGCTGGGCCATCCTCACCTTCCCCACGGCGTTCGCGGATTTCCCGGGTCTGGAAAAGGCGCTCGCCGAGCTGGGGTTGTCCGCTAGTCTGCTCGACCCGGTGCGGATCGACCTGCGGCTGGCCCAGGCCGACGGCAAGGTCGATGCCGCCCCGCTGGTGGGGACCTACGCGATGTCCAGCGGCGTACTGGCCTCGGCGCCCGACGCGCACGGAATCGCGGTCTGGGCCGATCCCGCCCTGGTGGACCTCGTCGAACTGGTCTCGGCGGCGGAGGGAAGGGGTCTGCGGGTCGAAGTTTCGCATGCGCAGTTCGCGGTCAAGATCCCGGATCGCTTCTGCCCGGCGTGCGCCGGTGTTGCGGCCGACGCGCTGGCGGCCGTCTCCGGGGTGCTCGGGGTGAATGCCGACTCGACGCTCGGCTCTGCGCGGGTGCTCGCGCTGAAGGGTCGCACGAGCGCGGAGGCGCTTTCCGCCGCGCTGGCCGCGGCCGGATTCGACGGCAAGCGCGCGGAGGGTCCCGCGGCCTGCGCCGAATGCCATAACCGCAAGTAGTAGAATCGCAAGATCGTGGAAATACCGGTCGGGCGCGCGACGTTTCACGCGATCGTCCGGACTTTGCAGTGACGTGAGTGACGTGGAGGAAACATGAAGCGCATCCTATTGGCGTCGTTGGTTACGACGGTCTTTGCACTCGGCAGCCCCGCCCAGGTCTTCGGACAGGGCTGATGCGGCACGGGTGGTAACGGAGGCGGGCCCTCCGCAGCGACCGACAACATCCTGGTCAAGACCGTCAAGATCGCCCTCCACGGGCTGTCCACCGACGAGGAGGGCGCCAAGGCCGCCGGGGTCCTGCGCGGCTTGCCTTTCATCAACACCGCGGTGGTCCTCCGCGACAAGGGGCAGGCCATCGTGACCGTGCCGGGTGGCTTCAACGCCTATGACAGCCTGGAGGCCGGCCTCAAGGAGGGCGGGTTCTCGGCGACGCTTCTCGACCCGGTCCACTTGACGCTCAAGGTCGGCAAGTCGGACGGCGTGGTCGATCTCGCCTCTGTGGCCAACGGGTGCGCCTCGGTCGCGGGTGTGGCCGCCGCCCAACCCTCCGGGGACGGCGTCGCGGTGTACGCGGATCCGGCCGTCGTAGACCTGACCCAACTGGTTGCCCTCGCGGTCGGCCAGGGCCTTCAGGCCGAGGTGGTCTCCCACGAGCGGATCGAGGTCGCGGTCACCGGCGTCGACTGCAAGAAGAAGGAAGCCTTCGTCGCCAACGTCCTGGCCGCGCTCCCCGTCGTCCTCGCCGCCGGCGCGGACTCCACCAAGAGGATCGCCTGGGTCTTCACCGAGAAGGGTGCGATCACCGTCGATGCCCTGAAGAAGGCGCTCGCCGAGGGACCGTTCGACGGCTCCTGGTGCCCGATGGGCCATGAGGTCTGCGACGACAAGGCCAAGGCCGCCGCCCTCGAGCCATCGACCAAGTCCGAGCATCCCACCGAATCGGAGCCCCCGAGCGGGAACGAGCACCCGAAGGCGGAGCATCCGACCGGGAGCGAGCACCCCAAGAAGTAGTCTCAACCCGCGTACCGAACCGGCCCGGGCATCCCTTTGCGGGGGGGCCCGGGTCGGACCATTTTCACGCCGCCCGTGGCTGCCGATGCTGCGGGCCAGCACGCCTGGCGGGGTCTAATTCCCGCGACCGGCGCGCCAGGGCCGGGGATCGTCCACCCAAGGCTCTTCCTGCGGAAGGCGTTTCATGAATCCCGCCATCCCGCGAGCCCGCGAGTTATGGGCGCGGCTGCAAGCCTTTTTCAATGCCAACAAATGGTATCGGGCCTCGTTCGAGAAGTGGATGTCCGGGCAGATTTCTCCCGACCGCCGGCCCTCGCCGGAGGAGGTCCAGAATCAACATGCCCGCTACCTCCTCTACGCGCCGTTGGCCGGCGGGGCCACCGTGCTCGAGCGGTTCATCGACGGGCTGCCGCGCAAGGCTGCCGAGGATCGCGCGATTGCGGTCCGCTGGCGGGAAGCCTCGGACGGCGTGCTCGAGCTCCAGGAGGCGACCGAGGGCGGGTACCGCTGCTTCGACCTGGTGTTCTGCCGCAAGCGGATCCTGGCGTCCGAGGACCTTCGCGGGCTGCCGGCCGACCCGCGGGGGGGATTCCTGGCCGCGTTTTTCCTCCCGATCGACGGGGAGTGCTGCTTCCTGGGCGGGGTCGCGCGCTTCCTTCCGCGCGCGCCGGAGAGCCGGGTGAGCGCCATGGATGCGGCCCGCGACTACCGGCTGCAGTACGCGCAGCGGATCCTCGCCGAAAGCCCCGCGCAACGGGAAGAGTCGATGCGCATCCGGCGGGTCTTCGCCATTCGCTTCGCGGCGCGGTTCGGCGGCCCGGAGTGGGTCACCACCGGCCTGGCCTATGTCGCAGCGATGCGTCAGTTCTTCGCTGCGCTCGAAGAGGAGGGGCGAACCGGGGACCGCTCGTCTGTCGACCACGTGGCCTGGCACGAGCTCGAGCTGGAACGGCAGTTTCCCTGCGACCTGCCCGCGCACCTGGTGCGGTCGGAGAACCTCGGCGTGGTGTGCGACGAACAGGAGGAGCCCCTCATCCTCGGCGAGTACGGCCGGTTCCAGGGCGCGCTCGCGGCGGACGACCCCGAGACGGTCCCCGGCTGGCGCAAGCGGTTGCGCGCGTACCTGATGGACCCGACGGTTTCGGAACTGCCGTTCCGCCTCGCACTGGCGCGGAATCCGGAGCGTGTGCTCGACCGGATGCGCCAGGCGATGGAGCTGAGCGAGCTCACGCGCGAAGCGTTCGACACGATGTTGCGCCAGGCCAAGGCCCCGCACCTGCCCTCGCACCTGAAGCCGACCTGGGTGCCCACCCCCGACTGGTCGGGCATGCTGCCCGCGCCGGAGTAGCGGCAACGGCTCCTCGGCGCGCCTCGCTCGCCCTGCGCCAGCCTCGCCCTAGCCTCTAGCCCGGGCTAGTCCTCCGCGTCGGTGGGATAGACCGGGCCGCGGAAGATCTCCTCGCTCGGGACCTCTCGCCGGGTCTTGCGCGGCGGAGTGACGTCCTTGCGCGGTTGCTCGACGAGCTTGTATACGCAAACCTCGAGCTCCGGCTTGACGTGCGACTGGATGATCTCCTCGTAGCGCCGGAGGATGATCTCCTTCACCTTCTCGGTGATCTCCTTGAGGCTGATCCCCTCGTACGCCTTGAGCGAGGCGACCACGCGCACCGGCTTGTCGGGGAGCATCTTCTCCTTGCGCACGGTGACCGACACGTCGGCGATTTCCGGGCACATCGCGATCAGGCGCGCGAGCGTCTCCTCGAGGGCGTAGGCCGTGATCGACACGTCGCCGCTCGGGGTCTTGCAGCGAATGTGGGTGTCGTACTTGCTCGAGAACCAGCGCGCGCCGACCACCACGACGTTGACCAGAATCAGCCATGCGGAGGCGAGCACCGCCAGCCACCGCTCGGTGGCCCAGGAGGTCGCCTCGATGGTGCCGGCGGCGTTGGGGTCGAGAAATCCGATATGCAGCGTGCCCAAGGCCCACAGGAGCGCCACGATCGCGCAGCCGAGCGCGACCACCCCGTCGACCAGCACGACGATCCAACGCAACCGTTCCATGGCTCGGCTCCTACTTCAGCAGGTTCTGCTCGACGAAGGTCGTGTCGACATTCCCCTCGACGAACTTGCGGCTCGCCAGGATTTGCAGGTGAACCGGGATCGTGGTCTTCACCCCCTCGATCCGGGTCTCGTTCAGCGCCCGCACCATGGTCACGATCGCCTCGGCCCGGGTCGGCCGGGTGACGATCAGCTTGCCCACCATCGAGTCGTAGAAGGAAGGGATCTCGTATCCGGAATAGAGGTGCGAGTCTACCCGCACGCCGGGCCCGCCCGGCGGCAGGTAGAAGGTCACCAGACCCGGGCACGGGCGGAAGCCGCGCTCCGGGTCCTCGGCGTTGATCCGGCACTCGATGGCGTGGCCGCGCCATTGCACGTCCGCCTGCTTGATTTCGAGCTTCTCCCCGGCGGCGATCCGGATCTGCTCCTGGATCAGGTCGATGCCGGTGACCTGCTCGGTGACCGGGTGCTCGACCTGAATGCGCGCATTGACCTCGAGGAAGTAGAACTTGCCCGAGGCGTCGACCAGGAACTCGCAGGTCCCGGCGTTGGTGTACTTGGCCGTGCGCGCGAGTGCGATGGCGGCCTCGCCCATCTCCTGCCGTAGCTGCGGAGTCATGATCGGGCTCGGGCTCTCCTCGATCAGCTTCTGGTGCCGCCGCTGACAGGAGCAGTCACGCTCGCCCAGATGGATGATGTTCCCGTGATGGTCGGCGAGGAGCTGGATCTCGACGTGGCGCGCCTTCTCCACCAGCTTCTCGATGAAAACGGTGGGGTCCTTGAACGCCACCTCCGCCTCGGCCTGCGCCTGAAGCACCCCCTTGATCAGGCTCACGTCGTTGTGGGCCACCCGCATGCCGCGCCCGCCGCCCCCGGCAGCCGCCTTGATCATCACCGGGTAGCCGATCTGCCGCGCGGCCTCGAGCGCGTGGCTCTCGCTCTGCACCGCCTCGCTGCCGGGCAGTACCGGGACCCCGATCTTGCGCGCTACGGCGCGTGCGTTCGCCTTGTTTCCGAGCATCCGCGAAGCCTCGGGCCGCGGACCGATGAAGCCGATCCGGCAGGATTCGCACACTTCCGCGAAGTGGGGGTTCTCCGACAGGAAGCCGTAGCCCGGGTGGATCGCTTCGACGTCGGTGATCTCGGCCGCGCTGATGATCCGCGAGATGTCGAGGTAGCTCTTGGCGGCCTGAGCGGGACCGATGCAGATCGTGTAGTCGGCCAGTCGCAGGTAGCTCGCGTTCCGGTCCGCCTCGGAAAAGACCGCGACCGTCTCGATCCCCAGTTCCTTGCAGGCGCGGATCACCCTCAGGGCGATCTCACCGCGGTTGGCCACCAAGATGCGCGAGAACATCGTTGCCCATTCCTCCTGTGCGTCGTACGGCCCGCCGGATGGGCCGCGATGTACTCCGCCGCCGCTCCCGCGGCCGGATGGCCCTCAGTACCGGCCCCTGCAGATAACTGTCCCATCTGCTCGGCGCTTTTGGTCGCTGGCTTCGTTGCTCCCCTCTTCTATCGCGCCGCCTCCGGACCGCCCGACCGGGCGCCCTCTTCTGTCGCGCTGCTTCCGGACCGCCCGCCTGGGCGGTCCTCGCAGCTTGCCTCTCGCGGCTTGATTCTCCGTGATGCCTCTTGGCATCGCGTCGTCGTCGCGCCGCGCCAGCGGCCAAAATCACGACAGAAACTATCTACGGGGACCGGCACTCAGGACCCCGGTTTGATCCGCTGGGTCCTGGTCGTCGCCCGCAGGCTGGCCACCTCGACGCGTCCGTCCGCCCCGAGGGCGAACCGGGACGCTTCCAGGGGCGCGTTCATCTCGATCTCCGCCGGACCGACCCGGACACGCCCGGGCGGCAGGAATCGCTTGAGTACCTCGACTCGCGCCGGCCCCGACGACTGCGCGAGCGCGCGCAATCGTTCCCGCCCGGCGTGGATCACGCGGCGCGCCTTCAGTTCCTCGCCCTCCCGGCGCACGATTTCGCGGTACTCGTGCTGCCGGTCAGGCGCCAGGACGGCCTCGCCGAGGATCGAGCCCAGCACCCGCTCCTTCTCTCGCGCGAGTTCCGCGAGGCGCTCCTCGCGCCGGCGGTCCTCCCGGCCCAGTTCCTCGATCCGCTCCTCCGCCAAACGACTCGAGCCGGCGATGAGCGTCACCCCGGGACCCGGTTCCGATCCCGCGGTTCCGACCGTGACCCGATTCATCGCCTCGAGCTCCCCCGAGAGCACGGCGCCGCGGCCGTCCGCGCCGAGCTGCACGGAGTCGGCGGACCGGATGCGCGACCCGCGCGCCTCCTCCAACACCGTCACCGGCCCCAGCGCATCGATCAGCACCCGGTCGACGTTCCGCGCTTGCACCCGTCCGCCCGAGCGTACTCCGGCCCCGGAGGGAGACGACAGGGTCCCGCCGACCCAAAGGTCGCCCTCCACCTGCACGTCCACGTCGACCAAGTCCCCGTCCACGTACGCGTCCCGCGCGACGATGCGGCCCGGCCCCACCACGGAGCCGCGCAAGTACACCCCGCCGTCGTGTTCGATCCGCCGCTCCGGCGAGTTCCACACCGACCCGTCGGCGGCATCGCGCTGCAGCACCGGCACCACGTCGAGCACCGATCGCGCCAGGACGAGGCAGCCCGCTCCGTACGACACCAGGTCGCCGGTCTTTTCGTTCAGCCGCAACCGGCCGCCCATGTTGAACGGAAGTTCCCGGCCGTGCGGCGCCGGCAGTTTCTTTCCCGTCACCAGAATCCCGCCCTTTCCCCCTTGGCTCGGTACATGCTTCGCCAGCACCCGCGACGGTTCCACCGGCTCCACCATGTCGCGCACCGACGAGCGCTTGCCCGGAGCCTCCCCGAACAGCCGGCGGTGGTCGATCACCCGGACCGCGAATTCGAGCCGGGCGTCAGCCCCCCGCTCCGCGAGGGTGCCGCGGGCCACGCGGAGATTCCAGATCAATTCCCGACGTCCGGCGGCCTTTTCGTACGCGGACGCAACCGCCGCCCGGTCGATCCCCTTCACTACCTCGGCTTCGGCGAGCGCCTCCCAGAGGTGCTCGAGCATCACCGACTTACCGAGCCCGGACAGGGGAAGGAGCGTCAAGTAGGCGTAGAACTTCGTGTTCTTCACGAAGACACAGTCGGGCGCCGCGCGGGCCGTCAATCCACGATACGACGCTCGGAGCTGGCGCAGCGCATCTTGCAGCGACCCCCGGTCCGCCTCGGTCTCCGCCAGGCTCGCGCCGAGGCGAAGCTGGTCCTCGACCGTGTAGGCTTCTCCGCCGTCGAAAGCCGACTCCAGGGCCATGCTCGCAGGCATCGCCTTCGCGGCCGTCTCCAGCACTTCAAGGATCCGCGGAGAGATGCCGGGTTTCATCCAGGGTCACATCCAGCCTGATCCAGCAGATTCTTCGACCGGTCGCCCGCGGCGCCGGGCGCTTGCTCGAGGCATCGATAGGAGAGACTACCTGATTCCGCCGTTCCGTCATGTCGGCCCGGGGAAGAACTGCGGCTGGTTCGGGAGTCGCGGCCTTCGATCTCAGCGGGTCTTTTTGATCCGGAACAGAGGTTGGCCGAATTCGACCGGCATCCCGTTCTGCACCAGGACCTCCCGCACCTCGCCCTCCATCTCGGCCTTGATTTCGTTCATCACCTTCATCGCTTCGACGACGCAGAGCGTGGTCTCCGGCTTCACCTGGGTCCCGACCTCCACGAACGCCGGCAGGTCGGGCTTGGGCGAGCGGTAGTAGGTGCCCACCAAGGGCGACTTCACGTCCACCAGGTCGCTGTCGACGCGAGTCGCCCCCATCGGCATGGGCGGATTCTGGAGGTTCGCAGCCGATGCCGGCCCCGTGGCGCCGTGGGGCATGGCATGGACGATCGCTACGCCGGGAGGCGCATCATGGCCCTTGCGGAGCCGCACCTTGAGCCCCGCTTCCTCGAACTCCAGCTCCGTCAGCTGGTTCTGATGCATCAGTTCCAGCAGCTTCTTCAGCTGATCCAGGTCCATGCAGATCCCCTTGTAAGATGCGCGCGGCGCTCGTACTGCCGCTGCGACGGTCCAGGTCGCCGACCCGCTGCCGCGCATGCGCCGGGACCGGACTTCAGAGGCGACCTTGCCAAAGGCGACGGGAGTCGGGGAGCGAGGGAAAGGCCTTCGGGTGAGAAAAACGAATCGCGAGTCAACCAAATGGCCCCGGCCTTGGCAATGGAAAACGAAAGCGCCGCGAGCCTTTGGCCCGCGGCGCCCGTCCAACGCGTGTGATCGAACGATCCCTGGACTAGTCTTCGTCGCGGAAGAAGAACCCAAATCCCGAGTTGCCGTCCGAAGTCCCGAACCGGATCGAGATGCCGCTCCGCTCGTGATGCCGCCAGCGCCGGACCGGATACACCGGATTGGCCACGTGCGGCGTCGGCAGCGCGTACCCGATCGGGTGGGTTTCGAGCCCGGTCGGGTACGGCGTCCCGTAGCCCGGGTTCTCCACGACCCGGCGCACGACCCGGCACGGGGCCGGGTTGCCGTGGATGACCACGACATCCTGCTCCGGGACCGGCGGGGTGATCCCCAGGTGCAGGGCCGTGCGGATGTTCGGGTTGTGTCGGTCCTGCACGTACACGTGCAGATCGGGAACCGGGATCGCCCCAGCGTGGAACCGGAGGTGGTGGTCGCCCAGGACTTCCAGATTTCCGTAGATGCCGCCGCCCGGGAACACCAGAACCGGGGTGAACGTGAAATTCTGCAGGAGCCGACCGAACTGGTCGAAGCCCTTCACCTCGAAGTCGAAATGGTCGGGCGCGAAGCCGTGGATCATGAGCGCGATCTGCCGATGGCCGATCGCCTGGTGCTGTCCCGTCCCGAGTTCCTGGTACAAGGCGATGCGCGCCAGGACCGGTCGCGGCTCGCAGCGTTGTTGGGCGAACGTCGCGCTCGGAGCGCCGAGGGCGCCGGCGAGCACCGCGCCCGAGGCGACCCAAATCTGCAGTCTCTGCAGCATGTTTCTTCCTCCTACTGTGGTGTGCTTCCCCTGGGTTTCGGTTGTTCTCTGTCTGCGACGCAGTATCGCAAAGGGGGTGCCGCCCGAAATGAAGCTGTAACTCCATGCTGAATAGCGAGATGAGACCGGCTCATCGAGGCTCGGGTGTCCGCGAGCGCGGACAACGCGCGGGACGAATCCAGGTCGGGATTATTCGGAGGAGCGGGAGAGGGAGCCGCCCTGGGCGAGGATGGTGAGGAAGACCCCGATGAAGAGGGAGAGCGCGGCCCAGCCGACGACCTGCAGGGCGAAGTCGCTCCCGCCAAGCACCACGACGCGGTCGCCGACGCTGATCGGACGGCTGTCGCCGAGCATCCCGAGGACCGCGCAATTGATCGCGAGCGCGATCGCGAAGGCGGCGGCCAGGACCCGCTGGACCCGGCGCGCGGCGACCCCGAAGAGGAGCGAGGCGGCTCCGCTTCTCCGCTCCGGGGCCGAGCGGCGGCGGGCATCGCCGAGGATGTAGGCATAGGTGGCAAAGAGGGCGCCGGCGACGAAGGCAAGCGCGGTCGCGGTGTGTCCGGCCGCGACCAGGCGATCCCAGGTGTCCCCGATGTCGAGCAGGCCGACGCAGCCCGCGAGCGTGGCCACGTAGAGCGGCGAATAGTGCAGCATCCATTCCCAGCGACGCGCGCGTGTGCCCGGGCCGCGCGCGAGCTCGAGCACCCGCTGCGCTCCCGGCACTTCGTAACGGTCGAGCAGCCAGGTGGCCAGCTCGAGCGCCGCCTCCCGGCTGGCCGCGTGTCGGAGCAGTTCGCGGGCGCCGGCCAGGGGCGGGTTCGCCGTGCCTTCGAGCGAAGGGAGGAGCACGTCGTCGGCCCACGCGAAATCCCCATGGCCGACGGCGAGCTTCATCCGGTGTGCGAGGGCCTCTCCCGCGACGGATTCGTCTCCGGGGGCGCGTCCGTGGGCGAGGAAGGCGTCGAGGTGGGCGGCTGGGGAGGGCGAGGCGAGGCAGCGCGCGAGCAGATGCCGGCGGAAGCCGAGCGAGCGGCGTCCGTCCGGATCGCCCGCGCGGAACTGCTCGTTCTGGAGGTCGCGCAGGTCGCGGAAGGCGCGTTCGACCGCCGCCTCGGAGAGCAGGTCCACGCGTGTCTCGAGCTCGGCCAGGCCGCGGGCGGTCTCGCGGTGGGCGTCGATGCGCCGGGTCCAGTCGAGGACGAGGGCGCGCCAAAGGGCGGCTTCGGGAAAGGCCAGGATGCGCCCCACCGACTCCCCGAGGGCGGTGACCGCGGCTTGGAGCGACTCGAGGTCTCGAAGCTGCGCCGCGGGCGGATCCGACACCGAGGCGGAAGCCTTGGCCCGCAGGGAAAGGGCCTCCTCGGCGCGCCGGCGGGCTTCGGCCAGCGCGGCTTCCGGGGCCTGGACCTCCCGGGCGTAGCCCTCGATCGGGCCGCCGCCGGGGTATCCGACGAGGGCGCGCAGGCGCTGCTCCAGATCCGAGTCGAGCGGGTGGACCGTGCGCAAGGCGCGGATCTGGTCGATCAGGGCGCGCACGAGGGGGAGGAACCGGCTGCGGCCGACGATGTCGATCTCCTCGCGCGCGGGGTCGTCGCCCGAGAGGGCGAGCAATCCGGCGTAGAACTCGTCGACATGAGTCTGAAGCTCCTGCGGATCGTCGGTGCCGCCGCCGCGATCGACGAGGCGGACCGCGAGGCGGACGATCTTGCGCAACTGGCGGTGCTCGGGGCGGCCGCGGTCGGCGAACAGGCGGTCGAGGAAGCGCGCTGGGGGCCGGCGCGTGAGGAGCCGGTAGAGCAGGACGAGCGGGTCCGAAACCGCAGCGTCGAGGAGCCGGCGCTCGAGCCAGGCGGCGAGGGCCTTCTCCAGATTGAGGGGCATCTGCGGGGCGATCAGGGCGAGCGCGTCGCCGAGGTCGCCGAATCTGAGGAAGTGCTTCTTGGTTGCGGAGGCGAGCTCGTCGGCGCCGCTTCCCGCCGCCTCGAGGCGTGCCATCAGGCGGGCGAAGTAGGCGGCCCGGGGGTCGCCTTCTCCTGGGGAATCCTGGTCGCCGAAGATCTCCTCCACGCGCACGGTGGCGAAATCGAGCACGGAGTTTCCCAGTTCGCCGGCGAGCCACACCGCCTCGCCGCGGAGTCGGCGCGGGAGGCGGCGCCAGTCGTCCGGGGTGCGGGCGAGGTCCACGACGGAGCGGGCGAGGTCGACGGCGAGCTCGTCCGGAGCGAGGCCGAGGCGGGAGAAGCGGCGCTGGGCCCAGTAGCGGACTTCGCCCGCGGCGCGGCCGTCGCGGCAGACGTCGAGGAGGAGGAAGGCGAGGGCCTGTGGGCGCAGGGGCGCGTCGCCGTCGAAGCGCTCCTCGAGAACCGCGGCGGCGACGCTGCCGCCGAGTCTTGCGAGGGCGCGCGCGAACAGCGCGGCGAGGACGGGGTTCCACGCCGGAAGACGTTCGAGAGCGCGGGCGACCGGCTCGGCCCGGCGCAGGGCCACGGCTTCCTCGAGAGTGCCGGCGACCTCGCGGAGCAGGCGGTAGGCGAGTTCGGGCTCGGGGGGGCGGAACTCGGCGACCGCGCACAGCGTGGTCTCGAGCAGGGCGGGGAGGCTCGCGGGGGCGCAACCGGCGTCGGCGGCGGTCCGGAGGAGACCGACGAGGCAGCGCACGGAATAGGGGAGGAAGCGGCGGGGCAAGGCG
>ORJL011208238.1_pt1 | contig 14567 bp, 14 predicted proteins | sample 1779941 | NCBI WGS metagenome assembly ORJL01 (sample SAMEA104232317, study PRJEB22302) | groundwater metagenome | biome: forest; feature: aquifer; material: groundwater | place: USA | collected 2011-08-07 | depth 5.8 m
AACTTTTCGACGCAATAAGAACCACCGAAAGGATCTACTGTAGCAGTAACTCCAGTTTCGTGAGCGATAGCTTGTTGGGTTCGTAAGGCCAGTAGGGCTGAGGCTTGACTTGGCAGGGCTAAAGCCTCATCCCAGGCATTAGTGTGCAAGGATTGGGTACCACCAAGCACGGCACTAAGGGCTTGAAAGGCCACTCGAACAATATTTACCTCAGGCTGTTGAGCGGTTAGCGTACAACCTGCTGTTTGAGTATGAAAACGCAACATTAAGGATTTGGGATTTTTAGCGTTAAATCTTTCCTTCATGATTTTCGCCCAAATCCGACGAGCAGCCCTGAATTTGGCGATTTCCTCTAAGAAATTGGAATGGGCATTGAAGAAGAAGGAGAGACGGGGAGCGAAATCATCAACTTTTAAACCGACGTCTAAGGCCGCTTGGACATAAGCAATTCCGTCTGCTAAAGTGAATGCTACTTCTTGGATTGCTGTGGAACCAGCTTCGCGTATATGATAACCACTAATACTAATGGTGTTCCAGTTAGGAAGATGTTCGGCACAATATTGGAATGTATCAGTGATCAAGCGCATGGATGGTCCGGGGGGGAAAATGTAAGTTCCCCTAGCCATATATTCTTTTAAAATATCATTTTGAATTGTGCCAGATAACTTGGAGGGGTCAACTCCTTGTTTTTCAGCGACTACTATATACATAGCCAATAATACAGCCGCAGGGGCATTGATCGTCATCGAAGTACTCACTTGATCTAACGGTATATCAGAGAAAAGCGTTTCCATATCATCCAGAGAATCAATAGCCACCCCGACTTTACCAACTTCCCCTTGGGCTAACGGGTCGTCGGAGTTATAACCGATTTGAGTAACTAGATCAAAGGCTACACTTAGACCAGTCTGTCCCTGCTTTAAAAGGTATTTAAATCTAGTGTTGGTTTCTTGGGCAGTTCCAAAACCGGCATATTGACGCATCGTCCAAAATCTACCCCGGTACATATCAGGTTGGACTCCACGTGTATAAGGATACTCGCCTGGAAAGCTTAAATCTGTTAAATAGTCAAGATTAAGATTGTCTGGTGTGTAAAGCCGTTGAAAATCTAGCTCAGATCCAGTATTTCTTTCTTGCTGCTCGGGAATTTGGGATGATTTTTTTGCAAAATGTTTACTTTCCCAACGAGATTTCTCTTGGGCGATTTCTCCTAACTCCTTGCTATTATCCATAGATTTGTTCACTCCTCTATGCCAACACTTGGTTTACCAGGGGTCCAACCTCCCAAGGTAAAGCTGCTACTTTCACGCCAGCAGCAGTAAGGGCCTCAACTTTGCTATCGAAGGTTCCTTTGCCTCGTTCAATTATTGCCCCAGCATGACCCATTCTTTTTCCGGGAGGGGCACTTTTGCCAGCTAAGAAGGCCACAACGGGTTTGCTCATACCTTTGATGTAATTGGCCGCTTCCTCTTCAGCATTTCCACCGATTTCACCGACTAGAACGATAGCTTTAGTTTGTGGATCAGCCTCAAATTTCTGTAATACTTCAACGAAAGAAAGACCTACTACGCGATCCCCGCCTAAGCCAACCACAGTCGATTGACCAATTCCTGCGCTGGATAATTGGTAGACGATTTCATAGCTTAAAGTTCCGCTACGGGCCACTACACCCACTTGACCGGGAGTAAAGATACTATTGGGCATTATTCCAATCTTACATTTTCCAGGTGAGATTAGACCATAGGTATTGGGACCAATGATTTCTGTTTTTCGTTTCTGCGCAAAAGCCATAATATCTAGGGTATCATGGAGTGGTACATGTTCAGTTATAATGGCTAACGTTTTTATCCCAGCGTCTATGGATTCCAAGGCAACATCTTTGACTAATTTGGCCGGAACAAAGATGACCGCAGCATCTGCTTGTTGTTCAAGTAAAGCTTCTTCAACCGTATCATATACCGGAACCCCGTAAACATTCTGTCCACCCTTACCAGGAGATACTCCACCGACAATGTTGCTCCCATAGGCTAACATTTGTCCGGTATGAAATTGGCCCTGGTTTCCGGTAATCCCTTGAACAACTATTCTGGTAGTTTCATTGATAATTATGGCCATTGCTAAACCCTCCTGGAATTCAGTAAAGAGATTATTTTTGTGACTGCTGCTTGAATATCCTTAAATGATTCAATTCCATTTTCCTGTAAGATTGCCGTTCCTAAATCATCATTAGTTCCGACTAAACGGATAACCACGGGTATTTGAATATCCATGGATTTATTGACTTGAACGAAGGCCTTTGCTACTTCATCACAACGGGTTATTCCCCCAAAAATGTTGATTAATAAGGCCTTAGGTTGAGTTGAAAGTAAGATCTCTAAGGCGGCAGCTGTTGCTTGCATACTTGCTCCACCACCAGCATCCATAAAATTACGGGCACTCGAGCCAAACTCTTGGATGAGGTCGAGCGTAGCCATTGTAATACCGGCTCCATTCGCCATAACCCCAACATCACCCTCAAGTTCGACATATGAGATTCCTATATCAGCCGCTTTCTTTTCTACGGCAGTCTTTTCTTCGACCAAGGGAACATCTGCTTGATACCGAAAGGCAGAATCATCATCTAAGGTCATTTTGGCATCGGCGGCAAGGACTTGTGATGGTGTAATAACTAGGGGATTAATTTCTACTAATTCAGCATCGTACTTGCGGAAAACCTGGTATAGTTTTAGCAAAATAGCTGTAGTTTGTTGAGCTACCTGTCCCTTCAAACCGAGTTGACGTGTAATTTCCCTGGCAGCATAAGGTTGGAGGCCAATCGTTACATCTAACAAACGTTTAATAAGCTGTTCCTCAGGTACTTGTTCAATATCCATACCTCCAGCTACAGAGGCCAGAAAAACCGGTTGTCTTTTAGCACCGTCAATGGTGATAGCAATGTAGATCTCTTTTTCGATATTGACCTTTTCTTCGATTAAGACAGTATTAACTTTAGAGCCTTTAATCTCTGTAGCTAACAACTCTTGTACTTTAGTGATGGCGTCTTCTGGTTCGCTGGCAAACTTAATGCCACCTGCCTTGCCACGACCTCCGGAAAGGACTTGGGATTTAATAGCTACTGAACCCGTCTTTTCTACAAAAGCAGCGACACCTTCAACCCCAGCAAAAACAGCCCCCCGAGGCACGGGAATCCCATTATTATAGAGAATTTCTTTGGCCATATATTCGTATAGTTTCAACCTAAACAATCTCCTTTCATTATATTTAGAATTATTTATATATACAGAAACTTAATATGCAAAATCGATGCCAACATCTAAAGGATAAAAAAAGACGGAATAAGTACATTTTTAGTACATTCCGTCTCTTTTATACAATATAATATTAGAATAAATTGATTAAGTGTTACACAATTGTTTCATTAGTGTTTCTGTATCGTTTCAAGTGTTTCAATTATGGGTTGTTCTTGAAGCGACCACCTTTGCTGAGGTTCAGAATACGCCGAGCTTTTCTTTATTCCGGGGGAAAGGATCAGGTAGGAGTGGTTTCTTTTAGTTTTCTCCAAAGTGTAGTGCGGCTAATTCCCATTCTTTTAGCAGCCTCAGACTTATTGCCTTGCACGCTCTGTAAAACTCGTTGCAGTTCTTCCTTTTCCTCAGACAAAAGTTCAGAAGGGGCAGATCTCTCAAATAAAGAGATCAGCAAACCGTCATAGTCAGCCTCTTTGTAAAGTGCCGCAAAGCGTTCGATGATATTTTTCAATTCCCTTATATTTCCTGGCCAGTTATATTCTCTTAATAAAGGATGCTGAGAGACTTTTGCGATTTCGCTCTCAGAGAGATCTTGACAAGCTTCTGTGAGAAACTTTTTAGCAAGTAAAGGTATATCTGTTTTACGAACTCGTAGAGCCGGAAGACGAAGTTCTAATACATTGAGTCTGTAATATAAATCTTGACGAAATAATCCTTTTTCAACCATTTCCCACAAATCTTTGTTAGTCGCAGACGTCACACGAATATTTACCGGTCTTATGCGATCGCCACCAATTCGTAGAACTTCATGTTCTTCTAAGACTCTCAAAAGCCTGGATTGTAGGGGCATGGATATTTCGCCTATTTCATCTAAAAAAACTGTCCCATCATGGGCAAGTTCAAAAAGACCAGGTTTTCCGCCTTTCTTAGCTCCAGTGAAGGCACCTTCTTCGTAACCGAAAAGTTCACTTTCTAGTAAGTTATCGGGTATTGCTGCACAGTTAATAGTGACAAAAGGCCGGTGAGAACGATTACCGGCATTATGAATGCTTTGGGCAAAAAGTTCTTTTCCTGTTCCAGATTCGCCTGTGATTAGAACAGAAGAATCTTTTTTAGCATACAAAAAGGCCTCTCGTTTAACTTTTAGCATCGGGTCACTGTTACCAACAATATCTTTTAAAGATGTTTTGGCTATAAAACCTTTTTGATAAAGTCCTTTGCGAATTTTCTCTTCGGCTTCCTGGATGATACCAACATCTTGGAACGTTGCCACTGCCCCAACAGCTTCACCGTTAAGCAAAATTGGAATGCGGTTAATGACGATTTGAGTGTTTTTTAGTGATTGAACTTGATTGAGTTCGGGCTGACAGCTTTTAATGACTTTAGTGAGATTGGCAGTTGGGAAGACTTTTTCAATAGATAGACCTAGGACTTCCTGGCCTGAGGTACCGATAATATGTTCGGCACTGGGATTAAAAACTGTTATAATGCCATTTCTGTCGATACCAATGATACCTTCATAGGCAAAACCTAATATTGTCCGTAATTCTTCGGCCTTCCTGGCTTCAACTTGTTTGGAAAAGGCAACTTGGGAGGCAGCATCTAAAGCTCGAGTGACACCGTCAGGAGAATAGATGAAAATTCCTTTTATTTTACTGCTCAGGGTAACTTCCATAACTAAGCTTCCTCCGATAACGACACCTACGCCTTCTTTTTCGAGTTGGATTAGGACTTCCTTAATATCCTTCTCTTGTAAATAAGTAAATTGTTGGATAGAGATATTTAATAATTCGGAAATTTCGTCTAAATAGGGAATCTTGTTCTCATAAGTAATAATACCCACTGTATCTGCATATTTTTTGGCTTCTATTAGTGCAGTCAAAACATCAAAGCCAGAAACTTTTATCTCGATAAATGGGCTGATAAGGTGTTGAGAGAGGAGTTTAGCATTTCCCCCAGCGGATAAGAAAACATCGGCTTCACCATTTTCTTCCATAATTTTAGCCTTTTCTAAAGCATCCTCAAATTTGCTATCAATCGTCAAGATGCGGACAGGATAGGGTGCTTTATACTGGAGTTGTTTAATGAATGAAGTTAAAGCGTGATAACTGAAAACTGCAATAGTTGGTTCTGCTTTTTGTAGTTTCTGCACAACCGTTCCCTTCTTTCCCAATATAAGGTTTGATGAACAACTTTTCAGTAATTCAATTACTGAAAAGTTATTCGCTAAATATTTTTGAGATACCTCCATTATTAGAGATATAAAACAAAACTATTAAAATTTTAGCACTTTTTGAAACTCATCCCTAGTTATTTTCTTAATTTTAAAAAGTAATTTTCTGTTTTTCTTATTTTTTTAAAGTTGGAACACTTCTTAAACCGTGTTAAAATGTAACTGTATACTAAGGCTCACATTGCTTTGGCATTAAAATGTACAAGGAGGCGTTCGAAAATTCTCGACTCTAGTACGGTTAACGAAAGTATAAAACTTTGTTCAAGGTTGACAGCTACAGGTATACTCTTGGCTGGAGGTAAAAATTCTCGAATGCAAAGAAATAAAGCTTTTCTCGAGCTGGGGGGACGTTCTCTAGTAGAGCGGAGCTTAGAAATTTTGCAAGCTATTTTTGCTGAAGTTCTTATTAGTAGTAATCAACTTGAATTATTCGAGTCATATGGGGTGCGTATCATTCCAGATTTGATCAGGGATAAGGGCCCTTTAGGGGGTTTGTATACCGGGCTCAGCACAGCCGTCCATGAGGTTAGCTTTTTCGTGGCATGTGACATGCCGTTTCTACAAGCAAATGTAATCCGCTATTTAGCTCAGTATGTTAATAATGAAATTGATGTAGTGGTACCTCAAGAGGAATCAGGTCTACATCCTTTACATGCTTTTTATCGGCGTAGTTGCTTGCCACTTATAGAAGATAATCTTAAAGCTCAGGATTTAAAAATTATTGATTTCTATTCTAAATGTAGGGTACGCTATGTAGAGTTCCCTGAATTAGCACCTCTTGGTAATCTCTCTAAAATATTTTGCAATATTAACACTCCTAAAGAATGGGCTGACATACAGGAACTGGATCTGGTATAATTATTTTATCAGGATGTTATAAGAGATTTAATACCCTCTTCTTTATCCACTTCTAAGACTCCTTCTATAAGTGGGAGTGGGAATTCCGTGCTCTGCTTCGGTGGGGGTAGACTCCCATCCGAAGTCTCGATGTTCAGCTTTAGCTGAACGAGTTCAATATTTGCTCTTTTTATCTTATAACATTTATGACAAAAGATAAAATCCTAATCGTGGTTTGTTTAATTATTAAACCTAAAAGGAGAGCTGTTCATTGAAAAAGATCGAAGCTATTATTAGGCCTGGTAAATTAGAAGATATCCAGAATGAATTGGAACGTCAGGGAATTCACGGGTTAACCGTTTCGCAGGTTTTAGGTTTCGGTATGCAAAAGGGACATTCCGAAATATATCGTGGAAATGAAGTACAGGTCCGCTTATTGCCAAAGGTTAAGGTTGAGGTTGTTGTTAAAGATGAACTTTTGGAAAAGGTAATTAATATTTTCGTGGAAACAGCAAAAACTGGTCAGGTAGGTGATGGGAAGATTTTCGTTACTACAGTGGAAAAGGCTGTTCGTATTCGTACTGGTGAAATTAATGGAGAAGCGCTGTAAATCAATGCACAATGCATAATGCACAATTATTAAAGACAAAGTACAATGTTTAATGTACAATGTTTAATGTACAATGATCAATGCACAAAGCACAATTAACCATGCTTAATTATGCATTATGAATTGTGACTTATGAATTGAATAGGTTTGCTCCGAAACTGGACAGCCTAAAGCTAAGGGGCTAAGGCGACCAGGCTAGTGCTATATGCACTCGGGTATTGCCGGAAACGGCAATATCTCCTATGGGAAAGGAGTCTGCAAAATGCGGGAGAACTCCGCGGTTTTACAGACCGTGGGGTTTTTTTATCTTTAAGCTTATAGGAAATGGGGATATTTTATGCAAGATCAATTTGAACGCCAGATTGAATATCTGCGAATTTCAGTTACTGATCGTTGTAACCTACGTTGTAGGTATTGCATGCCGGAATATGGAGTAGACTGGATGCCCCATGATGCTATTCTAACCTTTGAAGAGATTTTGCGCATCATAAAGATCAGTACTCGGCTTGGTTTTCAGCGCTTTCGAATTACCGGTGGGGAACCTTTAGTACGAAAAGAAATTTTAAGTTTTTTACATCAAGCGTCGGAAATACCCGGTGTAGATGACTTAATGCTGACAACGAATGGCATCTTATTAGCGGAGTATGCTTTTGAACTAAAAAAGGCCGGAGTAAAGCGGGTAAATATAAGTTTAGATACGTTGGATACCCAACGATTTCGAGAAAATACCCGGGGTGGAGAACTAGAGAAAGTTTTGCAAGGGGTATTTCGGTCGCTAGAGGTTGGTTTAGACCCTGTTAAACTCAATGTGGTTGTCGTACGATCTTTCAATTTAGATGAGCTAGCTAAATTTTTGGAATTGGCACGACAATATCCTATTCACGTGCGTTTTATTGAATTAATGCCGATTGGGGCTAGCTCTGACTCTAGTGCCGATTTTGTTTCAATTGGGGAGATGAAAGATAGTTTAGGATTGTCAGGATTAGAAGTAAAAAGGGATATTCTCGGAGGTGGACCGGCCAAGTATATCCGACCTGAGGGTTATCAAGGGAGTATTGGTTTCATTAGCGCTCTAAGCCGGCATTTTTGCAATACCTGTAACCGCGTACGATTAACTGCCGATGGTAAGCTGCGCCCCTGTTTGCATAGTTCTCAAGAAATCGATTTAAAGAGTGTTTTAAGATCTGGAAAAACCGACGCCGAAATTGCTGATGTTTTTGCAAATGCAGTTTGGCATAAACCAGCTGAACATCACATGAATGATCAACCATGGCAGGACAAACGTGTAATGTCTCAGATTGGGGGTTAAGAAATGGAATTGACCCATTTTGACAAAGACGGAAGAGCTCGAATGGTCGACGTTAGTGCTAAAGTAGAAACTGCTCGTACGGCAGTCGCTACAGGTCGAGTTGATATGCAACCAGAAACTCTGGAAAGAATCCGAGCCGGTCAAATCGCTAAAGGTGATGTTTTAGCAGTGGCCCAGGTGGCAGGAATCATGGCGGCTAAACAAACCGCTGGTTTGATACCTATGTGCCATCCTTTAAGCCTTACAAGTGCTAAATTGAATTTTGAATTCATCCATCCTAGTCGGATTCAGATTGAGGCCATCGTTAAGGTTACTGGAAAAACCGGGATAGAAATGGAGGCTTTAACGGCGGTAAGTGTTGCGGCTTTGACCATCTATGATATGTGTAAGGCCATCGACAAAACTATGGTTATTGGGGACATTTGTTTACTAGAAAAGTTGGGCGGTAAAAGCGGGCACTATGTTCGGGAGTGAGTATGGACTGATTTTAGCAATGTTGATTTGTTAGGATTTATGATTTGATCATATAAAATCACCGAGAGTTAGAAAGGAAGAGAAATATGGGTAAGATCATAGCTGTATGTACCAGCGAAAAAAAGGGGACGCGAAAAAAGAATGTCGGGATAAGCACAATGAAAGTGAACTTTGGTTTGGAAGGAGATGCGCATGGAGGGGACTGGCATCGCCAAATTAGTCTATTAGCTATGGAAAGCATCAAAAAAATGCAAGAAAAAGGCTTAGATGTTGGTCCAGGGGATTTTGCTGAGAATTTCACGACTGAAGGAATTGAGTTACCATCGTTACCAATAGGCACAAAGTTACGTATTGGAGAAAAAGGGCTTGGCGAAGTTACACAAATCGGTAAGGTTTGTCACACTAAGTGTGCTATCTTTTACCAAGCAGGTGACTGTGTTATGCCTAAAGAGGGTATTTTTATAAAAGTTCTAGAAGGTGGTCAAGTACAAGTAGGGGATGAAATTGAGGTGCAATCATAGATGTTAAAAGTTGGGGTTATCACTGCGAGTGATAAAGGTTCACGAGGAGAAAGGGAGGATCTTTCCGGCCCAGCTTTAAAAGAACTTGTTCGAGATATTCAAGGAGAGATTGTAGAATATGTAATTTTGCCGGATGATCAAAAATTGTTGGCAGAAAAAATGCGTAGTTGGAGCGATGACCTTGAATTGGATTTAATCTTAACAACTGGTGGAACGGGATTTTCTCAACGCGACGTTACGCCTGAAGCAACTATTGCTGTTGCAGAGCGATTAGTTCCAGGCATTGCTGAAGTAATGCGTGCGGAAAGTCTTAAAGTAACCCCTAAGGCCATGTTAAGCCGAGCGGTTGCAGTTCTGCGTAAGCGGACCTTGATTATTAATCTACCTGGAAGTCCAAAAGCAGTGCGCGAATGCTGGTCAGCAATTGCACCAGCTTTGCCTCACGGAATACAAATTCTTAAAGGTGAGGCAAGTGAATGCGGTGCGCAAAGCGCAAATTCATAATGCATAATGCATAATGCATAATGCATAATTAAGTACGTATATCAATTCATAATTCGCAATTCACAAATATAATACCCCGCAGCCAGCTGCCGGGTATTATATTTACACTTGCTTCGATCGCTAGTTATTATCGTAGCAAACTGAGGGAATTAGATCCTTAGAGATTTAACATTATGCATTGTGCATTAAATTAATCGTGCATTAAATTAATTATGCATTATGCATTATGAATTATGAATTATGCATTAAAACCCCTCTGGCTTGTCACACCTGTCCGTTTGTTGCGTATAGTATAGTAGCAGATGAAGCGGGGTGAGACGGTTTGAAAGCCATAGCTTTTGTAGATTATGAAAATATTTGGACTGGATTAGCAGAACGCGGATTGAACTTAGCCCCGGAGCAACTTGTGCATTCCATACAACAATTTGCTGAGCATTCAGGTAATGATTTATTGGCAATCTATTTATTTGCTAATTTTGATCGGGAGGAGTTTTGGCGAACGCAAACAACCTTCGAAAAAACTAATGTTTTTACTAGGCATGTTTATGGGAAAAACAACTTTTCGAAAACTGATTTGCGTCGTAATGCTGCTGACTTAGAACTTATGCTCGAGGCTCAAGAAATATTGCTAACTCGGCCAGCTACTGTTGATCTTTTCCTTCTTCTCACTGGGGATGGTGACTTTTTACCATTAATTAGGAAAATTCGTTCTTGGGGAAAAGAAGTTAAAGTTGTTGGAGTGGAGGGTAGTGTTAGTCAAGCATTACAACCTTATTCTGTTAATTCAGAGGTTTTCAATGAATTATTTGACTTTGGTACAGAAGTTGGGTATAAAGTTGACCAAGACTTAGAACGGGGAATTCAGATCTTAGGGCATTTGCAAACAAGATTGCCCTATGTAGCCTCCACTAAAGCAAGGGCAGCCTTGAGTGAGCAATTAGGTCGTTCAATTCCTCAAGTCAAGGAACTTATTAGGTTGACTCGTAGAGAGGATATACTGATCGAACGGGAACATCCAGATGCGAGTTTGAAGATTGGTCGGACAAAGATCTATTTGCTCAATCTTGAACACCCTAAAGTTAAGCAGGCATTAGGTTTGATGTATGATGAGGTGCGTCAAAGATATATTACTTTGAATCTTGAAAGCTAACTTTCAGTGAATATTTAAGTTGTAAAATTTTAATATAAATAATAACCGAGCAGGAATCAACCCTCCCCGGTTATTATTTATTAATCATCAAAAATAATTGCCGTAAAGGAAGTTTTAAAGCCAATGTGAAGTTTTATTGAACTTTACTATTATTCGATGATCGAACCTCAGACCTCGACTCCAGACCCATGGTTACTGACTTCTGACCTACAAGTTTAGTATATGAAGATTTTTGTGTCGATACCAATAATAAACATTCTGTAAACTAATATGAATAAAACTATCAAAGTTTGGCAATTCTACATTTTAGTATTGTTAAGGAGTTAGGTCTGAGTAGGGGGGCCTAAAAGCCTTAGATAGCTTAACTGAGAATAAGAACGAGTAATAAGGAGATATGTGGTGAATTATTACGATAATCTGATTTATTGAGCTTTCAAGGGGTTTGCTTTCCCTACGCCTCTTGCATATTATTATACCTAGGTGTTAGCACTCGACTGAGATGAGTGCTAACAAACCACAAGTAATAAAATTTAAGGAGGGACTTTCTAGATGAACATTAAACCTCTTGCAGATCGGGTAATTATTAAAGCACTCCCGATGGAAGAAAAGACCAAAAGCGGAATTATTATGCCTGACACTGCCAAAGAAAAGCCACAAGAAGGTGAAGTAGTAGCAGTTGGACCGGGGAAAATTGAAAAAGGTGAACGCATTGCTTTGGATGTCAAAGTGGGAGATCGCGTAATCTATTCAAAATATGCTGGCACCGAAGTAAAGTATGATGGCGTAGAATATCTTATTCTTAAAGAGTTAGATGTTTTGGCGATTGTTGGTTAATTTAATTAGTATAATATAAGGAGGAAATAAACAATGGCAAAACAAATAATTTTTAATGAAGACGCTCGCCATGCTTTGGAACGCGGCGTCAATGCTTTGGCTGAGGCCGTACGCGTTACTTTAGGCCCTAAAGGACGCAATGTTGTATTGGATAAAAAATTTGGTTCTCCTTTGATTACCAATGACGGTGTTACGATTGCTCGAGAAATCGAACTTGAAGACCCTTTTGAAAACATGGGAGCTCAATTAGTTAAAGAAGTAGCTACCAAGACAAATGATGTAGCTGGTGACGGAACCACTACAGCAACCCTCTTAGCCCAAGCAATTATTCGCGAAGGCTTAAAAAATGTTGCAGCTGGCGCTAATCCAATGGGTATCAAACGTGGGATTGAGAAAGCTGTTGCAGTTATCGTCGAGGAACTCAAAGTCACAGCCAAAACAATCGAGAGTAAAGAGGCCATTGCCCAAGTTGCTTCGATTTCAGCCGGTGACGTAGCAATTGGTGAACTCATCGCTGAGGCCATGGAGAAAGTTGGCAAAGACGGAGTAATTACCGTTGAAGAAGCCAAAGGAATGACGACTGACCTCGAAGTAGTTGAAGGAATGCAATTCGATCGTGGTTATATTTCCGCTTATATGATTACTGATCCAGAAAAAATGGAAGCAGTACTTAATGATGCGTTCATTTTGATTACTGATAAGAAAATTGGCGCTATCCAAGATATCTTACCAGTGTTAGAAAAGGTAGTCCAAGCAGGTCGTCAATTAATGATCATCTCTGAAGATATCGAGGGAGAAGCTCTCGCTACCTTAGTTGTCAATAAACTTCGCGGAACCTTTACCTGCGTTGGTGTCAAGGCTCCTGGCTTTGGGGATCGTCGTAAGGCTATGCTCGAAGACATTGCAGTACTTACCGGTGGGACCGTAATTACGGAAGATTTGGGACTAAAACTCGATAATACAAGCATTGATATGCTTGGTCGTGCTCGCCAAATTCGCATAACTAAAGAGGAAACCACGATCGTCGAAGGTGCAGGTAACGCCGAGGATATTCAGAGACGTGTAGAAGCGTTGAAGAAACAAATCGAAGAAACAACTTCTGACTTTGATCGTGAAAAGCTCCAAGAGCGTTTAGCTAAACTATCTGGTGGCGTAGCTGTTATTCAAGTTGGTGCTGCTACCGAGACCGAAATGAAAGAGAAAAAACTCCGGATTGAAGATGCTTTAGCCGCTACACGTGCTGCTGTTGAAGAAGGTATCGTCTCCGGTGGTGGTACTGCTCTGATTGACGCAGGCGCAGCTCTTGATAAGCTTGAATTATTTGGGGATGAAAAAACGGGCATGACGATTGTTCGTCGTTCGCTTGAAGAACCATTACGTCAAATTGCCAATAATGCTGGGTTCGAAGGTTCAGTCGTTGTTGAAAAAGTACGTACCCACGGACGTGGTGTAGGTTTCAATGCCTTAACTACTGAATATGAAGATATGATTGCTGCTGGTATTGTTGATCCTGCTAAAGTGACTAGATCAGCTCTTCAAAATGCTGCTTCGATTGCTGCAATGCTTCTGACAACAGAATGTTTAATCTCAGACATTCCGTCCAAAGATGGCGGTGGCGGTATGCCTGGTGGCATGGGCGGTATGGGCGGTATGGGCGGCATGATGTAAGAAGAGCCTGAAAGCCTTTGTTATTAAAGGATTTTCAGAACCTAATACATCTTACGACTACGGTCTGACCACATTTAGACCACGTTTTTTATGACTTATAAAGGCTTCTCATTAATTCATAGAATTTTTGGGAAGCCTTTTCTCTGTAGTTTTTAAGAGTTGGGCAATTTTAGTTTTCTTACAGTTTAATGGAATAGAGTAACCGTTTGTTACATATGGTTTAATAGGAACTCCGCTAGGGAGGTCAAACTCGAAGTTCGAAGCTCGAGGTCCGAGGTCTAGGCAAGAAGTCAACCCTCGCGTTCGTGCATCATGCATCGAGCCTCGTGTATGGAGGTTGAAAATGAAGAAAAGAGTACTATTCCTACTTGTTGTGGTTGGTATTGTGTTAATAGGGGGAATCGTGGGACGACAGCTTTGGCAACCCAGTCCCAGTGAATTAGTAACACAAGCTCTAGAAGGACTTAATGGAGCACCCTCTTTTCGCTACAGTGTTACTCAACATCAATGGGTTGATGGAAAGGACCGAATTCTCACACAGATTCAAGGGGAAAAGGGCGGAGGGAACACTCGGATTTTGGGTCAACTAGTTGGGAGCGAAATAGAAATGATCCTCATTGGGGATTCTCTGTATAATAGGGATCCATTTACTAAAACTTGGGTTCGCTTTAATAGTTCCCCAGCCGCTCAAGAGGTTTTTCTAGCTGAATTGAACCCATTATCATCACTTCAGTTCAAGGAACTAGGCGAGATTGTGCTTAGCGGACAGCAAAAAATTGATGGGGAAAGAGTTTGGGTTTGTGATTTTAAACCAAGTGTACAGAATCCAATTATGGAGGAATTTTGGTCTGATTTTTCCTATACTCTTTTTATCTCTAAGTCACAGAAAACAGTGGTTAAGGCGATCATTCAAGCTAAAAATAAAGAAAAAATGGAACCAATGAGTATAACCCTTCAATTTAAAGATATCGGAAAGAAGTTAAGTATTCAGACACCTAAACTATAGATTATATAATTAAACTACTATTAGTTTGTTAACCCGACTTTCCGGTGAAAAGGGCAATATTTACCTAATATATACCAATTATTGAGGATGTCAAACCCTGAAACCCTTGGTACAGGCGGGACGACTTTCCGAAATGCTAATGTAGTGACGTAACAAATTCAAACGCTATATAC
>ORJL010988566.1_pt1 | contig 14566 bp, 13 predicted proteins | sample 1779941 | NCBI WGS metagenome assembly ORJL01 (sample SAMEA104232317, study PRJEB22302) | groundwater metagenome | biome: forest; feature: aquifer; material: groundwater | place: USA | collected 2011-08-07 | depth 5.8 m
GTTCTCATCCTCGTTGGCATCTATGCCATCAGTCCATTCGACCTCATCCCGGATTTCATTCCCATCATCGGCGTGATTGATGATGCGGCGATGTTGGGGTTTCTTGTCCGATCATTGATGAAGGATGTACAGAAGTTTAAGGAGTGGGAACAAAGCCAGGTTGCACAGCATCCGCATCGTGATGTTCAAGATGCGGAGTTCACTGAAGTGAAAGACGAACCGACGAAGCGGCGAGCAGAGTTGAAGAGGTGAGGATAAGAAGACCTTATGTCGTTCCTCTCCCCCGGCGTTTCAAAAGACCACTCTCCTCGAATCCTTTTGCAGCCGTGTGAGCATTCTCCAGCAACTGCTTAATTGCCTCGTCAACGCTCAGGTCTTTCACCTGCTCGTGGAGCTTTTCTTTCCAGTCCCACACTTCCAACTGTGCCTTGGAGATTTTAACGCCCATAAGTGTAGTCCATAAGTTCGTATGGTGTCAAGATTCTGAAATTGCGCAAGTAGTTGTATGTCGCGTTCACCGTCAAAATTCTTCGTTCGCGATGGATGTTTGCAAGATGCTGAAAGTTCCAGCTCAGCAAAATGTCCAACGCGTTGACCACAGCGATGGCAACATGCAAAGCATCTGCCTCTTTCTTCTTCGGTAGTGCACCTTCCGTTCACCAAAACAATGCAGCCCGGCACACCAACATCTATCAAACGAGTGGCGGGGTTGAGTGGCCACAACTATTTTTTATCAACAAAGGGAGCGTCATTGTTTTGGTTGTTATGCGCCGCGCAGCCGTAAGTAATCCGTCTGCGGGAACGACTCATTAGGCAGCCGGATGGGAGCGATCTATTTCACCGCGTACTCCAATGCGACAATGCCTGTCTTGTACACTTTGTGGCTGTTCAGCTTTAGCTTCGCCTGCTTGGCCGGATGTGGAAGGAGCGGAATCCCTCCGCCGAGAAGTACCGGAATGACCGCAAGCTCCACTGTGTCTACAAACCCGGCGTCGAGGAGACTGCGAAAGAGTAAGCCGCCACCAAACAACCAGATATCCTTACCGGACTCCGCTCGAAGAGTGGCCAATGTCTCTTCGATCTTCTCAGCCACGATAGTCACTTCCGGATAATCGCGTTGCTGCATCGTTCGCGAAAAGACGAACGTTTTCATCTCGGGCATCGCGGCGCTTCCTCCACGGACCATAGTCTCGAACGTCCGGCGTCCCACGAGAAGGGTGTCGAACTCCTTGAAAATGGCGCTGAAGTCGATGTCCGGGTCCATAATGATCCAGTCCGCTTCGCCCTTTGGACCTGCGATGTACCCGTCCAAACTCGCAGCAACCGCAAAACGAATTCGTCGCATAGAAACCTCTCATACGATGATGTATTCTGGTAGTCTACTTCTGATTAGGCTGCGTGGCGCATAACTTGAGGTACTGTGCTGCCAAGAATCGGATTTCGTCTGAATCCTGGGTTGAGACGCTCTTGAGATCGTAATCATCTATCACATCCAGCAGCTTCCCGCGCTTAGTCAAGTCTGGAGTTTGCCGGATTTCTAACAGAACAACATTTGAGATGAATGTCTTGTAGATACCGAGCCTGACATAGATCACAAAAAATCTTCCGTCACCTCCTTCTTTTCTGGCGCATCATCCGCGAAAAGAAAGTTGATGATCGTCGTATCGAGATATACTTTAAGCTTTCTCATCCGTTAACAATGTATGGGCATGTGGAGAGAAAAACAACTGGAACACACAAGCCTGAATCTCTTACGGTTTCGTGTGGAAGACCAACCGACAATCCGGTGGCAAGGTTTCATCTTCGCAGTCCCTGGTTCGTCTTGGGATTGTAATTTCGTAGGTTGTTTGTGATTGACGATGCGGCGATGCTGGGGTTTTCTTGTCCGATCTCTCATGAAGGATATGCAGAGGTTTAAGGAGTGGGAGACAGCCCAGAGTAAACCCGATGATTACGGATTACAGACTACTGGTCGTGGATGAGTCGGTGAACTGTACTCCCTGCCGGCGGCTACATTTCGCCTTCGGAATCCTCGATTCAACTGGGGATGATGATTCCATAGGTAGCTCCGGGTCGCATGTTCCGTACGGAGAATAATCCTACCTTGCCGGGCGATTCCCTTTCCTTAGGTACTACTCTGATAATGTAGATTGTCGAAAAATTCACTTGACTTTTATGTTTTTATCGTTTAGAATCTACTAAACTTTCCAAACATCCATGACTATGAAAATCACCCCATCCCAAAAACGGTTCATCGAAGATTTCGGCAACCTATATGCGTCGTACGGCTTTAAGCGCATCAATGGTCTTCTGATTGGACTCCTGCTTTCGTGCAACGAGCCACTCTCACTCGGCGATATCGGAAAATTTCTCAACCGTAGTAAAGGACTCATCTCCGAAGCAACGCGGCGGCTTCACTCGATGGGCTTCATCAAAAAGATTGACGGACCTGAACCGCGCAAAGATTACTACACTGCCGATGAAACAATCTTCATCAATGTGTTTCATTTCAACATGAGCACTGTCCGAAAGAACGTAACCATTGCAGAACAGTTCCTTCACGAGTTGAAGAACGAGAAGTCCCAAGAGAGTAAACGATGGAAGCATAACTTAGAAATCATGGATGCCTTCTATCAGCAAATGACAACGTTCTACGATGGCTTCGACAGAAGTTGGTTAGAAGCACGACGAAAACTTAGCATCTAAGATTCTTATGCGGCTCGAAAACAAAATAGCAATCATTACCGGCGCAGGACGAGGAATCGGTCGGGCGACAGCGTTACGCTTTGCCGATGAAGGAGGGGCGATAGTTGTTGTTGATGTGGATGAAGGGCAAGGCAACACGCTGGTTGAGGAAGTACGAGGGAAAGGACGCAAAGCCATCTTCTGCAAAGTAAACGTTGCTGACTTCTCGCAAGCAGAACAGATGGCGAAGGAGACGAACGACGAGTTTGGCAAGATTGACATTCTCATTAACAACGCTGGAATTACCCGCGATGCGACACTCTTGAAGATGACTCCTGAACAATTCGAGCAAGTGATAGATGTGAATCTGAAGGGTGTTTTCAACTGTACAAAAGCAGTTGCTCCTTTCATGGTCGAAAAGAATTACGGACGCATCGTGAACACCTCTTCTGTCGTTGCGTTGTACGGAAACTTCGGTCAGACAAATTATGTCGCAACAAAAGCCGGCGTAATTGGGATGACAAAAGTGTGGGCGAGAGAACTTGGACGGAAAGGGATTACCGTCAACGCTGTTGCGCCTGGATTTATCGCCACGGAAATGGTTGCAACTGTGCCGGAAAAAGTTCTCACAGCAATCAAGGAAAAAACTCCGCTGCAACGTCTCGGCGACCCAACAGACATTGCCAACGCATATCTCTTTCTTGCCTCCGATGAGGCAGCCTTCATTACCGGAACCGTCCTGAGTGTTGACGGCGGGATGGTCGGGTGAGCGCGAGACGAGCAACGATTATCGGAACCGGAATGTATGCACCTGAGCGAGTCGTTCCAAACAGTGAGTTCAATAAGATGTACAACATGGATGTTGACTCCTTCCTGCGCACCAACCGCAATATCCGCGAACGACACTACATGGCGGAAGACCAGGCAACTTCAGACCTCGTTGTTGCTGCGGCGAATGAAGCATTGACAAATGCCGGCGTGAGTCCTGACAAACTCGACCTCATTATCGTTGCGACGGATACTCCTGATTACATCTCTCCATCAACGGCGGCTGTAGTGCAATACAAGTTAGGTGCGGCTAACGCCGGAACATTTGATATCAACACGGCGTGCGCAGGGTTCGTGACTGCGTTGGACGTTGCGGGGAAATATATTTCTGCTGACGAGCAGTACAAGCACATTCTCGTTGCTGGCGGATATGGAATGAGCAAGTTCCTCGACTATGATGACCACAAGATTGCAACGCTGTTTGCCGACGGCGCCGGTGCGGTAGTGTTGCGGGCAACGGCAGATGGCTTCGGCAACATTACCTCGAAGCTCATCGCCGACGGTCAGTATCACGACTACATGGGCATTTACGCGGGTGGTACGTTCATGCCGACGACGAAGGATGTGATTGACCGGAAAGACAATCTACTCCGCTTTGCAAAAAAAATTCCGCTGGAAACAAATGCGACCTATTGGCCCAAGCTTGTGAACGAACTGCTTGACAGGCTGGGAAAAACTCCAGCAGATGTTAGACAGTATTTCTTTACGCAAATCAATATCAACAGCATCAACGAAACACTGGATACACTCGGTGTGCCGCGAGAGCGCTCGCACAACGTGATGGATCGCTTTGCGTACACCGGCAGTGCGTGCATTCCGATGGCGATTGCCGATGCCGCACGCGAGCACAAATTGAAAAAGGGCGACCTCGTGATGATGGTTGGCTCCGGCGGAGGGATGGCTATGGCGGCGCTCGCGTTGACATGGGCGTATGACACGTAGAAGTCAGAGGTCAGAAGTCAGAAGTCGGAAGTCAGAAGTCGGAAGTCAAGATGTCAGAGGTCGGAGGTTAGAGGTCGGAGGTTAGAGGTTTCGGTCGGAGTTCGGCATGCCCATCGTCTGTTTGCAATCACCTGATTTTTTCCAATGACAGATAACAAGAACAAAGGCTTAGTCCTTGCCGTCATCGCGGCGGCGCTTGGCTACTTCGTTGATCTGTATGACATCGTGCTGTTTGGAGTCGTGCGTGTAGCGAGCCTGAAGGATATCGGTATTGTCGGTGATGAGCTGACCTCCAAGGGTATTCTGTTGTTGAATCTCCAGATGATCGGCATGCTCATCGGCGGAGTGTTCTGGGGAATCATCGGGGACAAACTCGGACGACGATTTGCTCTTCTCTCAACGATTGCAATGTACTCCACAGCGAACATTCTCAATGGATTTGTCAATGACATCAATAGTTATGCAGTCCTTCGGTTTATTGCCGGTGTTGGTCTCGCCGGGGAGCTCGGTGCAGGTGTCACTCTCGTTGCCGAGATATTGCCCAAACAATACCGCGGCTACGGCACGACGGTCATTTCGTTCCTTGGTTTGATGGGTGCGCTGACTGCGTCATACGTCGGAGCGTCGTTCGATTGGCGCATCGCATACTTCCTTGGCGGAGCAATGGGGATCGTCGTATTGATAGGGCGCTTCTTCACTCTGCGTGAATCCGAAATGTTTGAAGCTCAAAAGCAAACGACTCATCAGCGCGGTAATGTCATGCTCATCCTGCGGTCAAAGAGCGCGCTGCTGAAGTTCCTTGCGGTTACCGCGGTGGGCGTGCCCATTTGGTATGTTTCAGGAATCATCATCACGTTTTCTCCCGAAGTTGGCGCTGCGTTGAACTTGTCGCGCAACATTACCGCCGCAGAGACATTACAGTGGCAGGCAATTGGTCTTGCCGTCGGCAGCGGGTTGAGCGGGATTGTCAGCGAAATGATTAAAAGTCGGAAGAAAGTTGTCTGGGGATGTTTCATCGGGATGGCAATGTTGGCAATTGTTGTCCTCAATATGCATGGCGCGGCGGTGCCATTGTTCATGGGAGTGATTCTCGCTATCGGACTCGGGCAAGGTTATTGGACTGTGTTTATTACCATGGCAGCAGAGCAGTTCGGCACCAACATTCGGGCGACAGTGACAACCTCGGTTCCAAATTTTGTGCGCGCTATGGTTGTTCCGATGAGCCTGCTGTTGAATGCTCTACGACATGACCTTGGTTTGATTAACAGTGCCATACTCATCGGCGGAGTTGTGTTTGTTACTGCGTTTCTCGCTCTTTACTTCATGAGTGAAACCTATGGGAAGGATATCAATTATATCGAAAATGCATAATCCTGTTCATCCTGTCAAAAAACATTTGGACGGGATAACAGGATTGAGAGGATGGAAAAGAAAGCGGTATCTGTTAGGTAAAATGATTCAGACGAATTGGTTCGAAAAATGGTCGCGCTACTCTCCCGACGCTATCGCATTGAAGGATGATGCAAGCGGCAGAGTCTACTCATATCAAGAATCGTTTGCGCTCATCAATCGTTTCGCACGCGTGCTCAAGAGTGAATTCAGTATTCAGGCGGGTGACCGCGTTGCTGTGTTAGCGATGAATGAGGTTGAGTTCATCTTTCTCTTCTTTGCGATTCAACACGTCGGCGCAATCATGGTTCCGCTGAACTTTCGTTTGGCTCCAAGAGAAATCGAACACATCCTGAAAGATTGTTCGCCGAAGTTGCTCATCTCTCAACAGCAGTTCGATGAAACGATAAGTAAGATTTCTGCTGAAACGCTTCCGTCGTTGCGAGTGGACTTTGACGGAAAAGACAGCTTTCTGTCACGATTGTATGATGCATCCCTTTCCGGCGAGCCTGCACGCCGAAGTGCAGCGTTACGGCACGCAGGCGAGCCGCTTCCCTCGGAATCTGATTTCGACGCGGGATGCATGATTCTCTACACCTCGGGAACAACGGGCAAAGCTAAGGGCGCAATCATCACCAACAAGATGATCTTTTGGAATTCCATCAACACAACGATGCGGCTGAACCTTACGCAGTCGGACGTCTCGCTTATCTTTGCTCCGTTCTTTCATACCGGTGGATGGAATGTGTTGACAACGCCGCTGCTTCATCGCGGTGCTAAGCTCATCAACCTGAAAAAATTTGATGCGAAGAGAGTTCTTCGTCTCTGCGACAGTGAGGGTGTAACGATTCTCTTCGGCGTGCCGACGATGATGGATATGTTGTATCACTCGCCCGCGTTCAATGAAGTCTCGCTCAAAACAGTTCGCTACGCAATCGTCGGTGGCGAGCCAATGCCGCTGCAACTGATCAAGGTGTGGCAAGAGAAAGGCGTTCCGATTCGGCAAGGCTACGGGCTTACGGAATTCGGGGTGAACGTGTTTTCACTCAACGAAGCAGATGCAATTCGGAAAATTGGCTCCATCGGCTTTCCGAATTTTTACATCGATGCAAAGATTGTTGATGACAACAACAACGAACTTGGCAACGATCAAGTGGGTGAACTCGCATTGAGAGGTCCGGTCTGCACGCCGGGGTACTGGAACAATCCTGAAGCAACTGCTGCCGCAATTAAGGACGGCTGGTTTCACACCGGCGATTTGGTGAGGCGAGATGCAGAGGGCTACTACTACGTCGTTGATAGAAAGAAAGATATGTTCATCAGTGGAGCGGAGAATGTGTATCCGGCAGAAGTGGAACATTTTCTTCGTACGCATCCTGCGATTCGTGAAGTTGCTGTAGTCGGGGTGCAGGATGAAAAATGGGGGGAAGTTGGGAAGGCATTTGTTGTGCTGAAGCGTGAAATGAAACTCTCCGTCGATGATGTCCTCGCATTCTGTAGTGGCAATCTCGCCAAATACAAAATTCCCAAACATGTCGAATTTCTGAATGAGTTACCGAAAAGCGACAGCGGGAAGATTCTGAAACGAGCGTTAAAAGAATAAGTGATGTTACGAAGTGTGAAGAAAATGAACGTTGATGATCAGCAGTAATCTGCAAAACAACCATAATTCACATTCAAATCACATTCACAACAGAAAGGTACTATCATGAGGCAATCCTACTTTTCCCCAACGGGATGGCTCATTGCTCTGATCTTCGCTTTGGTGGCGGGCTTTTTGACAGCCGCTCCAGCCATGGCGCAAGAGACGGGGTCGGTGTCCGGCGTCGTCAAATCAAAAGCGTCGGGTGAGGCGCTTGTGGGAGCGAATGTTACGGTCGAAGGGACAAAGATGGGCGCACCGGCCGATATCAACGGCGCGTACACGATCTCCGGCGTGCCCGCCGGCTCCTATAAAGTCCGCGCAATTATCGTCGGGTACGAACCGGTGACGACCGATGTTGTTGTTGCGGCAGGCAAGAGCGCTGCATGCGACTTCGTACTTGACGAGAGGAACATCATCGGCGATATGATTGTTGTCACCGCGTCGCGCAAAGCGGAGAAGATTACCGAAGCGCCGGCGACGATTTCCGTGATCAGTGCGGCGTCCATCGCGTCGTTGCCGTCGCCGAATGTCGGCGAGCTGCTGGCGCGGCAGAAGGGGGTGGACTACATCAGGACGGGTGTGTTTGCGTCGGGGATCAATGTGCGCGGCTTCAACAGCGCATTCAACCCGAAGAACCTGCAGATGAATGATGCGCGTATTTCTACGCTCGTCGCAACCGGTTTGCCCCTTGGTCCGCTCAGTTCAACGGTTAAAGAAGACATCGATAGGATTGAAGTGATTCTTGGTCCGGCTGCGGCTTTGTATGGACCGAACGCGCATAACGGATTGGTCAACACGCTTTCCAAAGACCCGCGCACATCGCAGGGAACTGTTGTCGCCTTCGGTGGGGGTAATCAAAGCGTCTTCACTGGACGCTTCCGTCATGCGGGCGTTGTGAACGAGCAATGGGCGTATAAGCTCAGCGGCGGGTATGACAAGGGAGTTGATTTCGACTACGTTGATACGGTCTATAATGCGACCGGGACCGTTGCATGGAATGAACTTGACCTTGACAGGAATTTCAATTCGCTGAGGGGCGAAGCGTCTCTGTATTTCAGCCCGACCACCGAATCCGACCTCATTTTCACTTATGGCGGCAACAACAGCAACTACATTGCACAAACGAACGCGGGAAGAAATCAGATCAAAGATTGGCAGATTCATTTTCTGCAGGCGCGCTACGTTTCGCCGCGCTTCTTCGGGCAAGCGTATCATACGATCAGCGTAACGGAAAATACGTACGCCATCAACCAACGCACACAAAACTACCGGAGTTTTCTTGCCGACGGATTCAGCGACGCCGTCGCGCGACAGCGTTCGTTCAAAGAAGCGTGGAGTCCGACGGCAGGAGCGTTGAAGCGAGGCTCTGTATTCAAAGACAATTCACGACGCTGGAATGCCGAGCTGCAGTACAACGACGAGTTTGAAGGGTTCGGCGTTATCGCCGGCGGTCAGTGGCAGCAGGATATTGCCGACAGCAAAGGAACCTATTTGCTCGATCAAGCAGGCAACATTGTATTCAACCAACTCGGATTCTATGCGCAAGTGGAAAAACCTTTTGGCGACACAGGGTTCAAAGCGGTTGCTGCTGCACGCGGTGATAACCATACGATCTTCGGGTTCAACATTATTCCGAAGGGCGCATTGCTCTACACGTCGGGCAACAATACGTTCCGCATTACGTACGGCAAAGGCATTGCTGCGCCGACAATTCTCAACCTCAGCGCAAACATCTTCGGCGGTTTGCTGCTCGGCAACGGTGAAGGGTTTACGCTGAGCAACGGCACAAAGATCGAGAAACTCAAACTTGAAACGATTCAAACAATCGAGCTGGGCTACAAGGGCACTGTGGGATCCAAGCTCTATGTTGATGCGAGCGCCTACTATAACATCTCGGAAAACTTCCTTAGCCCGGCGATCAACATTGCAACTCCTGCAGGCGTCACCGTAACGCATCGAGGCGATACGCCTATTCAACAGATTGTGCCCGGAACGCCGGCAGCAGGCGCAGGGTTTGTGCTTACCTACCTCAACTTCGGAAAGGTGAAAACCTACGGCACGGATTTCGGTATCAACTACTTCTTCACAAACAACCTTTCAGCCGCGCTGAATTATTCCTACTTTGGTTTCAACCTCGACAGGAGCGACCTGACCAACGATGCAAACAAGGACAAGAAAGTCACCGATACGGATTTGCCTATCAATACGCCGAAACATAAGTTGAGCATTGCACTCAACGGCACGTGGGAGAAGTTCTTCGGCTCGATCTTTACGCGCTGGGTGGATGAATACGATTTCTTCTCCGGCATCAACGTGGCGGCGTCGGCAAATTCTACATTGACAGCGGGTAACGCGCCAACAGGTCTCAAAGAAAACGCCCGCTTCGGAAGAACGTTCAACTACGGTCCGCTGGGCGGCTTCGTGAACGTGGACGTCAGCGCAGGATACAAGATTTCCAACAATGTCACATTCTCTGCGCAAGTGGTGAACGTGTTTGATTCATCGGTGCGCGAGTTTGTTGCATCGCCTTTTATAGGCAGATTGGTTTCTTCGGAGCTGAAGTTTACGTTCTAACTCCTAACTGATTTTACCATCGTAGGGACGTGGGCTTGCCCCTCTACGAGGTCGTAGACCGTCCCAACATTGTTGTGCACATGACAAGCTCGGCTGGGACATCCCGACAGGTCGGGAATGTCCCTACGGATAATTCAAATAATCTAATCAAACCATAACGGAGGAAATATGAAAAGGCACTTGTTAGTTGGTGCGCTGCTGGCAATGAGCTTCATTGTCGGATGCAAGAAGGATGAAGAAACCGTTACGCCGCTCAGTACGGATGTGACTGTTTCAAGCGTTGCACCAACGTCCGGCTCCGCCGGGACAGTCGTAACAATTACTGGAACCAACTTTGGCGCAACGAAGAGTGCTGTTACTGTGCAGTTCGGCAGCGCGGCAGCGACAGTCGACACAATCATTGGCGGAACTCAGATCCAAACGAAAGTGCCGAACGCAGCCGTTGAGAGCAATTTGAACATTACCGTTACAAAAGCAGGAAAGAATGCAACTATCGCGTTCAGCGTGTTGAATGCACTTGTTGCAAACTGGAAATCGGAAGGTGTTACCCAAGTTGCACCTGGATTGTATGGTGCGCCACTCAAGGTAAGAAGAATTACGGCGACGTTCAGTGCTAACAGCACATACAACGTAACTTCAACAGACAGTGCTGGCGCCAACGTTAACTACACCGGCACGTGGAGCAAAACAGGACCGAACAGCGCGAACATCTACGCTATTACGGTCAATCAAGCAACGCCAACAACAGTCACTTCGACTGGAATCTATCGAGTCTCGAATGATACGTTGTCGTACGAAATCATTCAGACAACACCAGCAATTCCAAATGTTTTTCCTGCTCTTCCTGATAGCGGATTTGGCAGCACAAAACTTGGCACTGCTCGATGGCCGATCTGGATTCAGAAGTTCATCAGGCAGCCATAAGTTCTCATAACGCGGTGGGCACTGCTCGCCGCGTTCCATTTCTTTCTAACCGAATTTTTCTTTCGGGAGAACAGTAATGAAACAACTCTGTAGTGTTCTCATCTGTATTGCCTTCTTCACGCAAGCATGGGCGCAAGAGGAACTGAAGCGGATTGAAGACCCGCCGCCGAAAGAATTGCAGTTCATTGGCTATTCCTTCACTCGCATGACGACGACGAACGTTACCCCGACGAATGATGTTTTGCAAGGGCAAGTCATCGGCAGATTGTTTGGTCCCAATTCTACCAACACGCTTCCGCAAACTTCTCTCTACGCTGAACAGCGTTTTGTGCCGTTCATGGTGTACAAGCCTTCGATACTCGATGGCTACGCGACATTTCGAGCCTTATTCAAGATTGATTACACATGGGGCGACCAAGCGTACGGCGTCGGCAACAACCGCGGCGGCGGTTTGAATGCCGGACAAGTGAACTTGCAGACACTTCTCGCAAACGTCGAGATTCATCCGCCCGACGCGACGTGGAATGTTGTGATTGGTTTGCAACGACTGTTTGATAACGTGCGAGACCCAAACGTCAACACTCTGCAAACTGCGCAGACGAGTTCGTACAAACTTTCGTATTGGGGAACGCAGGCAGTCGGCATCAATCTCTTCACCAATCTTTCTCCTGAAACAAAAGCCCGGCTTGGTTTCTTTCAGTTATGGGAGAATTTGATTTCGAAAGATGATGACGTTGCGTTGTGGATGTTCGATGTTGAATCCCGCGTTACGCCGGGGCTGGAACTTGGCGCCGACCTTTGGTACTTGCACGACTTCGGTCAGGAAGGGGGCGGCATTTCTGTCCTCGGTCAAGGACTGACGAGCGCGCTGTCGGAATACAACGGCTCGGTGCGGATTCGCTTCAACGGCACATCGCAAAAGTACAAGGCGCATCTCTTCTGGCTTGGCGCGCACGCCGCGTACAATCGCGACTTCCTGATGAGTCGTTGGTGGATTGATGGCTACGTGATGGCGAATGTCGGAACGATTGATTCGCTCGGTACGCAACAAGGCAAAGCGGCAAATGTCATCGGTCTTACTGCAAACGCCTCTGTCTCATACAAGTATGGAATGACCGCGAACGACAAAGTCATGCTCGAAGCATTGTACACAACAGGAGATAAGGATGGCGTTGCAGATGGAACGTTGAACAGCGTTCTGACAGGCAACATCTGGGGTTCGCCTGTTGGCATTTACAGCTCGCATCGTGCGCTGCTGCTGTTCCCTGACCCACAGGTTGTGAACAGATATTATTCTGCTGTGCATGATATTTCAAACATGGGCTTGGGAACAACGGCGTTCTTTGTGAACGCATACAAAGATTTTATCCCGAATAAGTTCAGTGGAAAGATCGGCGTTGCGGCGGCACTGTCCAACGTTGCACCGACTGGCGGTGGCAAGTACATCGGCACAGAAGTCAACGCAGAGGTGAAGTATAATCTCAAAGTCTTTCTCACGCTGGGAGCGAGCGCTGGCTATCTTACGCTCGGCGATTTCTACGATGCACCGACGATTACCAATACAGGGAAGAAACCCGCCAACCCGTGGGTTTTCTTTACAACACTCACTTGGTTGATGTTCTAAGGAGCCATAGAGGCTTTCCAAAAAGTCCTTCGCCATTCATTATTCGGTGTTCGATATTCGAGAGTTCCGCTGAATATCGAACAATGAACAAGGAATCTCGAAAGCATAAGTTCTTTCTGAACGACCCCAGCCATCGAGTTCATCTATTCTCATAACAGAATGACAATGAAACCATATCGTATCGTTACCAAGACAAGCATTCTCACACTCGTAATGCTGTTTGTAGGATGCTCTGGAGGATTCTTGTATAAGGATGCACAGCCGATGGAGTTTGCAGATTTCAACTACGGATTTCCGACGAAGACTGCTTTGAGCAATCCATTGGTCAGTTACATCGAACAGGGAACCGGAGCGCAAACGATTGTGCTCGTTCATGGCTTGGCGAGCAACGGCGGCTTCTGGCGCTACAACATCGCTGCGCTTGCCAAAGAGTTTCGTGTTATTGCAGTTGATCTTCCAGGCTACGGCAAATCGCAGAAGGGTGTTTACCCTTACAATATGACGTTCTATGCTGAGACGATTCTCAAACTTCTGAATCAACTTGGAATAGAGAAAGTGAATTACGTCGGGCACTCGATGGGCGGACAAATCGGAATTACACTCGCGCTCACGCATCCAGAAAAAGTCAACAAGCTCATTCTTCTCGACCCAGCAGGTATCGAATCATTCGACAGAGGCGAAGGCAACTGGCTGCGAAGCGTGGTGACCATGGAAGGGGTGAAGACAACGAACGAGGAAGCCATCCGCCGCAACCTCGCGCTGAACTTCTACACGTGGGACGACAAATGGGAGTGGATGGTGGAAGAGCGGGCACGGATGGCGAAGGCAAAAGAGTTCGAGGATTTCGCCTACGCCGTCGTCCGCAGTGTAAACGGCATGCTCGACCAGCCGACATCAAAAAAGCTGGAGAAGATCAATCAGCCGACGATGATAGTTTATGGCAAGCAGGATGGACTCATTCCAAATCCGTATCTTCATCCGGGATTTTCTTCAGATGTGTTTGAGCAGGGAGCGAAGAAGATTCTGGGCTGCCAACTCGTGGAGATTCCCGACGCCGGACACATGGTGCAGATTGAACAGAGCGAGAAGGTGAATCAGGCGATCATTGACTTCTGCAGGTGAGCAGGCGTCCGCACCTTGCTTTTCTTTTGTGGGGGTAGAAGCTTTCTCAAGGTCTTGTGTGAAAGACCAGCCAATAGTCCTGCGGCAGAGTTTCGCCTTCGTAGTCCTTTATTTGTCTTGGAACTGTGATCTCGTACGTTCTTCTTGGTTCAAGATTGCTTGCTGAAAAGCCTACGACGCTGCTCGGTCCATTCCTTCCATCTTCAACAATCACTCGAAGAATTCGCAGTTGTGCCGGTGGATTGATAGTGAGAACTGAATCGGGCATATAGAGATAATCACTGAATGTGAGTATCCCGAAAATAATTGGCGCTGTTACTGAGTCGTTTTGAAGCGGCAAGGAAGAGACAAGCCGAAATGCGATCGTATCTCGCGCTATCGAGAATAGATAGACGAAGTCTTCTTTCATCATGCGACCTTCCGGATCGCTGATATCTTTTGGAATGGTAACTTCAACAATCCTTCCCGGCTTCCAAATAAACGGACCGGCACACAGGAGGTTGACTTCCGGGGGTGTGTAACCGCAATAGGTGAAGTTGTTAATCGCTGATGTGTCGTTGACGTAGCGCAGTTGAATCTTCCCCGCCTGAGAAACGTGGACAGCCCTGTTCAAGCCAATTCTAATGTACGTTCCTTTGTCAACGTTTACCTCATTGGGTGCGGGTCGTAAGGACGTTACCTCGACATACTCAGGAATTTCTCCCTGATCTTTGCAGGAGAAGACCGACAACGCAAGAATGATTACCGGCAGAAGTGCATGTGATGTTTTCATGTTCTCTCCCCGTTAGATGCCGAATGAAGAAAATGAACAAGAGATGCCCCCTCCTCTATGA
>ORJL011013205.1_pt1 | contig 14563 bp, 17 predicted proteins | sample 1779941 | NCBI WGS metagenome assembly ORJL01 (sample SAMEA104232317, study PRJEB22302) | groundwater metagenome | biome: forest; feature: aquifer; material: groundwater | place: USA | collected 2011-08-07 | depth 5.8 m
ACTTTGATGGTATGGGACGAGCCCAGGCGCTCAAACTCGTTATGCTGAATCACCCGGAGGAGTTTTGCCTGCACCTCCAGTGGCAGCTCCCCGATCTCGTCCAGGCAAAGGGTGGAACCGTGGGCGACCTCGAAGCGGCCTACCTGCCGGCTATCGGCTCCGGTAAAGGCCCCTTTCTCCCGGCCGAACAATTCGCTCTCAATCAAGTTGCCCGGCAGGGCGGAACAGTTGACTGTAATCAAGGGCCGCTCCTTACGGGGACTCATGTTATGGATGGCGGCCGCGATCAGCTCCTTGCCCGTACCGGTTTCGCCAAAAATGAGGACCGTTGTGTTCGCAGTAGCAACCTGCTCCGCTCGATAGAGAACATACTTAAGACCATCGCTTTGCCCAATAATATGCTCAAAGCGATGTTTCATTTTGTTCTCGTGACGGAAGTAGATATTCTCGATCTCCAGTTGGTCTTTCAGCGTTTTGATTTCGGAAAGAGCCGTTTTAAGCTCGCCTGTCCGCTCCTCCACCCGTAAGTCCAGTGTGCTATAAGCCTTTTGTAAAGCCTCTTCGATAAGTTTACGCTCGGCGATATCACTCACTATCGTCCGGACCACGAGAGCGCCGTCGCCAGTCTCTAACCGGACACTTTCCAGGTGGGCGGGGAAGGTGGCCCCATCCTCCCTCCTGAGGAGGAGATCGCATGCCTGTTTTTCCTGCCCCCTGAGCACGCTCAGGAGATGGCGGTCCCACAAGCCCTGGTCCCCGGGAGCAACAAAACGCCGGAAACGGCTGTTTGTCAGTTTCTGGCGTACTACCCCCAGGAGCCCCGCACCCGCGAGGTTTACCTCGGCGATCAGGCTCTTGTCGGTTAAGGTAAAATATCCCACCGGGGCAAAGTCATAAAGGTCGATGTACTTGCGCCGCGACTCTTCCAGGAGGAGTTGCGTCTTTCGCAACTCCTCGTTCTGCATCTCCAGCTCGATCTGGTGCACCTGGAGCTCGTGAATGATCTCGGCCGGGGGCTTTTTATCTATCGGCAGCTTGGCGCCGGGGGCTTGGGCGAGCTTATCTTCTGCCCTCACCCTCAGTTCCGGGTCAAGATTTATCTGCTCTTCCTGCTTTTCCCTTTTTCTCACGATTCTTTTTCTCTTTCTCGTGCTATCGGTAACGTGCTCCATCACCAAAAGGATTAACTGCCCCCAACTTCCCGGGGAACACCGGGCATGCGGCACCTTATTCTGATCCTGACGCTCGGTACTTACCGTGCCCCTTGCAGTGCTCAAGACTCCGGTCACGGGGCAAAATAGTCTCAGGGAATTACAGCATTTTAATTTTATAGGGTATTTTACAGAAATTGCAACTCAGAGTCAAGGAGATCGTCAGGCCCGGCTCCCTTGTTATAATGCTTTTTGTTGCTCTATCGGCCGGTAAAAAAAATAATGAACCTTTTACTCATTTTTCCGGAGTCCCTTTTTCTTTCAGTTGCAGCACGGCTTTACTCATACCGCCCGCAACCACCTGAGTTTTAAAGCCCAAGCGCCTGAAGATACTGAGCATTTTTTCGTTCTCGGTGAGGACATCGGCCCGGACCTCCTCCAGGCCTCTTTCACGGGCTATTTCGATTAGCACCTCGACGAGTTTATAACCGAGGCCTTTCCCCTGGAACGCATCGTGGACAAGAACGGCCACTTCCCCAAATGTCAGGTCGGTGCTCATAATAAGTCTGGCTACCCCGATCATCCTTTTTTTCCCCTTCTCCCGCAATTCGGCAACGATGGCCATGTGCCGGTCATAGTCGATATTGCAGAAAAGGATAAGCCACTCGTGGGATATATCTTTGATAACAGAGAAGAACCTGGTCCTCAATGTTTCTTGCGACAACGAAGAGAGCATCTCGTGCTCTGCTGGTTCGTCTTCCGGTCGGATGGGCCGCAGAAGCACTGCCGTCCCTTCGGTCAATTGCCAGGGGGTGATGTACTTCGTCGGATAGGGAGTGATGATCAAGTGCGGGTAAGGCGATCGGCCGTTAGCGTCACAATTCCTGTCCAGGATAATTCGTGCGTCCAGGACGGAGGCTTGGCCATTTGCTATGGCCAGAGGATTTACGTCGACTTCAGCTATTTCGGGAAAGTCAACGATAAGATTAGAAAAATTAACCAGGATTTCCTCGATCTGTTCAAAATCTGCCGGCGGTTTGCCCCGAAAACCCCGGAGCATTTTGTATACCCTGGTGTCCTGCATCAACATCTTCGCCAGGGTCTGATTGAGCGGGGGAAGCCCAATCGAAAAATCTTTGATAAACTCCGCCAAAGTCCCCCCCATCCCAAAGAGAATGACCGCGCCAAAATCCCTGTCCTTCTTGGCCCCGATAATTAGCTCGTAATCAACGTCCGTGACCATCTTTTCCACAGCCACACCCCTTATGGCGGCTGCCGGGGCGTGTTTCCGAACCCTTTGCATTAACTGCTCATAGGCTTCTTTCAGGGCAGCCTTGGAATCTATTCCCATGACGACGCCACCCACATCGCTTTTGTGGGAGATGTCAGGTGAAACCACCTTCATAACGACCGGATAGCCCACCATTTCTGCTAGGCTTACCGCCGCTTCTGCATCGCGAACTATCTTCGCCATTGTCACCGGGATACCGTAAGTTCGGAGAAAATCCTTGGACTCTTCCTCGTTGAGCAGCGTTCGTCCTTCTTTGAGGGCCGTCTTGATAAGCTCTTTCAGGCGATCTTTCGCCGGCGCTTTGTGCGCCGGCAACTCTTCCGGTATCTCATAGAGCTGATCGAGATGTTTCTTGTACCGGCACATATTCACATAAGTTCTGACCGCCTCTTCAGGGGTGTCATAGGACGGGATGCTGTTCTCAACAAAGATGTGTCTCCCTTCCTCCACGTCTTCCGCTCCCATCCACGAGGCGATGACGGGCTTCCGGACATTTTTCGCGATATCGGCTACCGCTTGTGCTACCTCGGTTGCCGGGGCCAGGTCACTCGGCACATAAATGACAAGCACTCCGTCCACCCCGGGGTCACCGAGACATATGGCCAGCGCTTTTCTGAACCTGTCGACGGTTGCGTCTCCCAGCAAGTCAACAGGGTTGGCTTTGCTCCAGTAAGTTGGCAAGATGGCGTTGAGTTGCTTTATGCTTTCGGGAGAAAGTTCTGCCAGTTCCCCGCCCAGGTGCATAAGGGCGTCGGTGGCCATTACGCCGGGTCCGCCGGCAGACGTCACTATGGCGAGCCGCGGACCAGCGGGCAACCTCTTCGAATCAAGAACCTCGGCCGCAGCGAAAAGTTCCGCTATTTCCCCGACCCGCACGGCACCGGCCCTCCTGAAGGCTGCTTCATATACCGCATCGTCCCCGGCCATAGCGCCGGTGTGGGAATGGGCGGCACTGGCGCTTTCGGCAAATCGCCCCGGCTTCAAAATGATGATCGGCTTACTGCAAGCAAACGCCCGGGCCGCGCTCATGAATTTTCTCGCGTTGCCCACACCCTCCATATAGATCAGGATGCTCCTGGTGGCCGCGTCATCCCCTAAGAAATCGATCAGGTCGCCAAAATCGACGTCGATCATGGAGCCGAGCGAGGCAAACATGCTAAAGCCTATCCCCGCGCTGACCGCCCAATCGAGTATCGCACTGCCGAGGGCGCCGCTCTGAGAGATGAAGGCGATATTCCCCGGTGGCGGGTTGCCCCGGAGAAAGGTCGTATTTAAGCCCAGGACGGGTCGCACAAAACCGAGGCAGTTGGGTCCCATCACACGCAGCCCATATTTTTTTCTGATCCGGCCGATTTCATTCTCTAACCGTGTGCCTTCTTCACCAATTTCCTTGAACCCAGCGGAGATTATTACTACCCCCTTGACGCCGGCCTTACCGCATTCCTCAACCACTTCGGGCACCGACCGGGCCGGAGTTGCCACAACGGCCAGATCCACATGCTCGGGAACGCCGGCAATGGTGGGATAGCTCTCCACATTTAATACCTTGACCAGATGAGGATTTACCGGAAATATCCTCCGCTCCTTTGACCGGAGCAGGTTCTCCAGGATTGTCCGTCCGACGGTGCCTTTCTTCTCAGTGGCGCCGATCAGAGCTATTGTTTTAGGATCAAATATCTCTTGCAGGTGGCTCATTTTTCAGCTTCCTTTAACTACTTCTTGAACAGCACCCGCGTGCCGGGCTTAACCAGACCGGCAAGCTTCAGCGCATCCCAGTTGGTGAGCCGCACGCAGCCGTGTGACTGCCTGCGCCCGATCGTCGACGGCTCCGGGGTACCGTGCAGACCATAATGCTCCCTGGAGATGTCGATCCATACGAGTCCGACGGGATTGTTGGGCCCGGCGGGGATCGTGGCCTTCTTATCCTTTTGGTTCGCATCCCAAAACAGGTGCGGATTGTAACTGAAGGTCGGGTTGAACTGCACACCGTTGACCTTCCACTTACCGAGCGGGAGCGGGTCGTGCTTGCTGCCGATGGTGACCGGCGCATAGAAGACGACCTGTCCGCCGGTGCCGGTGACGGTAAGTGCGGACATCCTCTTCGTGACGGTCACAACGACGTCCGGTTTGGCGGGCGCAACTTCCCGGACGGGCGCCGCTTCGGGCGTGGGCGGTTCCGGTTTATCCATGGCGGGCGTCGGCGGCACGGCCGGCATCACCATTGCCTCCACGTTCGGAACCTCGATCTCCTCGCCTTCGGTAAAACGGGCGTCAGAGTTCAGTTGCCGCAGTAACGTCGTCGTGCAGTGAAAGCGCTCCGCGATTGCTTCAAGCAGCGACGTATACCCGAGAGCAGTAAGCACCGCCTGCTGCTTCATGCCGGACGGCATGGTCACGAAGGGCCCCGCCGCGTCCGCCGCGGTAATGCGGTAGCGGGTAACCGCCTCAATAGCCTGTTCCTGCCGGTCCTGCTTCTGAAAGGTGCCGAGCGCCTTCTTCGTGTTGGCGCCCATGCGACCGTCGATCGTGCCGGGCGAGAAGCCTGCCCGGTCGAGCATGACCTGCAACCGGAGAACATCGGGGTGTACCGGCGGCTGAGCGGCGGCAGGGGACTGGGTAAGCGCCAGGAACAGGATCATCATAGAGAGCATCTGCATCAGTTCATTCCTCTAATAGTTGTCAGCGCTGCGCTACTCGACAACGCCAAACCGGCTGTTGCCAGGCAATGTGTAGATGAGGCGCCCCCCACCTTCCGGTTTAGGGGAAGCGCCTTCATTTTATCAACTCAAAAAGGATGAAGGCCGATTATTTAACGATCAAATTATTCTTTACGGATTTGACCCCCTTGACGCCCGCGGTGATTGCACCCGCTTTATCAAGGGCTTTCTGAGAATTAACGAAGCCGCTCAGTTGCACGATGCCCTGGTAAGTTTCGACACTGATTTGAAATGACTTGAGAAAATCATCTGCTACCAGCAGAGATTTTACCTTGGTCGTGATGACCGAATCGTCAACATATTCACCGGCACTTTCATGGGTCCGTGTCGAAGCACAGGCGGTAAAGGTGGCGATCAGCAGCAGCAGTACTAAACACTGGATAACGATATTGCTTTTTTTCATAATGGATACTCCTTTTTGTAAGTTGTCATGAAATGGTTAATAGGGTTGCAGCCCCGATAAACGGGGTCTACAACGGTTTTCTCCCCTGAATGACCCGGACCGGTACGACGATGATGGCAATAACCAACAGGACATTGCTAACCGGCATGACACCCGTTCGCCGGTTTTCTGGTGGATCGGGTGTCCGCGCTTCATTATAACCAAGAGCAGTTTCCGGCTTGCAATCACCGGAGCGGAATAATGATGGGGGGGAGCCAGATGCTGATGCCCGGCGCTGGAGGCGGTGCATAGACCACCGGCGGCGCGACATAAACTGGTTCCATGTAGACATAAGGCCGATAGACACGCCTGCCTCGCTCGTACACATAGTGGCCGCGGTCACGCCCATGTCCTTTGCGCTCGTAACGGCGATTGTCATGTCTATCGCCTTTACCAAAGGCCGGTATAACCTCCATACTACCGACCATTGCGGCTAAAACAAGCCCTAACATAATCTTGCCCACTAAGGGCCTAAACTTCCACGTATCTGATGTTTTCATAAATCAAACTCCATTCTTGGATCGATTCCAATCGCCAGTTGGGCGCTATATCCTGTTGGCAGTATTGCCGATTATTTCCGCTTGGATTTGCCATTTAGCCGCGTTTGGAATATTGCATCGGTACTCTTCCTCTGTTCATCCGACATGCTGCTGTAGAGCGCCTCAAAAGGCGTGAGGAATTTCTTCAGTTGATCCAGGTGGGCTTCGGTAATTTCGCTGTGTAATCTGATACGCTCGACAGAGTTCATGGCCTTGGTGTTTTCAGCCCGCTCTTTGGTAAAAGCATCCATGTCTTTGGCATTGCTCCGCATTACCTGAGTAAGTGTAATCCACAATTCTTCCTGGGCCTTGGTGATCGTAAGCGCGCCTTGAAGCCGTTTGATCTGGGTCTCAGTATGGTCGACAGCAGAAGTTTGAGCAACGGTGGAAGATTTCTTTTTGGCCACGGCGGCAAAAGAAGGATTTGCATTGATAAAAAGGATGGTGGCTAGAAAAACCACCGTCACAACAACCTGTATAACTGAGAAAGCAATTTGATAAGCTTTTCGTTCCATGATCTGCTCCTTTTAAGTTGTCAATCTTTAGCGCCTGTCAGCACTCGGGATAGTGACAGCAAAGGGCTTGCCAAAAATCGCAGAGGTATCAAGAAAATTGATTAATCCTTTGATAATAGTTTGTTAGCTTAATAGCGGAAACACGCACAGAAGGATAAATGTCTTCGTTTTGCCTCAATATTTGGTGGAACCTCAATATACTGAGGGATACTTGGAAGGAGGCGCCCCTCCAAAAGTGAATATTCTTGCAGCCTCAGCAATCACTTCTGAGACCTTTGGCAAGGTCGCACATCCACTACCAATGCTCAAGATGGACATGAGGAGGATGATCTATAAAAGAAAGGCTTGGCCAATGTCATTAGGTATTTCTTTTGTGTCCGATAAGGCACGGCAGCGTATTATGCAACCGGGTGGGGCAACTCGAGGATAATCCGGTGCATTATACGCTGCTGCTTCACTATCGCCTATTTTACGTTCAGATCATTTTTCAGGGATTTTACACCCTTGACGCTCTTGGCGATTTCGCCCGCTTTATCGACGGCCTTTTGTGAATTAACGAAGCCGCTCAGTTGAACGGTGCCCTGATAAGTTTCGACACTGATCTTGAAGGACTTGAGAAAAGAATCTTTCGCCAGCAGAGCTTTTACCTTGGTTGTGATGACCGAATCGTCGATGAGTTCACCGGCACTTTCCTTGGTGACTTTCGGTGCGGCGACAGCAAAGGTGGCAATCAGCATCAGTAACGCTAAACAGTAGACAACAATATTTCTCTTTTTCATAACGGTTACTCCTCTCTTTAAGTTTGTGATGGATGGTTAAAATGTCTAATAGCTACAACGGTCTTCGCCCCTGAATGACTCTGACCAGGACGACGATGATGGCAATGACGAGTAAGACGTGAATGAACCCTCCCATCGTGTAACTGGTCACTAGCCCCAGCAGCCACAGCACAATTAGTATGACAGTGATCGTCCACAACATTTGATTCTCCTTTCTGATTGTTCATACCCCTCGCCGGCCTACCTCATTTCTAACTTATTTGAACCTTGAGGCCGCGTTTTGAAAGGCGGTCTTGACTTCCGCCCAGACGTTTTCGGCACCTGTTTTGAGGTCTTCCCAGGCATCATCGCCGGCGGTCCTTAACTCCTGCAATTTCATTCTTGCTGCATCTTGCTTGCCCTGCAAGGTTTCGATCGTCTTGTAGTACTCAATCTTCACCTCGGCCTTGGCCTTGTCCGCTTTGGCATTCAAGAGAGCGATCTCGGCGCTCCATTCCTTCAACTGGGCATCAATCTTTTCTTCGTATGCTTTTCGTTTGTCCGTCATCGCAATTTTCTCACAGTGAAAACGTTCTTTTGCTTCTGATCAGCCTTCCTTGTTGCCCATAACCAGCAGCACGATACCACCCACAAGCGCAATAGCTCCTATAATGGGCGGCAGCGGCAGGGTTTTAGTTTTCTCAGCCGTCACCTGGAGGGGACCAAGATCGATGACCTTCTCTCTGGTCGTATAGGTTAAACCCTGATAAGCGAACGCCGCAATTCCCAGAGCAATCAGGATGATCGCAATTACAATCTTTGGTCTCATCGTACCTCCCGTTTCCCTTAGTTTTCCCCGTCGTTAACGAGGTCTTGGTGCATAAAAATACTGAACACATCTTCTCCCGTCTCTCCATTTCCAACTCCACAGTATGTAATCCCTGGCCCCCTGCGGAATTGAATTAGCTCGGTATCGGCAGGATCATCTTCCAAAATGAGGATGCGAAGAGGTTCCACCATGATCTAACCTCCCTGAGTGGGTTGGCGCTTCTGACCGGGTGTTATACAATAATTAAAAATAAGAGCAATTCGCAACTATAGTTAACTGTAAGTTTATTGGTAGGTGAATTATATTACCCGCAAACAAGATGGACGAAGGATGATCAATAGGCAAAGCTTGGCCAATGTCATAGGAGCCTATTTTACTATCAGCTCATTCTTAATGGATTTTATCCCTTTAACGCTCATTGTGATTTCACCCGCTTTATCGACGGCCTTTTGAGAATTGACGAAACCGCTCAGTTGAAAGGTGCCCTGATAAGTATAACACTCATCCGCTTCTTTTTGTCTGTCGCTGAACGATCCAGGACTTCAACGGATTAAGCAGATTTACTTTGTCATTAAAGTATATTCCTTTAGCTTCTGGTAAAAATATTGTTCTGCATTTATGGTTTTCCCCTCTGAAGATCTGATCAGATACGGTTTATCTGAAATAAGAGATTTTGAAGCACATAGCCTTATGAAATCATCTGCCGTTTGAATTTTACCACCAGCAATTTGAAGTTTCCTTCGCAAATGCTCTGCGGCTTGCTTCCCATCATACTCCGTGCCATTTCTGATAAATATTGCCTCTTTTAAATTCTCCACTAAGGATATTAGAAATTCGATTTTCTTTCTTTCAAAAGAATCTTGGGCGTTGAGCACCCCGGGAAAGAGCGCCAGGATTACCAATGATGTGACCAATATGCTTTTCACGCTTTTCATACTTTCCTTATTGGTTTGCTTCCTTTAAAAAATAATACAGCCTTTCATGGAGCGCCGGTGCCCTGCTCATGGCCCCTTCATCGATTCGTTTCACTCTGTGCCTGTGAAGGCTGCGGTTGGACTTCTCAGGGTAAAGGGACCCTTCTTCCCGCCATGATCCCTCGTTGATCTAACCCTGTCATTCCATAATCATATCTCCTCCACCCCCTCCGGGTGAGAAAGGGTGTGGAACGTCATTTCACAGGGCTCCTGGAGGAGACTCATCGCCCCCCGGAGGACCCTGAAATGCTCCGACTTCAGATGGGCGATCAGGCTCTCCTGAGTATCCCATTCTTCAAGAAGCAAGAGCCGGTTTTCATCCTCGATGCTCTGACAGAAGTCACAGCGCTGGCACCCCTTCTCCATCAGTATGGCACGGGACAGAGAGGCAATCGTCTGTGACAACTCCAGGCGTTTCTCGGCAAAGACCTTCATCCATATGATTTGCAGGACCATAGCAGTGGTATAAGCAAATGGCCTGCCAACGGCCGCAGGAAATCATAATTCTTTACTCATCCTTTAATAACAGGTGATTAGATTGATAGAAGAGAACAGCAAAAAATAAGAAACAATCCGGTTGGCCTCAATATTCGGTGGAACCTCAATATATTGAGGGATACTGGGGAGGGAGGTGAGCAGTCCCAGCTGGTTCTTTTGTTCTCCGGCCGGACCAGGCGCTCTGGTGGCGGTGCAATAATCTTCGGGTTTACAACCAATGTTCCAGTAAATGGGCAAACCATTCTCTCATCTTCGAGGACAAGGGCCTTTTTTCCCACTCTTCCGATTTTATCTGATGGGACTCCACCAGGTCCTTGGCAAACGCCTTCTCCATTTCCGCAGCGAACTCACGGCTCAGGACAACGGCATTCACTTCGTCATTGCTTAAAAGACTCCGGTAGTCCAGGTTGGTGGAACCGACCGTCGACCAGACACCGTCAATGACCGCAGTTTTCGCATGCATTAAGGCGTTGCGGCGTTCGTAGATCTTTACCCCTGCTTTCAGCAGCTCGGAATAATTATACCGCGCTGCATATAGGGCCACCTCGGAATCCGTGGTCCCGGGGAGGATAATCTTTGTGTCGACACCTCTCCTGGCTGCATCCGTGAAGGCCTTCAGTATCTGGTCGTCAGGTATAAAATAGGCATTCGTCAGGTGGATAGAATGCTCGGCAAAGGTGATGGCGGCCACATACACGATAAACGTGATCCTGTTGTCCGAGCCCGGGGTACTACCGATGACGCGCACCAGGGCATTCCCGTCTTCTTTCATCTTGGGGTAGTAGTTCCGTTCGGATAGTTTAGGCCCATTCTGTTTGGACCACGTGTCCAGAAAGAGCTTTTGGAATTCAGCCACCGCGGGACCTTCAATTTGCACGTCCGTATCGCGCCAGGGCAGTGGTGTTTTATCGTCTTTATCCCTTCCGGCGACTTTATTATGCCTTCCGGAAACCTTGCTCGAGTATACGCTGCTGATGTTGATACCGCCGGCAATGACGGTTTTACCATCGACAATCAAAATCTTGCGGTGATCCAGATGCACCAGGAACAAGTTCCCATGCTTGACCGGATTGAATTCGACGACCTGAATTCCCCCGTCCCGCAGGCGCTGAAAGAAAGCGGCGGCGTTAGTGAAACTGCCCACGCTGTCATAAATGAGATTGACCTGCACGCCTTCCGCCTGCTTTTTCAATAAGAGGTCGGAAAATTTGCGGCCCACGTCATCATCGTCGATGATAAAGGTTTCCAGGTTGATGTGGTCTCTGGCACCCTCGATGGCTTTGAACATTGCCGCATAGGCAGCCTGGCCATCGGCGAGGAGAGTGACTTTGTTGCCCTTCGTCAGCGGGCTTTCAGTGACCGATTCTACCACGGCGGTGTGGCGTTCCAGAACATCCGTCGGCGCGCCAGAACGCTTCAGCCGTTCCATGATGGCTTTGCTATGGCTTGGAGATAATAGTCCTTTGGCCGACGCGATCTGGCGTGGTTCTTGGACCGCCGGCGCGGCGTCGATCTTTTCCGAGACCCGCGGCAGGGTCGCGCATCCACTGCTGAGGATCAATATGGCACCGGACAGGAGGAACAAAAAGAGGGGTTTGATGAATGTCATGTTGGAAATAAATTCCTTGCCTGCTAATAGCTACAACGGTCGCCGCCCCTGAATGACTCTGACCAGCACGACGACGATGGCAATTACCAGCAGGATGTGAATAAAGTTACCTATCGTATAACCGCTCACCAGCCCCAACAGCCACAAGATTACCAGTACCACAGCAATCGTCCACAACATTTGATCCTCCTTCCTGATCCATTGAGGCTACTGCAAAAGAAGTCAGACGGCTTGATCCGGCTCCTTTTAAGAGTAGCCAGCGCTTTTTCTTCCTGCGGGCGTAAGATTCTTACGTTACCGCACTACACAAAGCGAAGAATGACAACCACTAAAATTATCACAACCAAAACTCCAATGAGAAAGTCCATTTTCCCCTCCTTTCGTTATACTCAGTGCACTAACTGCATGATAACATACACTAACACAACAACAACCAAAACTCCAATCAGTAATTCCATTTGCCACTCCTTTTTTATGTTTCCTAATCTCTAATCCAGTTGCTAACCTGGTTGCTAATCTATTTGCAAATGGCCTGCCAAAAGTCGAATAATATTCAAATATTTCTAATTAACCATTTAATAACATTTGGTTACACTAATAGAAAAGCACAGGGGAGAAGTATGAAATGATTAGTTCGGCCTCAATATTTAGTGGAACCTCAGCATATGGAGGGTTACTTTGCCGATGAGCATATACAGGTCTGGAAGGTCTGCCGCCTGATATCTTGCCGGTTGTAGGGTCATTTGCATTCCTCATGCATTATGCTTATTTTACTGGCAATTTGAAATAAGGCGAAAACCTAAAAATGAAGAGACTTAAATTTGACGAAAGGTTGCTTAAACCGATTTTTCGACCAGCAAGTTGGCTGCGAGCTCTCAATCCACGACAAAGAAACACCAAAGCCCCAATGGATACTTCACCTGATGCGCCACCGAAACCGGGCTTGAACTTAAAAATAATGAGCTTTAATATTCGTCGGGGAACGAGGCGGGACGGCAGAAACAGCTGGGTATTTCGCCGCCATCTTGTGCGTGAGGTCTTTTCCCGATACCGCCCGGATGTTCTGGGCCTGCAGGAAGCGTTAGGCTTTCAAATTGGGGAAATTCATTCCATGCTGCCCGGATACAAGATGAGCGGCGTGCAAAATTCGGGCGGCGCTAAAGTGTTGCACAATGCCATTTTTTATAATGCGGCCCGCTTCGTCCTCTCGGAGCAAGGTATCTTCTGGTTTTCCGACACACCTGATATTCCCGGTTCAAAGGGATGGGGAAACATCATGCCGAGAACCTGCTCCTGGGTGCGGCTGATCGACAAAGATTCTCAGCAGCCTTTTTATTTCTATAACGTCCATTTGGACCATCTTTCCCCACGTTCGCGGGGGAAAAGCGTTGTCTTACTGATGCAGCGCATTCATGCCCGTTCTTACCCCGATGATTTTGTCCTGACAGGTGATTTTAACGCTCGAGAAAAGAGCGCACCTATTAAGTATTTAAAAGGTAAAATTCTTTTAAACATCAAAAACGAAGGTAAAGTATCAAATCCCGACCCCTTGAGAGACACCTTTCGGATGCGCTATCCGAATCTGAGAAAGGCTGCTACTTTCCATGGGTATCGCAGATTTTTCTTCCGCTTCAAACTCGATTATACTTTTGTCCCCGCTTCTATCCGGGTCATAGATGCGAAGATTATTCAACTATGCTTAAAAAAGTGTTATCCCTCGGATCATTTTCCACTGTTTACCCTGATCGAGCTGCCTTTGAATATTGCTTCCCCGGAACAAGACGCCCTGAAAAATCAATAGCCCAAACCTCGTTCCTGCATGCTCATGCCCGCTGCCGGCTATTCTATCCACCACAAAGGCCGGCAGCGAGCAGAGAGTATTTATTTACCTCTTTTCGGTGTTTCCTCTTCTTCATCGGGGCCTTGCCGCTCTCTTCGCTTTTCTGCATCTTTTTCGGCGGGCCGCGGTTCTTTCGTTTTTTCGATCTGTTTTTGTGCCGGTCTCTGCCCCTTTAGTTTCTCTTCCGCCCCTCTTGACGGCGGCGTGATCGTCTCTTTAGGTCTTACCGGCGCCACGCGCTCAGGCTTCGCCTTTTCAGGCTGACCGGGCTGGGCGGGACTCACTCGCTCCCGTCCTGCGGGTTGAACCCCGGGCTGTTCCTGCTGGCCCGGTCTTACCGGCGCCACGCGCTCAGGCCTCACCTTTTCAGGCTGACCGGGCTGGGCGGGACTCACTCGTTCCCGTCCTGCGGGTTGAACCCCGGGCTGCTCCTGCTGGCCCGGTCTTACCGGCGCCACGCGCTCAGGCCTCGCCTTTTCAGGCTGACCGGGCTGGGCGGGACTCACTCGCTCCCGTCCTGCGGGTTGCCCCCCGGGCTGTTCCCGCTGACCCGGTCTTACCGGCGCCGCGCGCTCAGGCCTCGCCTTTTCAGGCTGACCGGGCTGGGCGGGACTCACTTGCTCCCGTCCTGCGGGTTGCCCCCCGGGCTGTTCCTGCTGGCCCGGTCTTACCGGCGCCGCGCGCTCAGGCCTCGCCTTTTCAGACTGACCGGGCTGGGCGGGACTCACTTGCTCCCGTCCTGCAGGTTGCCCCCCGGGCTGTTCCTGCTGGCCCGGTCTTACCGGCGCCGCGCGCTCAGGCCTCGCCTTTTCAGGCTGACCGGGCTGGGCGGACTTACCGGTTACCCCGGAGCTTTTGATCTCCCTCTGCGGAAGCTTTATTTCCGATTTCGGCCGATTTACCTCATTGGCGGGTACGATATAGTTCGTGCTCTTCGGTGGTTCGATCCTGGCCTCACGGTTGACCCTCCCTTCCTTGATACTCTTCGTCCGTTCCTGAACCACGGCAGCGTTCTCTTTCCTGCCGCCCTGAATGATCGTCTTATTATGCTGGATGCGATTGATCACGGTATTGTGGGGCTTCTCTTGCACCGTGACGTTGGTGTAGTTGTACCGGTGCTTGTTCGTCGTGTAATTGTTGATTACCGTGTTATTGACCACCGGCGCCGCACGGTGGTTGTTGATGATGGTGGTGCGGTTTATGTTGGTCACCCGGACATCCCGGTAATTGTTCACCCGATAGAAATTGTTCTGGTTGACCAGAGTGGCCTGCTTTGCGTAACCATAATTCCGGACGGTGATATTGATCTGCGCGATGTTGACGTTGGTTACGACCACCGTATGAGGGCCTCCCCAGTTGCGGTGGCTGTAATACATCTCGCGCGGCGCCAGGGGCACCCA
>ORJL010801820.1_pt1 | contig 14561 bp, 9 predicted proteins | sample 1779941 | NCBI WGS metagenome assembly ORJL01 (sample SAMEA104232317, study PRJEB22302) | groundwater metagenome | biome: forest; feature: aquifer; material: groundwater | place: USA | collected 2011-08-07 | depth 5.8 m
GCACGGACACCGCGCGGACTCGCTCAACGGATCGCACAGCGGCTACTCGCCCTCACACTCGGCATCCTGCTCAACACCCTCACCGGCCGCCCCGCACGCGCCCTCGCCGCCTACGACGGCCGCTAACTCACATTAAGCCTCTAGTCCTCCGCGCTGCCGCCGACACGCAGCGGAAAGTAGGGAGGCGAGAGCAGGAAGCCGATGCGGGGCTCCCCGCCTGCCCGCCCGCGCGCCATCTGCAGCGCGGCGCCCACGCCGTGCGCAGGCACGAAGCCGAGCTGGCGAACGACGGCCGCATCGCCCGTGCCGGCGACGATCACGACGCCCAGGCGTCCGAGCGCAGGCTGGCACGCGTTCCAGTCGCGAAACGGCAACAGGGGGTGCACCGTGCGGCTCGCGCGGTAGGACGCGATCGCGCGCGGGTCGGTGGCGACGGTCCGCTCCGCGTCCGCGAGCAGCTGCGGATCGCGACCGGTGCGCGTCGCATGAAAGAACGCGCGGTACGGCTGCTGCGTCGGATGTGCAAAGCGGCGCGAAAAGCGGTTGACGAGGATCGCAGTGCCGCCGTCCACCACCGGAAAGCCGTCACGCCACATGCGAAGCGCGAGCCCCAGGCCGAGATACGCGGCGACCAGTGGGTTCGGGCGCTCGCGCGGCAGGAACGGCGTCGTGCCCGGCACGCCGATCACGATCGCGTCGAGCGGACGGTCGAGCTCCGTGCGCCGCAGCTCGACCGCGCGCAGCAACGCTTCGGCGTGCGCCAGCGAGGGCGGGCCGCCGAACGCCGCGGCCACCGCGCGCTCTGTCGGCACCGAGCGCAGGATCCTGCGGCGTGCGCCGTCGGGCAGCGCCGAGAAGACATAGCGAAGCGGCGAGCGCGCGATCCGCTCGAGCGCCTCCGGTTCGTACGGGTAGCCACGCAGCGCGCCCGACACCTCGGGATGATTGAGCACGAGCGACACGCCGATCAGCGGCACGCGCCGGGCGAGCGTCCGCTCGAGCGCCACAGCGAGGTGCCAGCCCTGCGAGGCGGTCGTCTCGAGCAGCGAGTACGCGCCCGCCGCGCGTAATGCGTCGGCGCCCGAGGCGGCCAGCAGCGCCGCCGGCCCGCCGTGTAGCACCGATTCGGCCGCCGTCACGACGACCACGAGGTCGGTCTCGACGAGCGCAGGGTGCACGCGCAGCGGCGGTCGCGAGGCGCTGTCGAGCTCGAGCAGGTCGGGGTCCTCGACGTCGTGGACGACGACGCGTCCGTGGAAGCGGCGGGCCAGCTCAGGCGTGACGAGCGACCCGAGCTCGCGCTGTCCCAGCCGGCGCGCCAGGCCGCACGCAACGAGGATCGTCTGGTATCCGCTCGAGATGCCGAGGCGCTCCAGCTCGTCGACGACCGCGCCGATCGCGAGCTGGCGCGGATCGTTCGGGGCGGCGGGAATGGGAAGCGCCGGCGGCTCGACGACGATCGTCGCGCGCGTCCCGCGACGCGCCACTGCCTCGAGCGACTCGCCTTCGAGCGGGAAGCGCAGCGCATCGCGAACTGCGGCGGCGACATCGGCGACGGCGCGGCCGGGTGGGGGAGGCCGCAGGATGACCGCGTCGTCCGGGGCCGCCGCGATCACGAGCCGCGAGCCGGACAGCAGGGGGACGCGCGTCACCGCGGGATTGAAGCAGGTACCGGCCGGCCCGCCCCACTAGACTCGAATCGATGTCCCCGAAGACGCTCACGGGCCTCGAGCTCGACGTCGACGACGCGCCCGCGCGCGACTCCGAGCTCTTTCTCGTCGACGGCAACAACCTCGCGTACCGGGCGTTCTTCGCGCTCCCGGAGGAGCTTGCGACGACCGACGGATTCCCGACGAACGCGCTGCCCGGCTTCACGAACATGCTCTTCAAGCTGCTCTCGGACTACAAGCCGAAGGGCGTCGCAGTGGCGTGGGACACGAAGCCCGTGCACCGGGCCGCGGTCGCGGAGGCGGGCGACGTCGTCTACAAGGAGGGCCGGCGGCCGATGGCCGACCTCCTGCGCGAGCAGTTCCCGTACTTCCGCCCGATCGTCGAGGCGTTCGGGTACCGCAACCTCGAGTTCGAGGGTTGGGAGGCGGACGACGTGATCGCGACGCTCGCGACTCTCGCCGACGAGGCGGGCGTGAAGACGACCGTCGTGTCGACCGATCGCGACGCGTTCCAGCTCGTCACCCGCAACGTCGCGCTGATGATGACGCCCCGCGGCGTCAGCGACGTGCACGTCTACACGCCGGAGCGTGTCGAGGCTCGCTACGGCATCCGGCCCGAGCAGATTCCCGACTTCATCGGTCTCAAGGGCGACAGCTCCGACAACATCCCCGGCATCCCGGGCATCGGGGACAAGACCGCCGGCCAGCTGATCGCGCAGTACGGGTCGCTCGAGAGCGTGATCGAGCACGCGGCCGAGCTGTCGCCGGCGCGCAAGAAGAACGTGATCGAGCATGCCGACCAGGCGCGCATGTCGAAGGAGCTTGCGACGATGCGCCGTGACCTCGAGCTCGACTGCGACCCGGCGCAGCTCGTCCTGTCGCCGCCCGACCGCTCGGAGCTGCGCGAGATGTTCAGACGGTTCGAGTTCCGCAACCTGCTGAACCGCATCGACGAGCTCGACGACGCGGTGCCCGCGCTCGAGCGGATCGTTGCGGGGACGGCGGTGCGGTGGCGCGAGGGCGAGCTGCCCGGGGAGCTCGCCGGCCGGGTCGGGCTCGCGATCGCCGGCGGCCGCTTCGCGCTCGCGCAGGACGCCGGCGTCGTCGTCGGCGCCTGGAGCCCCGAGCTCGCGACGAAGCTCCATGACGCGCAGATCGTCGCGCACGACTACAAGGCCCTGCCGCGCCTGACGATGCTGCCGGCCGAGGACACGATGATCGCCGCGTACCTGATCGAGCCGGGACGTCCCGCGTACGACCTCGACGACCTCGCCGCCGAGTACGGCGTCGAGGCGCTGCCGGAGCCCGAGCCGGAGGAGGAGACCGCGGCCCTCGTGCGCGCGGCGGAGGTGCCGCGGCGGCTCGCCGGCCCGCTCCGCGAGCGGCTGCGGGAGCGCGGCAGCGAAGAGCTCTACGACCGCATCGAGCTGCCGCTCACGGCAGTGCTCGCAGCGATGGAAGACGCCGGCGTCAAGATCGACACGTACCGAATGGGCGAGATCACCGCGCGCCTCGCCGACCGCGTGGAGGAGCTCGAGGAGAAGGCATTCGAGCTCGCAGGCGAGGAGTTCATGCTCGGCTCGACGCAGCAGGTGGCGCGCATCCTCTTCGAGAAGCTCGAGCTGACGCCGGGGCGCAAGGGCAAGACGGGTTACTCGACCGACACGCGGGTGCTCCAGCGCATCCGGCAGGACCACGAGATCGTGCCCGTGCTCGAGGAGTGGCGGGAGTTGAGCAAGCTCATGAACACGTACCTCGTGCCGCTGCCGACGCTGCTCGGCGAGGACGGACGCCTGCACACCACCTTCAACCAGACCGTTGCCGCGACCGGCCGCCTCTCGACGACGAATCCCAACCTCCAGGCGATCCCCATCCGCACCGAGCTCGGGCGTGAGATCCGCAGCGCCTTCATCGCGGAGGCCGGCCACAGGCTCGTGTCGGCCGACTACTCGCAGGTGGAGCTGCGCATCCTTGCGCACGTGTCGGGCGAGCCGCGCCTGCGCGAGGCGTTCGCGCGCGGCGAGGACATCCACGCGGCGACCGCGGCCGAGGTGCTCGGCAAGGATCAGGCGACGCTGACGAAGGACGAGCGCAACATCGCGAAGATGGTCAACTTCGGGATCATCTACGGCATCTCCGCCTTCGGGCTCTCGGAGAACCTCGAGATCCCGCGCGAGCGGGCACAGGAGTACATCGACACGTATCTCGCGCGGTTCCCGATGGTGCAGGACTTCATCCAGCGCACGATCGAGCAGGCGGAGCGCGACGGTTACGTGACGACGCTGCTCGGGCGTCGCCGCCCGGTCCCCGAGATCCGCGCGCAGAACCGCCAGACGCACGCGCTCGGCGAGCGTCTGGCGGTCAACTCGGTGATGCAGGGGACGGCGGCAGACGTCATCAAGGTCGCGATGGTGAACATCCATCGCCGCCTGCGCGACGAGGGCCGCGCCTCGCGCCTCGTGTTGCAGGTACACGACGAGTTGCTCGTCGAGGTGCCCGACGCGGAGCTGTCGACGGTGAAGGAGCTCATGCGCTCCGAGCTGTGCAGCGCGTACCCGCTCGACCCGCCGCTCGCCGTCGACGTCGGCGCGGGCGACAACTGGCGCGAGGCGAAGGACTAGAGCGCTAGGAAGCGTCGGGCAGCGAGTCGGGCACGAGCCCAAGGCCCTGCCGGAGCTCTTCGATCAATTCCTGGGCGCCGTCGAGCAGCTGTGCGAGCGGCTCGAGCTCCGTCCGCGGCACCTCGACCGTGACTCGCACGGGCGATCGGGCCGTGGACGAGAGGGCGAGCGTCTCCTCGCCGTCGCGCGTGAGCGCGGTGAGGTCGAGGTACTCGTCACGGCCGAGCCGGATGCCGTGCACGAATTGCGCGTCCGCCGCGCGCAGTCGCTGGGCGAGCACGGTCGGATAGTGGCCGGGGACGCTGACGGTGGCCTCGCCACCACGCAGGCCGATCGACGTAGACCACATCGGATATCCGGCGTCGTGCCGCTCGTGCCGCAGCACGGCCACGGCGACCGAGGTCGTGTCCCCGATGGGATAGCGCTCGTCCATGGGACCAGGGTATCGGCGGCTAGAGGTAGCCGAGCTCGGCGAGCAGCTCGCCCGCCTCGGACTCGACGTCCCGCAGCTGCTCCGCCGAGAGGTCTCGGCGCCAGCGCCGAAGCGACGCGTCGTGCACCTGCGAGAAGGCGCGGCGCAGGGGCTCGGGCGCCGAGTCGAGCGCGGCGGCGATCCGGGCGGCCTCCGCGAGCGGGTCGGCGACGAGGGCCTCGTAGCGCAGCTCCACCGTTCGTTCTGGCACGGCGCGTGCGGCCGTGACGTAGCGGCGCCACGCCCAGGCGGCGCGCCTCGCCTCGCGCGCGTGCTCGAACTCCTCGCGCCGCTCCGGCTCGACCCAGAACCGAGCGTGCGCCCCGTAAGCCTGTCTCGCATCGTCCGCACCCGCCGCCCGATCGGCGAGCCAGCCGCGCTCCAGGAGCGAGCAGACGACGTCGCGCCCGTCTCGGATCACGTGCACCGCCGTCGCCTCCGGATACGCCGTCAATGCGGCGTTCAACAGGTAGGACAGCTCGGGCGTCTGCTCGACGCCGCGCAGCCCTCGTACGAGCCCGAGCGTCCGTACGCGCTCGAGGATCCGCCGGACCTGCCGGCCGGCGTCGGGCGTGCCGACGAGGCGGGGAATCGCCGACTTCAGCGGCGTGACCTCGTCGAGATCGACGAAGCCCGGCTGCGACCCGAGGGCCCGAGCGGCGAAGCTCGTCCCCGACCGGGGCGACCCCACCACGAACACCACCCGCTCCTCGTGGCCTCGCGTCCACGCCCCCCGCCGCGCGACGCGGAAGGCGCTGGCGGCGTACGCACGCCCTGTCCTGGCCACCTCGATCACGCCGCCATCCTGTCGGAAGTCGAGCCTTTGGCGTCGTGGGAAGAGCGGAGTAGGATCGCTCTCGGCGCACCGCAGGAAACACCGCGCCACGCCGTCAGTCAGCAATGAGGGGAGAGTTGTCGTGTTTCGCCGTGCGCTCATCGGCGCAGCCGCGCTTGCGGTTGTGCTCGCCTGGACAGGTTCGGCGTTCGCTTCCGCGAGCGGGATCGTCGTCTCGGAGTTCCGCTTCCGCGGCCCTGTGGGCGGCAACGACGAATACGTCGAGCTGACGAACGCGGGGTCGGCCGCCGTCAATGTCGGCGGCTGGAAGCTGCAGGGCTGCGCGGCCGCGACCGGGACGGCGTCCGACCGCGTCGCCGTGCCGGCGGGTGTGATCCTCCAGGCGGGCGAGCACTACCTGTTCGTCAACAACAACGCCACCGGCGGCTACTCGGGCACCGTTCCCGGCGACCGCACGTACGGCACGGGCTTCACCGACGGCGCGGGCGCGCGCATCGTCACGGCGGCCAACGTCGTCGTCGACGGCGTCGGCGGCGACGGCGTCGGTGGGACGCAGTGCCGCGAGGGCGTCGGCATCGCCGGCATGCCGACCGTGAACGGCGACCAGTCGTACGAGCGCAAGCTCGCAGGCACTCTCGACACCGACAACAACGCGAACGACTTCGTCGGCCCGAAGGCGGGAAACCCGCAGAACCACCTCGCGGCCGACGTTGCACCCTCGGTGGTCGGAACCGCTCCCGCGAACAACGCGACCGACGTCCCGGTCGACTCGAACCTTCAGGTCACGTTCAGCGAGCCGGTGAGCGTCCTCGGTATCTGGTTCGGCATCTCGTGCACGACGAGCGGCGACCACGGTGCCGCCTTCGTCTCGGGCGGGCCGACGACGTTCACGATCGATCCCGACGTGAACTTCGTTCCGGCCGAGACGTGCACCGTGACGATCACGGCGACGGCGGTGCACGACACGGACACGAACGACCCGCCGGACACGATGCAGGCCGACTTCGTGTTCCGGGTGTCGACCCCGGCGCCGCCGCTGCGGATCCACGAGATCCAGGGCGCCGGCCACGTCTCGGCGAAGTCCGGGCTGGGCGTGAGGAACGTCGAGGGAATCGTGACGATGAAGGTCTCGAACGGGTTCTTCATGCAGGATCCGCAGCCGGACGCCGATCCGGCGACCTCGGAGGGCATCTTCGTCTTCGGGTCGACCTCGGCGGGGCTCGTGGCCGTGGGCGACCTTGTGAAGGTGAACGGGACGGTGCAGGAGTTTCACGGCACCGGCTCCGCGGCCACCACGAACCTGCCGATCACCGAGATCGGCTCCACGTCGATCGCCCAGATCGTCTCGCACGGGAACACGCTGCCGGCGCCGGTCGTCTGGTCGCCGCCGTCGGAGGTGATCGAGGACGACGCGGCCGGCGATCTCGAGTCGAGCGGCGTCTTCGACCCGGCGAGCGACGGCGTCGACTACGCCGAGAGCCTCGAGGGGATGCTCGTCGAGATCGACGACCCGACGGCGACGGGCCCGAGCGTCGACTTCGCGTCGAGCAACACGACCGAGGTCTCACTCGTCGGCGCCGGTGCAGGCATCCGCACGGCGCGCGGCGGAATCGTCATCCGGGTGAACGACTTCAACCCGGAGCGCCTGATCCTCCAGACCGTGCGCGGCACGCTGCCGGCCGTCGACACCGGCGACCGTTTCCCCGGCGCCGTCGTGGGTGCGCTCGACTACAACTTCGGCAACTACAAGCTCCGGCCTGCGGCGTCGCCGACGGTTGTTCCGGGCGGCCTCCAGCGGGAAGTCGCCGCCGCGGCCGGCACCGACCAGCTGTCGGTCGCGACGTTCAACGTCGAGAATCTCGACCCCGGTGACGGCCCTGCGAAGTTCGACGCGCTGGCGAGCATCCTCGTCACGAACCTCCGCGCGCCCGACGTCGTCGCGCTCGAGGAGGTGCAGGACGACAACGGCCCGACGGACGACGGGACGACCGGCTCCAACCTGACCCTGAACACGCTCGTCGCCGCGATCGAGGCGGCCGGCGGGCCGTCGTACGCCTATCGCTACATCGCGCCCGTGAACGACCAGGACGGCGGCGAGCCGGGCGGCAACATCCGCGTCGCGTACCTGTTCCGCACAGACCGCGGGCTCGCGTTCGTCGATCGTGCGGGTGCCGGATCGACGACGCCCAACGAGGTCGTCGGCTCCGGGGCCGACACGCACCTGCTCTACAGCCCCGGCCGCATCGATCCGGCGAGCAGCGCCTGGGCCGCGAGCCGCAAGCCGCTGGCCGCCGAGTTCACCTACAACGGCCACCGGCTCTTCGTGATCGCGAACCACTTCGCCTCGAAGAGCGGCGACCAGCCCTTGTACGGCCGCTTCCAGCCGCCGACGCGCTCGAGCGAGACGAAGCGTCATCTCCAGGCTCAGGAGGTCCGCGACTTCGTCGGGCAGATCCTCGCCGGAGATCCGCAGGCGAACGTCGTCGTGCTCGGAGACCTGAACGACTTTCAGTTCTCCGAGACGCTCGCAATCCTCGAGACGGGCGGAGCGCTGCACAACCTCGTCGACTCGCTGCCCGTGGAGGAGCGGTACACGTACGACTTCGACGGCAACTCGCAGGCGATCGACCATGTCCTGCTCGGAGGGAACCTGTTCGACCACAGCTCGTTCGCCTACGACGCCGTCCACGTCAACGCGGAGTTCGCGGTCAAGGCGTCCGACCACGACCCGCAGGTCGTGCTCCTCGCCCTGCCGCGGCCGACGATCACCGCGACGCGCGAGCCGGCTGCGAACGCCTCGGGGTGGAACTCGACCGACGTCACGGTCACCTTCACCTGCTCCGACCCGCTCTCCGCGTTCGTCGGGGCGTGTCCCGCTCCGGTGACGCTGAGCGGCGAGGGCGCCGGCCAGTCCGCGTCCGCTTCGGTGGCGCTGAAGGGCGGCGGCACGGTCGAGGCGACCGTCACCGGGATCTCGATCGACAAGACGGCCCCGCTCGTCGTGTACACCGGGAACCAGGGGACATACGGCGTCGACGAGCGTGTCCAGATCGTCTGCTCGGCGACCGACGCGCTCTCGGGCGTCGCCTCGACCACGTGCTCCGGCGTCGATCAGCCCGCCTGGCAGGCCGGGCTCGGCGCGCACACGCTCACGGCCTCCGCGACCGACTACGCGGGCAACACCGGGTCGGCGTCGACGACGTACACCGTGATCGCGACCCCGGCCAGCCTGTGCAGGCTCGTCGAGCAGTTCGTCGCGGAGAAGGCGGGTGTCGCCCACTCGCTGTGCGTGAAGCTCGAGCACGGCTCGTACGGCGCGTTCGTCAACGAGGTCCGCGCCCAGTCCGGCAAGTCGCTCACCGCGGCTCAGGCAGATGTCCTGATTCGCTTCGCAACCGCTATCCAGCAGAACTAGGGGAGAGGAGACTCCAGCATGAGACGACTCACGACGCTGCTCTTCGCAGCGCTCACACTCGTCCTCGCCGCGCCGGCGTTCGCCGACCAGGGCGGGACGACCACCAAGGACACGTTTGTCCAGCTGCTCGCGTTCAACGACTTCCACGGAAACCTCCAGCCGCCCTCGGGGTCGTCCGGTCGTATCCAGACGGGCATCACGTCGACAGGCGCCGCGATCAACGTCGACGCCGGCGGCGTCGAGTACCTCGCGACCGACATCAAGGCGCTGCGCACCCAGAACACGAACACGATCACGGTCGCCGCGGGCGACAACATCGGCGCCAGCCCGCTGATCTCGGGCCTCTTCCACGACGAGCCGGCGATCGAGGCGCTGAACGCGCTCGGGCTCGACGTGACCGGCGTCGGCAACCACGAGTTCGACGAGGGCATCAACGAGCTGCTGCGCATGCAGTACGGCGGATGCCACCCGGTCGAGGGCTGCTTCGGCGGCGACGGCTTCGTCGGCTCGCTCTTCCAGTACCTCGCCGCGAACGTCTTCTACGCCGGGACGAACGACACGATCCTCCCGCCATACGAGATCAAGAAGGTCGACAACGCGAAAATCGCGTTCATCGGCCTGACGTTCGAGGCGACGCCGACCGTCGTCACCCCGACGGGCGTGGCGGGCCTCGACTTCAGGCCCGAGGTCCCGGTCGTCAACGCTCTCGTGGATCGCCTGCGCGCAGAGAACGGCGTCCGCGCGTTCGTGATCCTCATCCATCAGGGTGGGCAGCAGAACGCGCCCTTCCCGCTCGGCTATCCGAACGTCAACGGCTGCGACAACCTCAGCGGCCCGATCGTCGACATCGTCAACCAGCTGAGCGACCAGGTCGACGTCGTCGTATCGGCGCACACGCACAACTCCTACAACTGCGTCGTCGACGGCAAGCTGCTGACGAGCGCGGCGTCGTTCGGGCGGTTGATCACGAAGATCGATCTCCGCATCGACCAACAGACGAAGGACGTGATCGAGAAGACGGCGACGAACGTGATCGTCACGCGCACGGTCGCGAAAGACCCGGCCGAGACCGCGATCGTGAGCAAGTACGACGCGATCGCAGGCCCGATCGCGGCCAGAGTGGTCGGCCACATCACGGCGACCTTCACGCGCGGGACGAACCCGACGGCCGCGAACACGGCGACGGGTGAAGGGGTGCTCGGCGACCTGATCGCAGACTCCCAGCTGTTCGTGACGAAGCCGACCGATTTCGGCGGTGCCGTGATCGCGTTCATGAACCCGGGCGGAATCCGGGCAGACCTGCTGTTCGGCCCGACCGCCAGCGTGATCAAGAATCCCGGCGAGGTCACCTACGGCGAGTTGTTCACCATCCAGCCGTTCGGCAACTCATTGACGGTGAAGACGTTGACCGGTGAGCAGATCCGTCGCCTCCTGGAGCAGCAGTGGTCGGGCCCGAACGCCGGCGCGATCAAGATCCTCCAGGTCTCGGAGGGCTTCGGGTACTCGTACAACTTCTCGTTGCCCGCGACGTCGCGGGTCGTGCCGGGCTCGATCACGCTCGACGGGGCTCCGATCGACCCGCTCGCGAGCTACCGCGTCGAGATGAACAACTTCCTCGCGGCAGGAGGCGACAACTTCACCGTCTTCAACGAGGGAACGAACCAGCTCGGCGGCGAGGTCGACCTCGACGCGATGGAGAAGTACTTCGCCGCGGCCGAGGTGACACACGTGGCGGTGGCGCCGAACACGACGCCCCGCATCGTCCGCGTCGGCTAGGCAATTCCGCGCAACGGCCCCCGCCGGCACGGCCGGCGGGGGCCGGATTCCGCCGTCAAGGGGCGTCTGACCCGTGTCAGCACGCCAACTTCGGCCGCCTTCGAGCGTCTGAGTACTCGGGGCTATACTCCCCGCCTCATATGGAAAACACAACGATCAACGATCCGCGGCTCGAGGAAGGCGTCTGGACGACAGGTCCCGACGGCGAGCTGATTCCGGACTACGAGTCGACCTTCCCGACGATCAACGAAGGTGAAGTCGTCCACGGCACGGTCGTCCGCGTGGACAAGGACGAGGTGCTCGTCGACATCGGCTACAAGTCCGAAGGCGTCATCCCCGTCAGCGAGCTTTCGATCCGCCGCTCGGTCAATCCCGCGGACGAGGTTTCCCTCGGGGACGAGATCGCCGCGCTCGTGATGACCAAGGAGGACGCCGACGGCCGGCTGATCCTCTCGAAGAAGCGCGCGCGCTTCGAGCTCGCCTGGAAGGCGATCGAGCAGGCGCACGAGCAGGGCGAGCCCGTCACCGGGCGCGTCATCGAGGTCGTCAAGGGCGGCCTGATCCTCGACCTCGGCGTGCGTGGGTTCCTGCCCGCGTCGCTGGTCGACATCCGCCGCGTCCAGGATCTCGACGAGTTCCTCGGACAGGAGCTTCGCTCCAAGGTGATCGAGCTCAACCGGTCGCGCAACAACGTCGTTCTTTCACGTCGCGCCGTCCTCGAGGACGAGCGCAAGGAGATGCGCCAGGCGATTCTCGACCGGCTGAACCCGGGCGACGTCGTCGAGGGCACCATCTCGAACATCGTCGACTTCGGCGCGTTCGTCGACCTCGACGGCATGGACGGGCTGATCCACATCTCCGAGCTGTCGTGGAGCCACGTCAACCATCCGTCGGAAGTGCTCGAGATCGGGCAGAAGGTCGACGTCAAGGTGCTCGACATCGATCGCGACCGCCAGCGGATCTCGCTCGGTCTCAAGCAGACCCAGTCGGATCCGTGGCAGCAGGTGCTCGAGAGCTACCAGGAGGGCGACATCGTCGCCGGCAAGGTGACGAAGGTCGTCACCTTCGGCGCCTTCGTCGAGATCCTCCCGGGCGTCGAGGGCCTCGTGCACATCTCGGAGCTCGCGCAGCATCACGTCGAGAACCCGCGCGAGGTCGTTTCGCAGGGCGACACGGTGAACGTGCGCATCCTCGAGGTCGACGCGGAACGTCGGCGTCTGTCGCTGTCGCTCAAGCGCGTCGAGGACGGGATGCCCATCCAGCCTGCGCCCGGCGAAGAGGCCGCACCGCCGTCGATCGACCTGTCGGAGGATGTCTTCTCCGACCAGCCGGTTGCAGGCCCGGCGAGCGTGGAGGCAGAGGCGCCCGCAGTGGACGAGCCCGAGGCCGAGGTCGAGGCTCCCGCCGGCGAGGCAGACGCAGAGGCAGAGGCTCCCGAGGCAGTGGCCGACGGCGAGCAGTCCTCTGCGGCAGCCGCGGACGAGCCCACCTCGGGCTCGGGCGAGACCGTTCTCGCCTAGTGGTGCGGCGGCCGCTCGCGGTCGCGATCACCGGGGGTATCGCGGCCGGAAAGACTGAGGCGCTCGCGGCGTTCGCACGCCGCGGCGCCGCCGTGTGCTCGGCGGACGAGATCGTGCATCGCGTCTACCGGGAGGACGAGGGCCTCAAGTCGGAGTTGCGCGCACGGTGGGGCGACCGCGTCTTCGACGCCGACGGCGAGGTCGACCGCGCCGCGGTGGCCGCCATCGTGTTCGCCGATCGCTCCGAGCTGGACTGGCTCGAAGGCGTGCTGCATCCTCGGGTCGTGCGCGCGCACATGGAGTGGCTCGAGGAGGTCAGCGCCCGGCCCGACGGCCCTGCGCTCGTCGTCGTCGAGATCCCGCTTCTCTACGAGACCGGCGGCGAGGCGCGCTATGACAAGGTCGTCGCGCTCACCGCTGCGCCGTCGGTACGTGCGGCGCGGCGCGGCGATTTCGCCGGCCGCGAGTCGCGGTTGATCCCCGACGAGGAGAAGCTGCGGCGCGCGGACTTCGCATATGTCAACGACGGGTCGCTCGAGGAGCTCGACGCGTTCGTCGACGGGGTCGTCAGGGAGCTCGTATCGTCGCGCTGAAGCGGATCGTCTTCCTCGGCGCGGTCGCGGCGGCGGCGATCGGCGCGTTCGCGTATCTGCAGCGCACCGAGCCGGCATGGTGGGCGCGGCTCTGGTACCCGCTCCGCTACCAGGCGATCGTGCGCGGGCATGCGGAGCACTACCGGCTGAATCCGGCTCTGCTCGCAGCGGTGATCGAGCAGGAGAGCAAGTTCAGGGCGGACGCGCGCTCGAGCACGGGCGCGATCGGCCTGATGCAGCTGCAGCCGGACACGGCGAAGGGGATCGCGCTGCACACGGGTGGCAAGAACTTCGTGCTCGCCGATCTCGACGATCCCGAGATCAACGTGCGCTACGGCTCCTGGTACCTGAGGCACCTGCTCGACAAGTACCGCGACGAGCGCCTTGCGCTCGCGGCGTACAACGCCGGCCAGGCGAACGTCGACGAGTGGCGCAGCAAGGGGCAGGACGTCCAGTTCCCGGAGACGCGTGCGTACGTCTCCAGGGTGGAGCGTCTGAAGGGCATCTACCGGCGTGCGTACGCAAAGGAGCTAGGGATAAGCGGGTCGCGCAGCGACCCATTCCAGTAGCCACCTGGTCGCAACCGGGCCAGCCTGCCATCCGACAAGCGGCGGCACGTACCCGGTTGACTCAAGACCAGGTTGCGGCCGTCAGCCGTTGTAAAGCGACCCACCAGTTTTACGGGGTAACCGGCGGCTCCTCCCCGACCGGCGGCTCCGTGCCGGGTGGAGCGGGCAGCGAGCCGGGGCACACGCCGTTCCGTGCGTTCAGCACGGAGAAGCGTTGCGTGTCGACCGTCCTGTGGCGGTGGGCGTCGCCGACGAGCACCGTCAGGATGTAGACCCCGTTTGCGAGCGTGGTCGTGTCGTAGCTACCCGCGAGCTGGAACAGGAAGCGCCCGGGCATCGAGGTGTACTGCTCGCGGCCGAAGCGCGGTGCGTTCTGGTACGTGCCCTTCGCATAGATGTCCCAGAAGCGGCTGTTCGGCGGCACCGTCGTGCGGAAGTCCGCCGCGATGCGCCACGGCACGACTGCTGTGCCGCCGAGCCTCGTCACGGTCCACTGGACGAGCGACGGCGCGACCGGGAGCCCCTGGAACTTGCCGGGAACCGCCACGGGGGGCGTGTCGAACGCGTCCACGTCGACCTCGATGCGGCCGCACAGGCCGAGCGGAGTTTGCACCGCCCCCGTCTGGTTGCGGATCACGATGTCGCGGATCACGGGCTTCGTGTAGTCCCGGTAGGGCGTCAGGTGCCCGGGCTGTAACGGGTTGACCGCCTTGGTGCCGTCGATCTCCGAGATGTGCACGTGGCCGAACGGCGGCTGCACGTAGCCGAGGATCGTCTTGCGCGCGGTCACCTGCTGTCCCTCGCCGACGACGGTGACGATGTGGAAGTACTGGAAGGTCACGTCGTGATCCGTGACGATGTTCAGCGTCGCCGAGCCGACGTAGTGCGCTGTCCCGTTCTCCGACGGATAGATCGGCGTGCCGTCGGGCGCGGAGATGTCGATTCCCTGGTGGAACGAGAAGAAGCCGGGCCCGTCGAACGCGCCCGCCAGGATGCCGTTCTCGTACACCGTGCGCGGATCGCCGAAGAAGCCGCGGATCGGATGTTGCCGGTCGAACGGCTTGAACGGCCACGAATAGGCCGAGGCGCCGCCCGCCGGGGCGGGCACGCCCACGAGCCCCCAGACGGC
>ORJL011889777.1_pt1 | contig 14560 bp, 16 predicted proteins | sample 1779941 | NCBI WGS metagenome assembly ORJL01 (sample SAMEA104232317, study PRJEB22302) | groundwater metagenome | biome: forest; feature: aquifer; material: groundwater | place: USA | collected 2011-08-07 | depth 5.8 m
ATACTACTTGCCAGTAATTACATTACTAGTTCTGGTGGGTTTGGTTGCGTAAATTGCTCGCCATATTGGCGTTGTGGCTCTTGCTGCCCTTGGCTGCAGCCAATACTCTCAATGTCACCGTCCAGTCGCCGCAGTGGTATTTTGGCGAGACCAAGCTTGCCATAGTGCATCTCGTTGCCAACAATTCAATCCAGCAGACGCAATCCGACTTCGTCAGCGCGGGGGAAAACGCGTCTTTCGAATTCACGCACGATTTCGAGCAGCTTGACATTCTAGTAAACTTCTATTCGTTTGCAGGCGCTAACGGCAACCGCGCCAAGTGGCGCGACTCCTACAGCGTCAACGGCGTGCGGTATAACGTTTCCAACTCAACCGACGCCGAGCTCTTTGTTTCCGACGCAGCCATCCCGGTAGTGCAGCAAAACGCGCACTCTTTCCTAAACTCCACCGGCATGGAGGAATACGCCGTCTACAGCGAGTTTCTAGTAGGCAATAGGCCCGCCCTCCCGCTTTTTGTCACTGACGGGGGCCGTTTTGTGGAGAACTCGCGCAACTGGACAGTTGCAGTCGAGAGCCGCGCTAGCGTCTCAAGCAATTACTCATACCGCCTGTTTGCAGCAGGCAAGCCAATCGGCGTGCGCTACTACGACGCAGGCCAGTTCGCCGTTCTTCCCTTCTCGTTTGCCCATCCCTTCACCGCGCTTTCGGACAACGTGCAGTCAACCTCCTCGGCCCAGGTTTCCCTCGGCGAGGCACTGGCGACCGGAGGGGAGTTTGCACTCGAGCTTGTCCCGGCGCAAACGCCGAAACTCACCGGCTTTGCCCAGAAGCCACCCTCAAAGACAGTCACCCTCAACTACCGCGCCAACCGCGACTACGTTTTGTCGCTCAACTGGCAGTCGGGCGATGTTGTCATGAGCGGCCAGACGCTTTACCGCAACAGCCTGCCCGGCCAACTCCCGCTGCTTTTCAAGCCCTTCTCGCTTGCCCTTACACTCACTGCCACCAACAACACTGTTGGCAACAACTTCGTGCAGGGATTCTGGCTTGACCGCGACTCGCAGTCAACAAACGCAGTGCCGCAAGTCAATTCGAGCAACTCGTTTGCAGTAATCCGCGACACTCACAACGCGGTTGCGTTCGACTCGCGCACCTCAACGCAATTGCCGCAGCAGGATTTGCGTGCCGCCTGGGGGTTTGCGTGCGACGCCGGCGGATGCGAAAACGGCAACTACTCGCTTGAGTGGAGCGCCTTCAACGTGATAAACGGCCAGAACCTGTCGCTCTCGGCGGCTCTCGAGTGGAACGACGGCAGCCAGGAGTTCACCGTCCGCCACTCAAGGCTCTACTCGCAGCCCTCGGCGCCAAAGACAATCGCGCTTTTCGCCTCGCCCCCGGCCCTCAAGGCAGGGGAGGATGCGGCAATTACCGCAACCGCCCTTGACGAGCTCGGCAACCCGGCCTCAGACGGCAGCGTGCTTTCGTTCGCATCAACCCTAGGTTCAATCACCGCCTCGAACGCCACCTCAAACGGCGTTGCAACAGCCATCCTGCGCTCAAGCGCCGCCGGCACTGCAAACGTCAGCGTAGGGTTCAACGGCAGGCAGTACAACTTTACTCTCGTCTCCTTTGCCCCCAACGCGCCTTTTGCAGTTGCCCTGTCAGCAAACCCTGCTGCAACCGGCAAGAACGGCAACTCGACAATCACCGCCACTGTCACCGACGCGTTCGGCAACGCGGTTGAAAACGGCACTCAAATATCGTTCTCAACCAGCCTTGGCACCGTCACTGCCTCCAACTCGACTTTCAACGGCGCGACAACCGCCTTGCTTGAGGCAAGCGGCGCTACGGGCGTTGCAACAGTGACCGGCGCCTACAACTCTACCGTGGCCGCGACAATCGGCGTCACCTTCTTTGCAAACTGCAGCGTCAGGGCAATTCCGGCAACCGGCACCGGCCCCTTTGCCTCGATAATCTTCGTCAACTTCACTTCGGCGCCCACGCAGGCAACCCGCGCGACAATCTCGTGCGGCGAGGGGCTGCGGTCTAAAAACGCGCTAGTCATCGGCAACTACTCTCTTGCAATCTGCCGCTACCCGCCCGTTTCAAGCGACCGCGTCTTCACCGCGGTAGTCCGCGCCGGCGACAGCGCGTGCTCGGCCCAAGTGCGCGACCTGGCTTGATTCCTTTTCGCACCTTTTTCTGTGGTTGGCAAGTTACTACCGAAATAATCGACGTTACCAAAAATCAAGTTACTTCATGCTAAATGTTGAATTCACTCGCGGTTTGTCCGAGTGCGTTGGTTTGTGGATTGCAGAGGGGGATTCCACCAGCACCAGAGAAATAACTTTTACCAACAACTGCGTGCCATTATTAGTTCACTTTCACCAAAACCTTTCGAAACATTTCAACTACCGAAATTCGCCAAGGCTTTACGAGTATTCTCCTGACTCGCCTACTGATTTTTCAATCGAGGGTGCGAGAAAACGCTACTATGTGGATAAACGAGCCAGAAAACCTTATTACATCTACCGCGTGGCCGATGCCGTCTCATTGCGCGAATTCAGGGCTTTTGTTGATGAAGTAACAGTCCGTCCAGAATGTTTTGCGGATATCCTTCGCGGCATTATAGCTGGCGAGGGGAACATCAAATACGATGCCAGCCAACATTCGAGGACAGTGAGAATAGCCCAGAAAGAGCGCATGCCGTTAATCGAAAAGATGCTGGACGCCATGGAAATTACTTACTCTTTTGACGCTTCGAGCCGCCAGTATGAAATAGGGGGAGTTGAGAACATGGAGCGACTTGAGGCGCTAGACTTGGTTTCATTGCATCCTCAAAAGAAGCAAGCCTTTGAAGCCATGATGAAAACCAGCAAGCAGCGGCACCTTCCTCGGGGCGAACTGAAAAACATAGTTTTCGAGTTGCTTGCCGTTCCGTTGACTTCGAGCGCTCTTGCAAAAAAATTAACCAAAAGTCAGGCGCGCATACAAGAGGTGCTAGCCGAACTTGAGCTTGAAGGAAAAATTAGGCAGTATAGGGCATATTCGTGGTGTTACTGGGTTCGAAATGATGCCAATCTTTTGATAATTTCGACAATCAAGGAGCAGATACTAGATTCGATTTCCGACAACCCAAAAACTGCTGCCGAGATAGTGCGTGAAGTCGGTTCAAGTTATCGTGCTGTTCGCAAGCGATTAGATGAACTTAAAAGTCTTCAACTAGTAAGAAGAGATGAAGAAAAGCGGTGGATTAGACTAAGGAGGAACGAGAAATTGATTGTTGCGGGAGTCGATGAGGCGGGAAGTCTCGGAAAAGCCTAGTGGTTTTTTCGGGTCCCAAAGGACCAGTCATCGGACCCATGGTGCTGTGCGCTTTTGCAATTGAAGACAGCCGGCAGGCCGAGCTTCGCGAGATGGGCGTGCGCGACAGTAAAGTGCTGACTGCCGAAAAGCGCGAGTACTTGGCGCGCGAGCTGCGGAAGGTGGGCGACTACGCCCTCGTTTCCGCAAGCGCGGTGGACCTCACCCGCTCCATGCGCGGGCGCATTACCCTAAACGAGCTTGAGGCGAAGGAAATCAGCGGCCTGCTAGTTGAGTTGAGTGGCAAGGTAAAGCTCGCTAAGGCGTTCGTCGACTCGCCGGATCCGATTCCCAGGAAGTTTGAGGCACGCATCCGAAAGTACGCGGACCACGCTTTTGACATCGTGTGCGAGCACAAGGCCGACGTGCGATACGCGGTTGTCGGCGCCGCCAGCATCATCGCTAAAGTCGAGCGCGACGCGGCGGTCGAACAAATCCGCCAGGCAATGGCCGAGGCGGGTGTTCGCGACGAGCTTGGCAGCGGCTATTCGCACGACGCGGTGACAATCGCCTTCCTCAAGAAGCACTCGCGCCTGCCGCAACTCCAGGAGTTCGTGCGCCACGAGTGGGAGACCGCCAAGCGACTGCGGTTTGCGCAAGTTGATTTGGGCAAGTTCATCTGACTTGCACAGTGCAGGCCCTCTGCCTCGCGTGCAGGCTTGGGCTTTTACTTGGCCTGCCCTGCCGCGCAAGAGGGCGGGTTTGGGCTTTTACTTGGCCTGCCCTGCCGCGCAAGAGGGCGCAGGCTTGTAGGTTTACTCGAGTAGTTTAGTTGCCAGCCTGGCCTTGAACAGCGCCTTTGCAGCATCGCCTTCGCGCAAGAGTCTCCGCGCCTCGCCAAGAAGCTCGTCGGCCTCGTCGATTTCCTTGCTGGCTGCTGCCGTGCGCCTGAGGTTGGAGAGCAGCAAGTCGGCCTTCTTCATTTCCTCCTTGGCTTGGATTCCGCGGTCGTTCGGGTCGGAGAACAGCGTAATTTCCTGCTCTTGCGCCTCCTCTTCCTCATCCTCTCCGGGTTCCTTGAGCTTCCCGAACTTGCGGAGGACATTTAGCGAGTCGGCAAATGACTTGAAGTCAAAGTGCTCCTGCACCCGCGGTTTTCGCTCCTGTTTTCTGCCAGGCAGCTGGAGCCTCCGCTCGGGTTTTTGCGCCGGTTGCCTCTCGGCCGGCTTTTCGGGCGCTTTCTTGGGCGGTTGCACGGCTTCGATTTCCTTGCGTTCGTGCTTGCGCGCGCGGGAAATGGCGTAAGCGACTGCAGCTGCAAGCACGCCGAGCCCTCCGAGTGCGGCCAGCACCAGCAGGTCGAGTGCGCTTGAGGCACCAGTGTAGAGCACCGAGAGCCTGGGCTTGAGCTCTGGCCGCAGCACTTTAGACGAGCTGATGGCTGCCTGTGGCCCGGCGCCGTCTTCGACGGTGACGATGCCGAGGCCGAACGCGCCGTTTCGCGAAAGTTGCTTTTGCAAATCGCGGGCAGCGCCGCGGCTAAGCTGGATGGTCCAAGTGCCGGTGCGCGTGCAAAAGCCGCTTATCCGGACGTAGGGAATGCCATTGCCCAAATCGTCGTAGAATCCCTTGTTCTCCACGTTATTGTCGGCGTAATCAGCCGCGGTCCCTTCAAGGGGCGTGACGCTGCAGAAAGTGTCGCCGGAGGGAGATTCGACGTTGACGGTGAAGTTGACTGCAAGCACGCTTGCGTCCTTGGGCAGTTTGGACGCGTTGAATATGAAGAACGCCCTGTCCCTTTCCCCAAAGTCGGACGCGCCCATTGAAATGCTCGCGGTGCCAGCCGTTCGCCTGTAGTGGTCAAGGCCGTCAAACTCTATGCTGCCCTGGGAAAGCACTTCGTCAACCACTGCAGTCGAAGGCGGTTCGGGGGCGGTGAAGAACGCAGTGTTGCGGTTAAGAAGCGTGAGCATTGCAAGCAGGAGCAGGCTGACTGCGACGACCCTGGTGTTTCGCGAGCCAGGGAGTTCGGGTAGTGCCATCGCAGCCAATTACTGCTTTTGCATTAATTAACCGCGAGGGCGGCGGTCGCTTCTCGCTTGGCAGGGAGTGCGTTTTTCGAAAGCCTGCCGGCGGCAGGCCGCCACCCGATTGTTTTAAGCAACTGTGGCTCCCCAAAACAATTTGGTGGGAAGTGTGCTGGGCAGGTACCCGTTCTTGTCGATAGGCCGCGAGCTCGCGCGCGCAAAGGGCCTAGAGAAGATAGGCGATGAGGAGCTTGAGGCTGCGAAAAGCCGGGTGCAGGACAGCATCGCACGCGCAGGGGTAAAGGACTTCCCAGTCATCCAGGCGCCCTCTGACGCCACTGCCGTCATTTCGTACGCCTTGGGCCGCCTATTGCTTGCAGTCATCGACAGCGACTATTACTGGCAGAAGTTCTCGCGCGGCGAGGCAATGCTTGCGATGAAGTACCTGGCCCGCGAGCCGTCGCTTGAGGTGCTCAAGGTGGCCGGCGACTTCTTCCCCTCGATTGCGGAAACTACTGCGGCAGGCTATTCCATCCCGATGGCCGAATACTTGGCTTACGGCACTGAATTGCAGTCTGCCAAGCTAGGGCACGGGCAAGTGCACTGCACCAAGCGCGAGCTCTTCAACCTCCTCCGGAATGCCATCGCCCGCCGGGCGCGCGAAAAGCCCCCTGCAGTCCCAAAAAACGACTTGTTCAAGACTGCGGCCGAGGAACTGCGCGCAATGCTTCCAAAGCCAATCGTCGTCAAGGAGTTTGAAGGCAGTCATTTGGCGCTTCCGTGCGTGAAAGCCGTCCTCGCAGGCGTTTCCGAGGGCAAGCGCTATTACGCCAGCATGGCGGTTGCAAACGCCTGCCGCGTGGACGGGCTTAGCAAGGACGCTGCAGGGGCGGTGATGCAGGAGTTCGTCAACGCCTGCGGAAAGACAACGCATCCGTTCACGATGAGGGAGGCAACAGCCACCCTCGACTGGGTCTACCGCCGGCCACCGTTCTTCAACTGCAACGCAATCAGGCAGCACGGCCTGGCGCCAGACGAATGCGCGTTTCCCTGCACGCGCGACCGGGCGAAGAGAAGGAAATGAGGAAACGGGCCGTGCAGAATGCGAGGAAATGAGGAACTGAAGTAAATGGCTGCGCAAGAATTCGTCAAGGAACTGCTCCGCCGCTATTACGTGGGCTGCGAGGTCGCCGTGCCGGCATTAGCGCAACGCGAGTTCGGCTTCGGCTTCGAGTCGAAAATAGACTACCGCCACAAGGCTTTTGCCAGCGGCCGGGAGTTCAACGAGTTCCTCCGCAGGGAAGCGCCCCTCTACGCGTCATACTCTACTGCCCGCTACTCGATGCCCGCCGCAAGGCCGATGTCCCGCAAGGGGTCGCTTGGCACGGACCTGGTCTTCGACCTCGACAAGACCTACGAGGCCGAGCATCCGGAGGCGCACAACGCAATCGCGTGCGAAAAGTGCCTGGACCGCTCGAAGGAGGACGCCCTGCGTTTTCTCGAGGAGTTTTTGCTAAATGATTTTGGTTTTGGAAAGCAGGACGTCAGCGTTAACTACTCCGGTTCAAAGGGCTTCCACTTCCACGTGCGCACGGAAGCAGTGCAGCAGCTCTCGTCGTTTGCGAGAAAGCAGTTGTGCGACTATGCCGGCGCCTTTGAAGTCAGCGGCGGGACCCTCCTTGAGTCAATTGGGGAGGGAAAGGCGGGCGTGCTTCGCGGCCCCGCCGGGGGCGATGGCGGCTGGCGCGGGAAATTCCATTCAGTTGCGCTGGAAATTGCAAGGAACGCGGCGCAGGAGGAGCTCCAGAAGAAGGGCCTGACGAAAAAGAAGGCCGAAGCGTTCGTAGAAAAGCGCGATGCAATCGCTGGCGCCCTCGCCAAGGGCAATTGGGATTACCTGCCGTGGCTGGCCGACTTCTGGCGCGCAATCGGGGACGAAGTGGTGCGCACGCACAGGGTGGAATTGGACAAGCCCGTGACTTTCGACATGGCGCGCCTCATCCGCATTCCCGGCACCATCCACGGCACGACCGGCCTTGTCGCAAAGCCCGTTGACAACCTCGCGAAGTTCGAGCCGCTAAAAGACGCGCTTGCGTTCACCGGCAGGGAAAGGCAGGCGCTCGTTTGCGACCATGACGTTTCGTTCGATTTTGGCGGGCAAACTCTTGACGTGAGGGCCGGAGCGAGGGTGGAACTGCCGCTCTCGGCCGCGCTCCTGCTCTACTGCAAGGGCGTTGCAAAGCCCGCTTGAGGCAAAATGCATTTGCGCAGGTCGTATAGCCATCTACCAAAGGCCTAACGAGCCTTTTTTTACCCCCCGGCCTCCCAATTATTGCGTCTGGTGGGAAGTGGGAAGCATGACTGAAGCGAGTTTTGAGGCTTTGCGGAAAGTGCAGCTGCAGGAGAAGCACGAGTCGGCGCTAACGGCCATTGAAGAGGATTTTTTCGAGAAGTACCGCAGCCTCATCGAGTCCCAGCGCGAGCGGCTGCGCAAGGACTTTTCGCTTGACGCGGCAACGTCGCTTGAGAACCTGCGCCGGCTTTTGTCCGAAGTGACGGCCAAGCGCGAGCAAAAGATTTTCCTAAAGGCGCTCCGCGATTTTCACGCCGGCCAGGTGAGCGGCGAGGGCCTCTCGCGCGAGGAGCGCGAGATGTACAACTCGCTCGTGCGGCTCTTGTCGGAATACGAGGCTGCGGCGATGAGGCAGGAGCCCCCAAGGGGCGCCTCGAGGGAGGCGGAGAAAAAAGTGCGTTTCAACTCGGCCGTTCCCGCTTTCGTGAGCTCAGGCGGCAGTCAGCTGGGCCCGTTTGCCCCCAATGAAGTCGCGTCGCTGCCGGCTTCTGACGCCAAGCTGCTGCTTGAGCAGGGCGTCGCGCAAGAAGCTTAATAACCCTTTTTCCCCCTCTCCTTATTCCATTAACCGCATTTACTTTAGGTGATTTACGTGATTGTTCCCAAATCAATGAAGACTTATTGCCCGCACTGCAATGCCTACAGCGAGCACAAGGTAAAAGTCACTACTTCCAAGATTAAGCCGGGCCGCACTCTCTCCAAGGGCTCGCGCAGGCACGCGCGAAAGCTCCGCGGAGTGCACGGCAAGGTCAAGGGCAAGGCGAAAGTCAAGAAGCAGGGAATCCGCAACCGCATCATGCTCGAGTGCTCAAAGTGCAAGAAGAAGCACGAGCGCGTGATTTCCGGCCGCATGAAGAAGAAGGCGGAGTTGGCGAAATGAGCAAGTTCCTGAGCGTGCAGTGCGCCGCGTGCAAGGCAAAGCAGACCGTCTTCGGCAACGCTACTGAGAAAATCGCGTGCGGTTCCTGCGGCGATTTGCTCTGCAGCCCAACAGGCGGCCGCACCCTCGTGCGCGGCAAGGTAGTCGAAATCCTTTCCTAAGCAATTTAAGTGGGCGTAATGCCCTCGAAAATGAGAGTCTATCCTGATGCGAACGTCTATGTGGCGCTGCTGCTCGGCGAGCGGGATGCTGGCCTAGCAAACCTTTTCTTCAAGCGCAGTGCCGACTGCCTCTTCACGCTCGTTGTTTCAAAAACTACTTTTGCAGAGGTAAATTCCGCCCTCGGCGGGCGCGGCACAATTTGGCTGCAGGATCACCTCGACAAGTTCCGCGGCGCCGGCAAGCTCGAAGTTGTTGAGAAGGACGGGCGGGATGTTGGAGATGCGCACCGGCTCAATTTGCTGGCAGGCGGCAAGTTCGGCTTGAACGACTTTCTTCATGCCCTGTTGGCGAAGCGGTGCGCGGATGTCTTCGTGACGCAGGACAGGGCCTTTGCAAGGCGCGCTTGCCGGATGGTAAAGGCGATGTCTTTGGCTGAGTTCCTGGCGGCGCTAGAAGCGAAGCCCGGCTAGGCTCTCGCCCTCTTCCTTTTCAAGCATCTCGAAGGCTTTGCGCGGGTCGCCGCCAGCCTTCTTGAGGGCCCGGTTCCACTGCCGCTTGCGGGTTTTGGATAGGGAACTTCCGGCCTTAGCCCTTCCTTTCAGCGCGCCGGTCATCGCGTCAACCTGCCTGTAAAGCAGCGCCCGAAGCGCCTCACGCAGCACTTCCGTCTTGGAAGCGTAAGCGCCGCGCCTGACATATTCCTGCAGGTCGTCATCCAGCTTCTTTGGAATCCTCAGCGAAATCGACACCAGCTCCATAAGCCAATCACCAATGTATTGCAATGTAATACTAAGCATTACGGGCTATATAAGTGTTCGCCGTCGATTTTTGCGTAGGCGGACCGTCTGCCCGTTCCCTTTGCAAGGCCTTATTATTTCTTTAGCCCCCCAATGCACTTCATGGCAACGCAGAATTACCCCGAGTTGGGCGAGTTCGTCATCGTCACTGTCAAGAAAATCATGCCTTACGGCGCGTTCCTCTCTTTTGACGAATACCCGGGCATCGAGGGTTTCCTCCACATTTCGCAAGTGAGCTCCGGCTGGGTGCGCAACATCCGCGAGCACTTGCGCGAGGGGCAAAAGACGGTTGCGAAAGTCCACACTCTCGACACGGCCAAGGGCCTCATCGACCTCACCCTCAAGCAGGTTACCGAGGCCGACAAGAGGCGCAAGCTCGAGAGCTTCCAGGCCGAGAAGAAGGCCGTCAAGCTGATTGAAATCGTCGCGGCCAAGCTCAAGAAGGCGCCCCTGGTTGCCGCAAAGGAAGTTACCGAGCCCATGCTCAAGGCGTACGGCTCGCTGGCAGCAGGCCTCGAGGCCCTCCACACTTCTGACAACAAGGCCAAGCTGCCTGACGCGTGGGTGTCCGCCTTCAAGGAACTGCTTGACAAGGAATTCAAGCCCAAGCGCATTGAAGTGCGCGCGAAACTGACCCTCAAGTTCAACGCAAGCGACGGCGTGTCGCACTTGCGCCGCGCGCTGTGCGAAATCGAGACACTGGCCGACGAGAAGACCAAGACGACCGTGCTGGTCAAGTACCTAGGCGCGCCCAACTACTTTATCGACATCGGCACGGGCGATTTCCGCAACGCCTCTAAAGCCCTTGAGAAGGCCGAGGCAATCCTGGCCAGGGCGTCCAAGGGCGCGGACTGCGATTATTCCATAGAGTCGGAGAAGCGCTGAGATGGACTTGCTTCGCAAGTGCCCCAAGTGCGCCAAGTATTCCCTGTCGCAGGAGTGCCCTTGCGGCGGCGGGACGCTGACGCCGCACCCGCCAAAGTATTCGGTGGGGGACAAGTACGCGCAATACCGGCGAAAGGCCAAGTACGGCTAGAGGGGGTTGGTGGAAAATGGCTATGGATAATTTCGAAAGCTCGCGGATTGTAACCAAGGACCGGCCAAAGATGGCAAAGCCCGTGCTCATAGTAGGCCTTCCGGGCATCGGCCTTGTAAGCAAGCTCGCTGCAGACAACCTTGTCAAGTCGCTGAAGGCCAGGCGCTTCGCCACCCTCTACTCGCCGCACTTCCCGAACCAGGTGCTCGCGCTGAAGAACGGCCGGTTGCGGCTGTTTTCGATGAAGTTCTTCCACGCCAAGGTCGGCAAGCGCGACGTCATCGCACTCAAGGGCGACTTGCAGCCGCTGACCGTCGAGGGCCAGTACGAAGTGTCGGCAAAAGTGCTTGAGTTTGCCAAGTCACTAGGGTGCGTCGAAGTCCTGGCCATGGCCGGCTATGCCACGAGCGGCATGCCGCAAAAGCCCCGCGTTTTCGCAACCTCAACCAGCAAGAAAATGCTCTCGCACCTGATGAAGTCAGGCTGCTCGCTCAGCCCCAACATCGTGCCAATAGTCGGCATGGCCGGAATGGTTCCCGCAATCGCACCCATGTACGGCATTGACGGGGCGTGCCTGCTTGTCGAGACGCCGGGCCCAATTGCCGATGCAAACGGCTCAAAAGCGCTTACTGAAGTCATTTCAAGGCTCCTTGGCGGGAAGGTCGACACCGCGCAGCTGTCAAAGCGCGCGGAAAAGGCAAGCAGGCTCATTGCACAGTTCGAGAGGCAGGCTGCAAAGGCCGGAGCCGCGCCCGCCGAGGGCGTTGCAATGCCCGAAATGGGCAAGAGCGACTTAAGCTACATTAGATGAGCAATGGAACTTGACGCAAAACTAGTTGGCCGGATTTTCCGGGAACACCGGCTATTTGTCTCCTTGTGCGCCCTGGCCTTCATTCTCGCGGTCGCCCGCGGCGCTTCGCCCGCCTCAACAAACGCTTAACTTTCCGAATCAACTTCGTTTCATTCAGGAAAAACACCTCAACCGTGTTTTTCCCACCACTGGAGGAGGTAACTCCTCCGGTGGCTATAAAACTAGACTTTCAACAGAGCCCATTTTGAGGCAGTGCTTATAAACCTCTTGAGCTTCGGCACTGTTTAGGCGTGATTTTACCCCTTTGCCAATCACTCCATCCCCCAGCCAGGGCACGCTGTTTTTAAGCCCTTGGCCGCGAACTAGAGGGTATGGCCAACTGGGAGCGGAACATACGGTCCAGCCTGCCTGAGCTCGCAAAGAAGGTTGCAGGCGATGTTGTCAACAAGGAGCACTGGCGGTGGATCGGCAGTCCAGAGTCGCTCTCGACGCGCGCGGGCCTGCTTCGTTCGGCGAGTGAGAACGGCGACACAGAGCGGCTCCAAACCCTGTCGCAGGATTTCGAGCTCCACCGCAAGCTGTACAAAGAGGAGGTTGCGCCCCTGCTTAACGAAATCGCGCGGGGCTACATCCGCGAAACAAATTTGGCAGAGTCAAAGGAGATTCCGCTGATGACTTGCGTCGATGACGTGGCGCAGCTTATGCACTTGTGGCACTCCGTGAGCCTGCTTTTGCCGCCGCGCGTTTCCTACGCGGCCGATGTTTATTCGTTCGCACTCAAGCAAATGGAAAAAAAGAGCGTGAAGGACGCTTTCAGGGGCATGGGCTACGGCAGCGAAGAAATCAGTGCAACGCGAAGGGGCATTACCGAATCCCTTGACCGGCTCAAGCGGGAAAACCCCCATTCACAGGCCGCGCTCACAATAGCGAGCGAGGCGGCCGCGGTCGGCTCGGCCAGGACGGTGCATATCGCGCGCATGCGCGGCGTGGTGGGGGAGGATGCGGAAAAAATCCAGCTGCTCCTCGAAGAGGCGGCCGACATGCTCGCCGAACAGCTAGGCTTAAAACCGGCGCAGTGACCTGCGAGGGGGGGGGGAGGCGGCGATTAGCGGTGCGAAGTTCAGGTAGTCGCCCCCCGCCAATAGGCTGAACCCGGAGGGGGGTGGGGCAATTCGCCTTTGGAGAAGCCGCGTGCCGAAGCGCGGGCTTTTATTTTCCCGCCGGCCAAATCTCATCCATGCGCCCGCTGTTTGCCGACTTCCACTTCCACTCAAAGTACTCGCGCGCGGTCAGCCCGCTGATGTCGCTTGAGGGCTTGAGCAGCGGTGCGAAGCTCAAGGGCCTGGGGCTCTTGGGCACCGGCGACTTTAGCCACCCGCTGTGGTTTAGGGAATTGCAGGGCAGGCTCGCGCAAGTCGGGGAAACTGGCTTGTTCCGATTGCGCGGGGATGCAAACGAGACGCTCTTCACCCTCACCAACGAAGTCGCGACTTTCTACTCCACTCCGCAGGGAGCGAAGAAGACGCACCACATCATCCACGCGCCTAGCCTCGAAGTCGTCGAGCAGCTTAACGACGTTTACTCGAAAATGGGCAACCTCATGGCCGACGGCAGGCCCATGTTCGCCAAGACGAGCAACGCCGAATTCGTGGAAAAAAGCTTTGAAGTGTCTAAAGACATTCTCATCTACCCCGCGCACGCCTTCACGCCGTGGTTCGGCGCCTTTGGCAGCAACTCGGGCTACGACTCGCTCGAGGAGGCGTACGGCGACCAAGTCAAGCGCATCCGCGCGCTAGAGACGGGGATGTCGGCGGACCCGGCAATGTGCTGGCGGCTTTCGCAGCTCGACAAGTTTACTCTCATCAGCAACAGCGACAGCCACTCGAACCACCCGTGGCGCTTGGGCAGGGAGTGCAACGCGTTTGCCTTCGCTCCCGGTGAAGTGAGTTACAGGGCAATTGTTGACGCAATCAACCAAAAGGACCGCGACCACCTGCTCTTCACCGTCGAGACGCCGCCAGCTTACGGCAAGTACCACTGGGACGGCCATCGGCTGTGCAACTTCTCGTGCCCGCCGAAAGAGTCGAAGAAGCTGGGCGGAAGGTGTCCCGTGTGCAAGCAGAAGATGACTATTGGAGTCGAGTACCGCATTGAAGAACTTGCAGACCGGCCGGAGGGTTTTGTGCCTGCCGACGCCATTCCCTTCAAGCCCCTCCTCCCGCTGCACGAGCTGTTGGCGGTCATGCTCGGTGGGACGCTGTCAGGAAAGTCAGTCACCATCGCCGCAAGCAAGCTCTTGTCCGCATTTCCCAGCGAGCTTGACGTGCTGCTCTACGCGACTGCAACCGAGCTCATCAAGCACGCAAGCGAGGCGATTACGGAGGCCATTCTCCTCAACCGCGACGGCAAGGTTGCAGTCAAGCCCGGCTATGACGGCGAGTACGGCGTGCCGCAGCTGCCGGATTACCTGAAAGCGGCAAGAAAAGAGCGCAAGGCCCGCGCAAAGAAGGAAGGCACTGCAACCCCGAAAGTGCAGAAGAGCCTGGGCGACTTCTAGTCGAGCAGTTGACTTGCCTGTTTTATCCAGCTGTCGTGCAACGCAAGTTCTTTTTTCTGCGCAGCTATCGCCCTTTGCAGGGTCGGTCTTAAGTAATTGCCTAGAAGCACCGCGTTAGGTAAAGGCCTAGACTGGCGCCATTCTCCCCGGGTTTTCGCTTCAAGGGCGCTGGCAAGCTCCATAAGCTCGCCATAAGCCCTTACGCTAGTCTGTGGATGTGCGCACAAGTCGGCGATGAATTTTCCATCTTCCAGTATTCTGTCCGCCAATGCGTTGTGAAAGCGGTTAGAGGCGTCAAGTTGTTTCAACGATGTCCCCGAAAAGGCAGCCCCGGTGATTGGAGATAAGCTTTCGTGAACAAAGCTCAGGATTACCTTGCGAGCGCGTGGATTGCGGTAGGAAAATTCTTTGGTAACCCGGCTGACTCTGTCTGCGGGCTTGAAATATGATAGCGTTTGACCCTTAGGCACGACCAAGTCTTGGCTTCAGTGAGATATAACCGTTGCGCCTTAATGGTGCGTGAAGTAGATGTAGGCGACTATTGCCCAGAGCACGCCTGCGATTGTCAGGTCGGTGATGTTGAAGAGCACTAGCATGAGTGCTACCATGGTGCCGAGGAGGAAGAAGGTCAGTG
>ORJL010387993.1_pt1 | contig 14559 bp, 16 predicted proteins | sample 1779941 | NCBI WGS metagenome assembly ORJL01 (sample SAMEA104232317, study PRJEB22302) | groundwater metagenome | biome: forest; feature: aquifer; material: groundwater | place: USA | collected 2011-08-07 | depth 5.8 m
GCTTGAGCAGAGCAAAAGCGGATTAGATCGATTAAATGAATTACTAATAAACTCAAAAGGCAAAAAATCAAAACTTAAAAAAACAATAATTGCAAAGACAAAGAAATCCTTTTACGATGCCCTTGATGATGACTTTAATACGCCAAAGGCATTTGCCATATTATTTAACTTTTTAAGGGAAGCAAATAAAATTGGCCCTAATAACGACTGCTATCTATTCTTGAAAGAGGTAAATAGCTTCTTTGACATACTACAACTTGAAGAAAAAATTCCAAAAGAGGTTATGGAACTGGCAAAAAAACGTTTAGAAGCCAGGAATAATAAAGATTTTAAGCTTGCAGACAAGCTAAGACAAGAAATTAATGATCTGGGCTACATAGTGGAAGACGTTGATAATGGTTTTAAGGTAAAAAAGAAGTCTTAATCTATCATTATTAACTAAAATATTAATTCTACAATACAAATCTTTTTATATTTACAATATATTCAAAATTTAGTAAGTTTTATAAATAAAAACAATATTTATACTAAAGATGGCAGAAGAAAAAAAGAGTGAAAGAATCGATAAAATAGCCCCGATAACCATGGACCAGGATATGAGAAGGGTTGGGCAAGAGGCCCTCAATGAGATATCAAATTCTAAAAAACAGGCTTCTAGCTTCGAGCGTTTGGTTCCAAGCTTGATTGAAAAGGGCATGGAAAACATCAATCTATCCATGTTCTCAGAAGAAATGCGCCGCGATTTATTAAATGCTGCTGGCGATGAATATGTAAAAAGAGGAATAACTATAAGTGCTATTAAAGTTTTCAGCCTGACTGGGAACAAAGAAAAATTAATCAAGATTGCGGACCAGTATAGAGACGAAGGCTATTTTACAAACGCCATTGAAGTTTATAGCTTAATAAGTGATAAGAGAAAACTTATAGAGACTGGGGAAAAATGTGTGAAATTAGGAAATCTTCCTGATGCATCTAAGGCATTTATCGCAGCCGGTGACCGAGAAAGACTGCAGAAGGTTGCTGATGAGTGGTTTAACAGAGATCGTTTTGATTATGCAATAGAAGCCTTTAGTGAGCTTAGAAACAAGCAGAAGCTAATAGAGATAGGCGATACTTGTACTGAAAAAAGGCAGTATGCCTACGCTGCAAAGGCATTTGAGCTTGCACAAGATCCTGACAGATTATCAAAATTAGGTGATGTCCTATTTAAAGAAAGTCTTTTTAATTCAGCTTATAAGCTCTATAAAATTGCCAATAATGAGATTATGATGAAGTTCTTAGAGGAAAATTTTGCAGACAAGATTGGGAAAGAGGACTTTCTAGACACTTCTAGAAATATGTAAAATGGTTGATCCAAAAAAAGATCGTACTAAAGAGGTACTCGAACGTTTAAAGGCCCAGGAAGCCAGGCCAAGGGCAAAGCTAGAAAACAATACATCATTGAAAAGGCCTGTTGCAAAAAAGAGTTCTGGTGATGCTCCTCAAAGCATCTATCAACTAAAAATTGAGAAGATAATAAATAGGTTAAATGAGATTGAGCGCAAGATGAAGCATGGCAATGACTATTTTACACACTACTGGGACTATTCAAAAACTTCAAAGGATTTTTTAGATGTTCTTAAAGAATTTGAGAAGTTTGATACATCATTTATAGCTCCGCCTTTCAAAAAAAAGGTTGAGGAAATAAAAATCAAGGTTCAGTCGCATTTAAACAGGGTAAAAAAAACAGAGCCAAAAACAGCTGGAAATGAATTTGAGCTTTAATTACTTTTAGAGCTCTCAGCTTCCTTATTGGGTTCTTCTTTCTGAGTTTTTGATTCATCAGATTTCTTTATCTGTTCTTTTGCAGCTTTTTTAATGTTTTTCTGTAAGCTCAAGTCTGCTTTTTCTTTATCTTTTTGTTCTTCAGACTTGGCTTTTTCTTCCTTTGATTTGGACTTTTCTTCTTTAGGAACCTGGAATTCAAATTCTGGCAGCTCAACTCTTATTATATTTTTCTCATCTTTGATGGCCTTGATCTTAATTCTTGGTGGAGGATGTTTATTCCCTCTGGCCCATAATTTTTCATTAAGATGGCTGCCAAATTTTACTTCATCTCCCTTCATATGTTTGATTAGAAAAGACCTTATGGCTGTAACCGCCTTTTTTGTCTTTTTATAATTAGGTGCCTTAATGAATTCTCTTCTTAATGGTATAACATAGGTTCGTTCTTCTGCCATTTTCAAGCCTTGGTTTTAGTCCTTCTCCAATTTCTTTTTACAGCAGTAATCCTGGATGGATGAACTCTTCTTCCAGGCCTGAAAATTTTAGGTATCAACCAAAATGGGGCCCATCTAGTCTGCCTTCTTCTTTTAGCAAGCCTGAGCTTTTTTGCAAACGGTTTATTTCTTGTCATTTGATTATTCTAAAGTCCTTCTTCTCTTGAATCTGGATTAGTAAATTTCTAAATTGTTGGTCAGTGATTTTTTCTTTAATCTGACCTGTCTGAACAGCTTGCGCAATTATTGAAATTGCCTTAACTGCAATCTCTGGATGCGCCACCTTAAGGTTAAAGTACCTTGATGTTGCTTCTTTGGTCAAAAATTGCTTAGCCAGATTTTCCAGCTGTACTAATTTTTGCTGAAACTCTATTTGTCCATTAAGTAATTCTTGTTGTTGTTTTTGAATCTCTTTGAGCTTTTTATTTTTTAAAGCTTCTACTTCATCATCATGCATTTTTTGATATTGTATCTAAAAATTTCTTTCCTTTTGGAGTTACGATTCTGCCCCTATAACCCTTCTTTATTGTTTGCTGGATAAACCCTGCTTTTTCTAGTTGTTGTAATGATTTCCTGATTATTGAGCCTGAACCTTTATAAAAATGCTCAGGTTTATAGCCCCTGTCCTTAAGGCCGCCATATTTAGTGCGTAATTTTTCAACCCCTATAGGCCCCATCATGTATATCTTTCTCAAGATAGACGCACTCCTCACATACCAAAAATCATTGTCTTGAGGTGGCCTTTCTTTATTGGTGCCTGATTTGGCATATTTGCTCCATAAAGGCGGACTTATTTCATTGATTTTCTTAAGTTCTTCAGCTGTTTTCTTGATTAGTTTTTGAGCATCAACATCGTAAACAGTCATTTTATTTAAATATCCTCCTTGATTTGTTTGAGCTATATACAGCCCTTTATATATTTTATTGTTTATGTTTTTCAGTAAACATACTAATTACGTAATAGTTAGTTAGGCTGCATAAAAATCAAATCGATAACTTTATATATCTAATATATAGGTTGTAGCATATAGTTATGGGAAGTAAAATGGTGGAAAGCAAAATCAGTAAAGATAGGGAAAAATTACTTGAGATATTAAGAAATTTTAAAACAGCTAAAGGTGTTGGTACTATTTATAGTCATTTAAAGCACGCTAGACCTCGTAGACTTTATCATCTTCTTGATAAGATTGGCGATGAAATAGTGAAAATAGAACGAGAAATATCTATGCGGGGAAGTCTTGAAGAAGTTAGTGAATTAAAAGATGCACAATTTTATGCGGGTTTAGCAGATACACTCTCTGGACTGGGAATTCAAAAAGGACCCGGGACTGTCTTTGTTTCTCGCTTATATGAAATGGCGATGTGTGAATATGAAAGGTATGGATTTATAGCAGAAGCAAAGAAGACAGCTTTAAAGTTAGGGGATGCTAATCAAGCAAAAGTATATGAAAGTTTGGAAAAACTCCTAGGTTTAAATCCTGACAGAAAATAAAAATAGCAAAACCAGTTTAATAATTAATTCTAAAATATGTCATTATTACACAAAGTCTGTTTAGGCTTTGAATAAGCATACACCTTATAAATAATTGAATTTTCACATTAGCATGGAAACCTTATTGCCTTTTGAAAAGATTAATCGTGAAATTTTGGTTAAAAAGGACTCGGTTACCAATGATAGCTATGGCAACTATCCTGAAAAGAGAAGTGTCAAAGAGCTCATAGAGTATGGTATAGTAAACATAAATAAGCCACCAGGTCCAACATCTCATCAGGTATCTGACTATGTAAAGAGAATACTTGAGATCAAAAAAGCCGGCCACAGCGGGACCTTAGTCTAAAAAGAAGGAAATCCTCATGTGACTGGTTGCTTGCCTGTAGCTCTTGATAAGGCCACACGAATCGTCCAGGTATTACTGAGTTCTGGAAAGGAATATGTGGGGATTATCCATCTTCATAAAAATGCCTCTGAAGAAAAAATATTAGAAATTTCTTCAAACTTTATCGGAAAATTAATGCAGCTTCCGCCAATAAGGAGCGCTGTAAAAAGGCAGCTTAGAGAAAGAGAGGTTTATTATTTAGAAATCCTTGAAATAAAAAATAATGACATCTTGTTTAAAGTCGGATCTCAAGCTGGATTCTATGTAAGGAAGCTGGCCCATGATTTTGGAAAGGCAATCGGGACTAATGCTCACTTGGCCCATCTTGTCCGAACTAAAGTCGGTTATTTTAATGACAAGAACTGGCACTCATTGTATGAATTAAAAGATGTATATGAATTCTATAAAAATGGAAACGATTCCCTTATAAAAAAAATAGTCTTGCCTTTTGAGGCTGCAGTTGAGCACCTGCCAAAGATCTGGGTTCTAGACACTACTGTAGATCCTCTCTGTCATGGCGCCCAATTAGCTAATCCAGGCATCTCGAAGTTAAATTCTGAAATCAAAAAGAATGACAAGGTTGCTATATTAACACTCAAGAATGAGCTTATTGCAATAGGAACTTCCTTATCAAATTCTGAAGATATAATCTCCAAAAATAAGGAGCTTGCCTCATCTATAGAAAAAGTATTCATGCCAGTAAACACATATCCAAAATACAAAAAGGAATAATTCTCATTCAAAGATTACCAAAAAACATTCTTTGGCTTCCTTTACTTTAGCAAATCTATTTATGAATTCTTTAATATCTTCAGGATTGAACTTAGCTTCTAGGACATTTTGAAAATTTATTTTTCCATACTGTATCTTTTCATAGCAATTAAACTCCCTTATATCTGACAAGAATAAAAATCTTTTATTTACTTCGTACTTGTTGTCCATTCTTTCTAAATAACCCTTATTAGTCAGCAAGTTTAGCATGTCATATACCTCTGAAAAATTTACTCCTGATTTTGAAAATAATTCAGCTGCAGAAAACTTTTTTAATGTTAAAGCCAATGAAAATATCTTGGATTCTTTATTTGTCAATGTTGTTTTTCCCAAATTTATTGAAGCACCTGTTCCATCTTCTAGTTCTTTTACGATATGGCCGTTATTCAAGTTAAGCAGAAGATTAAAGTCGCCTTCTTTATAGCATTTTATCATCATGCATGATATTAATTTAATCTTAACATCTTTGACATTATAGATAATTTTGAAATCGTCTACAGTTATCTTTTGATTTATCAATGGCAAGATTTCCTTGTCATCAGCAATATTTTCCTGGGGCTCTATTTTTTCTTCCTCAAAAATTTTTATGGATTCCCCACCATGTCTTGTTTTCCTGGGCCTTATATTTACTAAAAGAGGCATATCAACTATTCCTGTAATGAGGGCAGTTCCGACTGGCAGGTTTACAATTTCTTTTTCAGTTTCTAAAGTTATTCCCTCAACAGAACTTGAAATTGCCTTAACATCCCCAGGATTAGTTGTTTTTAGAATTATCTGAGTGCTACACTGGCTTATTGCGCTCTTATCAACTCTAGAAGGTCTCTGGCTTATTAAACATGCTCCCAATCCAAATTTCCTGCCCTCGCTAAATATCTGCCTTATTACAGCAGAACTTTTTGTCTCTCCAAAATTTCTCTCTGGAATATAGTTATGAGCTTCTTCAATAACTAAGAAGAAAGGTGGTATATTTCCTTTTTTTCTTTCCATGAACAGATCATTTAACAGCTTATAGACTATTATTTCCTGAATATCCTGCTGGACTCCCCTAAGATTGATTATGCTTAATTTTCCTGACCTTACTATTTCATTCATCTCAGTAGGGCTGTCAGAAAACAAGTCTGATTTTTTTAAATACTCTACAATGCTTATCAAAGTCCATTTGGCATTGCTTTCCTGCATCTCTAATGCTAAAATTAATTCATTTAGGTCTATCTTATCATCCAGGCTGTTTAGACTGCTATACAACGTTCCAATCTGTATGTTGGTAAGTTTACTGGGCAGTATTCTTATTAGCTCTCTTGCTGTTAGGTTTCTTGCATCAAGCTTTAAAGGAATCGTTCCAATATTTGTTTCTATATCAGGGCTAAATTCCACTATCTTCTTCAGATATCCGGCTGCCTTAATGCCAAAATTGTCAAATAATTCAATATCTCTTTTATTATCATTTGGCAATTTTAATGTGTTATACTCGCCATGAGGATCTATTACAACTACAGGAACATTTTTTTCTAAAAGTTCTTCTAGGAGTACAGACACAGCATAACTTTTGCCAGACCCAGATTTTGCTAGTATGCAGATGTGCTTTGTAAGCAGCTTATTAATATCAAGGAATACTTTTATATTGTCATGGCCGTCCAATTTTCCTATATAAGCATAGGTTAAATCTTCCTTTAACCCAAGTACATTCCTAATCATTTCATCTTGGGCCTCCAAAACCTCGATTCCAGGTTCTAAGGGCACTCGTAAATTCCTTAAAACCCCTCCTAAGTCTCTATACCCAAGAACGATGCATTGTGCTATCGCCTCTTTTTCCTTTTCTATCTCTATAATCTGTCCTAAAACAAAATTCTCCTGTGACATCAATTGCACATACTGGAATTTTTTAGCATCTCCAGTAATCACAAAATCAAATCCGGTTGTTGATGTCTTCCCGATAGTTTTTCCTAGAATCATAATCTTATCAAGGTTGAGAAGATTTATAAATATTTGGCAAAAAAGTTATTATCTTTAAAGTATTAAGTTCACTTTAAGCGTAATCTTGGGGGAAAACTAAGATTTGAAGAAATAGGTGTAACCCAATCCGATGACTAAAGATTTTTAAAATAAATTAAGTTGAATTCCATCTTTGATTTAATGCTTGATATACACTTGGATTTTTAATCATAGAGCTAACTACCACAGCAATAGTATCAGTCAATGCATAACCAAATTTTTTATCACCATCATTTCCATGCTCGTGGTCTAACTCATGTAGATATGTAGCTAAAGCTGATGAGAATATGTCTCTTAACTTTTCTCTAGACATCCAAATATATTTACCATTATATTGGCCAAGAACTATACTATTTTCTTTTTTTCTGTCAAACACCCAGATTTCTTTTGGTTTTTTTTCCAATTTGCGGGCAGCCTCGTATAGAATTTCCATTCTTTCACGTTCTAAACCTGTTGATTCTTCTCTGCAATGTTCTTGCATCTCACGAAATCTATCTGATGCGGGTTTCATTCCTACTTTATTGAAAGCAGGTACACATATGGTGTAACCCACAGCTCTAAGAGCCTCCTTACTAAACCAATCAAAAGGGATGTCATCTGCAAGATACTTATCTTCAAATTTTAATTTTGCACCAGTATCGCCTAATCTATTAACAATCCCTTCTAATATACTTGGGCCAACTAGGTCATTAAAGCCTTTACCTTCTGTCCATATAGGTTTCATTTCATAGACTGCTTTAGTTAATCCATCTCTAGAAGAAGCATCTATAATTTTTGGAATTACTAGTTGAAGTAATTCTTTCCTTGTAACTATTCCTCTGTCTCTATCTTTTCTTAAAACATCATTAGCAAGAGTCCATACATTTACATATTCTACATCATCCCATTTTTCTTCGTCAAAATGGCGTCTTTGTCCAGCATGATAAAAGTTGCCTTTTGGAAATTTATTATATTCAGTATTTCCACCAAGAAATTTAAACCCACCGACTCTTGGTATGTTCAAGGTAGGATTTTGAAAATCTGGATTATCTGAATGGTAAAATAAGTCTTTTGCTCTTATAAAAGCATCTGCATTACTTCTATTAGTTGTTCTAAATTCTATAAAGTTTCCATTTATTGGATTTGGGTTATGGCTTAAATGTGCAAACAAGCCCTTTATTTTTTCAACATATTCCCCCTCGGGAACTTGATCTAATGAAAAATCAACAGTCCAATCCTGAGAACCAAACCTTACTTGTGAAAAACTATGATCACGCAATAAAGCAAAGGCTAAAATCTTTGCCCCCTCACCAATTCCACCTGCAGAAAAATTGTCGTCTCCTTTTGTGGTTCCGCCCAAGTGCATTAGCCTTCTGAAATCATAGGTAGCATGATTTTGAATCCTTACAACGTAATCTCTGCCAGCCCTAGATACACTTATATCAACTCCATCTAAAGTCAGATTATTGCTATCAAAAAAATTCTGTAGTGTGTCTCTAGCAACTTTTTCTAGCGTCCAAGAAACACCGTATGTATCCAAGATACCAAGATATTTAGAGCTTGGTTGTATTTCAGTCAAATCTGCAGTACAAACTACTCTTGTTTCTAAATCTGTAATTTCTCTCTTTGTTCTTTTTAACCAATCAAATTTCATTTTACTTTCCAAATCTAACCTTCTTTATGGGTTTGGATACTTTTTAGTAATGTAATTAAGAATATCATCATCTTTATCTTTAGGTGTTAATATTTTATATTTAGGTGTTAATATTCTTTCTAAAGCACCACTTTCTACAAAACGTGAAGCAGTAAAAGCAGTGTTTTGTATATATTGTAGTAATCTGTTCTTGAATGCCAAAGCAATACCAACTTGTTCTGGTGTTGAAACCAAATCAGAAATTCCTATTGCTTGCAAATCATCATCTAATTTAAGTAACTCATTAGCTACAGTCCAATTTTGTCCATCCATATCGGCTAATTGTGCTTGAAGAGCTAATTCAGAATTTCTTTTAGAATAAGATACTGGATCATATCTCCTTCCATTAGTTACACCATTTTCAATTATTTTTTGATAATCTTCCATTTTTATTTTACCTCTCCTACAATTAGCATACCTTGTCTTGCAAGTTCCTCTAATTCCGATATAGTAGAATAATGTGGGTTTGTTAATACATTTCCCTTTACAAAAGCTTGATATTTTTCATATAATTTATTTAGACGAGATTGAACACCAAAAACAAGATATCCTGGACCTCTAAAATAGTCGATTCCAGGAATTTCAGTAGTTGATTCACATCTTTTTCTGTCAATTCCCATAAATCTTACTGCAAATTCTAATTCTAGAGATTCTCTAACTCTTAATTTCTCTTTTAAATATTCTTGAATCATTTTTATTTTACCTCTATATTTGGTTAAATTCTATTCTAAACTGAAATATTTACTTGTTTATAAATCTTTCTATTTGTTACTACTATTAAGTAAGATAGTTATTAAGGCTTAAATTTGGTGAAGTCTAGTCTTTTAGGAAAACTAAATACTATTAAAACAAAAGAAATAAAAAGATTTATTAATAATACCAATAGGCATAATTTGCTTTAAAAGTTCTATGGTAAACTTAATCAATATTACAAGAGAATCAGGCATTCCATTATTAGGAAATATAGCATTTGGAATACTTGACAGGGGCAGCAATCTTCTGCAAGTAAGAGCCACCACTGTCTGTAATGAAAAATGTCCTTTTTGCTCAACGAATGCAAATAATTTCTCAGTTCATCCTAACAATTTTATAGTAGATCCTGATTATTTACTAGACTGGTTAAAGTCCATCATTGAGATTAAGCAATGCAATGATATAGAAATCAATTATGATAGCGTAGGCGAACCAACAAGCTACCCTAAACTAAGTTATTTAATAACAGAAATTGCGAAGATTCCTGAAGTAAAAAAAATATCCATGCAGACAAATGGTACTTTATTAAACAAAGAGAAAATCTTGGAACTTGAAAAGGCAGGCTTAAACAGAATCAATCTTTCTGTAAACACCTTAGACAAAGAACATGCAAAACTGCTAAGTGGCTATAATATTTATGACATAGAAAAAATCAAAGATCTCGCAAAATTTATTAAAACAACCAAGATAGAACTCTTAATTGCGCCTGTCTGGATTCCCAACATAAATGATAAGGATATTATAGAACTAATAAAATTTTGCAAAGAAATTAACTGCCTTATAGGACTACAGAAGTATGAGCTTTATAAGTATGGGAGAAGGATGAAAAAAGCTAAGAAAATTAATTTCTATAAGTTCTACAGGCAGCTCGGGGCCTGGGAGAAAGAATTTAATGTTAAGCTAAAGATAGGGCCTAATGACTACAAAATCTATAGAACAAAGCGCTTGCCACTAGACTTTAATATTAATGATGTGCTTAACGCAAGAGTGGTTGCACCAGGCTGGATGAGGAATCAGATGATTGCAGTTGCAAGAAATCGATCTATAACTATAGACAACTGTAATTTGCCCATAAATAAGATGGTAAAAATCAGGATTACTGAGAACAAAAACAACATCTATTTGGCTAAGCTACTCGCCTAATTTCGGCTGTGTGTGAGAATTGTTTATAAAATATATTTTAAAGAATACAAATAATTAAAAATCATAGCATTTCACTATGGCATATCTAATCAAAATCTTCACTTTAAAGAGATAAATTTAAATATAAGTATAGTAAAACAATAAAAAAAGGTTAATAGAATGGACACTATAATAAGAGAGGTATCAAGAAGGAATACTGGATCTGACATAGGTCTAAAAAGAGTGCCACAGAAGACTACTGACATAGATGAAGAGCTGGAGCAGTTAATTGCTAAGCAAAAAGCCAAAATTAAGGTTGTGGGATGCGGTGGTGCTGGCAACAATACTATAAACAGAATTTCTGAAGTTGGGATTGCTGGTAGCGAAACTATTGCAATTAACACTGACGCTCAAGATTTATTATACACTAATGCAAATTCTAAAATTCTAATTGGAAGAGAGATTACTAAAGGCCTTGGTGCTGGAAGTATACCTCAAGTTGGGGAAGAGGCAGCAAGAGAGAATGAACATGACATAAGGCAAAAACTACAGGGTGCAGATATGGTATTCATCACTGCTGGAATGGGTGGTGGCACTGGCACTGGAAGCGCCCCTATTGTTGCTGAGATTGCAAAGAAATTAGGAGCCTTAACTGTTGGAATTGTTACAATGCCTTTTTCTATAGAAGGCCAGAGAAGATATGAAAACGCTGTTATAGGCTTAGAAAGATTAGAAGAGGTAGTAGATACCTTAATCGTTATTCCTAACGACAAGCTGCTAGAATTAGCTCCGGATTTACCTTTGCATACTGCATTTAAAGTGGCTGATGAGATCCTAACTAATGCTGTTAAGGGTATTGCAGAACTTGTCACTAGGCCAGGCTTAGTAAACCTGGATTTTGCTGATATCAGGGCTGTAATGGGCAATGGCGGAGTTGCAATGATAGGTGTTGGAGAAAGCGATACTGAAAATAGAGCTACAGAAGCTGTAGAAAAGGCAATTTCAAATCCATTGCTCGATGTTGACATAACTGGAGCAAACGGTGCGTTAATAAACGTATCAGGAGGCCCTGACATGACTTTGGATGAAGCAAGAAAAGTTGTTGAAACAGTTTCTGTAAAATTAGATGAAGATGCTAGAATAATATGGGGCGCCCAAATTTCAGAAGACTTGGAAAACACAATAAGGGCGATGCTCATTGTAACTGGGGTGAATAGTCCACAGATATTTGGGGGCAAAAAAAATAAGTCTTCGAGCAAAAAAAGGTCAGAGATGGAAGAAGAGTTAGGAATAGATTTCGTTGATTAGTTATTCTAATTTTATAAAAATACATTGGGGCATAAATAGAACTCCAATTGAATAAGTTAGAGTTAAACTTGACTCAGGTAAAAATAAATGGCTCTGGTTGATTAATGATGCAAATACTTATTTGTTATTTATAGAAAAGAAATCTTTTACTTTTTTGTTAAATCCCAAGTACAAGAAGGTTGCTATGTTTGTGCCTAAGATAACTATTGGTATTATGATTGTGCCTAATGTTCCTTTTAGTGTATTGCTATAAGATAATTCTGATAATATATAAATTAAACATAATAGTGATACAAACACATTCGATGTTAATAGACTCATTCTCGCCCAATATTTTCTTTTTAATATTCCTATGCTCGCACAAATTAATAATATACCAAATGAAATAACTAATAGCATCATAAAAATATAATTAGCAGATGAACCTCCAAGTCGACAATAAAAACACCCTGAATAAATCAAGATGCCACCAGTGAAAATAAGGAGTATACCTAAAATAATCCAAACTATAGAAATAATTTTTATGCCAAATATTTTTTTGTTAGACAATTTTTAACCTCTTTCTAAAGAGTAGGATTTATTTTTATGTTAATAAAGTTTTCTATGTATTTTAGATTTGACAAAACCCTTTCTCAGCAATGTTTATAAATTTGTAAAAAATAGCTTTTCCTTATGTATGGATTCTCAAAAAAAGAATTGGAAGTAATAAAAAAATTAAACAGCCCTAGTAAAATTCAGGATTTTATAAATAATTTGGGGATTAATTTTGAACTGGGCAAAGAAACCTGTATGTCTCCCAGAATGGTTCTTAGAGAGGGAAAAGCGCATTGTATGGAAGGAGCCTTGCTTGCAGCTGCAATCCTAAGGTTTCATGGCCACAGACCATTGGTTGTAGAACTACATACCAATCCAAAGGATGAGGACCATGCTCTTGCATTATTTAAAAAAGATGGAAAGTGGGGTGCTATAACCAAGACAAACCACTCTGTTTTGAGATATAGAGAACCGATATACAAAAATGTTAGAGAACTAGTAATGTCTTATTTCCATGAATATTTTGACGACAATGGAAGGAAAAACTTAAGGTCTTATTCTACACCAGTGGACCTGTCTATGTTTGATAAATATGGCTGGATGACGGCGGAAGAAGATTTGTGGTACATAAATGATTATTTGTCTGAAGTCCAACACAAGAATATATTAACAAAATCTGAAATTTCTAGGCTAAGAAAAGCTGATAAAATAGAGATAGATAGCGGAAAGCTTGTCGATTGGAAAAAACCTTAGTTATACTATAATTTCGCTGATATGATCTTTTTTGTTAAACTTAATGATTGTATCAACAAAGCTTTCTATTTTTGATTCATGGCTTACAATTATTGTTTGTTTTATGTCGAGTTCATCCAACACAAGTCTTATCTTATCAAGTTGGTCTTCGCTAAATCCGTCTGTAGGCTCATCTAGTATTATAAGGTCTTTGGTATTAATAATTGAAACAAGAGTGTTTATTATTTGGTTTAATGCCAATCTGTATGCTAAGGCTGCTGCAGTCTTCTCTCCTCCAGACAAGTTTTCGTACTCTATTCCATAGCCATTTTGGTCTATTACGGGGGAAAAATTTTCATCAAGTCTTATATTGAGATTTTCTGATTCAATCAGCATCTTAAACCATCTTTCAAACAGCTCATTAAAGTCTGCATTTATTTTTAACATGATACGGCCCTCTATTGTATCTATAAGTCTCAAAAAGCTGTCTTCAATCCAATTTTGAATGTTAACGAGATTGTTTAACTTGTTTTTTAAGATTAGCTGGCTGGTTATTTCTTTGTTTAGCATGGAAAATTGCTTGTTAATTTCAGAAAGCCTGGTTTCCAATCTTGATTTCTGTATTTCTAGTTTTGTATTTTGGTCTCTTAATTTTTCTAGTTCATCGTTTGTTGACTCAAAGCTTTTATCTAAATCACTAAAACTTTTTATTGCTTCATAAATATCTAATTTCTTGGCGTTAATTTTGCCTATATCCGCCTTTATAGTCCCTATATTTGAGTTAAGTTTAATTATCTTTAATTCTTTTTCTTTACTGTTTTTTATTTTCAATTGCAATATTTGAAATTCATACTTTTTATTTTCAATTTCAGAAAACTCTTTTTTTAAAGAGTCTAAAACTGATTTGGCTTCTTTTTCTTGCTTTAGATATATTTTTTTATTTTCTTGGGATTCCTTTATTATTTGGTCCTCTGCTTGTTTTATATGGTCCTTATGGTCTTCTGAAACATCTTGTTTACATACTGGGCATTTTTTTAGTATAGAAATGTTATTTTTTATTTTTTCTGAATTTTTTATTGCAATTTCAAACTCAGATATCTTGTAGGAAATCTCCTTTAGCGAATTTTCCATCATGCTTATCTCTTTGTTTTTTGAAGATAGTGATTCATTCAACCCATTTTGGTCAATTTCTATTGGCCTGTCTACTTTTTCAATAGATTTTTCAAGTTCTTTTATTTCATCCAAGATATTCTTTCTTTCGTTTAACCTGTTGGCTAAGTTTGTTTCATTAATATCCAGTTCATTTTTAAGCTGGTTCAGCTTCTTGAAATTTTGCTCAATTTCTTTTATTTCGGTATTTTTTTCTTTTAATTTTAGCTTTAAATTTTCTAGCTGAGGATGGACTTTATTCAGTTCAGATTCCATCTCTGAAATAGATTCCTGTAAATCTAATTTTTGAGATTCCTTTTCTGTAAGAGTAGACGTTAGGACTTCAAGTTCTTTCCTTTTTTCTTTTAATCTTGGGCTTAGTATCTTAGCA
>ORJL010496387.1_pt1 | contig 14557 bp, 13 predicted proteins | sample 1779941 | NCBI WGS metagenome assembly ORJL01 (sample SAMEA104232317, study PRJEB22302) | groundwater metagenome | biome: forest; feature: aquifer; material: groundwater | place: USA | collected 2011-08-07 | depth 5.8 m
AAGCTGAAGGCGTCCATGAGGTCTTGAGGGATCGACGACCGGATGCCGAGCAGCATGCCCTGGGCCAGCGCTGCCTGCGGCTCGGGGAGCGATCTGACAAGATTGCCTGCTAGCCAAGACCTGACCCCCATGAGCCATCGCATCCCCGGAGTCCCTCCATCCCCGGCAAGTACCTGGATGCCTGGCATTACCATGGTAGAGTAGATACCTTGGCGGGCCAAGTAGGCGGGATAGTCAAGCTCACCGACTGCTTGAGGGGCTTCGATCTTGCCCTTGACCCGGAGTACTTCCCCATATTCGTGTTGGGGGTAACGATGGGTGTATAGAAGTATCGAGCCGCCTACCTGACGCCAGGCCCCTGCGACTTCCACGGACGAGGCTTCGAGACGCAGATGCGTGGTCTTGTCCCGGACCTCGGGGTCAGCCGATACCCACCCTTCGATCTCGATGCCGTTTTGCCCGTGGTAGGCAGTCAGGGATGACGCCTCCGCGGACTGAAGCTCAGCCTGGTACCGCCCAGCCGACGCGGCAAAGACCGACGCGCAGATCAGAACGGTCGCGATTGCCGGCTTCGCCCTCCAAGTAAGTCCCAGGGCGAAAGCCGGAACCGAGATCATGACCGACGCCTCCCAAGGCAGTAGGAGAACCTGTCCGGCCCAGATCCCGGCCAGCCAGGCGATAGAACAATAGGTCAGGAGCAATCAGGGGGCCTACCTGGCCGTGATCAGGTCTTTGATCTTTGAGAAAGTAGAGGCGCCGACCAGCTTGGCTTCGGTAAGGTCCTCTACCCGCTTGAACGGTCCATTCTTCTCGCGGAAGGCGATTATCTTCTGAGCTGTGGCTGGACCGATATCGGGAAGGGTGTCCAAGATGGCCAGGGGGGCAGAGTTGATGTCTATCATAGGGTCTGCGGGACCCGAAACCGGTCCGGCGTTCTCGCCGGCCAACGGCACGTGGATCTGTAGCTCATCCCGCACTTTGGCTGCAAGGTTCAGACGCGTGAGATCGGCGCCCGGCGCCGACCCTCCAGCGGCCGATAGGGCCTCCTCTATTCGCTGCCCTTCGGACATGGAATAGACGCCAGGCCTGGCTACGGCGCCGGAGACATACACCTTAATGTCCTTGGAGGAGACGTTGGCCGGGGCAGGCGTAGGTTGAACAATCTCCAGGCGTCCGTCTGGACGAGGCATTCTCACGATAGCAAGGCCAATCCCTACCACGAGGAGAATAGTCAACACCACGGTGAATATGATCCTGAATCGCGGGATCTCTTCTTCCATATGCAGCGCACGCTATCAGATTGAGGGCATGATAACGCAACGAAGTCAGGGAGTCAAGCCGGGCGGCAATAAACAGGAGGGCGGCAATTGATAGGGTATTGTCATGTAATCCGCACTATATACGCGCGTCTGCAACGAATGAAATGCTATACTTATTTGAGGCCGCGAATCGGTAAGAAGGCTAAGTAAGGGAGAGCAGGAAGATGCCAAAGTTCATGGACCACCACCCCAAGATGACCCAGATGTCGCCGGCATCGATGCAAGAGGGGATGAAGATGTTGGAACGACTGAAAGCCGAAATCGTGGCTGGAAAGGCAGATGAAAACGGCGTCCGGCCTTTGAATGTCTTGATGGGCTCCAACGGCGAGTCATGGTGCCTCACCGAAGCTGCGAATACCGACGCTGTAATCAAGTCGCATGCAGCAAAGGGGGTCAAACTCGGGCAGAACGATATTGTGGAGATCTCCACCCTGGTCTAGGCCCTACGGGTATTCCTTTGGTGGGTCGAAGAAGGACACCTCGGGGTACTATTCCCACATGTCCAAGATGCGGGTGACGATGTCCTCTCTGGCGCTTGGGGACGTTTGCTCGCTGCCGGCGCCATCTGCCCTAACTGAAGCGATCTGGTCCATGGTGCTCAGGACGCCTTCGGTGAAGAAACGAGAGCACTGAGCGAAGCTGTGTCTATCGGACATCCTCGACGCTCGAACGTAGTAGCGTTGAGGCCAGAGTACGTACAGGAAATCCTCGGCCCGGGTCATGGCCACATAGGTCAGCCTCAGCTCTTCCTCGATTTGCCGTTCATTGCCGGTGGCCATATCGGACGGCAGGCAGCCATCGGCCGCATGAATGAGGTAGACGGCGTCCCATTCCAATCCCTTCGCAGAGTGTATGGTGGATAGCACTAGCCAGTCATCGTCCCTGGAAGGAGGTCCGGCCAGGTCACCCGTTGAAGACGGCGGGTCGAGAATCAGATCAGCGAGGAACCTCCGTCGTGATTCGTATCCGCTCGCCAGCGCCCCGAGGTGCTGGATGTCGTTACTTCTGGGTTGTGGATTGTCGTAGTTGCGCTCCAGCAGAGGCTGGTAGAAGGTTGATATCCTCTCTATCTGGACCTCCGGCTTCCTGTCACCCAGGTCCGCCAGGTCGCAGAAGAGCGATCCCAATCGGGTGATTTCTGCCTGGACCGGCCCCGGAGCCTTGAACGTGGCGATAGAGGACAAAACGAACAGATTGCCCCGAAGGTGGTCGACCAAAGACGCCGCCGTCGCCGGCCCCACTCCGTTCAGCAGTTGCGCTATCCTGAACCAGGCAATCTCATCCCGGGGGTTCTCCAACACTCGCAAGAAGCATACTAGGTCCTTGATGTGCGCCGTCTCCAGGAACTTCAGGCCGCCGTATTTGTGGAAAGGGATATTCCTTCGTGCGAGCGCTACCTCCAGAGAGTTCGAATGAGAAGTTGCCCTGAAAAGCACCGCCTGCCTCCGCAGTGAAATCCCCTGTTCGTAGTGATCGAGCACCCTTCTGATTACCTCATCATCCTGCTGGTTCTCATCAATGCAGGTTATTAGCTGAGGCCGGCCCGTGCCGGCCCGCTCCGACCACAAGTCCTTGGAGTAACGGTCCCTGGCCTGTGTAATGATCCTGTTAGTGGTGTCGAGGATCGGTTGCGTCGACCGGTAGTTCTGCTCCAGGGTCACGATCCTGGTCCCAGGGAACTGCTGAGGGAAGTCCAGGATGTTCCTGACCGTGGCGGACCGAAAGCCATAGATGCTCTGCGCATCGTCACCTACTACCATTATGTTGCGGGTTTCGCGTCTAAGGCCCATCAAGATACCGCCCTGAAGTCGATTGGTGTCCTGGTATTCATCGACCAGCACGTGGTCAAAGAGACGGCCGACGGCGGACGCCAGTTCGTGGTTCTGAAGCAGATGATACAGGTAGAGAAGAAGATCGTCATAGTCGAGGATATTCTGCCTTTGTTTGCGGCTGACGTATTCGCGGAAAAGAGCCTTCAACTCCTCTTTCCACATGGCGCACCAGGGGTAGTCTTCCTTCAACACGGAGTCCAGATCCTCGTCGCCATTGACGCGCCGTGAGTAGATGGCCTGACACGTGCCCTTCCTGGGGAACCGCCTGTCCTTCTTCGAAAAACCGAGATCGTTGCGAATCACGTCAAGAAGGTCTTCGGTGTCCGTCTGGTCGAGAATAGTGAAGTCGGAGGGAAGCCCCGCAGCCTGCGAAAACATCCGCAGGATCCGGTTGCCGAAGGCGTGAAACGTGCCCCCCCATACCTGGCCTATCGCCGGACTTCCACCCGTGGTCATGACACCGGACGCCCGTCTGAGCATCTCCTCGGCAGCCCGGCGCGTAAACGTCAGCAGGACGATCCTCTGCGGCTGTACGCCCTCGGAAATCAGATAGGCAACCCTATAGGCCAAGGTTCTGGTCTTGCCACTTCCAGCGCCTGCTACCACCAGTATGGGCCCATCTCCATAGGTGACCGCCTCGCGCTGTTGCGGGTTCAGCGCGCCGAGCCATGCCTGCGAATTGCCCGGGTCTGTTAGTAGCACCATAGTGCTAACAATACCATTGGGATCAATCAGGCGCAACCGCAATCGGCCTGGTAATCGCGTTTGACAGACAGCCACTTGTTGGTATAACCTGCCCAGTAGGTTGGAGGCCCTTCTTGCGGGAATGGGCGCGGGTGGGCCCCCTTTCACGTCGAACCACGCGGGGCCTTGGAAAAGTGCTCCAACAGGGACAGGTTACCTGACGCCACCAAATAAGGAGGGAAGATGCTCAAGGGGAAACACCGGGGACTGGCTATCATGACGCTGCTCAGCCTCATGGCGATGATCGCAGTGGCATGTACTCCTGCCGCCACACCAACACCGCTGCCCACCAAGGCGCCTGCGGCGGCAGCCACTACCGCGCCCGCGGCAGCGCCCACCAGCGCGGCAGGCGCTACCAAGCCAGCGGCGGCCCCCACGACTGCGCCTGCCGCCAGCACGGAGCCGTTCAAGATCGGCTTCGTAAACTCCTCCAGCGGCTACATGGCTGCCATGGGCACGCCGGAGCGTGAAGCAGTGCTGATGCTGGAGGAGAAGGTCAACAAGCAGGGAGGCATCAACGGACGGCCGTTAAAGGTAGTCGTCTACGACGACGAAAGCGACGAGACCAAGGGCGTCCTTGCCGTAAAGAAGCTAATCAACGACGACAAGGTCCTCGGTATTATCGGGACAGCGGCCAGTGGCATAGCGATGGCCGAGGTACCGGTGGCTGAAGATGCGAAGGTCCCCTTTGTCACCATGCAGTCGGCAAAGAGCACCATCCTTCCCGACAAGAAGTGGATATTCAAGCTGCCTCTAAGCGAAGCCTTCTATGTCGAGGGCATTTACAGATGGCTGAAGGGCGAAGGTTTCGCCAGAATCGCATGGATCAGCCAGGGCGCCGGATTCGGACGGGAGGCGCTGAAGTACCTGGATAACACGGCGGCTCAGCAGGGGATCACCGTCGTGGTCAAAGAAGAGTACGGCCCAACCGATACCGACATGACCCCTCAGCTTACCAAGGTCAAGGCCAGCAATGCCCAGGCGCTGGTAGTGTACGGAGCCGAAGCGGCAGGAGCCATCGTCGTACGTCAGACCAAGGACATGGGCATCAATCTTCCTGTGATCGGGCCTGAGTCTCTGACCTTGCCGGCGATCATGGGAGACCAACAACTCCGCAACGGCCTGGAGAACTTCTACGTCCTCGGCCACAAGGGCGACGTGTGGGAGCAAATTCCGGATACAGACCCTCAGAAGACGGTCCTAAAGGGCCTGTCCACGGATCTCAAAGCCAAGTACGGCGCCACTAGAACGCTGTCTATGTGGGAAGGTGTCGCCAACGACGCGTTCAACGTCATGGTCGGCGCAATCCAGAAAGCAAATCCGGACCCAACCAAGCTGGAGGATGCCCGGTCCAAGATCAGGGATGCCATCGAGCAACTCAAGGGCCACCCTGGGGCAACCAGCGTCCTCAACTACTCTGCCACTGACCACGAAGGTGGAATAGATATCAAGGCTGGGGTGATCAACCAGGTCAAGGGTGGAACCCTCAAGCTCATCAAGGGCCTGCAATAAGGAAATAGATCTTAGACAGGCCCGCCATGCGGGCCTGTCTAAGATCAGGATCAGTACGGTGCGGGGGCTGTCAGGGAAAGGTGGCCTGCGCAGAACATGTAGAGACGAGTCGGTGACTCGTCCTAGAACGAGTAGAGACGAGTCGGCGACTCGTCTCTACTGCTTCAACTCCAGGCCTCGAGTCACTTGCCCACAGCCATGGCGGTGCCGACGGCCCGGGCGATGATTCGCCCGGAGGAGTCCACGACAGTCATTTCTGCGACGCCAAGGCTTTTGCCGGAATGGACCACACGAGCCTCGCTGACGAGGGTGTCGCGTTCGTTCTTCGGAACTCCGAGGAAGTTGATGCTGAACTGGATGGCGACAAAGCGCCCCTCCATGGAATTGACGGCGCAGCCGAACGCCTGGTCCGCCAGGGAGACGATGAGGCCTCCGTGGGGGATCTTGCCGAAGTTATGGTGCTCCGGACCTACTTCCATGGTCACCTTGGCATAGCCGTGGGATAGATCGAGGAGCCTCATTCCCAGAAAAGTTGCATAGTTCGAACTGTCGAACCCCTGTCTCAGGGCTTCGTAATCTCTTGCCAAACCCCTAACCCTCTGATCCCGACAGCAGCCGGACGGCGCGGTCGCGCTGACGTTGAGCGACCCCTTCGGTCGTAGTCAGTTCGAGCGCCCGTTTGGGGCAGGCATCGACGCAGCGGGGACCGTTCTCAAGGTCGGCGCAGAGATCGCAGATGACCACCGTCTTGGTGCGACGGTCCATGGCGATGGCGCCGAAATCGCAAGCCTCGATGCACCAGCCGCAGCCGGTACAGCGCACTTTGTCCAGGACGATCGTCCCGGTCTCCGGATGGGTGCTGAGAGCCTGCCGGGGGCAGGCGGTCACGCACGGAGCGTTCTCACAAAGCCTGCAGGTGACGCTCATCATCAGCACCGCGTTTGGCCTCACCAGGTGGATGCGGGTCAACTCCAGGTCAATGCATCTTTCCTTGACAGCCGCGCAAGCTAGCTCGCAGAGCTGGCAGCCAGAGCAGATTTCCGGGTTGCAGTCAACAAAGCTATTCAGCATGCTGATTCCTTTCCAACGCCGGCCAGAGGTCCGCCAGCCCCAGTTGCTCTAGTACCTCCTTCGGGATTAGGCCTTGCGACGTCCAACCGCGAGACTCGTAGTAGTCTCCGACCATCATCGTCAGCTCCTCAGGGGTCAAACGGACCCCGGCGCCGGGGCCATCGGGCAGCGGCTCCGACATGGTCCGTCCGGGAAGCCAGTCCATATCCCTGCGCCAGCCCTGGAGGATGTTGAACGCCTTCTTGGCATTGCAGATGCGGGTTCCCGCCAGACGAAGCTCCTGCGCCTCCATCTCTATTCCCGTGGCCAGCCCATAGATGTTGGCGGCCTCGGGATAGAAGTCCGTGAAGCACTTCCGGAGGAATTTGCATAACGAGAGGGAATCCAGCACCGCGGCGAAGTCCTCCTGGTCCCGGTTCATGGCCCCCCGGCCAGGCTCGGACTTCAGACGGTCGACTTTGGTGGACATGTCGACCTCGTAAGATGGGGAGCGATTGTGGCAGCCCCCTCGTGCGCCCACTGCGTACCCTAATGCCATGGTCTTGAGTGCCCTGGGCTCATATCCAGGCAACTCCAACCCCTTCGAGTGCATGGCCCAATGGTCGGAGCCTCCACCCAGCCTCTCAGAGGCCAGCCGGGTCCCTTCCGCCAGCAGGTCGCCCAATCCCTCGCGCCGGGAGATCCGGTCCACCATCTCCGCCACGGCCGCCCCGTTGCCGAAGGACAGGTCCAGTCCATCGGTGTCCTTCCTGGTGAGCAGGCCCTTTTCGAAGCATTCCATGGCCCAGGCTATGGTGACTCCGGTGCTTATGGTGTCGAGGCCGTGCCGGTCGCACCGCTCCGCGGCCTGGATTATCCATCCCAGGTCATCGACGTAACACAAAGGTCCGAGGGCAAAGAGCGACTCGTAGTCTAGCCGGGCGCGAACGCCTTTGGAGCCACCCGCGTCGCCGTGGTAGATATGCTCGCAGGCTACCGAGCAACTGGAACAGCCGGCTACCTTGACCAGGTGCTTCTCGTGCAGAAGCTCTCCGCTCACGGCTTCAGCGCCGGGGAAAGTCGTCTGCTGGAAATTGCGCACCGGCAACGCCCCGAGGCGATTGAGCGTTAGAACGTTCCCCGGAGTACCAAGGACGCGGTATTTCTCAGTGAATGACTCCTGGGTGACCCGGTAGAGCCGAAAGCACTCCCGCTCCAGGCCATCCATGTCTCCTACTTGAACGGGACGGGTGCCTCGGATGGCTATGGCCTTCAGCCCCTTAGAGCCCATGACTGCGCCGACGCCTCCTCTGCCGGCCCGCCGTGTGCCGTCGTTGAAGATGCCGGCGTAGCGCACCAGGCGCTCCCCAGCAGGGCCAATGGCAGCGACCCTTACTCTGCCATCTCGCAACTCCCGGCGAATCGCCTCCTCAGTATCCCAGCAGCCCAGGCCTTTCAGATGGGCGGCCGAACGGAAGAAGACGTGCTCGTCGTCGATGAAAAGATAGGTCAATTCTTCGGTGGCTCCCACCACGACGATCGCTTCATAGCCTGCCAGCCTTATTGCGGAAGACCAGAAGCTGCCGGAGAGAGAATCACCGATCATGCCCGTTAGGGGCGACTTGGTGACTACGGCATGCTTGCTGGCGCCGGGCACCAGCGTTGCTGCCATGGGACTGGCGGCGAAGACCAGCGGATTTTGGGGAGACAGAGGATCGACCCCGGGCGGGCAATAGTCCAGAAGAAGACGGGTGCCCAGGCCAACCGCGCCGAGGAACTGGCGGTGGAGATCGGGGCGCAGGGGCAGTGTCTCCGCCCTGCGCTCAGTCAAGTCAACCAGGAGCAACTGCCGGGGAATGGATTCCATCCTAGCCTCCCGCCGGGGGCGCCATTAACAAAATGCGGTCTCCGGCCTGGGGCTTCAGGCCGAAATCATCCACAAAGTCGAGTCCGTTAAGGTTCATGACGTATGGTGGTCTCAGGCTTCGCCCGTCGGCCCCGAGAACGGCGCCGGCCAGAGCAGGCGCCTCACGGGCCAGGGCCACCAGAACATCCTCCAGGGTAGCCTCTGAGTCCAGGTCCAACTCCAGTTGCCGGCTACTGGCCTTCGGCAGGCAAACGCCGTAGAGTTCTACGGTGAACTTAACCACCGGATAGCGCCTCCTCCGCGGCTGCCAGATCCCGCACCTTGACCACCACCAGGGCGTGGTCGGGCGTACCGGCCACGAAGGCGTAGACATACTCCACGTTCAGGCAGGCCCGCGCGAGGGGCTCGGCGACGGTGTCCACCAGGCCTCCGGGCCGGTTGGGCACTTCCACTCGAAGCACCGGGGTACTGCGGGCCGTGAATCCTGCCTGATGTAGAACCTCCAGGCCCAGGGGTGGGTCTGAAACGATCATACGCACTATGCCGAAGTCGGGAGCGTCCGCCAGTGACATCGCCACGATGTTGATTCCGCGCTGCTCGATCGTTCGCAGCATCTCGACCAGGCGTCCGGGCCGGTTCTCAAGGAACACGGAAAGCTGATCTATCTTGGAAATCGACGCCGCCATTATCTACCCCCTTTGAGGCCCAGGTCACGGCGGTCGATCACTCGCTTCGCCTTGCCTTCGCTGCGCTCCAGAGAGCCGGGCTCAACCAGGCGGACCTTCGTCCATATGCCCAGCACGCTCTCCAATTCCGCTCGCACCTTCAGCTCCAGGCTCTCCATCTGGGCCATTTCGTCGTTGAAGATGTCGCCGGCCACCTCCACCCAGACCTCGAGATCGTCCAGATGACTCTCCCGGTCAACCACGATCTGATAGTGAGGCTCCAGGCCATCCACCCGGAGGAGCGCATCCTCGATCTGTGAAGGGAAGACGTTCACCCCCTTGATAATGAGCATATCATCGGTGCGGCCGGTGATCTTGGTCATTCTTACGAAACTCCTGCCGCAGGGACAGGCGTCTGGGTAGAGGCTGACGATATCCCTGGTACGATAGCGGAGGACGGGCATGGCCTCCTTGGTCAAGGTCGTCAGCACCAGTTCTCCTCTATGACCGGGCGGGAGCGGGAGGCCGGTCTCCGGGTCTATCACCTCCACTAGAAAATGGTCTTCGGCCAGATGCAGGCCCCTCTGGTTCATGCACTCGTGGGCTACCCCAGGGCCCATCACCTCCGTGAGGCCGTAAAGGTCCAGCGCCTTCAACCCGAGGCACTCTTCGATCTCTTTGCGCATTGGCTCGGAACATGGCTCGGCTCCGAAGAACCCCACCCTCAGCTTCGACGTCTTGCCCAGGTCCACGCCCTGCTCGCGCGCCGTCTCACCGATAACCAAGGCGTATGAGGGTGTGCAGGCCAGGCCTGCCACGCCCAGGTCCTGGATAAGCAGGATTTGTCTTCGGCTGTTGCCCACCGAGGCCGGTACCACGGCCGCTCCGAGAAGCTGGGCGCCGTCGTGGGCCCCCAGACCTCCGGTAAAAAGGCCATAGCCGTAGGCGACCTGAACCAGGTCACCCTTGGCGATGCCCCCCGAGACGAAGACCCGGGCCATAAGATTCGCCCAGGTGTCTATGTCATTGCGGGTGTAGTAGGCGGTGACGGGCTTGCCTGTGGTTCCGCTGGAGGCGTGAATACGCACCACCTGGTCCATGGGAGTTGCCAGAAGACCGAACGGATAAGTGTCGCGAAAATCTTGCTTGGTCGTGAGGGGGAGTTGGGCGACGTCACGCAGCGACCGGACGTCCTCCGGCTTCACGCCCCGGGCGTCCATCGCCTCGCGATAGAAGGGTACGCTGCAATACGCCCTCTCTACCGTCTCCTTCAGCCTCCCAAGTTGCACGGCTTCAAGCTCCTCCCTGGGCATGGTCTCGGCGTCTTTGTTCCAGTACATTCTTGCTTGCCCTACCTGTTTATTGTGTTGCTGGGCGGGAGCGACTGGGCCACCAGGGCGGCCTTTCTCCCGATCTCGAATGCTTCCAGATTAAGGTCGAGGAGCTTGGGGGGTAGTGCCTCAGCCAGGCAGTCCGCCCAAGTCTCTCTCTTTATTACATCCAAGAAGATGGACAGGAATCCCAACATGGCCGCGTTCAAGGCTTTGGGGTTCCCTGCCTGTTGGGCCATCTCTACGCCTTGGGCCAGGTATACCCGCAGGGTCCTCCGATTAAGCAGCCCGAGTATGGTCTCGTCGGAGGGGTACTTCTCTGCCCCGCTGGAAACGGAGAAGGGAGGGATGGCCTGGTTGTTGACAATAGCCAGTCCATCGGGCCGGAGGTGGGAAGCCCAACGGGCCGACTCAAGCTTCTCGAAGCCCAGTATGATATGGGCCTCTCCCGTCCTCACGAGCGGACTGAAGACCCGCCTGCCAAGACGAACGTGGCTCACCACGCTGCCGCCTCGCTGAGACATGCCCAGGGCGTCCGACTTCTTCACATCGAATCCCTCGGCCAAGGCAGCATTGGACAGAATATCGGAGGCCATTACCGTCCCCTGGCCTCCAACCCCGACCATCAAGAGATTAAGGCTGAATTCAGGCTTCACGGGAGCCGTCCAACTGGCTTGCCAGCACAATTCCTTTTTGCGGGCAGACCTGGGCGCAAACGTCGCAATTGCCCCCGACGCACATGTTCGGGTCTATGCTGACCTTGTCGCCGATCCTGACCAGGGCCGGGCATCCAACCCTGAGGCAGGTGTTGCAGCCGTCGCAGAGGTCCTGGTCCACGGCCAGGGGCTCGCCAGGAGCTCGCACATGCAACGGGCAGTCCCCCCTTGAGATCACCACCGAAGGCTCGTCGCGCCCTATGCAGGCCTTTATAGTGGACTCGACCAGGGCCATGTCGAAGGCGTCCACCACGTGCGTGTCCGTGACTCCAATGCCACGGCAGAGGTCTTCGAGACGGACCCGGTTGCTCTTCTTACCCCGGGCGTCCACTCCCATTCCCGGATGCCCCTGGTGCCCGGTCATGGCGGTAGTCTCATTATCCAGTATGATAACCGTGGTATTCGCCTGATTGTACACCACATCGATCAAGGCGGTGATGCCGGAATGAAGAAAAGTCGAGTCGCCGATGACAGCCACAACCGCGTTCGGAACGCCGGCTTTCTCCATACCCAATGCCATGCCGATGCTGGCTCCCATGCATACACACGTGTCCAGGGCCAGGAGAGGCTGATACACCGCCAGCGTGTAACAGCCGATGTCGCTGGTGACGATAAGCCCTGAACGCCGCATACCCTCCGGCAGCCTCGAGTCCGACGCGCTTAACGACGGCGTCGACCGGTGGAGACCCAGCCGCCTTAGCGCATATGAGGCGACCGCGTGAGGGCAACCCGGGCAAAGTACCGGAGGTCTCAAGGGAAGTGAAACCGGAGGCCCATCGGTCTTGGCCTCGAGAGCTGGCAAGAGCCCAGCGCGACGTGCGCCCTCTTCCACCGTCTCGGTGCTTAACTCTCCGGTAATCGGAAAGAACTCTTTGCCGCGCACTGTCAGTCCAAGGGACAGGATGGCCTCTTCCAGGAAGGGGTCTAGCTCCTCGATAACCAGTAGGGAATCGACGGTGGAGGCAAAGCGTCTCACCAGCTCGCGCGGCAAAGGATGGCTCAGGGTGAGCTTGAGAAAGGAGGCTTGCGGGAAGACCTCTCGGGCATATTGAAACGCCACGCCGCTCGTGACGATTCCAAGCTTCCTGTCCCCAGGGATTATCCGGTTCCAAGAGAAAGCGTCAGAGTACGCCTCCAGTCTCTCCATCCGCTCTTCCATGGCCCGATGTCGCGGCCGGGCATACCCGGGCACCATGACGTACTTCGAGGGGTCACGGATGAAGCCGGTGGTAGATGGGGGGATCGCTGGCTCGTCCGGGAAGTTGACGACCGTTTTGCAGTGAGAGATCCGGGTGGTGGTCCGAAGCATTACCGGGGTGTCAAACTCCTCGCTCATAGCGAGAGCGACAAGAATAAGATCGTATGCCTCCTGGCTATCACTCGGCTCCAGCATGGGCACTTTGGCGAACTTGGCGTAATGCCGGTTGTCTTGTTCGTTCTGCGAACTGTGCATACCCGGGTCGTCAGCGGAGATCACCACCAGGCCCCCGTGCACGCCCGTGACGGAGGCGCCGAAGAACGGGTCCGCCGCCACATTCAGCCCCACGTGCTTCATGGAAACCATTGCCCTGGCGCCTCCTACCGCAGCTCCCAGGGCCACCTCCATGGCAACCTTCTCGTTGGTTGACCATTCCGCATAGATACCGGGGTACCGGACCAGCGCCTCGATAATCTCGGTGCTAGGGGTGCCGGGATACGCGGCAGCCACCTTGACTCCGGCGTGGTAGGCGCCCAAAGCCAGGGCCTCGTTGCCAGAAAGAAGTTGCCTCACTCGCCTGCTAATCCCCCTTTAGTACCGGAGTACCGGCCAAACCGATGAACCCGCCAGGCGGCTTGGCCCCCCGATGGGAAGCCGGCAGTGGAGGTGCATTGTTCGCCTCTGATTGGAGCCATTATAGCAAGCGCTGGGCGGATGGGGCAACTTGGCGCACATCTGGGGCCGGAATTGCCCACTCTGTCTCCTACGCCCGAACGGGCGAATCGGTCTGTCGGCGCCCGTCGGCCACCATAACCTGCGCCCTTCGGCTTGTCAATAAGTACGGGGAATTGTAGAATAGGCTTAGTCAGAAGGTTGAAGGTCTTAATGGAGGCGGGTATGGAACGAAGTACCTGGACAGTCAAGACGGGGCTGGCCCAGATGCTCAAGGGAGGTGTCATCATGGACGTGGTGACGCCGGAACACGCCAAGATCGCTGAAGAAGCAGGCGCTTGTGCTGTAATGGCTTTGGAGCGAGTCCCCTCCGATATCCGGGCCGCGGGTGGAGTGGCCCGTATGAGCGAGCCGAACCTTATCGAGGAGATCATTTCTTCCGTTACCATTCCGGTAATGGCGAAGTGCCGCATCGGCCACTTCGTTGAGGCCCAGGTGCTGCAGGCACTGGGAGTGGACTATGTCGACGAATCCGAAGTTCTAACTCCCGCCGATGAGAGCCATCACATCAACAAGCATGACTTCAACGTGCCGTTTGTGTGTGGCTGCCGGGATCTGGGAGAAGCGTTGCGCCGCATAGCCGAAGGAGCGGCGATGATTCGGACCAAGGGTGAGGCAGGTAGCGGGAACATCGTGGAGGCTGTGCGCCACATGCGCTCTGTCTGGGCCGACATCCGCCGCATACAGAACATGCCAGTGGATGAACTTATGGCCGAAGCCAAGTCCATGGGGGCGCCTTACGACCTGGTGATTGAGGTCCATAAACTCGGTAAGCTGCCGGTTGTGAACTTCGCCGCGGGCGGTATCGCCACACCGGCCGACGCCGCCCTGATGATGCAACTTGGCGCTGAAGGCGTTTTCGTGGGATCAGGTATTTTCAAGTCTAGCAACCCCGCTGAGAGGGCTCGGGCCATCGTGAAGGCTACTACCCACTTCAACGACCCCAAGATTATCGCCGAGGTCTCAAAGGGTCTGGGCGAGGCCATGCCGGGCCTCGATATTCGGGCGATCCCCCAAGAGGAGTTGCTGTCCGTCCGAGGTTGGTAACCGCGTGGTAAAGGTAGGGGTCCTCGCCCTGCAGGGGGCCTTCGCCGAGCACCTGTTAGCCCTGGAACGGCTGGGGGTTGAGGGCGTGCCGGTGCGGCTTCTGGAACAGCTCGATGATGTGGACGGACTTATCATACCTGGCGGTGAGAGCACCACCATCAGCAAACTCATGCTGAGCTTTGGGATCTTCGGGGCTCTCAAGACCAGGATCCAGTCGGGTCTGGCGGTATGGGGCACCTGCGCCGGAATGATACTCCTGGCCAGGGAGACGGATGACAAGAAGCTTCCGGTGATGGGCTTGATGGATATTAGTGTCAAGCGTAACGCCTTCGGACGTCAACTCGAGAGCTTCGAACAGGACTTACCGATCCCTGCCTTGGGTCCGGAGCCGTTCCACGCCATCTTTATTCGCGCTCCTGCAATCGTATGTGCCGATAAGACGGTAGAGGTTCTCGCCCGCCTCACCCCGGGCCCGATCGTAGCGGCCCGGCAGGGGCGCCTCCTGGTCACGGCTTTTCATCCGGAGTTGACCGCGGACCTGCGC
>ORJL010066605.1_pt1 | contig 14552 bp, 18 predicted proteins | sample 1779941 | NCBI WGS metagenome assembly ORJL01 (sample SAMEA104232317, study PRJEB22302) | groundwater metagenome | biome: forest; feature: aquifer; material: groundwater | place: USA | collected 2011-08-07 | depth 5.8 m
ATCATTTGTTCTTTCATTATTTATTCCGTCGATTAGCAAAAATGTATTCCTATATTCTATAATCCTCACTGCCCTAGCTCTCTTATTTGTGGGAAGCGTAAAAGCAGAGATAGTGAAAAAGCCCATATTCCGCTCGGCTCTCGAAACTCTAGTTATAGGCGGGATTGCTGCCGCCTTGGCTTTTGCAGTCGGATATTTCTTACAAGGACTTGTTTATTAGAATCTTTTAGGTAACTTTAGAGAAGTAACATGAGGAAGGTTTATATACTAAATCTTTGGCAAGATTGTATGATATTTAAAGTTGATAGTGGAGCCGAACGCCTTGCATGGGATACTCATAATCATCTGCAGACAAGCGGCGATGTAAACAGAATGAATTTCAATCGAACTCTGGACAGAGCAGTTAATCGCCTTAGAGGAGAAGTATCCTATCGGGGAGTTCTGGGGGTTACTAATTTTATAGATGACATGGATAAAAAAGATGACAGGTACGAAATGTTTTCTGAAATGCCCGGGTATGAGCGCTGTACTTTTTCTAACGGATTCTATGTTCCTTCAAAAGGAATATGGGTTGTTAAAAGCCAAGAAGTTCCCACAGACGTAAAAGGCCATGAGGTTCATCTTCTTGTAGTTGGTTTGCCAGCAGGAGAACATGTAAAACCAGGAAGACCTTTGGAAGATACAATGAAAGAAGGAAAAGATTTAGGAGGAAAACTTGTATTTGACCATCCAGGTTATACACATGGTATTCTGCCACATCTTTTAGATGACCCTGATCTCTTAATTCGTGTTATGCCTTACGCAGATGGCTGGGAAGTCTTTAACGCTAGTGCAGCTTTTAACTTGGGGCCGTTTCCTGTTGTTTCAAGAGTTTTTCCACCAAAAGCAAATGCTAGCTCTATGAGTTTTTATAATGAGGTAATAAAACCAAATTATCCGCATGTAAAACCTCTTAAAAGTTCAGATGGTCATTCACTAGAGGAAATTGGACGAGCATATACAGTATCTGACATTCCTAGAGCAGAAGTTAATAGAATAGAAGAAAATGGAGAGAGGTTAGTCGATGCTTTATTCAGAGGAGTTGTATCAGATATGGGGAAAACTACTGGCTCCAGAATGCGATGCGCTCTTCATGCAGCTGCAGTCATAAAAGAAAATGGAATTATGAATACTCTAGGAAGATTCGTTCGCAAGAAACAAGAATAAGTTTATTAATCATCCCTCGTTATAACATCATGCCCCAAGGTGTGACGCACATTCTTATTCCAATATTAATCATGTCTTTAATCCGCGACTATGTTCTATCAAAAAACCAGAAGGCGCATTTTCCTTTGCACTACGTGCTGATAGCAGGTCTAGGTGGAGTTTTGCCTGACATCGATATTCTCTTATCTATAGTATTAAAATTCTTCGGGACACAAAGTTGGGATTTGCATAAAACATTTACGCACTCCATATTTTTCCCATTGGTCTTTCTTCTGGTCTTTATAATGATAAAACCAATGCACGAAAGATTTAAGTTCTGCCATGTAAGAAAACATACACTTAATTTGAGCACTATTGCCCTGATGCTTGCCCTTGGAACACTAATTCATATAGGCTTAGATTCACTATTCGGAGAGAACGTATATTGGTTCTATCCTTTCCTTATGAACGACTACGGAATCAATCTATTTTCTCTAACAGGCCTATCTTGGCCGACAACTGCCGCGTTGCTAGATGGAATCCTTCTTGTTATATGGATAGTTTATCTTGAAGTTAAACATAAAATTAGTGATTTTATATAATGAAGTCTGTCATAACAAAGTCTTTGTGTCTTTTTCGTAGACTTTGTGTATGCCCAGGAATGCGACGCCCTAAAGGGCATGGTTTTAACCACATTCCTGTCATAATAAAATTCGCAGGATTTTCAGGCATAGGCGTGTTTGCGTTCCTCATCGATTTTGCGTTGCTTGCCTTCTTAACTGAGGTCGCAGGAATCAATTATCTACAAGCCGTGGGATTTGCGTTTGTGTTCGCGACCTCGTTGCATTATCTTGCGGCACGACGTATCGTGTTCAGAACCTCCTCTCGTTCTTATCTCGCAGGTTATCCTTATTTTATTGCCATTGCTCTTATCAATTTAGGACTTACGTTAGTGCTCATGAAAATTGCAGTCGAAGACCTAAATCTATATTACCTTTTGGCACGCCCGCTCGTTTCGTGCGTTGTAGGGATAATCAATTTTGTTGTCAATACCAACCTAACCTTCAAGTCACATTTTACCGATGGCCCACACACTCTTCATCGACAATCAGCACGAAGAAATTTGTTCTAATGGGTATAGCTGCTATGGGAACATATTTAATTGTGCCTTGATTTTATCTAACCAATGAGAATAGAATATAATCATAATTTAGCAAATAAAGAGATTTATAGAAGGCTTCAAGGATTATTCTCAGATTTACAAAGACAATATGCTGGTCAAATAAGTGACGCATGGTCAGAATGGAATAAAGACCATACTCAAATGAGATTTAGAGCAAGCATCAGGGGACTTGAAACGACTGGAAATGTTTATTTGATGGATAAGCAAATTATTCTTGAAGGAAGTCTTCCACTAATGGCAAGATTATTTAGCGGGAAAATTGAAAAGATGATTAAGGCAAGATTGGAAGTTTTACTATCGTGATGCAAGACCAAATAATTGACAATCAACTAGAGGAAGGAAACAATTACGTGTGCGAAGCATGCGGTTACAAACTTGAGGAGTTAAAATGCAAGCTCAAATGTGCCCGTTGCCATTATTTCCGCTCATGCTCGGATTTGTTCTAAACGGAAATGGCTCGCCAAATAAAAGCCTATATTGCATATCCAAAAAATCTCTATGAAGCCAATCCGAATGTGCTCTAAGTGAGCCATATCTTCTCTCTAAAGTATAAATTCCCTGGCCATTCTGACTCATAATGCGCCCTCCTTCAGAAAGAGGATTACTATGACGATAATATACAACAGGGACAGGTATTTTATCTCTATAAGAACTTATATCTTCAGTATGTTCGTGTCCATCAGAAAAATGTAATTTTAATGCAATCCCTTCAGGGTGAAGTTCAATCTTAATCGGTTTGGAAATTTCTCCAAAACGCCAATTACTTGGGTCAGTTATCAATACAACAAGATCCGCCTGATGAACACTATGTTTAACTGTAGGATGCCACCATCCACATATATCGCCTCTCATCACAAAACCACAGAGGACTATTTTAAAAGCTTTATTGTGAAAACCCGCTCAACCTCAAGGATGAGATGGTATTACGCGGACAAATCTCGCATATCTGTCTTCCGCATTTTGCACAGGAATTAATGGCCAATCCTCTCGGGGCCTATATGGATGGGTCAGCATTAGCGCAACGTCGTCTCTTGAGAGTCTTATTCCCAAGCGATTAAAATAATTTCCTGCAAAAGAACGTGCACCTGCATAACGCTCACCATTTCCACTAGGCACGACTATGACTTGCCTCTCTTGCGAGATCAAGTCAAGAGATTGCATCCCATAAACAAAGCATCCCTTCCTTAAATTTTCCAGCCCTAAGGGAAGGACAAAGACATCAAGCACCCCTTTCTCTGTGCTATAAACAGGAAAAACGCCCACACGCTTTAATCTTTTTTGCACAGCTCTTCTGATAAATATGCCTCTAAATTTTTCAAGAGGGGATTCTATAGGAGGAAGTGACTTTAGCACTGCATCGTCTATTTCATACAACCTTTCCAGAACATCTCTTAAGGGTTCTCCAAACTGCCCAACTAAATCATCAATATCGCTCTCTCGTACTTTTCTGTCTGACGATGCCGATATCATAGAATAACTCCAAAAACCAGTCTTATAAACTTTATTATGGCCCCACGCGGGATCGAACCGCGGACTACTCGACGTGAACGAGTCGTTTTGCCACTAGACTATGAGGCCTATAACTTAAAAAAGAAATCAGTTTATAATTATTGTTAGAGCACCGCTACATCGCCCAAAACACGATTGCCAGTGCGACTAAGGGTAACTGATGAGTAAGGCATGCGAGTTCTCCCGCCCGCAAGGATTGTTCCCTGATATTGGTTAGGGTTCGCATCTGGAGCGTGAACGACCGAAAGACCATGATACTCAGCTATTGCTCTTGCAATATGGTCCAGCCTTGTATCGTTTGGCACGCCTCCTAATGCAAATCTATTCTCGCTCGAAGGACCTCGCGTAGCATCACAATGGCTCACACTTGCCCCTACAACGACGGAAATTGCCTTAGTCAATGCTTCTATTTTATGTCTGCTCATTTAAAGACCCGTAAAAACAACTTTAAAAACCTTTCCAGAACTAAACTGTGTTGTATGATTCTTAAAAAGCAACATAGTTCATTTAGAAATTTCTAAAAATTAAAGATTATGCTCCCAAATATCTAAGCACATCATAAACAAGGAAAGCTGGCCACACGAGAGCTTTCAAAAATCCTAAAACGCCAATCCAAAATCCCGTAGCATGAGAAATGTAATAAATCGCCGCACCTATGAACCCAAGGCCATAAACTGCCCCATGCGAGTTGCATTTAATGACATTAACTACTCTTTTCATGGTGAGATATAATTTTTAAGTTTATATTTTTATCTATAATATTTTTTAGAACCTGTAGCTGGAAAAGAAGAGGGACAGTTTCCCTGTCCATTGGCTAATTCTATAGTTTTAGCATCGACTAAATTAAGATATGCCCAACCACTATTAAAGCCTGTATAACAAATAGACTCTCCAATTCCAATCTCTCTTGGAAATTTTTCTGTATTAGAGTCGGTTATTCTTAATTTCGTTCCTTCACTCTCTGTTTTAACAGCTAGGTCAACTCTTCCCATTGCCTCGCCAATTAGCATAAACTCTCCATGAATATCCGTAGCTTTTTCATCCAAAAACCATCCTCCTGATATGGTGTTTTCAATATCATATGAAGGATTTCCACAGGTTTCAGCTTTTTCAAAGCCATCGTAATTTATCACACCTATTTTTTGATAATATTTTTCTTTCAACACAGATTCATATAAGTCGTATGGACAAACTGAATAAAGAGACTGCCCCCATTGCCATCTATCTGGATTGATATAAAAGGCTTTTTTTGTTTCGTCTAATACTAAAAAGTCAAATGTTCTCGCTTGAGGAGTGCCATCAGTGTAACCCAATAGAGTTCCGCCTTTGATTGGAATTGAAAGGACATCATTTGTAGCTGTTGATCTTGAAGGTTCTATCGGGGCATACTTTTTTATTTCATCTGATATCGAATCCAGGTGATCAAGAAGAAAATTTACACTACATCCGGCATTGAACTTTAATCCGTACTCCCCATGATCAGATTCAGGTCCGCGATAAGCATAGATTATCGAAACTAAAGTGGCATCCATAGGCGCATAAACAGGTACACTCTCCCCAGCTTTAATTGTAATATAACTTCGACCCCTCGATGCACCCGCTATTGAACCTATTGGCTGAAATGCGTCAATTTTTGAAAAATCGGTAAATTCATAATTAAACACCGGAGGGCAATTTGTTTTTTTTTCGTTTAATGTATTTCCTCCATCAACTGGTATTCTCTCATCATCCTGTAAGTTTTCTTCATTTTGTTCTTGATTCGCAAAGAGTTTTACAATAAAAAAACAAATAAGAACAAAAACGATTAATCCTAAACCGATATATTTCTTTTTAATCATGCTCTTTCTAATTATTAAGGAAATTAATGTTTATAATCTCTTCATAAGATGGCCCCAAAGAGAATCGAACTCCTGATTGCTCGGTGTAAACGAGCCGGTTAAACCACTAGCCTATGGGGCCTCTCCTAGAAAATGAAAATGCGATTTTTAAACGTTCCTAGAACACATATTTTTATATACAATAAAAGCAGGGCTAGTCTGATGGATAAAATCCGCGATTTCTTTGGGAGAGTAATTGGCTTCGAGAACGGAACAATGACTCTTTCAACTCCTGAAGGAAAGCTTGAAAAGATTTCTGTTAGCTGGTTAACAATAAGCACTCTAAATGGAGACTATGCTGTAGAATTTCCAGGACGTGGCAAGGAGGAAGATTTTCTCAATCAGCAAGTCCACTATTTTTCTTGTCGAGGCAATTACGAATTAACTCTCAAGACAGGTCCAGATAAAGGAACAAAGCTTGAAGAAGTTCTTGAGAATTACTCTCCTAGAATTAAATCAAGTAAATCAAGTTTAGATTCGCCGCGAGTTACTGTGTGACTCAAAAAGACTTTTTTTTCAGCAATAAAAATGCCCTGCAGAGAGTTAGGCAGAAATAGCGCGAGAGGTAACTTTTAAATAACTCCATTCTTCCTCAATTGTATGCGGCCATAGTATACCGGTTAGTACATCTCGTTGCCAACTACAACCTTTAGGAAAGGTTACACGGGTAAAACTCGGGGCAGAAACGAGGGAGATCGGGTTCAATTCCCGATGGCCGCATAAATTAAATTAGTTTGTTAAAAGGGTGTATGAATAGGTTCTGACACAATTTCTTCTTCATATCCTGCATCTTTCATGATTCGGCTTACATCTTCTGGATAAAGAGTCCTATGCTCGCTTAACATGTCTCTCTTTCTTTTAGGAGCAAATAGGGGATTATTCATAATAGAACGCACACTACAATCAGTAAGCCATCTATAATACCCTAAGGTGTTTTCTCCTTCACGAACTAATCTTTCACCCTCCGAAATAAGTTCAATTCTTTTTTCAATTCCCAGAGGATACGTATCATCACTAAACTCATCTGTTGTGCCTTCTTCTACAGCATATTTAACTTCAAAATCATTTACTCCTTTAGGAGGTAGAGGCCATGCTTCTTGCATTTCCCCATCTCTTCTCATCTGATTCCACTCTCGAAATGCTGTTTCATCAAGATGTTCTTGCAAACGAGAACCTTCCTCCCCTAAACCCATCGGAAAGCTTATTTTATGCACACGTCTGCAGTGCGCACCGAAGTAGCGAATCATGTCAATGCGTTTATTCGCTAAAGCCTTTGCAACAAATGTATTAAAACGAGCGAAATTTTTTCCCTGATATCTTTTACCACATTGCCAGGCTACAACAAGGGCTTCTTGATATTGCCCTTCTCTATCAGTACCTGCAACAGGATTGAATGCAAAGTGACTTAATGCGGATTTGCATCTTTCTTCCAGTAAACTGAATTGAGAATGATCCTCATTTACTCTTTTTACTATATCTATATCTTCAATAACTTGCGCTACTTGTTCGCTAGATACATATCCAAAGGCAACTTGTGATAACCTATTATTAAAAACTGCTCGATTAATTGTTTCTAAGTTCTTATCTCCGTATCTATTCGGTTCATATTTTAATTTGCCCCCGTTTTTTAGGATTTTTCCGACTAGATATTCTCCACTTATAAGCCATATCCCCTTTAGCTTTTCCAATTCTTGTCTCCATCTAGTTCTTTCTTCTTTAGAAAGCTTATGAGGAAAACTACGCGATTTTGCCGCCTCGTCTAAAGCCCAAGCAGTACGTTGTGCAAAATGAGTTACAAAAATATCAGGTCGTTGTGCTTTTCTAAAATAAATTGATTTAGCTAAAGAATATGGATGCATAGTTGCAGGATCATAAGTAAGGGTAATTTCATGTCCAGAGAAAGTGAATCTTTTGTCTTGCTCTACATATGCAGATGTCATTAAAAACTAATCAATGGTTTTTTTATAAGGCTTTCTGTTGTTCAGTAATGATGTAATGTGGTCACCTGCACAGTTTGGTATGTGCACGTAATCTTGATTATAGAGAATTCTGATGACATTATGCCAATCAACGGAAATGCTATGGTGTGCGAAGTATAGTTCCAAGAGATGTAAATCGCCGTTTTAGGGCTACTCTAACGCATTGTATTCCACGAGCATTTCTTACATTACGCCTCTCATGAAATATGGCATTGAGATAAGATGCAATAGTACTCTCAGGAATCCCCAATTTATTAAGGTAAAACAAGTATAATTCCTCTATGGGCTGGTAAGGGGTATACCCTCTGGCTGCTGCTCCAACCAAACAATTATCTCTTCTTTCCTTACTGCTCAAGCCGTGAATGCCCAATCCAGATTTAGGATTATGAGACCGATTAAGGGAGCGCGTCATGTTATTTTTAAAACCTCATATATAATCACCTGCCACAATATTTATATTAAACGTTCTACGCTTAAGGTAATACGATGATACGGAAAGTTGCAGTTGGAGACGTGATGACACGCAATTTTTCAGCTGTAAAACCTGGCACGCATCTCCTTGATTGCGCTAAGCAAATGGTCAAACAGCGCGTTGGGTGTTTGCTCCTTGTTGAGAAAAATAAACTAGTCGGTCTTCTTACACAAAAAGACATTCTATGGGCGATAACTAAAAAGCCGAAAGGAGATTTAAAAACAGTGAGGGCGATTGATGTTGCAACACGCAAAGTGGCAGTAATCAAGCCGTCGGCAGATCTCGCACAGGCCTTTCAAAAAATGAAGCGCTATGGTTTTCGCCGTTTGCCTGTGCTGTCTAAAGGGGAGGTTGTAGGACTTCTTACGATTAAGGATATTCTTCGCATTGAGCCTGCTTTTTACAGCAAAGCCAGTAGTTTACTTGACGTGCGCGAAGAAGAGGAAAAGATGCGCCGTATCTCGGGGACAGAAGAAATTGAGTCAGAAGGCTTGTGTGAGGAGTGCGGTCAGTTATCCGACCTCCTCAATGTAGACTCGCGCATGTTGTGTCCTGATTGCAGAGATGAGTTTTACTAAATTTCGGAAGATTTAAATATCTCTCCAAAAGGAGAATTATATGAATATATCACAATGGTACATGCCTCTTGTGCCTGGTTCAGTTTACAGGATGTTCAGCCGCTCACTTGATGAAGGACATAGAAGTTTACCCTTATTTAGAAGATATCTCGGGCGTGTAGAAAGAGATGCTTGGGATGCTGCCGAGATTCCATTCGAAAGAAGACAGGAAATTGCTTCTGAATCAAGAAAAAGGCTGGAAAATACACCAAGTGTGGAAAAATGGGTTGCCCGAACCAACTCTTTCAAGCCAATGATTGCTTTTTTAGAAGGAGTTACACTATTACTTCCTCTTCTTGAGTGGAGAGAGGCCTCCAGAACAGGGGATTATACATTGGCTGCTATAATAACTTGTGCAGCGATAGGGACACGATATTTTTTTTATAACAGAAATAAAAAATTTGCACAATTCGCGTCAGATTCTTTTAGAAAATTAGAGAAAGAATTAGGTTCGGGAGAAAACCTTGCTGTTCTTCAAGAAAATCAGAGAGCGAGAATTCCAGCACTTAAAGAAGAGATACCATCAAAAGCTGCGAAAGCAACTTTTAAATAAGCCTATCTCTTACTTAGGGAATACAAAGATGGTTGAGAAAGACGTAGTAACAAAGGAAAAGATGAAGTATGTTGGACTTGGAGAGTTCAAGGCTGTATACAAGTTTGCGCGCAACTGGTTCTGGCAGGAAGATTTTAACCTCGTGGAAGACACATATGATGAAAAAATACTCTCAGATGGAAAAGAACTTAAGATTGAGTGGACTGCGTGGAAGAAAATAACAGACTATTTCAGAATAAGCCTCAAGTTGAAATGGACAATATTAGCTATGAGTGAAGTTGAAGTAGAGGTCGATGGGAAGCGAAAGAAGATGAATAAGTTTGGAGAGTTAAAGATTGAGATTAAGGGTGTTTTGGAAAAGGATTATAGCAGCAAGTGGGGAGGCTCTGCATTTGAGAAATTCTTCAGGGAGATATATCAAAAATATGTCATACCTCAACGGACAGAAGAAAAAGAATTTCAGGTGCGTGATTACGTGCAGGAGTTCAGGGATGAGATGAAAGCATTCCTTGAGCTTACAGGCAGAGGATATAATCCTGTAATTAATTTTGAGTGATGCGCCACAGATATCTTTATATATAAACACTAGATATTTCGTGTTATGAGGCTGACTAGAATAATTATTATAAGCATCTTTCTTTTTGTGCTGGCACCGAACTTTGCACATGCTGCAGCGCTTGCGATTGACAAGCAGACAAACGTGCCTGTGATTATTGCAGGAGGTGATAAGTCTGCTGTTTTTACTCTTCAGATAGCTAATAACGGAAATACTGACGCGTTTGATTTGTATTCTTTAGTTGGAATTACCCTTACTCCAAAAACATTAACCCTTGAGGCAGGGAAGAAAACTGAGGTTAGGGTAGAAGCTTCTCCTAACAAGCGTTTGAGGAAAAGCACGCGGGGGTTTGTGATTTTTGATTATGAGTTGTACAGCCCGCTCAATGGGGTTACTAATGACAAGCTGATTTTCAAGCTCGTTGATTTAAGCGACGTATTTGATATTAGAATTTCGAGTGTGAAGCCTGGGGATGAAAATGCGGTTTTGACTATTCAAAACAGGGAGAATGCGACATTTTCAGATGTTAGTTTCATGTTCCGCTCTTCTTTACTTGAAGGGGAAGAAACATTGTCTTTCAAGCCGTATGAAAAAATTAATGTTTCCATTCTAATTGACCGCGAGACCATGAAAAGCCTGCTCGCGGGAACTTATGAGGTAAACACAAAAATTTCTCATGAGAGTGTAAGTGAATCGGTCGTAATTGAGTCTAAATACCTTGAGCAGAGCGGGCTTTCAGTTTCGGAAAATTCAGAGGGATTCATAATACGAAAAACACTCTCGCAAAAAACTAATGAAGGAAATATTCCTACGGAGGCGATTATAGCTCTAAGACAGAATATAGTAACTAGATTGATTACACAACTTGCCCCTGAACCTACGAACGTGACAAAGGAAGGGTTTTTCGTTACTTATACTTGGGCAAAGCAACTGGCTCCGAGCGAGTCTCTTCAAGTAAACTCTACGACTAATTATACAATGCCTTTCACTATTCTAATTGTTATCTTAATTATTGTTTTTTTCGTCAAGTTTTATACTATGACAAATGTTGTTGTTACCAAAAATGTCTCTCCTGTCCATACTAAAGGAGGAGAATTTGCCCTCAAGATACGGGTGCATGTAAAGGCTCGCAAGAACGTTGAAAACCTTATCTTAACTGATCGCATTCCGCACGCGATGAAGCTGTATGGGCACTTTCCCGTAAAGCCAGAGATGATTGATGAGAACACTAGAAGGATAGTATGGAAACTCCCTCGTTTGCATGCTGGAGAAGAACGCGTGTTTTCATATGTTATTTATTCAAAAATTAGAGTGGTTGGAGCATTTGAGCTGCCTTTGGCCCACGCCTCTTTTACCAGAGAAGACAAACATCTTCAAGTTAATTCAAATAAAACCACTTTTGCTTCAGAACTTTCTAGAGAAGAGGATTAGGCTCCAGTAATATAATCTACCATGGCATTTGGTGGGTGGAAATTTATTCCGAGCGGTTTTTCTTCTTGCATTGAATCTGGATTAGACTCTAACATTCCATCCCCTTCAATTCCTATTTTACCATCTACAAGCAAGTCATAAACATCTCCTGCTTCTGCTTGTTGTCTATGATCCTCAACAAGTCTTTGTGCATAATCGCGCTCGCTCATAAGAGTATCAACAGCCATACTTAGCTCTTCGCCTCTTGCTCTTTCTGCTGTAAGTGCCGCTTGTGTCCTCAAAGTTACATCCGCGGCAAATTCTATCATCTGCAATTTAGTTTCCTTTAGTTCTTCCTTAAGCGCCGCGATTTCCCCTTCTGCCTGTTTTTGATAATTCTCATGCGTTTTTCTCAAAGCAACATGCTGCCTTCCAAGTCTATGAAATCCTTTCCGAGCTTGCCTAACTCCAATAACAAGATCATCCTCGAGCCCTCGTGTTTCAGCAAGCTCGTCAACGACTTCTTCCAGGCTTTTGACAGGAGCAGGCGTCTGCTTAAACCTTAGTGCTCTTTTAATAACTCTTAAAAGACTTTTCCCTTTTCTTTCTTTCCCTCGGGCTTCCAATTCATATCTAGATTCCGCGAGGTCTTTGCGTAATTGATTTATAGTTCCGCGAAAAATTTCAGTGGCACGATAAATTCCCTGAATTTCCGGCTCAATAATTCCTACATATTCTTTAGAACCTAATGTTCCAACCGCTGCGAAGGCGATATTCCCAAGAGAAGCCTCAATTCCAAGCCCGAGCCTGCGAAGGTCCTCTGGGTCCGAAGTTCCATCTGGAAATTCTTCTGCACTTTTGGCTGTTTTAACTAGAAGTCTATACGCCTGGATTGCATCTTGCTCTTCTTTGCTTCTTTGCCCGGCTCCAAGTTCGTAACGTCTAAGGATAGGAACAAGCATTGCGCGAATAACTTCGGGAGAGGTTGCCATGATAATTTCTCTCACCTGTTTCAAAGTTCCTCCTTCAGAAGTATGTTCCAAACCTGCTCGTGCAAGGGCTTCTTGGGCATTGTAATCTAAATGTTTCTCTAAAAGCACATATACTGTAGCTAATAGAGCGGTTGCTTCAGAAGGAGGAGGCTCGCCAGTTAATGCTCTATAAACACGAGAACTGCCAGGCCTATATAATGAATTTTCTTCTGATATTCTTTCAAGTATAGTCTCTTGATCAATCCCTCCAGGTATTATGCATGAACCAGAAGGCGCAATTCGAGGAACTACTTTCCGAATAATTCTTCCTCTAAAAACAGGCATTCCGCTATCTGTGAAAAGCCTTTCTGGCTTGTTTTCATCGCGTTTGTAATCGTCTGACATCTTAAAATCACCTAAAGAAGGCTTTTAAACTTAACGTTAACGTTTAATCTGGGGTTCTACAAAGTGCATCTAATCGATTTCACTTGACTAAGCATAAGCTTTAAATTGCTTCCTTTTTATCTCTAGTAACCTCCGATAGCTCAATGGTAGAGCACGCGGCTGTAGTCAAGGACTAGCACAGACCCTCCTTGTGGAGATGGGATGAAGTGCGACCAGACCTTAATCATGAGATTAAGGCAGTACGACAGTACCCGCGTTATCGCAGTTCGATTCTGCGTCGGGGGATTTTTTCTAATTTAGGAAATAGATACCTTTTTAAGCATCCTATTTTAATTTTAGGGTATGAGATTGATGAAATATTTAATAGTGTTTGTTGGAATAATTCTACTTGCAGGTTTGGCTTTCATTTTATTTGCAGGAGATAAAGATTCTATACTAACTGGTCTTGCAGTAGACGAGCCACAGACGAACAGTGAACTAATGATAAATGAAACAATAAACGACGATTATGCAAATGTAGTTGAGCCTCATTACACCCACATGCCTATCACGTACAAGATTAAACATCCTGAAGAATGTGTTAATGGTTTAGATGGAAGGATTAAGTTGGCTTTGAGCATTATAGAAAGCGATACTGACGGAGTGGTACGATTTCAGGAGGATATTAATTCCGCAGATATGGAAATAGATTGCATTAACTTGGATAAGCAATTGCGTGATTTCTCCCTCAATCAGACATGCGAAGATTTGCAATTCAAATTATCAGACAATTCAACCTCTGAAAACTTAGACGGCGCTAGAAGCAAAATAGACAAGTATATTAAGGATTTAGAGGAGAAAGGATTCTATATCTATAATAGGCAAGCTCAAGTTGAATCCAATAAATTATACGAAATCAAACTTTGCTATATTAACAGAAGTAAATTTGAATATACTCCTGAAGAGATATTAGAAGTTGCGCCTCAGGGAGAGGGCTATATAGTGGAAGGACTGGCTAAACCTTCAATCGAAGGAAGCATAATCTTGAATTCTACTGTCCAATTATTTGTTCATAATCCAAGATGCATGAATTTTCCATATGTTGAGATTCATGAGATACTGCACGCATTTAATTTCGCTCACAAAAAAGAGGACAAGGATATTATGAGCCCTATAATCTCTCTTTATTTCAAGGACTGCGCTTCCAATAAGAAACTAAATGAAGAATATATCCGCTGTCTTAAGAAAATATATTCAAATGGAATGGAAGAAAGTTGCGATGGAGTCAACTTTTTAGAATGGAACATTACTAATGTGACTAAAAATAACACTAGAGAAGTTATAGATCCTTATGCCTTCGCGGATATACCCCATTGGACTCACATGCCCCTAACCTATAAATATGAGGACAAGGAGCAGTGCTATCCTATTCGTATAGAAAGGAATGAGATTGCAATGCGCGAAATAGAGAAGCTGACGAACGGAACTGTCCGCTTCATCGTGACGGAGGGTGCTCCTGATATAAACTTTAAATGCACGAAGTTCAGCAACATAGAAGAGGGTAGTCAAACCGTGGGGGATAACAATATAACTTATTACCCTGAAAAACCAGATGTTATAGAAAAAGCTGAAATATCCCTATTCGGAGGAGCAGATGTAGAATGTGAACCCTTCCCTATGACAGAATCTTTCGAAATTTTAAGTTCTTTAGGTATAAACTCTTCTGTTAATTCTTGGAGTGTAATGTCTGATTATGTTGATTGTTCTGCTGAAAAGATACGCTGGGAGATTGATGGGCCAATATTCATGAAACTCGAGAATATCTATAAGGCAAAAGCTAATTGATTTCAAGCTAC
>ORJL011307583.1_pt1 | contig 14552 bp, 12 predicted proteins | sample 1779941 | NCBI WGS metagenome assembly ORJL01 (sample SAMEA104232317, study PRJEB22302) | groundwater metagenome | biome: forest; feature: aquifer; material: groundwater | place: USA | collected 2011-08-07 | depth 5.8 m
AACTCTCGATTTGCTACGCGGTCTCAGCCACACTGAACGATTTACCCGCCGCCGAGCAGGCCCCCCGCAATTGCGGGGCCCGCGCAGGCGGCCGTCGACTGAGCGCCACGCAGAAGCCGTGACAGCCATTCTGTCTAGGCCGAACTCGCGGAATCTCTCATGACAAGCATTGACCTTCTCGCACTGGATCGAAAAGATTGGGAACGGGTCGCGGAAGATCCGGTCGCCTTTGCCGGGGAACGAAAGCTCGTGCTTGGGGCTGAGCCCGATCTCCTTCGCGCTGTGGGGCAGCAAACGCAAACTGCCAGGCCCAGTCTGTCGATGCATTCGGATACTTCCGATCGAGCGCGAACGGCAGGATGACGCGGCCCGCGCCTTGCGCGAGATCGTGCTCGTGCTGGCGCTTCACCTCTTTCAAATGCGCCTGCAGCCGCTCCCTCGCCGCCACGGGCAGCATCGTCCGACGGTCCTGCTGTCCTTTGGCTCGGCGAACGACGATCTGATGCCTGTCGAAATCGATGTCCTTCACGCGCAGCTCAAGGCACTCCTGGATCCTGAGCCCGGCGCCATAGAGGAGCACGACGATGATCCAGACCTGGCCGGTCACCTGTTTCATGACCGCGCCAACTTCGTCGCGGCTGAGCACGACCGGCACGCGAGCCGGGCGGCCCCGCGGTTGACTCGCGCGTGCTCACGTCCTAAAGTAACATCCCCAACAACATCAACCTCTCGAGCAACAAGCGGCTCCAGCGCGCGCTGGAGCACTGGCAGCCGAAGTATCTCCAGTGGCGGAGGGACATGGGCCCGCAGGGATTCCAGGAGTATCACCAGGTGTACCTGCGGACGGCGGTGAGCGTCGATCCCGACGGCTGGGCGCACTTCGAGTACGTGAAGCTGCCCGAATACCGCTGGGGAATCTTTCTTGCCGATCCCGTGCAGGATCGCCGGATCGGTTTCGGCGATCTCCTCGGGCAGCCCGTGTGGCAGGAGGTGCCCGGCGAGTTTCGCAATCAGCTCCGCCGTCTGATCGTCACGCAGGGCGACACCGAACCGGCAAGCGTCGAGCAGCAGCGGCTGCTCGGCCAGCGCTGCCCGAGCCTGTACGACCTGCGGAATCTGTTTCAAGTCAACGTCGAGGAAGGGGGTCATCTCTGGGCGATGGTGCACCTGCTCCATTCCTATTTCGGCCGCGACGGCTGCGACGAGGCCGAGGAGCTGCTGGAGCGCCAGAGCGGCAACCGCGACAAGCCGCGGATTCTCGAAGCGTTCAACGAGCCGATTGACAACTGGCTCGACTTCTTCATGTTCACGATGTTTACCGATCGCGACGGCAAGTCGCAGCTGATGTCGCTGTTGGAGAGCTCACTCGATCCGCTCTCGCGAACCACGCGGTTCATGCTGACCGAGGAGGCGCATCACATGTTCGTCGGCGAGACCGGGATCGCGCGCGTTCTCGAGCGCACCTGCGAGCTGATGAGACAGGCCGGCTACTCCGAAGACGTGCGCAAGCTGGGCGGCATCGACATCCCGGCGATCCAGAAGCACCTGAATCAGTGGTTCAGCCTCGGCCTGGATCTGCACGGCAGCGAGGTCTCGAGCAACGCGGCGGCGTATTTCGTCAACGGCCTCAAGGGCCGCGCGAAAGAAGACACCTTCGACGATCATCTTGTGAAGAACGCCGTGTACAACATGGAGTTCTTCGAAAACGGCCGGGCCGTCGAGAAGGAAGTCCTGATGCGCAACGCCATGAACGAGGTGCTGCGCGACTGGTACGTCGGCGACTGCGCGGCCGGCGTCGAACGGTGGAGCCGCATCCTCGAGCGCTTTGGCATCTCCGATCGGCTGCGGCTGCCCGATCGGAAATTCAACCGCGGCATCGGGATGCATGCCGGGTTCCACTTCGATCCCAACGGCGTGCCGCTCTCAGCCGAGCAGTGGGAGCGTCGCAAGTACGAATGGCTGCCGTCACAGGCCGACAGCGACTACCTGCTCAGCATCATGGCCACCCCCATATTCGAGCCGGGGAAGTTCGTCAATGACATCGCCCCGCCGCGCCGCGGCATCAATCAGAAGCCGATCGATTTCGAATACGTCAGGACGGAGCAATGAAGAAACTCTCATTTACCTGGCTTGGCCACGCGACCTTCCGCATGACGTCGCCGGACGGCAAGCGCATCGTCTTCGATCCCTGGCTGACGACCAATCCGGCCTGTCCGGCGGAGGCAAAGAAGATCGACCAGGCCGATCTGCTGCTCCTGACACACGGCCACGACGATCATTCCGGCGACGCGGTCAAAGTCGCCCGCGACACGGGCGCTCATGTGGTGGCGCCGTACGAGCTGTCGGTGTGGCTCCAGCAGAAGGGGCTGCAGAACATCACCGGCATGAATCCGGGCGGTACGCTGGAGATGCTCGGCCTGTCGATCACGATGGTGCCCGCGGTACACAGCAGCTCGGTCGTCGAGGACGGCCGGGTTCTGTACCTCGGCCTCGCTACCGGCTACGTCGTGCGCTTCGAGGACGGCCTGACGATCTATTTTGCCGGCGACACGTCGATCTTCGGCGACATGCGCCTCATCGCCGAACTGCACCACCCGCAGGTTGCGTTCCTGCCGATCGGCGATCTCTACACGATGGGTCCCGAACAAGCCGCGAAGGCGTGCGAACTGCTCGGCGTGAAACAGGTCGTGCCGATGCATTACGGCACGTTCCCCGCCCTCACGGGCACGCCCGAGCGGCTCAAGCAGCTCGTCGAGCCGCGCGGCGTCCATGTGCTGGTGCTGAAGCCGGGGGAAACAGCCAGCTGACAACGCCTTTGCATCACGGAGCCACGAAGGTTACGAAGCGCACGAAGAGCCAATCCGTTTTCGTGTCCTTCGTATTCTTCGTGGCTTCGTAATGAAGGGCAATGGAACAAGCTATGACGACGACCTCCGTTATGCGCAAGCAACTCTTCATCAACGGCGAATGGCGCGACGCGGAAAGTGGCATGACGCTCGACGTCGTCAACCCGGCGACCGAGGACGTGATCGCCGCCGTCCCCTCAGCGGGTCAGAGCGATGTTGACGCCGCCGTCGCCGCCGCGCGCGCGGCGCTCGACGGCCCCTGGGGCAAGCTGTCGGCTCGCGGTCGCGGGCGGCTGCTCTGGAAGATCGGCGAACGGCTCATGGAGCGGGCCGACGAGGTGGCGCGGCTGGAGACGCTCCACAACGGCAAGCCGATCTTCGAGTCCCGTCAGATCGAGATTCCCGCCGCCGCCGAATGCTTTCAGTACTACGCCGGCTGGGCCGACAAGATTCACGGCGAGACCATTCCCGTCAGCGGCGACTTCCTCACCTACACCCTCCGCGAGCCGGTGGGCGTTGTGGCCGCCATCGTGCCGTGGAATTTTCCCCTGCTGCTGACGTCGTGGAAAGTCGCGCCGGCGCTTGCGTGCGGCAACACCGTGATTGTCAAACCGGCCAGCCAAACGCCGTTGACGGCCCTCGCGCTGGCTGAGATCGCACAGGATGTCGGGTTGCCGCCCGGCGTCCTGAACGTGATCACAGGGCCGGGCGCCCGCGTCGGCCAGTTGATCGTGGACCACCCGGGGATCGACAAGATCGCCTTCACCGGCGACACGTCCACCGGCAGGGGCATCATGCGGGGAGGCGCCGACACGCTGAAACGGATCACGCTGGAGCTCGGCGGCAAATCTCCAAACATTGTATTTGCCGACGCCGACATCGAAGCGGCCGTGCGCGGCGCGACCAACGGCATCTTCTACGGCAAGGGGGAGGTGTGCGCGGCGGGATCGCGCCTGCTCGTCGACAAATCCATCAAGAGCGAGTTCATCGACAAGGTCGCCGCCCGCGCGAAGAAAATGGCGCCCGGCGATCCACTCGATCCGCGCACACGCCTCGGCGCGATTTCGTCAAAGGCCCAGCTCGACACCGATCTGCGCTATATCGAGACGGCGAAAAAAGAAGGCGCGACGCTCGTGGCCGGGGGCCTCCGGGCCGACATCGGCACCGGGAAGGGGTACTTTCTCCAGCCGACGGTGTTCGACGGCGTCACGCCCGCCATGACGATTGCCCGCGAAGAGGTCTTCGGACCGGTGCTGGCCGCCATCGAGTTTGCCGACGTGGAAGAGTCGATCGCGCGCGCGAACGATTCGAGCTACGGGCTGGCGGCGGCCGTCTGGACGAAAGACATCAAGAAGGCGCACTACGTCGCGCGGAAGCTGCAGGCCGGCACCGTCTGGATCAACGCCTACAACGTCTACGACACCGCGGCGCCGTTTGGCGGCTACAAGCAGAGCGGTTTTGGCCGCGAGATGAGCGTCCACGCGCTCGAGCACTACACGCAGATCAAGAGCGTGTGGGTGGACCTCAATCGATAATCCGCCGCCGGCCGCCCGCGCTGAACCGTCTAATGCCGGAGTTCGACCAACGCGATCTTGTTGACCCCGCTGCACGCCAGCACGAGGCTCTTGCCGTCGTCGGTGACCTTCATGTTGCGGACGACCCCGCCGCCGGATGGAATCGCCCACGTCTGAAACTTCTCCGTCTTCGGGTCGAAGCGGACGAGCGTATTGGGTCGCACTCCCGCTTCGCTGTACCAAATCGCGCCGTCCAGCACGGCGATACCGTAGGGCCGGGAATTCGGACCGCCCGGTGACGGCCACTCGGTCGTCTTGCCCGTCGCCGGATCGAAGCGGCCCAGGTAACCGCGGGAATGGTCGGCATACCCCCGGCCGAACCAGCTTGTTCCGCATAGCTCTTCCATCGAGGCTGAAGATTGGGCCCGTCAACGACCGTCTGCCGAGACAGGCACGGTATCAATATCTCCTACGTCCCACGGACTCGGCCCGTTTACGTCATCTCTGCGTGAGCAGCATCGCGATGGTCAGCGAGATCATCACGACCACGGTCAGCCAGGCGACGACGTTGAAGCCGCGCGAGTTCGTGTAGTCGCCCATCAGCTCCTTGTCGTTGGTCAGCAGCAGCATGAAGATCAGCACGAACGGCAGGACGACGCCGTTCACGACCTGCGACAAGACCATGATGTGCGTGAGAGGAAACCTCGGCACCAGCAGCACGCCGGCGCCCACGACGATCAACAGGGTGTACAGCCAATAGAAGGCGGGCGCTTCGTGGAACTTCTTGTCCAGTCCGGACTCGAATCCCAGACCTTCACACACCGCATAGGCCGTCGAGATCGGCAGAATCGATGCCGCGAAGAGTGATGCGTTGAACAGGCCCGCGGCGAACAGCAGGTAGGCGTACTCGCCGGCGAGCGGCCGGAGCGCCTGCGCCGCATCGGCTGCGTTCTGAATCTCCAGACGGCCTGACGAGTGCAGCGTCGCGGCGCACGCGACAATGATGAACCACGCCACGACGGCTGCGAACAGGCAGCCGACGATCACATCGAGGCGCGACGCCTTGTACTGCCGCGCCGTCACCCCCTTTTCAACCACCGACGCCTGCAGGTAGAATTGCATCCAGGGCGCGATCGTCGTGCCCACCAGGCCGATCACCATGTACAGGTAACCGTAGTTGCGTATGCCCGCCGCTTCCGGCCGCGTCACGGTCGCGAACGCGGCCGCCTTCCAGTCGGGGCGCGCCATGACGCCCGCGATGATGTAGCAGACGTAAAAAGCCGACGCCACGAGGAAAATCTTCTCGACGCTCGAATAGGTCCCGTGGACGACCAGCAGCCACACGACCGCCGCCGCCAGCGGCACGACGACATATTTGGACGCGCCGAACAGCTCGAGGCTGCTGGCGACACCTGCGAACTCGGCCATCACATTCCCGAAGTTGGTGACGACGAGCGCCAGCATCAACATGAACGTGACCCGAAACCCGAACTCCTCGCGGATCAGATCGCTCAACCCCTTGCCGGTGACGGCCCCCATCCGCGCCGCCATCTCCTGCACGACGACGAGCGCGACCGTCGTGGGGATCATCACCCAGAGGAGTGAATACCCGAATTGCGCGCCGGCCACCGAATAGGTCCAGATGCCGCCGGCGTCGTTGTCGACGTTCGCGGTGATGAAGCCGGGACCGACAACGGCGAGCCCGAGCATGATGCGCGCGCGCCAGCCTCTGCGGAAGAAGTTCATGGTGCTACGCTAGCTGCGGTGCCGCAACATCGTGATCACGTCGTCGGCCGTGATGATGCCGGCGAGGCGGCCGTGCGGGTCGACCACGGCGAGCGTGATGAGATTGTATTTGTCGAACAGCGCCGCCACTTCGTCCTGAGGCGTGTCCGGCGCGCAGGCGATGTAGGGCTCGCTCAGTTGAGAGAGCTGGGCCGTCGGCGGCGAGATCGCGATTTTCACAAGCGGTACGGCGCCGACGAGCCTCTGTCCCGGCCCCGTGAGATAAATCGTGGCGACCGCCTCGGCGCTGCCTTCAAATGCCTTCAGCGCGTTGATGGCGTCGTCGACGACGGCAGCTTCCGGAACGGCGAGATATTCGGTCGTCATCCGGCCGGCGGCCGTGTGCTCGCCGAACTCGAGCAGCTGGGTGACCTCTCGGCGCTCCTCAGGCTCCATCTCCTGGAGGATCTGGCCGGATCGATCCTCAGGCAGGTCCCCGAGCAGGTCGGCCGCGGCGTCGGGATCCATTTCCTCGACGATGTCGGCGGCCCGTGTGCTGTCGAGCGACTCGACAATCGACACCTGGATGTCGGGATCGATTTCCTCGAGCGCCTCCGCGGCCACTTCCTCGTCGATCGTCTCGAAGACCGCTTCACGCTCGGCCGGCGGCAGGTCTTCGACGATGTCGGCGATGTCCGCCGGATGGAGTTTCGAGAGCCCGCCGTAGGCGATCTTCAGCTTGACCCGCCGCGCCGGATCGGTCTCGAGCAGGTCAACGTACTCCCACGGAATGACGCGCGGTGGAATCTTCTCGAGGAGCGCGCGCAGCGTGAACGAGGGGACGACGCCCTTTGCGAGGCGGCGAATCGCGCCGCGGGCGCCGACATCCACCGACACGACATTCAGCGTCACGCGGCTGTCGAACGGCACACAGTCGAGCTCGACGTCGTTGACGCGAACGACTTTGCGGCCATGGACGTCGATGATCTGTTGGTCGAGAAGGTCGCGCTTCAGGAGCAACACCCCGTCCGAAAGCCCCTGGCCCAGCCACGAATTGACGTCGGTTGCGGCGCGGACGGTCGCTCCGCATGAGGTTACGGCGTCGCCTGGCAGCAGGCGGTCGCCGGCGGGGGTCCTGACGATCAGAAAGGCGACGCGGGTCGGGTGATCCTGCGGCGCGATCGCGATTTCGCGTAGTCGTCCGCGGACGGTGCCGCTGGCATCACGCACCGTGGCGCCGAGCATTTCCGAGAGGGCGACGATGGACATTGGCGCGTGCGGGATCGGGGCAGGCGAGCCGACCCCAGTGTCACGTGGTCCGCGGAAGAGTGTCAAGAAAAAAGCGGATCAATGAACGTGCGATGCGACAGTGGCGGGGCGCCAGCGGAGGAACAGGTGGCACGAACGCAATGACTCAAAGTAGGGCAGCAGTGCCGGCGGCATCTGATACAGCGTGATATCAGCGCCGATGCCGAACCGGCCGATGCCCAGCCTTGCGATGTCGCGGACGTGGCCGGCCGTGAGCGTTTTGACCGTGTGGTAGAAGTGCGGGTCCCTGATGCCCGCCAGTTGGAACCAGATCGTCCCGTGGCTCAGCCAGCTCGATGGGCTCAGGCGGGCGGCGTAACGCCCTGCCGAGAACCTCTGCGCCTCAACAGTGTCTGTGCCGATCCGCTTCTCGCGCGTGTTCGAACATGACGAGCGGTTCGTGAACGGTGTCTTGACGATTCAACGTGCGGTAGGATTTGACCCCTGAGATGCCCGACACAAGCAGGGCCAACGCGGTGATGTCGAGTACCGCGAACTCTGATGTCAGCGCCGTTCAGAGCGCGCCGAGGAGCGTTTGCTGTGCGGCGGCATATCTCCGCCAGTGGTGCGCCTTCTCCTCGTAGGACCACCCGTGCTGCTCCATCAAGTCAGCGAACGCCGTTCGCGAGATGTCGAGCGAACCGAGCGCGCCCGACTGCCACGCATCGATCACGATGCGGTTAAATAAGTATTCACCGTAGATCGTTCCGTTCGCACTCTCGTCGAGAACTCGTGACACGGCGGCGGCGACATCGAACGGCTTCACGAGTTCGAGTGTCTTCGGTTTGCCGGTTTTCAAGAACGTGAGGATCATCTCTCCGGCTAAGACGGATTGGTTGCCCTTCTTTTTGTGCATGGACCAAATCGGATCGCCGACTTGTGAAATGGCTGCTCGAAGATCGCCGCCCGCGCTTGCCGCACCCGTCAGAATCGCATCGAAATAAGCCGTTGACCAATGCTGAAACACGCCCGACAGCCAACGGCCGGGCTTCAGCAACGCGAAACACGTTCGGATGCTCTCCTCCAAACGCTTGACGTAGACATCCTCGGACAGATCGAGATCCCCGCCGACGATAAGCTCGCGCTCCCGCGCCTTCTTCGTTGGCGGTTTGCCATTCCACACGTTCCACAGGGTTGAAAGGTCGATATAGGAGATGTGCCCGCCGTAGGGCGGGTCCGTGAAGATGTAGTCAACCGGCTCGATCCGACCGGGCAGATCGTCGATATCTTCGGCGAGAAGCTCGAAGCGTCCACGGAACCCGCCGGTCTGCCGCTTATACGCGATGGCGCGGTCAATTTCCGTTTTCGCGCAGAGCACGTTTTGTGCGCGCTCCTGAAATGTCGCCCACGGCGCAAGCTCGACGGGCTTCGCGGCAACTTTGTAGCGGTAGATGCTAAAGATGCTCGATCCACCGCGCGACTCCGCCCGTCCTTCTGCTGACAGAAAGGTCCGGTTCAGCTTTGCGAGCGTTGCCGACCATGCGAGACGCATGGCGTTCTTCGCGTAGCGGTTCGTCACGGCGTCCACGGCGTTACGAAGAATGGTGAGTGCCGCAAGCTGACGTGGCGAAAACAGATCGCGTAAGTGTCCAACGTCCGCATTTGTTGGCAGCGGCACGTTTGGCGGAAGTCGGAGCTTCCGAAGGAGCTTACGCACGTCGCCTTCACTCTTTGTTTCAAGGTCATGGAGCCGCCGTTCGCAACGGTCGCGAATCGTGGCGAACGCCGCCGAGCAGTCTCCGGCATTGCCCTTGCTGAGATCCGCGATGCCCTTCGCGATGAAGTTCGCGAGCGGATTGATGTCGTTCTGAATACGTGTCCGGTTTTCGAGAAACGCTTCGATGGCCGTCACACCCGATCCGCCAAACGGATCGAGCACCCGGTTCCCCTCGCGTGAGTAATGCAGCACGTAGCTCCGCACGACGTTGAACGGCCGGCGCGTGAAATACGGATGAACGCCGTAATGCCGTTTTGCGGCTTGGCGGTCAGCCGAGATCGGGTCAGCGATGGGTTTGATCGTGCCGTAATCGTTCATTGTGTTGCAGTGAACCTGGGAAGATACTGACACAAGGCGTCGAGTTCGATGATATCGATGTTCACGGGAACTTGCTTATGACCGTGAGTCGCGCACAGCACGACAGCGCGCGCGAGTTCATCCCTGCCGTATTTCCGTTGCTGATAGTGAAAGCCGGTGCTGTCTCGCTTGAGTTCGACCGGCACGCGGTAGGGCGGGAAGCCGTAAAACTCGAACTCACTGAAGCAGTCGTAGCCTTTGCCGACAAACCCGCCGAGCATCAGGCCGAGATGACGAAGGGGGCCGGACGCGCGAAGGATGTCGAGTTCCTGAATGTGGGGCAGCCTCGTTGCCGGCCGATGGTCCTTCACGATTCCGACAGATCTCCTCAAGCGACCAAATCACGGTGCCCGGATGCAAGTGTTCTAAGTGCTCGCGCCAGAACGGACTTTGATAATGCTTGACTGAGCGTGACGCGCGGCGCAGGATCGGTGTGGACATGGCGAAACGGCCAACCTGGATCGTTGCGGGCGCTCTCGTGCCCGGAATTGTTGTCGGGCATCTGATCGTCGAGCCGGAGTTCTGCGAGCCGCATTGCGAATGGCTTCACCAACCGCATATTGAGGTCGGCTCGACCGGCACGATGATCAATTCGATGGTGTGGTCGGCGGCGTTCTCGGCCCGGTCAACCTAAACCGGACAGTCACGGCTACCCGATTAGCGTTCGCGTCAGCACGACGTGAGGGGAGAACTTTGGCAATTGCCACGGCCGAAATAACCTCGGACAGTTCCACAGAAAACGCCAAGATCTATTGCACGAACACCCGCAGCACCGAACGATTTGCCGAAACCTCGGCGGTGCCCGGCACCGGCATCTCGGTCGCGGGCCAGCGCAATCTCGGCAACACGTTCATCGTCGACGGCCTTTCGGCAAACGACGATGCCGCCGATCTGGCCGCGACCTACTACGGCGAGGAGGTGATCCGGGAGTTCCAGGTGGTGACGTCTGGAGGCACCGCCGAATTCGGACGCGCATCGTCCGGAGCTGTGAACATCGTCACCCAGTCGGGTACCAATCGCGCGCGCGGTCGCGCATATGGTTTCTTCCGACACGACAGGCTGGACGCGCGGAACGCGCTGGCCACCAGCAAGGATCCGTTCACGCAGAATCAGTACGGACTCAGCTTTGGCGGTCCGATCGCCAAGGACCGCACGTTTTGGTTTGCGAACTTCGAGCGCACCCAGCAGGACAAGACCGGATTCGTGACGATTGCACCGGCCAACCCTGCCGCGATCAACTCGGCGTTCGACGCGTTCGGGTACCGCGGCCCGCGCGTCGGCACGGGTCCGTTTGCCACCGGCTATCACACGACGAATCTGTTCGGTCGGGTCGACCACCAGGCCACGGCCGGATCGCAGCTGCAGATGCGTTACAGCATCTACGACGTCGGCAGCCCGAACGCACGCGGCGTCGGCGGGCTGAACGACGTGAGCCGCGGCACACGCCTCGACAATCGCGATCAGACCATTGCCGTCAATTCTCAATCTTCGGGATCGCCGACCTTTATCAACTCCGCTCGCGCGCAGTTTACGCGCAGCCGCCTCGGTGCGGCGGTCAACGATCCTATCGGGCCGGCCGTGACCGTCTCCGGCGTCGCGTTGTCCGGCACATCGGTGTCGTCGCCGACAGGTCGCGATTTGGACGTCATCCAGGCTGCCGACACGATGACCATCGTGCGGAGCGTGCATCTTCTGAAGGTGGGGGTCGATTTCCTCTATAACCGGACCACGATCGTGTTTCCGGGCGCGCTGCAGGGGGCCTACACATTCGGGTCGGTCGCGAACCTCCAGCGTGGCACCTACGTGCAATTCCAGCAGGCGTTCGGCACGCCCTTCCTTTTTCAAGCGAATCCAAACGTCGGTCTGTTCGTGCAGGATCAATGGCGGCCGCGGACGGACCTGACCGTCGATGCAGGCGTCCGGTACGATCTGCAATGGCTTCCCGAACCGATCGTACTCGACGCCAACAACGTGTCGCCTCGCGTGGGCGTCGCCTGGGCGCCCGGAGGGCAGCAGACTGTGGTGCGGGCGAGCGCGGGTCTGTACTTCGACAACATCCCTCTGCGCGCGACCTCGAATGCGCTCCAACGCGACGGCATCAACTACAAGGTGGCGGTGTTGTCGTTCGGACAAGCGAGTGCGCCGGTCTTTCCGGACGTTCTGCCGTCGTTCGCGTCTGGTGTCGTGACGGCGATCACGAGCATCGACCCGAAGATTCAGGCGGGATACAGCCGGCAGGGCTCGCTGCAGGTCGAGCGCGCGCTGGGACGCGCGGCGTCGGCCACGGCCGGCTACTCCTACCTCCGCGGGCGCCACATCATCATGTCGCGGAACATCAATGTCCCGACGCTGACGGCGGCACAGGCTGCGGCGCGCGGGATCGCGAACCTCGGGCGGCCCAATCCGAACGTCGGCAACATCAGCCAGTACCAGTCGATCGGCGATTCCTGGTTCCACGGCCTGACGCTGTCGCTTGGCACGCGAAACGCACGGTGGGGCAGTGCGCGCGTGTCCTATACGCTCTCGCGTGCGCTCGACGATGCGGGAAATGCGTTCTTCCAAACGCCCCAGGACAACTTCGACGTGCTCGCCGATACGGGTCCGTCGGACAACGATCAGCGGCACCGGCTCGTCGTCAGCGGGACGATTGGCGGCCCGCCAGAGACGAGCGAAGTCGGTCGCGCGCTCGCCGGCCTGCAGATCGGATATGTCGTGTCGTACGCCACCGGCGTGCCCTTCAATCCGGTGACCGGCAACGATCGCAACAACGACACGACTGTGAACGACCGTCCGGTCGGTGTCGGGCGGAATAACGCGCGGCAGCCCTCTACGTCCACCTTCGATTTGCGCCTCTCGCGCACGTTCACGCTCGGAGGCCAGCATCGCATCGAAGCGATGGCGGAAGTATTCAACCTGTTCAACCACTTCAACGTCGTGAACGTCAACAACACGTTCGGGACCGGCGCCACGCCGAACCCGACCTATGGGCAACCAACCGTCGCGGGCGACCCGCGGCAAATTCAGCTGGGGGTTCGATGGAGCTTCTAGTCGCACTGGCGCTGGCGACCACCACGATTGCCGTCCCCGAGCGGGCCAACGCAAACGTCTCGATCGCGGCCGACAACGCGTTTGTCGCGATTGCCTGGAGCGCGTCGACGCCGGCCGGGCCAACCGATATTTTCGCCGCGGTCAGCACCGACGGCGGACGCACCTTCGGTGCGCCCGTACGCGTCAACGACGCGGTCGGCGATGCGCGGGCGAACGGGGAGCAGCCGCCGCGGCTGGCGCTGACCCGCGGTGCGGGACATGCCCCGCACATCACCGTCGTGTGGACCGCGAAGGGAGCCGCCGGCACAAAACTACTGCAGGCTCGTTCAGAAGATGGCGGACGGTCGTTTGCCAAAGCCATCACCGTTCCGGACACCGACGCGCCGGGCAGCCGGGGATGGCAGGCGGCAGCGAGCAACCCCACAGGCGGTGTGGATGTCGTCTGGCTCGATCATCGCGAGCTGGTACCGGGCGAGGCCCAGATGTCCCATATCCACCATCAGCCGAGCGCCGAGAAGCCCGATGGCGTCGCGATGGCGCAGAAGTCGAAGCTGTACTTCGCCGCACTTGACGGATCGGTGCCGCCGCACGCGCTCACAGGCGGTGTTTGCTACTGCTGCAAGACCGCTCTCGCCTCCGGCGCCAACGGCGCACGGTACATCGCGTGGCGGCACGTCTATCCGGGCAACATCCGCGACATCGCGTTCGTGATGTCGCACGACGGCGGACGCACGTTCGCGCCGCCGGTCCGCATCAGCGAGGACAAGTGGGTGCTCGAAGGCTGTCCGGACGACGGGCCGGCGATGGTCGTCGATCGCCAGAATCGCATTCACGTCGTATGGCCCACGCTCGTCCAGGACGGACCGGACGGCGAGCCGAATCTGGCGCTGTTCTACGCGATGTCTCTCGACGGGCGGACGTTCACGCCCCGCGAGCGGATTCCAACTCAGGGGACGCCGCATCACCTGCAGCTGGCGCTCGATGGCGCCGGGCGCCTGATCGTGACGTGGGACGAGCTCGAAAGCGGCAAGCGCCGCGTCGCGTTCGCGCGCGCCCGATCCGCCGAGGGACGCGGGACGCAGTTCACGCGTGAAATCATCAGCGGATCCGGGCCGGCGATCTACCTGATGGCCGCGGCGACGGCAGGCGACGAAGCCGTGGTGGCGTGGACCAGCGGCGGGCCAATCGACTCGGTCATTCGCGTGGCCCGCGTGCCGTAGAGTGGGTCACTGAATGGCGATTGTGCCCTTCCAGCGGCGGTTTTCGGCGTCGTCGTGATCGTGATATCCGCAGGTGCGGATCGTGTTCAGGTTGCCGGTCTGCCGGCTCTGGCCGGGCACCAGGACGCCGACCTGGTTGATTGACGGACACTCCTCGTGATCCGGATGCAGGTCGGACGTGATGTTGTGGCTTCGCGTGTCGCTGTTGATGAAGGTGACCTGCGAACCAGCCCGGACGGCGATCGCGACCGGGCTGACGCCGCTCGAGGTGATCGTGATGGTCGTCGTCTCCACGGTCGGTCCCGCCGGCGTCGTCGGTGATGAGGGCGAGCCGCTGCCGCACGCGGCCGCGGCAGACAGCAGCGCGGTTGCGGCGGCGAATCCCGCAATCTTGCGCGTTGTGACGCTCCGCATGGCCCGTTCCCCGTCAGCTAGTCGATGCGATATTTTGCGAGGTAGTACGAGAGCGCGCGCTGGCTGATGCCCATCAGCTCCGCCGCATCCTTCTTGACGCCGCCGGAGCTCTCGAGCGCGCGGCGAATCGTCTCGCGCTCGACCCACTCTATGTTCTGGCGCAGCTTCAGCGACGGCAGGCCGCTCGGCTGGGAGGCCGCGGGGCCGAGCACCGACACAGCGCGCGCGGTGAGCGCCGGCCCCGACGAGAGAACCACGGCCCGTTCGATCGTGTTCTCGAGCTCGCGGCCGTTGCCCGGCCAGTCGTACTGCTGCAGGCCGGCCAGCACGCCGTCGTCGATCCGGTCCACCCGGCGGCCGATCCGCTGCGCGTGCTTGCGGACGAAGTGCTCGACGAGCGGCG
>ORJL011520319.1_pt1 | contig 14552 bp, 11 predicted proteins | sample 1779941 | NCBI WGS metagenome assembly ORJL01 (sample SAMEA104232317, study PRJEB22302) | groundwater metagenome | biome: forest; feature: aquifer; material: groundwater | place: USA | collected 2011-08-07 | depth 5.8 m
CCTCTTCAATATTTTCGCCCATTCTTTCTCGCCGCTCTCCTCTATCGACGAATGTCCGCGGATGACGAGCGTTTTCGATTCGCGGTCAGTGGTGAAAAGCGAGGGCTGCCCCAGAAAATCGCGTGCGGCGCGCCATGCGTCCGGGCTCTCTTCGAAATCGAATATGCGGACATCCAGCCGTCCCTTCTCGCGAAGATCAGCCATGAATTCCCCCATCTTCCTACTGCATCGATATGAGTCCTTGCCGTAGATATATACGATCATGCTTATATACAGTATAGATTTCGTTGAGCTCACCTGTAAAACGCGCTACACTTATCATGAAATGATGGATACTAATGCACTCCAGGCGCAGCTCGATACGGAGCGCCGCCGCGCGGAGGAAGCAGACGCAAAACGTCGCGCCGCCGCGCTCGGATTTCCCTACCTCGATCTTATTTCTGTGCGGGTACCGACAGAAATAAAAGCCATGCAGCTTATAAAGGAGGAGGAGGCGCACTCCGCGAAACTCGTCCCCCTCCAGCTCCTGCGCACCAAACTCGTGGTCGCGGCATTCGATCCCACGCTTCCCGAGGCTGCCGCCATCATCGCGCGCCTCAAGGAACATTATGAAGTACAAGTGATGGTTGTTTCGCTCTCCGGGCTGGCTCATGGGTGGAACTACTACCAGTACGTGCACGAGGACGTGAAAGAGATAAGCGGGCGCGTCGACATCGACGAGGCGCGGCTTTCGGAACTTCTGAAACGGATAAACACGCTCGCGGACATCGAAAAGGAAATGAAGTCATTTTCCAATCCGCGCACTTCGCAGCTTCTCGAGATATTATTGGGTGGCTCGATGAATCTACGCGCATCAGACATCCACATGGAGCCGACCGAAGGAAATGGCATCCTTAGATACCGCATCGATGGATTGCTCCATACCGCCTACACAGACATTACACCCCCTGTCTACCGCTCGATCATCATGCGCATCAAACTCCTCTCGAATCTTAAACTCAATATCGTCACCGAACCGCAGGACGGAAGGTTCACTATTCGCTTGAGCGATCGGGACATCGAAATACGCACTTCTATTATTCCTTCGGAATTCGGCGAGACGATCGTCATGCGCCTCCTCGACCCGCGCGCGCTCAAGGTGAATCTCGAGGAGCTTGGATGGCGGAAGGACGATCTTTTGATCGTGCAGCAGGAAATAGAGAAACCGAACGGCCTTATCCTGAATACCGGGCCCACGGGTTCCGGAAAAACGACGACGCTCTATGCGTTCCTTAAGAACATTCTTTCCTCGGAAATTAAAATAATCACCGTGGAGGACCCCGTCGAGTACCATATTGCGGGCGTATCGCAGACACAGGTGAATGCGGATGCGAATTACACGTTTGCGAGCGGTCTCCGCTCGATTCTCCGGCAGGACCCCGACGTGATACTCATCGGCGAAATCCGCGACAAGGAAACGGCTGAAATCGCTCTGAATGCGGCGCTTACGGGGCATCTCGTGCTCTCGACGCTCCACACGAACGATGCAGTGGGCGCCATTCCCCGCCTGCTCGATCTCGGCGCAAAACCGAACATTCTGGGCCCCGCACTCAGCCTCATCATCGCGCAGCGCTTGGTGCGCGTACTCTGTCCCCACTGTAAGGTACCGGTTCCTGTGTCGTCTTCGCTTAAGGAAAAAATGACTTCTTTCGTCTCTTCCCTCCCTGCACGCGTCGACAAAGCCGCGTACGCGAATTACGCGCCCCACGCTCCGAAGGGCTGTGAACGGTGCGGAGGATTGGGCTATCGCGGACGCACCTCGATATTCGAATTGTTTGTCATCGATAGCACTATCGAAGAAGCGATTTATAAAAATCCGACGGGAATAGAACTTATCAACTTGGCAAAGAAACAGGGAATGGTTACAATGCAAGAAGATGGAGTTCTCAAAGTGCTCCTTGGCATCACCGGAATCGAAGAAGTAGAGCGGACAACCGGCAGAGTGGAATGGATGCACGAAGGAAAATAAAAAATCCCGAACTCGGATCTGTGGGCAGCACGCCAAAAGGCAATTATAAAACCTTCCTTAAATTGAGCTTAAGAAAGGGACGGATATTTCCGAGGAGTCATCCAGTCGGAACCAAATGATCCTGAAAAGGTCTAAGAAAGAATCCGCTTGCCCACAGGTCTGAAACCGGGATTTTCTGTTACTATACTATCACACCTTATTGATTTTGTCAATACCTCGCTTTCCCTTCGGTAATTCTGCCGAAACGTATGCAGGAACCTAATAATATACAACCGAACGATGATGTCAACTTCGACCTTTCTCTCAGGCCTTCGCGCTGGGAGGACTATATAGGGCAAGAAAAGGTGAAGGCGAACCTCCGCCTCATTATCGACGCCGCCAAGGGCCGCGGTGAAACCTGCGATCATATCCTCTTTCACGGCCAACCGGGTCTCGGCAAGACGACACTCGCCTATCTGATTGCGAAGGAGATGGGGGTGTCTATTAAATCAACCTCAGGCCCCGCGCTCGAAAAAGCGGGCGACGTGGCGGCGCTTCTTACGAACCTCGAACCCTCTGAAATCCTCTTCATCGATGAAGCGCATCGCGTGAACACGCTTGTGGAGGAAATCCTCTATCCCGCGATGGAGAGCAGGAAACTCCACCTTATTGTGGGGAAGGGTCCGTCCGCACGCACCTTTTCGCTCGATCTCCCTCCGTTCACTATCATTGCCGCAACTACTAAAGCGAATATGCTTTCGGCTCCGCTCCGTTCGCGCTTCGGGGCCACATTTCGGCTCGATTATTACACCGTGAAGGATCTTGAGCGCATCATCGCTCGTTCCGCGAAACTTCTGAATGTCGCTATCATCCCCGAAGCCATTGCGCGTATCGCCGAAGCTTCGCGTTTCACGCCGCGCACCGCAAACCGCCTCCTCCGCCGGGCACGCGATTATGCACAGATCTATTGCAACAACACCATCACGAACGAAGCGGTCATGAAGACGCTCGAACTGCTCGAGATAGATTCATTGGGACTCGATCACACCGACCGCGAACTTCTCCTCGCCATCATCCGCAAATTCAACGGCGGTCCGGTGGGACTGAAGTCGCTCGGCGCCTCGATGAACGAGGAACCCGGCACCATCGAGGACGTATATGAGCCATTCCTCATGAAGCTGGGACTTCTGAACCGCACCTCTGCAGGACGCACTGTTACCGAATACGCGTACGAACACCTCGGTCTCGCGGAAAAGAAAAAACTCGTATAACCATGGTGTTCCGCAGCGCTTCATCCGAAGCCACAAAAGCATTCGCGGGAAAAGTCGCGCGCCGGATCGCTCGGCTTCCTTTGAGAGGCAACCGCGCGCAAATTATAACGCTCGCGGGAAACCTCGGTGCGGGAAAAACCACGTTCATACAGGGATTTGCCAAAGGACTGGGACTCCGTGCGCGCATCACGAGCCCCACATTCGTCATTATGAAGCGATATACCCTGAAGAAGGGGAAATACCGGAATCTCTTCCATCTCGATGCCTATCGCATGGGCGGAATGGAAGACCTCCTCCCCCTCGGCATGGCTGATATCCTTTCCGATCCCCATAACATCGTTCTTATCGAATGGGCGGCAAACGTGAAAAGTCCTCTGCTTACGGGCGCGCACGCACTTTCCTTCGCACATGGTGTCCATGAAGACGAGCGGCGTATTGTTGCGCGCATTACCGTGTAGCGCCTCGTCCCTCCCGAAGGTACAATATAAGCGATGAAGACATTGCTTTTGATCGATGCGAATGCGCTGATCCACCGCTCGTTCCACGCGCTCCCCCCACTCACCGCTCCCGACGGGCGTCCTGTGGGCGCACTCTACGGCCTCACCCGCGCACTCCTTAAAACGATCGCGGACGATGCTCCGCACTATATCGCCGCGGCATTCGACAGGCCGGAACCCACATTCCGCAAAGAGATGTATGAGGACTACAAGGCGCACCGCTCCAAGGCGCCCGATGAACTTATCGCACAAATCGTGGGCGCGCACGAGCTCTTCGAAAAAATGGGCGTCCGCACGTTCGAACTCCCCGGATTCGAAGCGGACGATGTAATCGGCACACTCGCGACACGGTTTGGAGAGAACGATGTCCGCGTCGTCATACTGACCGGTGACTTGGATGCTCTTCAGCTTGTGCGCGGCACGAAGGTCATCGTACGAACACCGCAGAAGGGAGTGAGTGAAACCGTCGAATACGACGATGCGGCGGTCCGCGCGCGCTTCCACCTTTCTCCGGAACAGATCATCGATTATAAGGGGCTTGTGGGAGATGCGTCCGACAATATTCCCGGCGTGCCCGGCGCAGGACCGAAAACCGCCGAACTCGCGCTCGGCGAATTCGGAACGATAGAGGGAATCTACGAACGAATGCCGCCCGATCATAAGCTCGCGAAGAAACTTCTTCCGTACAAGAGAGAGGCGCTTTTTTCGAAGAAGCTCGCGATGATAAAAACCGATCTTTCCCTCCCTCTCGCCTCTCTCGAAGAACTCGCACATGAAACAATCGACCCGCAGGCACTCCGTCCGTATTTCGAGGAACTTGGATTCCAGAGTATCGTGCGGCGGATGAACACGCGCCTTCCCGCGGCACATCCCCCCCGCTCCCTCTTTTCCTCGGAACACGAGCCCGTAGTGGACGAAGGAGATACGGTTTTTTTTGAAAACGCGGACAGCACGCGGATAGATGCTGATCTCCTTAGGGGGAAGAAGATGAAAGTCGCATACGAATGGAAACCCATCCTCAAATCGCTCGGAGAGCGCGCACTGCTCACGCCCCCCTTCTTCGATATATCGGTTGCGGAAGGGCTCCTTTCTCCCGAAGAAAACGGGGGGGAGCGGCCGAACGATACGCATGAGCTCCGTGCACGCTTTCTCCGATCGAAGGAGGGGCTTGAAAAAGAGGGGCTCGCGGCACTTTTTTCCGAGCTTGAAATGCCGCTTATTCCCGTACTCGCACGGATGGAGATGCGCGGCATCAGAATAGAGCGGCCGGCGCTTATCCGGCTCGGTGAAACAATGGAACACGAGCTCTCTTCGATCAAGGAACGCATCTACGGACATGCGGGGACCCCGTTTAATATCGATTCTCCGAAACAGCTGGGAGAAATACTCTTCGGTACATTGGGATTGAGTAGCGGAAAGAAAACGAGTACCGGACAGAAGAAGACGGACAAAGACGTTCTGCGCAGCCTCGCCGGAGTGCACCCTATCGTTCCGCTCATTCTCGAATATCGAGAAACCATGAAGATGCACTCCGGTTTCGTTGAACCCCTTATTGTCGCCTCGGAAGAGGATGGGAGGGTGCACACCACCTATCTCCAGACGGGGGCCGCAACCGGGCGGCTCTCTTCCGAAAAGCCGAATCTTCAAAACATCCCTCAGGAATCGCGTTGGGCGGAATCCCTCCGTGCGACGTTCGTGCCCAGCGAAGGACTCATACTTCTCTCCCTCGACTATTCGCAACTCGAGCTCCGTCTTCTCGCTCACGTTTCGGAAGATGAGTCCCTCCGTACCGCATTTATAAAAGGAAAGGACATTCACACGCTCACTGCGGCGAAAGTGTTCGGCGTGGCCGAAAACGCGGTCGATCAGAAAATGCGCCGCGTCGCGAAAACGCTGAACTTCGGCGTTATCTATGGCATGGGAGCACGCGCATTCGCGAGTACGAGCGGCTTTTCCATGACGGATGCCGCCCGCTTTATCCAGGATTACTTCCGCGCCTTCCCCGGCGTGAAAACGTGGCAGGACACCATCAAGGCATCGGCTAAAGAACGGGGTGTTGTGGAAAACATGAACGGACGGAAACGCTGGTTCTCGCAAAATGCCGCACCTGGCGAATTCGAACGAGCGGCCATCAATATGCCGCTCCAAAGTCTCGGCGCGGATATCATTAAAAAAGCGATGCGAAGGGCCGCCGATATCCTTTCGGAACGGTATGAAAACGACGCCTTCCTCCTTCTCTCCATACACGACGAGCTTCTGTTCGAGGTGAAAAAAGAAAAAGCGGAAGCGGTAGGAAAGGAACTTGCCGAGGCGATGGAGCACGTCTACTCCCTTTCGATTCCGCTCACTGTGGAAATGAAAAGAGGGGAAAATTGGGGTACAATGAGAGCGATATGAAACAGCCCCACCAACCTTTCTTTGCCCTCTTCCGCCGTTATTGGAAGACCCCTGAAGTCGCTTCGCTGCTCACCGCTCTCTTCCTTTCTGTTCTCCTCTTCGGCATAGGCGCTTGGTTTGCGCCGTTCTTTGCGGTAATTGCGGCGTTTTTCGCGCTTATCGGCATGATAAGCATCTTTTCCCGTGGCTTCCTCCGCCTTGCAAAAATGAACGCAGAAGAGGAGTTTTCCTCGCGGGAACGCGATTCGCTCATCCAATACCTGAAGGATGCTGTTATCATCTACGACGCTAATTTCATTGTAAAAACGTTCAATAAGGCGGCGGAACAGCTTTTCCAAGTATCGCAGGAGGAGGTCGCCGAAAAACAGATGGAGCCGGGCATGGCCCGTCTTCCGCGCATGCGCATACTTATTCAGACGCTCTTCCCCTCTCTCGCTCCCTCGATCAATCAGAAATCGGAGGCGGGTGCGTGGCCTCAAGTAGTCGAGCTTTCGTTCGAAAGTCCGAAACTCGAACTTTCTACTACGCTTCATCCTATCCGCAACAGCCGCGGCGAGGTGCAGTGGTTCATAAAGACCGTGCGCGATATGACCCGGGAAAAAAGCGTGCTTCAGACGAAAAGTGATTTCATCAGCGTTGCCGCCCATCAGCTCCGCACGCCGCTCACCGCGCTCCACTGGGCCCTCGAAAACATCGTGAAATTCACGGAGGGCAATAAGGAGGTGAACCCTATCGCAGTTGAAGCGCTCGGCGTATCTACGCGCTCGCTCAAAATCACCAATGATCTGCTCGATGTTTCGAAAATAGAAGAAGGGAAGTTTGGGTATTCGTTCAAACCGGTCGCGCTGTCCCCTTTCATTACCTCTCTCCTCAGGGAAATGAAGGTGCTTGCAGACCAGTACAGCGTGGAGCTTTCACTTTCGGAACCCGATGGCGCCCTCCCGGAGGCTTATATCGATCAGAACAGAATAAGCGCCGTATTATTCAATCTGATAGACAATGCAATCCGCTACAACATTAAGAACGGAAGGGTTACCGTAACGATACGGCGCGCGGAACAGGGGCCGTACGTCGCTGTGTCGGTCGCCGACACGGGCGTCGGCATCCCCAAGGAGGATCTCCCTAAACTTTTCCAGAAGCTGCACCGGGGATCGAATGTAGTACAGATGGAGCCAAACGGAAGCGGCCTCGGACTGTATATCGCGAAAAACATCGTGTTGCGCCACGGCGGCTCGTTCGATGTCCAATCGGAGCTCCATCGGGGTTCGGTCTTTTCCTTCACCCTTGTGACCGACCAATCCCTCATCCCCCAGAGGGAAGTTGCCGAAGACTCCGCATAGAAATCGTATGATTATTCTCGGTATCGACCCAGGAACGGTGCGCGTCGGATTCGGCGTCGTCGCTTCCGAAAAGGGGGCGCTCACCTGCATCGCCCGCGGCATCCTCCCTCTTCCTCCCGTAAAGGGCGCGGCGCGTCTTCGTGGAATAGAGCGGGAGTTGGAACTCCTTCTTTCCCGCTATCGCCCCGATCACGTGGGCATCGAGCGCCTTTTTTTCGCCAAAAACAAAAAAACCGCGCTCTCTGTCGCGGAAGCCCGTGGAGTACTTGTAAATACGGTGATGAAACGCGGTATTCCGCTTGTAGAACTCACGCCGAACGAGGTGAAAATGGCCGTTACGGGATCGGGCACCGCATCGAAACAGGGGGTGGCGAAGATGGTGTCCCTTCTTCTTCGTGTCCCTGTTTCCTCTCTTCTTGATGATGCGACCGACGCGCTCGCCATCGCAATCGGCGCCGCTCAACCCCCGCGTTATTGACGCGTATTGACAAGCTTCTCGTCCTCATTATACTTTCTCATTATCCGTGCATTTCCGACATGTGTGAAAGAGGCATGTGGGCTATGCGGGATACAAAACGTCGACTTCTGCACAGTGCACATTACACCATGCGATCACTACAATCCGACGGTATTTATACGAACGACGAGGAGGGAGTGTTGGAAGAAGAGGGGGCTGAAGGAGCGGTAGACTCCTCGCTCTCCCGCGAAAGCGATGAAGAGGTTCCCGCAGGAAAAATCGAACTTGGAGAAGAAGAGGAGGAAAACGCATTTTAGATTTTTTTCTCCGGTCCCGCCATTCGGCGGGATTTTTTTATGCGCCTCTGTTACCATAAGTGGGATATATGAAACTTCCATTCCGTAACAAATTGAGGGGTCGCGCCGGAAAACGGAGCGTTTTCTTCCTTTCCTCGCTTGCATTCGGCACATTCATCCTCAGCGCCGCGGCAATTGGCCTCCTTTATTTCGCGCTCATCATGCGGAATCTGCCTGCACCGGACCAATTCAGCAAACGAGAGGTGAGCCAATCCACTAAACTGTACGATCGCACGGGGAAAACGCTTCTTTATGAGATTCACGGGGAAGAGAAACGCACGGTCATTCCGTTCGACGAAATACCGATTTCCATAAAACAGGCGACGCTCGCCGCCGAGGATGCGAATTTCTATAACCAACCCGCATTCGATTGGCGCGGTATTCTTCGCGCGTTCTGGGTGAATCTGAAACAAGGGGCGATAACCCAGGGCGGATCGACCATCACGCAGCAGCTTGTCAAAAAAACGCTTCTTTCCGATGAGCGCACCATTTCGAGGAAGATAAAAGAGCTCATCCTCGCTATTGAGCTTGAATCGAAATACAACAAGGAGGAGATTTTTTCTTTCTATTTGAATCAGATACCGTACGGCTCGAACGCATACGGCGTTGAGGCAGCCAGTGAGATTTATTTCGGAAAGCATGCGAAAGAGCTTTCTCTTCGCGAGGCAAGCGTGCTTGCAAGCATGCTGAAGGCACCGAGCTACTTCTCCCCGTGGGGAACGCACACGAAAGAACTTTTTGAGCGGAGTGACTATGTATTGGAAAGGATGATAGAGCTCGGCTTCGCGAACGAGAAGGAAGTTGCGGATGCAAAAAAAGAGAAGTTGGATTTCGCCCCTCCTTCGCTCGGCACGATCGTTGCACCTCATTTTTCACTTGCAGTGAAGGACGAGCTCATCGCGCTGTTCGGAGAGTATGCCGCGACGAACGGCGGGCTGAAAGTGATTACCACGCTCGACCTCAATCTCCAAACTATCGCGGAAAAGGTGGTTTTGGAGGGCGTGGCGCGCAATACGGAACTCTATGGCGGCATGAACGGGGCGATGGTCGCAGAGGACCCTAAAACAGGTCAAATTTTGGCAATGGTGGGCTCCAAAGACTACTTCGGAGATGCCGAGCCGGCCGGCTGTGTTTCGGGCGTTTCCTGCCTTTTCGAAGGGAATTTCAACGTACCCCTCCAAGGACTGCGGCAGCCGGGCTCGGCACTGAAACCTTTTGTGTATCTGTCTGCATTCCAGAAAGGGTATTCCCCGAAAACGATAGTGTACGACGTGGAAACAGAGTTCGATACGCGGAATGACCCGGAAACGAGTTATATGCCGGGTAATTTCGACGAGCGGTTCCGCGGCCCGGTGAGAATGGAGCAAGCGCTTGCACAGTCGCTCAATGTGCCGGCAGTAAAAACGCTCTACCTTGCGGGGTTCGACGATGTGCTGAAAAATCTGAAGGCGTTCGGTCTTTCGACGCTTAAGGAGCGTTGGCGGTACGGTCTTTCGCTCACCTTGGGCGGCGGCGAGATAAAACTCATAGACCTCCTAAAGGCGTACGCGATGCTCTCACAGAACGGGGCATTGCACACGCAGGCGCTCATACTGAAAGTTGAAGACAGTAGCGGCACCGTAATCCATGAGTATCGCGATGAAAGCGAACGCGTCATCGACGCCCAGTATCCGCGCCTCATAAACCAGATTCTCTCGAGCGCCGAATTGCGCTCTCCGGTGTTCCAAGCGAGTCTCCCTCTTACCGTGTTCGACGGATATTCCGTTGCGCTAAAAACCGGAACCACACAGGACTATCGGGACGCGTGGGCGTTCGGTTACACGCCGAATCTTGCGGTCGGCTTCTGGGCGGGCAACAACGATAACACGCCCATGAAAAGTCGCGGCAGCAGCATCCTTGCCGCGGTACCGATGTGGAGCTCCTTCCTCCGCGAAGCACTTCCTCTTTTTCCTTCGGAACCGTTCGAACAGCCGAATGATTATGAACTCCCTGCGAAGCCTATGATGAACGGAGAGGGGGAATTCGCTCCTTCCGTGAACGGCGTTCGTTATCCTCAGCTCCACACAATCCTCTTTTATGTGGATCGCTCCGATCCTTCGGGACCCGTCCCGGACGACCCTTCGCGCGACTCGCAATTCCAGAATTGGGAGGAGGGCGTGCTTGCGTGGGCAAAGAAGAATATTCCTCAATTCCCGCTCTATAATATGCCTCTCCCGGGCAACGTCTCGTTTTCGAACACACAGCCGTATCGAAGCGGCTCGGCGTCGATTACCTTCCTCGAACCCGTGAACGGGTCTTTTCTCCAGTCGTCGTTCCAAATACGCGCACGCATCAAAGCCGAGAACGATGAACTGAAATCGGTCGAGTTATATCACAACAAGAAGCTCATTAATTCGTTCGGCGTCGGCGGAAACGCGTATGAATATTCGTATTATTTCTCCTCGTCGCTTGAAGCACAAAACCTTTTCGAATTGAAGGTAAAAACAAAAACCGGCGCGGATGCGTCGGCTTCGGTGGTTATTTACCGCTAGTTGTTGATGGGCATCACCACGTAGGTGAGTTGCTGATCCTCCTGGCTCCGGAGCACCGCGGGGCGGTTCGCCGCATTCACTCCGAGCACGATCTCTTTTCCCGAAAAGACCTTAAGTCCGTCCAAAAGATAACGCCAATTGAATGCGATGGAAAAGGCATCTCCTTTCATTTTGATGTGTATTTTATAATGGTTTTCGCCGAGCGAGGGATCCGCTGAATGCAAATCGATATATTTTTTGTTCTCCCCCACCGTCACCGTAATGTCGTTCGTCCTTCCCGTAAAAGAACTGGAGAGTTTTATCGCATTCGCGAATTCGTTCCGTTCTACCCCCGCCTCGTTCTGACACACTTTTGGAATAATGGCTCGGTATTCCGGAAAGGTGCCGTCCACCAGCCGGGAAATAAGTTCTCGTGATTCGATTTTGAAAAGTACCTGATTCGGATCTATGAATATTTCGACGTTATTTTTCGCTCCGCCGAGGAAGCGGGCGAGCTCTTCCGCGGTCCTGAACGGCACGATGAACGAAACCTCCTCGAATTCCGTGCCTATCTCGTTCGCATCGAGAATTCTCTCGGCGAGACGGAAGCTGTCGGTCGCCGCGAATATGAGTTTGCCGTCGGATACCCGAAGGAACACCCCGCTGATTTCGGGACGGATTTCCGAGTACTGCGTCGCCACCAGCACGCTCTGGAGCGCCTCAAGAAAACGGGGGGCGGGCAGGCGGATCGACTGCGCGCGGTTGTGAATAGCGGGGATGATGGGAAATTCCTTCGCCTCCTGGGTCTGGATGGTTGCGTCGTAGTTGTCGGTGGTGATGACGAGCTGCTTCTCTTTCTGCTCGAGTGTGATCCGTTCCGCCGTGAGATTCCGCGCAACCGATGAGAAAAGCGCGAACGGAACAGTCACTTCGCCATTTTCGATTATTTTCCCCTGCACGAGACAGGTTACCGCGATTTCGAGATTGGTCGCCACAAAAAATATTTTTCCGTTCTCCGTCCGCAACAGAACGTTTTTGAGGATGGGGAGGTTCGTATTCGAACTCACAGCCCGCTCAAGCGCAGCAAGTGCTTCTGTTATGTTTGTCTTTAATATAATTAATTTAAGAGTAGTCATAGTAGTGGCGGTGGATATGTGGATAAGAACGGAAATCCTTTTACATCATTCGTTTTTTTACGTTCGGTGCGGTGGATAACAAGCGGAGGAAAAGGAAAGGGTGTGGATATGTTTCTGTGCCGGGGTCCGAAAAGCGGTTTTTGTAATCATATTGTACCGGGGTTATACACATATTATAGTCAGTTTGTTTTCGATAAGCGCTCCTTAATAAGGAGTATTTTTTGGTTAAGCGCCGAGTTCTGGGTCATTTCTCGCGAGATTTTTTCGAATGCATGAATCACCGTCGTGTGGTCTCTTTTTCCCAGTTTTTCCCCGATATTAGGGTAGGAAAGCTTCAACACCTCCCTCAAAAGGAACATGACAACCTGCCGCGGCTCCACAATTTCCTGTTTCCGTCCGCGGTCGGTAAGGTCTGTTTGCGAGATTTCATAGAATTCCGCGACTGTTTTGATTATCTCGCTCGCGGTTATGTTTTTAGGCGAAACGTGCGCCGTCTCATTGATTATTTCATCAAGCTTCTTCTGATCGATGGCTCCATTCTTATAATTCTGGTAAAAGATAACCTTGTTCAGAACCCCCTCTATTTCTCTGATGTTCTTTTGCACCTTAGACGCGATATATTCGAGGGTTTTGTCGTCTATCGAGGCGTTGTGCGCCTGCGTCTTGTTCTTCAAAATAGCGAGCCGCATCTCGTAATCGGGATACCCCACGTCCGCAATCATGCCCCCTTCGAACCGCGAACGGAGACGCTCTTCGAGTGTGGGGATAGCGGCCGGAGGACGATCGGAAGATATGATGATCTGCTTATTGTTCTCATAGAGCGTATTGAATGTATAAAAAAACTCGAGTTCTGTGGTCGGCTTTCCTCCGATGAATTGGATGTCGTCGATGATAAGCATGTCGATATCGCGGTATCTCTTTTTCACATCGTCCATGCGCTTGTTGCGCACCGCCCATACCACATCATTTATGAATTTCTCCGAGGTGGTGTAGAGCACATTCACTTTCTTGTCGTACTTCTGCATGACCGCATTGCCCGCCGCCTGGAGAAGATGCGTCTTTCCGAGTCCCACGCCACCGTATATGAAAAAAGGATTATATTTTTTCCCCACGTTGTCGATGATGGCGTGCATCGCCGCGCACGCGAGCTCATTCGAAGAGCCGACAACAAACGAATCGAAAGTATATTTCGGATTCAAATTCGTTTTCGGATCTATGCGGAGGTCGGTGATGGGAGTATTCGATTTTTCGTCGACAAGTTCGGGGTTCTTGTAGCGGGGTTCTTTTGCGGTGACGCGCGCGGGGGCGGTGTGGCTCACCACGGCGTAGTTCACATACTTGATCGAACCGTCTATGTTGCGGAGCGACCCGAGAATTATCTTGTGATAGCGGTTCTTAACCCATTCCTTGGCGAAATTATTAGGAAGTCCCACAAACGCAACCCCATCTTTGGGATCACGGTCGAGAAGCTGGCTATTCTTGAACCACGTAAGGAAATTGGGGCGGGAAATCTGGAGTTCTATTTCCCCTAAAACCGACTTCCATAATTCTTGGTGTTCCATAAGTGATAAATGGGTTGTGCTGCCCGCTCGCATCCGAAGCTCTTCACCTATCATAAGCGTATTATGAAAAGTTTCAATGTTGCCGTGAAGCCGGTTTCGTGCTTCGGCTGTGCATGAAATGTTGATAAGAAAATAAAAAAACAAAATTGCGCTTTTTAGAAAGGTGTGTTAGGGTGAAGGGGAAAAAAAGACACCATGAGTTTCACCTATAAGCCGAAAAAGAAGAAAAGAAGGAACACACACGGGTTTTTAAGGAGGAAAGTCACTCCGGGAGGACGCGCTGCGGTGCGCCGCAGAAGGCAGAAAGGGCGGAAACGCCTTTCGGTGTAGCTTTTAGCATGAAACCGGCAGAATCACCCCTTTTTTCCGTCCGTACCGCGCCCCGCGGCTTCCACAAGAAGCCGTTTGTCGTTTTTGTGGGAAAAAAGGCGGCGAAACAGGCCGCGGCCCGCAATCTCATCAAACGGAGGATTGTCGCCGCATTCAGGAAAGTTTCTTTAGGTGCTCCCTCTCGCGATATTCTTCTTAGTGCAAAGTCCGCGAGCAGTAAGGCAGCATATGCGGATATCGAGCGCGAGGTAAAAAGGATACTCGAGTCGGTCTAGGCGCGCGATTGCGGATGGGCGCAAAACCCCCTACAATGGGGGCATGGGTGCTTTTTTCCACACATTCCTCTACGAACCGATCCTCTCGGTCCTCTTTTTTATTTATAACAATCTTGCATTCGGTGATTTCGGCATCGCTATCGTTATTCTTACCATTGTCGTCCGTGTCGTGCTTTTCCCCATCTTTTACAAAAGCGCGAAGGATCAGGCGCTTATGCAGCGCATTCAGCCGCATATAAAAAAGATCCAACTCGACCATAAGGACGATAAGGAGCGACAAGCGAAGGAACTCCTCGCACTTTATAAAAAATACAAACTCAATCCGTTTTCCGGCATCTTTCTTCTTCTCCTCCAGCTCCCCGTGTTCATCATCCTTTTTCAGGTGTTCTCGAAAAAGATATCGACCGGCACGTTCGCGAACACGACGCTTCTCG
>ORJL010542358.1_pt1 | contig 14547 bp, 11 predicted proteins | sample 1779941 | NCBI WGS metagenome assembly ORJL01 (sample SAMEA104232317, study PRJEB22302) | groundwater metagenome | biome: forest; feature: aquifer; material: groundwater | place: USA | collected 2011-08-07 | depth 5.8 m
ATCGCAGCGCTGCCAACGCACCGTCGAACTCGGTGCGCGCCGAGCCAATTTCCTTGCTGATGGTAGGCGATTCCATACCCCAGGCGCGCAACAGGTAATACTTCGCCAGTCGCTGGGATAGCATGCGTTGCCGCCCGGCGATATTGACCAGGCGCCCAGTGGGGGAAGTCGAGCGATTCTGCAGTTCCGCGGTCAGTTCATGCGCGGCATTGACCAGTTCGTCATCCATGGCCAGCAGGCGCCCGGCGCCGCCCCGATCAACCCGGCCCGTCGCGACCGCTTTGAATGGCCGCCATAGCTTGTCCAGCCGTGCGACGGAACGCCGGGTATGCTCGTCCGGGGCGATTTTTCTCAGCTCCCGGAGTTGCGCTTCGAACAGCCGGACCGCGTCGCCCAGCTGACGCTTCGAGACTTGCGGCGTGATTCCCTGCCCGATTTGCGCATAGGCCTTGATGACGCGCTGCGTAAGCATGCGTTGGCGACCCGCCTTGTTGATCGCCGGCGCCAGCATCGTGTCCGCCGCGTCGACCGAATCAGGCCCGACGAAGAAGATGCCGGCGCATGCCAGAAATGCGATTAAATGGGTGCGAAGATATTTCATTTTGACCGCGAGGCGGTCGGCGAAGCTGCATTCGGGGCAGGAGGCAAATGAATGTGCTGCTCGAAGGCAGGCTGGCGAATGTGGGCAACCCCGCCGAAACTGCCAGCCCAAACGCCACCATCCTTGGTGGTCGTCACCGAATACACGTTTTCGGCCAATAGACCCTGCGCCGTCGTCATGACCTGGAATTTCCCGTTGTCGAAGACCGCAAGTCCGTTCTCGGTGCCTATCCACAGCCGCCCTTTCCGGTCAATATGCAGCGCGTAGATCTGGTTGCTCGGGAGACCCTCGGCCACGGTGTAGTTCGTCCACGCCTTGCCATCAAAGCGTGCAAGCCCCGCACCCCGGGTTCCCGCCCAAATCGCGCCGTCCTTGCCCACTGCCAGCGCGGCGACGTGAGCGGGTTTGAATGCCACCTTGGTGTCTGCACCGGGCGCCTCAGGCGGCTGCTTCTTTTCCTGCACTTGTCCGAGCATCGGATCCCGGTTGGATGCGGCGTCCGGGCTTGCGCCTTCGCGCGGCGCGTGGGGCCCCTTAAGATGCCGCCAGTTCTTCCACTTGCCGTTGCGGTAATTCGCAACCCCGCCCCTGGTTGCAAACCAGACGCTACCGCCCTTGCCTTCAACGATCCGGTAAACCCGGTCATGCGGCAAGCCGCCAGCGGTGTTCTCGACGGTATGCAGGTCCCATTTCGCGCGCTCCTTCAGCGCGCCGCCGCGTACCCGGTTAACCCCTGAACCGGTGGCGATCCACACGTCCGCGCTCGACGCCTCGAGCACGTCGAAGACAACGGCGTCGCTCAAGCCCTCGGCAACGCCGTAGTGCTCCCATTCCTGCGCATCCTGGTTAAGCAGCGATAAACCGCCGCCATAGGTTCCGATCAAGATCTTTCCCCGCAGTTTTCCCAGATAGAGAATCGCATTGGATCGCAGCCCGTCACGAGTAAGGTAGGTCTTGAACTCGCGCGTGGCGGTGTTGTAGCGCACCATCCCGCCGGAACCTCCAAGCCAAATGAAGGGTCCATCAGGGTAGATCGCTACCACGCTGTTGTTGCCGACGCGAAAGTGGGTAAATGCGCGTGTCGTGTCCAACGTTACCGCGCCTTCCCGCGCGTTCGCCCCCGGCGGGGCCACGGCAACCGGGGGATGCGAGGCCGGCAGCTTCTGACCGAGAACGGAGACGGCGGTCTTCGAAGGTGCCTGCGGGGAAGCCCCGGCAACCGCCGGGTGCGAGGGTGGAAGGGCCGGATGGGGAACCGGGATGGTGGCCTCTGCAGGTGCCGCCATCGGCGTCGCGGCAACGTCGCCAACCCGTTTGCTTTGCTTCGCATCGAACACATAGACGCCGGCCGCGATCACCCCCGCGGCAACGATGAGCAATCCTGCGGCCTTCAGGTCTAACCGCATGCCACCGGTCCCCGGGCAACGCAACGCACGTCATACCGTTTCGAATTCCGGCTCATTGGTGCAACGTGCGGCTGTAGGCGATGACGTCGAGAATTTCCTTGTCTGCGAGTATGCCAATGTAAGCGGGCATCGCGTTCTTGCCAGCCTTGAGCGAACCAAGCAACGCCATGTCCGGTTGCATCATCCGCTCGCCTCGCGCGAGATGAGGCGCACCCGGCATGACGCTGACGCCGTTTGGTCCGTGGCAGGCGGCACAATGTTTCGCATAGACTTGCGCACCCTTGATGACGTCGGCGGCGCAAGCGGGAGCCGCGACCACAAAGCTCATAAACGCAACTTGAACCGCGCGGCCCAGGAAGCGACGCACCACGCCGGCGCGATGCACGCGCGCACCGCGTTTTGCGCGGGTCTCGGGGTGCTCGGTCCCTATGAATCTTGATGTATTCGCGTTCATGTCATTTCTTGTCCCTTTTTTTCCTTGCACCCTTTCCGGTCACGCCTCGAACTGCCTGTAGCTTTGCGTCAAGCGCCTCGGCCTGCTTCAGATCAATGGCAACCCCGTACGCCCCGGTTCGATAGGCGATCGCGAGTTGCGCCATCGCTGCCAATTCGCCGGTGTCGGCGGAGCGGCGCACCCAGCGCAGCGCCTCGGCGCCGCCGCGTTCCGATTCGTCGATTCCGAGTTCACCCTTGATATAGGCCAGCGCGAGCGTTCTGATCGCCAGTTCGTGACCCTTCTCGGCGGCGCGCGTAATCCACTTGCGCGCCTCGGCCCGATCGCGTTTGACGCCTTCGCCTGCGGCGTACATCGACCCGAGGCCGAACTCTCCCTCGGCGTCGCCCTGCGCCGCCGCCTTGCGGTAGTAGGCAACGGCGTCTTCGTCGAATTCTGCCTTGTCCAGAATATAGGCAAGCAGCGACTGCGACGGTGCGTGGCCGGCGTCGGCGGATCTCTTGAGCAGAGCCATTGCCTGCACCACATCCCCGGTGCGGTAGGCTTGAGACCCCGCGCGAAAATCGTCTTCCGGCGCAGCCCAGGCAAAGCAAGCGTGCCACACGAGCAGCACCCCAAGCGCCCTGAGGACCCTTGCCCCCCTGCCCTGAAACTGAAATCGCATGTTAAGCCAACCTCCTGCAAGCCGGCATTCGGCAACCCCTAGCGCTCGGCAGGCAGCGCGCCGGACGTAGATCCGGCCAGAAGTCCTTCCCGCTCCAGGTCCTCGATCTTGCGATACAGGCTGGACAGTCCTATGCCCAGCCGTTGCGCAGCGGCCCGCCGGTCGCCGTCGGCCTCCTCGACCGCACATCGTATGACATCTGCCTCGAACCGCCGCACCCTGTCGCGCAGATAACCAGCCTCAGCAATTCGCGTGCCAGGTTGCATGGTCGACGGCGAATTGCGTGATACCTCGGCTGGGAGATCGCCTGCCACGATGCAATCGCCTTCGGCGAGAAGAAGCAAGCGGCTGATCACGTTGTTGACCTGCCGCACATTGCCCGGCCAAGCATAGCCCAGAAGAATCTCCTCGACGCCCGGATCCATCTCCACGGCGCGCGGCCGGCCGTTGGCGTCCCGCGCCATGGAGAGCAGATGCCGAACCAGTCCCCGGACGTCGCTTTGGCGTTCGCGCAGCGGCGGCGCGTGGATCTGGAACACACTCAGACGGAAATAGAGGTCGCCCCGGAATTTTCCCTGTGCCACCAGCGCCTGCGGATCGCGATTGGTAGCGGCCACAATCCGTGCGTCGACATGCCGTGCCTGCTCGCTGCCAACGGGGCGCACGATCTTGTCCTCGATCACGTGCAGTAGCTTGGCCTGCATGTGCAGCGGCAACTCCCCGATCTCGTCCAGGAAGATCGTTCCCTGGTCCGCCTGCACGATCAGGCCCCGATGCGCGCGGTCGGCGCTGGTAAATGCACCTTTGGTGTGGCCGAAAAACTCGCTCTCGAGCAGCTGTTCCGGAATCGCGCTGCAATTCACGACCACGAACGGGCTCTCACGCCGCCGGCTTTGTTCGTGAATCGCGCGCGCGATGACGCCTTTCCCCGTTCCGCTTTATCCGGTAAGGAGCACCGTGCTGTCGGTCGGCGCGATCCGATTTATCATCCGCTCCAGCTCGAGCATCGGCGGCGATTCCCAGCGATAGAGAACCTCCGAGCTGGCCTTCACCGCTTTGCGCAGCGCCTGATTTTCCTCGCGCAAGCCTCGCACCGCTGCAATTCGCGCAAGGCGGTGGAGCAACTCCTCGTTTCGGACCGGCTTGACAATGTAATCGGATGCGCCTGCACGAAGTGCCTCGACCGCAGTTTCCATCGAACCATATGCGGTCACCATGATGAATGCAGTATCGATTCCCTTGGTCAACGCATCACGCACCAGATCGATGCCGTTGCCGTCGGGCAGCTTGATGTCACACAGGGCGACATCCACGTCGCCGCGCGCGAGCTTGGCCGCCGCCTCCTTGGCGCTCGCGGCCATATCCACCGAGTAGCCGGCCTTCGCTACCACCGAGCCGAGAATCTCGCGCAACGCCAGTTCATCGTCGAGCACCAGTACGTGCATCGAGGACATCGCGCTTTACTCCCGCGTTGCCGGACGCGGCAGGTAGACCGACACCCGCGTTCCGCGACCCGGTTCCGAGTCGAGCTCGATCCGCCCGCCTTCTGCCTCGATCAGTGACCTGCACATGAAAAGGCCGATCCCGCTGCCCTGTCCGGGCGGTTTGGTTGTAAACGCCTCGTCGAACGCCTGCGCCAATGTCGGCGCGTCCATCCCGCAGCCGTTATCCGCCACCGCCAGCACGACCTCCCCGCCAACCAATCGGGTTTCAACGGCAATCGAGGGTTCGCGGCCGACGATATCGCCGGTCGCATCGGCGGCGTTGATGAGAAGATTCATCAGCACTTGAGTCAGATGATCGGCAACGGCGTTGACCGCCGGCAGCTGCGCATCGAGGTCGAGGTGGAACTCGATGTTGCCGAAACGCTTGTCGTAGCGGATGAAGCCGCACGTTCGGCGCAGCAGGGCGTTGAGGTCGAGAAGTTGCGGCTCGGGCGAATAAGGCGTGGTCATCTCCGCGAGTTGGCGCGTGATGTGGCTGATCCGGCGTGTTTGCTCCAGTATGAGTTCCGGCCGACAGCGTTCCCCGTGACACTTTTCTGAAATACGGTAATCCTGGATCGCTTCGGCAACCCCGGTGATCGCAGCGATCGGGTTGTTCACCTCGTGCGCAATCGTCGCGGCCAGGGACCCGATGGCCGCCATCTTTTCGTGGTGAAAGCGCTGCTGGCGCGCGATCTCCAATTGCCTTTCACGCTCCCGCAGTTCCGATTGCATGTTGTTGACGGAGTCCATCAACGCGCCCAGTTCATCGTCGCGCGTGATCTGCATAGGAAACCCGCGATAACCAGTGACCACCTCCGTCGCGCGCGCCTGCAGCTTGCGGATGTCCCATACCAAGCGCGAAAAGAACCGTATCACGATGCCGCCGAAGATCAAGGCACCGGCCAGCCCCATGACCACCGAGGTAAGCGTGATCGCGTCATAAACATCGCGGAAATCCTCGGTCAGCGCCTGTTGCCGGTTGCGCACTTCGCTCGTGACATCGTCGAGTTGTGTCACCAACTGGTGGAGATTGTCGCGCAGTTCGACCAGACTCTTGTTTCCCCATTCGGCTTTGATCATGGCGCTGTTGTCGTCGAGCCGGACTATCCAGGGCTGCATCACGGGAAAGCGTTCCCCGAGTCCCTGCAGACCGGCTTGAACCGCCTCGATGTCGAGCCCGATGGTGTCCGAAGTCGCGCGCGATTTAGGGGTGGAATACGCTTCATTCACGTTGAGAATCGCGTAAGCCAGAGCGGAATTCACACGTCCCAGCGCTTCCTCGACGGAGAAAAGGTTTCGCTGCTGTTCGACTGTCGTGCGCAGTGTGGCGCGCTGCTGGGCGATCGTGACGCCGATCGCTACGACGTACAACGTGGCGACGACGAATGCGATGATGCCCTTGGTACGCAGCGACACGCGCGCGTTGTCGATCTTCAACTCGGTGTTGCCGCCGCATTTCTGTTCGCCGGTCAACTCCACAGCCAGACTCAAATTATCTCCTTGGATCCGCTCCGGCGAACGCTGCCGGACTGTCGAGAACACGTTGGGCAACACTGTGATACGACGCCCGTGTATTCACTTGATCCAGATCAAGAATGCCAAACTCCAGTGCGCATTTGCCGGATATCATGCGAGCCTCTTGCAAAACAATCAATCCGAGGGGGATTTTCGCTGCTGGAGGCGCGAAGGGAGAGGTGCGGGCTGCCATTTCTGGCATGATGCGATTGTCGAAGTCATCATCACTGGAGCCCGCGAAATGCATGCTACACAACGCGAACGGATCATGCAACGCTGGAGTGTAGTTCAACACGAACTGATGCCTGAACTTGCGGCCGAAGTTGGTGCGCTTACGCCGAAGTTGAAGAAACTCATCCACACGCTGGAATGGGTGCGCATCGAGCAGTTTGTTCCCCCGTGGCATGGTGTTGGACGTCCTTGGCATGATCGTGGCGCCTTGGCCAATGCCTTTGTGGCCAAGGCCATATTGGGTTTGGTGACTACGGCGGCGCTGATCGAACGGCTGAGGATCGATCGGGCGCTGAGGCGCATTTGCGGCTTTGCGTTCTGGAAGAAACTGCCCGATGAAGCCACCTTCTCGCGCGCCTTCGACGAATTTTCCCAAGCACGCCTGGCCGAACGCGTGCATGAAGCCCTCATCAAGGAACATCTCGGGCAATCCCTGATCGGACATATCAGCCGGGATGGCACCGCCATCGAGGCGCGCGAGCGCCCGGTGAGTGCGGCAGATAGGTCCTTGGTGCAGGCAGCCGCAACGCAGGAGGCGCTGCTGCCGGCTAAAGACGTGCTTGCTCAAGAAGCGCCTGCGCCAAGAAAGCGCGGCCGTCCCCGGCGCGGCGAAGTGCGTGCGCCAAAGGAAACCATCATCGGTCGGCAACGCAGCCAGAGCCTTGCCCAGATGATTGCGGAACTTCCCCGACAGTGTGATCGGGGCTCCAAATGCAACGCCCAAGGCTACAAGATCGCCTGGAACGGCTACAAGCTGCACCTGGACACCGCCGACTGCGGTGTGCCTATCTCGGCGCTGCTCAGCAGTGCATCGATGCATGACAGCCGGGCGGGGGTTCCGTTGTCGCTGATGAGCGCAACCAGAGTGACCAATCTCTACGACCTGATGGATGCGGCCTATTGCAGCACCGAGCAGCGCGAACACAGCCGCACTCTGGGTCATGTACCGCTGATCGATCACAACCCACGCGGTGGAGAGAAGATCGAGTTCGATCAGGCCCAGGCGCGCCGTTACAACGAACGCACCGCAGCCGAGCACACCAACGCTCGGCTCAAGGACGAGTTCGGCGGCAACGCCATCTGGGTCAAGGGACACACTAAGGTGATGGGACACTTGATGTTTGGTGTCCTCGCGCTCAGTGCCGATCAATTGATGCGATTGCGACAATGAACTCATCGGTCGATCAGACCGAAACAACCAAGCACACGAGGATGCAGGGTGCTGCTCGCCTTGCTTCGGAAAAAACATGCCTGGAACACAAGTCGCCACGCAGCCGACCTAAATTCGAGTGAAAAATTGCCTCTTGACGCGTCAATCCACCCATTTGAACTTTGGCCAAATTTTAGTTTTGCAAGAGGCTCATGCTATCAGTGGATATTCTGCCTTTGCCTGATACCCCGTTGGCTCCGAGCCAGAACCAGGCCGTCAGCGCTTACCCGCGGGCCGCAAGTTGAGCGCACCTTCCAGCAGCCGATCGCCCTCGGCACTGTTCCAGTCGCGTGCGCCTGCGACGCGTGCGGCAATCACGCCTTCGGCTGTAACCAGCACCGTTTCCGGCAGCAACTTCACTCGCAACAGGGACTGAAAATTCTTCTTGTCACCATCGGCGTAATTTGGAAAGCTAAGCCTGTAGGCGCGCACGAACTCGGCCGCAAGATTCAGGTCATCATCCACTGTGATGCCGATCACCCGCACACCACGCCCGGCAAGCCGCTGCGACAGACGCTCGAGGCTGGGCATTTCATCGCGGCAGGGCCCGCACCAGGTCGCCCAGAAATTGATTATGAGCGGCGTGCCGAGCAAGGCGTCGGTGGCGGTCGGCGCTTCACCCATTAGTCCGGTCAGCGCGACGCTGGGCAAGCGCGCGCCAATCCCGGGCTGCACATCCCTTGAACCCGGTCCGCAAGCGGCAAGCAAAAACAAGGCGGCAAGCAAGCCCGCTCGCCAAATGAGCAGTGAAGCAATCAACCATCCTTTCTTGATTTTACAATAAATTCCTGATCGGCACGCCACCGGCGCCGCGTCAGGATTCGTCCGATATCTTTTTGGATCTAAAGGCATTGTGTTGATGGCTAGTCTCAAATGTGGGAAAAACTGGCATGGATTGCCAAAAGCGAGAATCTGAGCAACCAGCATTCGAGTCGCTTCAGGTACGACAACCTCCCAGATGAGCGTCCTCTTAGTGTATCTAGAATGCAAGACATATCCATCTTCCGTGGCGAATTCAAATACAAACCCGGCATCACTCGACTTCTGCCGGAATTCCGGGTCACGCGATAAGCTCTTGAACACCCGACTTATCGGCACAGATCTTGCATCGCCTCCTGCGCCTGCGACATTGCACGACTTCATATGTGGGAACAGGTGCTCCGCAAGATCTTCGAAACGTCGGCAACTGGCGCTAGGCTGCCGGGGCACCGGACGCGACCGGGGCGGTTCCGGCTGGTGCGCTATTTCATCATCGCGGGGGTGGGCGCTTTCGTGCTCGCGGCGATGGTGCTGGCCTGGCAGGAGCGCGAGCAGAGGATATTCTTCCGCCGGGTGCAGGACCACCAGCGGGAGTTCGTCATTCAGTTGCAGAGTGATTTCGCGCGCCGGCAGGACGAGGTGGCGCGCCGCGACCTGCTTTCGGTGCATGAAAGCGGCAATGTCAATCTGACGCGCCTGCTTGCCAATGCGCTCTGGGATAGCGATATTGCGCCTTTCGTGGCTAAGGCGCAGGCGATTCCCGTTGGACATTGCCACGCCCTGCCCGACGTGAAAGACGTCAACGGCTTGGCGGCCCCGTCGATCCAAAAAAAGGCCTGTTTTGCCAATATCGGCGCCAAGATCAGGGCGCTTGCCGGTTTCGACGCGCTACACGCCAAAGTCTTCGACGCCATGAAGAAAAGCACAGTGTTCAAAATCAAGGTCTACGACCTGCGCGGCGTCACGGTGTATTCGTCGGATCACAATCAGATCGGCGATGACAAGAGCAGCAACGGCGGCTGGCAAAGCGCCGTCACGGGCAAGCCCGCGAGTCAGCTTTCGCACCGCGATCAGTTCGGTGCCTTCGAGGGTGTGTTGCACGATCGCGATCTCATCGAAAGTTATCTTCCGGTTATGGCTCCCGGCACCGACAACGTCGTCGGCGTGTTCGAGGTCTACTCGGACGTAACCCCGTTCCTCGCGCAAATCAAGGGGACTACAGACCAGATCCGAGCCTCGGCCGCCAGCAGGCAGGCAAGCCTGGAGGAGGTCGCCGCGCGCAATCAACAGGAAATCGCATCGATGGCGAACACGGGCCTGCTGGTAGTGATTAGCTGGCTGGCGCTGCTGTTCGCCGTGTTGTTCGTGATCGTGCACCGCGCCGAGCGGCTGCTGCGCGCGCAGGAAGAAGAGCGGTTGCTGCGCGCGCAGGAAGAAGAGCGCGAACACGCGCGGCAGCAGCTTGCCCAGTCCGAGAAGATGGCCTCGCTCGGCCAGATGGCGGCGGGCGTTGCGCACCAGCTCAATACGCCGCTTGCGTTCTCGCACAGCAACATCGACCTGGTGCTGCAACAGCTCGAGGAGATCGAGCGTGCGCTCCAGGTCGCCTCCCGGTTCGCCGATATCGTCCGCCGCACGCCCGGAGACCAGGTGGTGTTCAACCTCGCCCGCTCCCAAGTCGAATCCTGCAACGTGCGGCCCGAGGACGTGGGCACGATACGCGAAATGCTCGGTGACGTGCTGCACGGCCTCGACCAGATGTCGGAACTGGTCACCCACTTGCTCAACTTCACGCGCCTAGACCGCGCGCGTACTTCCGAATTCGACATCAACAAGGGGCTTACCACGGTGGTCTACATCGCGCGCAGCGTCATCCCAGGCCGGGTGCGCGTGGTCGAGGCGTACGCCGAGTTGCCGCTGCTCCGTTGCAATGCGTCGCTGCTCAACCAGGTATTTCTCAATCTGATCAGCAATGCTGCGCAGTCAATCGAGGGAGCCGGCACCGTGACCGTGCGCAGCCGGTTCGAGCGCGGCCGCGTCCAGGTGGAAATAGCCGATACCGGCTCCGGCATCGCACCCGAGGTGCTGCCGCACATTTTCGACAACTACTACACCACCAAGTCTGAAGGCGAAGGCACCGGGCTCGGCCTCACAATCGCGCGCAACATCGTGCGCAATCATGGGGGCGACATTGAAGTCCTGACCCGCGTGGGGCAAGGCAGCACATTCACGGTTTGGCTGCCGGTCGCTGGGGCGCAGGCGCTTCCAAAGGCGGCCTGAGACGATGCGACGAGTTGTGAAGGAGGCAAGATGAGTGAGAAGATCGGCAAGGTGCTGTGTGTGGACGACGAACCGCACGTGCTGCGCGCGCTGCAGTGGCTGCTGAACCGGGAATTCGAGGTCCATACCGCGACCAGCGCCCAGGAGGGCCTGCGGCTGCTGCGCGGCCACGACTTCGACGTCGTCGTCAGCGATCAGAGGATGCCCGAAGTGACCGGTGTGGAGTTTCTCCGGCAGGTGCGCCGCGTGGCGCCGCGCGCGATGCGCATTCTGCTCACCGGGTATGCCGACCTTGACGCCATGGTGCGCTCGGTGAACGAGAGTGAGGTGTTCCGCTTCATCAACAAGCCGTGGGATATCAAGGAACTTCCCAGAATGATTGCCGAGGCGGCGCAGATTGCGCGGGCCAGTACTGCACCCCCAGTGCCGCCGCAGCGGCAGGATGCCGCCGCCGCGATCGCGCTCGGGCAGCAGGTTACCACTGTGGTGCTGCACGTCAGCGAGAACATCCTGGTGGTCGGCGATGATCCGGAGGTGCACACGGCGGTCAACCAGGCCTCCGGGGATTCCGTGCAGGTGCGGCACGCCTTCGACTTCGATGACGCGGTCCGGATGCTCAACGAGTGTCCGGTTGGCGTCATCGTCTGCGACGTCCAAGTCGGCAAACTCGACGCAACGCGCCTAGTACGATTGATGAAGGCCAAGTATCCCGAAACCGTGAGCGTGGTCTTCAGCGACCAGAACGATGCCAAGATCATGATGACGCTCATCAACCAGGGCCAGGTTTACCGATTCATTCCAAAACCTTTCAAACCGGGGTTCATCCGTATCGTGCTCAACGCGGCGCTCAAGCGCCATCGCGAGTTGCTCGACAGTCCGGCGCTGCGGCGCCGCTTCGCGGTGGAACCCGCCGCGCAGGACACCGCCGAGTCGCCGCAGTGCGACGTCCGGCTGGCGGTGGTCACCGCCACACCCCGGCAGCCGATCCCCATGGTGCCTGCCGCCGACGTCGCGTTCTCCGCGGCGGGCGTGAACCAATGACCTGCCACCCGACTAAACACCGGCTTGCGCAGGCTGATCGGCGGCTGAACCGCCAGCCCCGCGCGATCCATGTCCGTCGGCGAATTGATTGACCTGATCGAGGGGCAAGCGCTCCAGTTGCGACGGCTCGAAGGCGATCTGAAAGTCCTCCGCGCGCGGCTCAGGATCGTTGAGCAGAACCTGCCTGTCAGGCTTGCCTTCGTGGATGCGGGGGAACGTTACGTCTTCCACAACGAGGCCTATCGGCGCTGGCTCGGCTTGAACGCCGAGCAGATCGACGGCCGGACCCTGCGCGAAGTGCTGGGCGAGAGCGTGTACACCGGGGTCGCGGATTACGTCCGCGAGGCGCTCTCAGGAACCTGCGTGAACTACGAGCACAGGCACCTCTGCGGCGCCGGCACGCGGCAGCTCTGCGGGTACCTGGTACCGTACTTCGATGAACAGCGCGCGGTAGCCGGGTTTTACTCCCTGCTGCTCGATCCGCAGACCATGGCGGGGCCCGGAAGCACGGCCGCCGACATTCCGAAGCTGATCGGGCCGTTGGATCCGGTGGAGGACGCGCCGGAGCTGCGTGAGGGCGCCGTCGCCAAAGCGCAGGACGAATGGCGGGAGGCGGCCGAGCGCATCAAGTCGGCGATCCGCAACAACGAGTTCATGCTGTACTGCCAGGTAATCAAGGATCTGGCTGCGGACATCCCGCCGTTTCACGACATCTTCATCCGCCAGACTGAGGAGGAACAGAAGCGGGTGTCGCCGGGCGCATTCTTCGTAATGGCGGAGGAATGCGGGCTGATGTCGGAGATCGACCGCTGGGTGTTGTGTGGCGTGCTGGGCTGGGCGTCAGCACGCAAGCGCGAACGCGCCGACTGGCGACCCTCGCTGTATTGCATCAACATTTCGCATGACACCATCGGCGACCCTAACTTTCCCGAGTTCGTCCACGAGCAGGTGACGCACGCGCAGATACCGGCCGAGGCGCTGTGCTTCGAGTTTCAGGAAGCGAACGTGGCCGAACTGCCGGTGGACGCCGCCGAACTGGTCCGTAATCTGCGATCGCTCGGCTGCCGGACGATGCTCGGCGGCTTCGGGCGCAACCGGGTGCCGGTGGAGATCTTCAAGGATATGCATTTCGATTTCCTCAAGATCGACAGCTCGCTGGTATTCAACATCCTGCGCAGTGAAGCAAGCGTCGCCAAGATGCGCGGCATCGTTCGCCTGGCGCATACACTCGGCATAAATACCATCGCCGATCTGGTCGAAAGTCCCGAGGCGGTCGTCAAACTGCGCGACCTCGAGGTCGACTATGCGCAGGGCATCGCGATCGGCCCGGTGCAGCCGCTGCACGCGTCCAACTAGCAAGCAACCATCAGCGATAGGAACCAAGCCATGCTTAACGTTTCCCGAATCAAGATCCGCAAGATCGGCTACCGCATTCTTGCGCTGGTAAGCGCCTGTGTCGCGATCGTCGTGGTCACGTTCGGCCAGATTTACGCCCAGCGGCTCGAACAGGCCATGCGCGCGATGGGCGAGCGCGACATGCAGCGCTTGATGGAAACCGTGATCGGCAGCGTCGAAAGCATCATGCTGCCGGGACAGGCGTCGCTGGTGCAGTCCTTCGCTGAAAGGCTCAAGACGGTCCCCGACGTCGTGGATTTCCGCATCGTGCGCAGTGACGGCAACGAGGCCTTCCACGACAACCGAACTCTGGACGGTGTCAATGTCAGGCTAGGTAACCGGATCTTTGCGCTGCGCGAACGCGAAACAGTGGTGCCAGTGCTGCCCGCGGCGGACCCCAACCTGAGCGCGGCGATGCAACCCGGGCAGCACAATTTGGTTTCGTACCAGGAACCCGGCTCGGGAGAACCGCGGCGGCTGACCTTCATCTATGCGATCCCGAACCGGGGCAGCTGCCATGGCTGCCACGGAGCCGAGCGCCCCTTTGTCGGAGCGGTGAAGCTTACAGCGTCGATGGCGACGGTTGACACCATGATGGCCGCCGCGCGCCGCGACGTCTGGCTCGCCACCGGCGCGGCGCTGCTCTTGGCGCTGCTCCTGGTGGGAGCGATGATCCGAAGATCCGTGGCCCGGCCAATCGAAGCAGTCACCGCGGCCATGCAGCGTGCCGCCGAGGGAAATCTGGAGCAGGTGGTTCCGGTGCCGGGCGACGACGAAATCGGGCAAATGGCGCGCAGCTTCAACATCATGATGGCGCGCCTGAATGAACTTTACCAGGGACTCAGGCTGGAGCAGGACAAGCTCAACACGGTGATCCAGAGTACCGGCGAAGGCGTAGTGGTCACCGACGCCACCGGCCGGATCGTCCTGGTCAATGACGCGGCCGTGCATTTGCTAGGCAAACGCCGCCAGAGGATAGAGGCTGACGGGTTCAAGAAGCTGCTGGACAACCCGGAGATCGTGGATACGCTGCTGCAGCGCCAGACCAGCGCAGTTCCCAGTCCATTCAAGGTCAGCTACAAGGGCCGCGTCTTGCGGGTGATTGCCGCCACGATTCACGGAAAGCAAGGAACGACGATCGGGTCGGCCGCACTGCTGCGCGATATTACACCGGTCCATGAGCCGGAGGCGTTTTCGCCTACTTCGCCCCCGGCGGCCACCCAAACTCCCCCACCTGTGGCCACCCAAACTCCCCCACCTGATCGTGCATAGTCGCGGCTGATCCGCGGCTGTCCGGCGACGAGACGTTAACCTCGCCCCCTCACAAACGGGGGGAGCAAGGAGTGAACGTCTTGAAGGCACATCTACGTACGACGATCCAGACGCTGCTCGGCCGAGGCGCCACGCAACGCGAGATCGAGCGCATCACGGGGGTGGATCGCAAGACCATCCGCGGCTACGCCCGGGCGATGGCAAATTCCCCCGGGGTGGCCACCGGCTCTGA
>ORJL010967761.1_pt1 | contig 14544 bp, 10 predicted proteins | sample 1779941 | NCBI WGS metagenome assembly ORJL01 (sample SAMEA104232317, study PRJEB22302) | groundwater metagenome | biome: forest; feature: aquifer; material: groundwater | place: USA | collected 2011-08-07 | depth 5.8 m
ATGAATTTCTCGAGCAACTCGGCGTCTTTCATCTTCCTGTGCTTTAATTACTCTCAAACCAATTTCTTGGCGTTGTTCGATTATCTTAGTTGAAGAAGTTATGTTTTCTATTCCACCTTCAATTAAGTTAATAGCCAAACTTACATGAGACAATAGAGTTTCAGCACGTTCAATAGTCAACTGCATTTGACGTAAGGACCGTTCAAGGTCATCGCGTCTCGTTCGAAGTTGACGTTCCTTTGATTCAAGCAATTGTAACTTTAATTGAGCCTCAGTGGTTTCTTTATAGGTTTGGTGCATAATTTCTTCCGAATAACGTTTAAAGTCTCGACTTACTTCCATTAATTTGCGTCGCAAGCGCTTTTCGACTTTTTGCTGCTCATCGGTTGCCTTAATTACGTCAATAACATCTATTCGTAACTGAACAAGTTCTTGAGTAATACGTAGCACTTCACTACGAGTAGTCTCAGCTATTATAAAAATTTCCTCTTTACTAGCCTCAATAGTGCTTAATGTATGTTCTAAAATTATACCCAAGTTATCAGGCACGACTTTCCCTCACTTCATCAAGAAAACTTGGATTGCGACAAAGCCATGGCGGTGTTCTAATCTCAAACATCCTGTTAAAGTCATGACCTGCGCAATCCATAATTGCACTAATAATGAACCACGAGACTTATATTTTCTGATATACCAGATTAAAGTCATTGTGTCCTTGCATTACTTATTCGACATATAAATTATATTTCCTACTTGATTTGTTGAAAAACTTAGACATCTATTGAAGAATCAGGTCTATATCACCTTTATTAAGAACTATGTTTTGATTTTATTAAAATTCGATTTATTGCCCGTTCAATACGACGTGGAAAAGATAAATCTTCAGTTTGACATACAATAACTTGCCACCCTTGTTTCTTCATTTCTTTTTCTACACTGTTACCTTCTGAAAAAGTTTCGATATAAATTAAAAGGTCTTTTATTTGAACTAAAAAGTTATATTCTCCGAGATTAAAATTCCAACGAGCTTGAGTATTAGGAAAAATCTGCTGAAGTACTAGGGCTAAGCGTGTCGCCTCAGCTGGAATTTGAGAAGTACGCCTGAGTCGGTTGTTAGATAAAGGTAAATTCTTAGCAGAGTTTTGCTGAAGTTCAGTTTCAGTTGGTTTCAATTCTTTTTCAGATTTTAGTAACATACCAAGTTTTTCTTTGGTTTTAGTTTGTAAAATACTCTTGCTAGAAAAAGTATTTTCAATAAAGTTTAAGGAAGATATCTGCTCTGTTTTAACTGTTTTTCTGCTGTCCAATTCTAAATTTTGATTATATTTATCGACTTTTAATCCTTTATCTTGGGGTCTGGGAATTGTTTCAAGTTTAGATTCTTCATAGATAGGTTTTATTTTCGATTCATCTAATATCCAAAAATTAGTATTATCCGGTTTTAAAACTAACACAGGTTTTTTAATTTCCTTTAAGTTAACATCGACCTTGGATGGGATTACTTGAAGATTCTTTTCGAAAGCTAAGTCTGCTTCAACTGTCAAAACAGGGATATCTAGAAGTTTCGGAATACTAATCTCTAGCTCTTTATCCGGTGAAGTTAGCATCATTGAGTCTTTTTCATTAGACACCTTACTTAATATGTCTAGTTGAAAATCTTTTAGAGTATTTTCAATCGCTTTAGGATCTTTTGACTGATCTGCAATTTGATTTTGAATACTAGAAGTAGAGTTCCCTGAATTTTTCTGAATTGTCATGAAGCTTCCAGAATTTCTAGGAGTAGTTATCGGTTCGCGACCACCTGCTAAAGTTATCACCGATGTTGGGTTTGGAAACAAGGGTTGTTTCTGGAGATCCTTTGAGTCTAGGCTTTCATAATTTTGCTCAATCGAATTTTGAGTCTCAGCTACAATAGCTATACCCTCACGAATCATATCTTCCATAACCTGATAAAAGTTAGGGAAATTATCAATTATTCGTTGATCTGGAAGGCGCTGTTCTAGAAGTTGAACTATAGCATCAAATACAGCTGTTGGGGGTAATGAAGAGATATCGGATAGTAGCAGAGTGATTTTAACGACTAGCGCTCTCCCCTTATTGAATTCTAAGGTTAATTCAGATTCAGTACCTTTTAATAGACAGACTGTAAAAATTTTTTCAATTATTTGCTCTAACCATTGTTGCACTCGCGAGTCATTATGGAAGATTGCTTCCAAGTTTGTCCACCTCCAGAATATTATTATGTTGCATAGCTATGCCTAAATCATTAAACATATGAATATGCAAAATAAAATAATTCAGGAATTTAATCGAGCGAAGCGAGTTTGCTCTTTGCTATAAATGAAAAGGGTCTCTGGCGATACCAGAAACCCTTGAGATTAGAGTTCTAGAATTATTTAACGAGCACGGAACACTCTGAGATAGGAATCAGCATAAATACTCTTATTCAAGAGTATTTGGCCAGTTGCGGCAACATCTACCAAAGCATCATCATTAGCGTCCATGATGGCCGCATCTAGCCCACAAGCCATAGCCATAGCCAAATAGGTACGGTTAATCAAGTGGCGATCAGGCGATTTTTGGGAGACATTGGAAAGTCCGAGAACAGTACGCGGGCCAGGATTTGCAAGCCCTTTGATTTGACGTAAGGATTCTAAAACTTCAGGTGCATGCTCCTGAGCAACATTACAAGGAAGAATGAGTGGATCAATGAATAGGTCTTCCATTGCTAGTCCAAACTCATCTGCAGCAGCTACTAATTCCATAGCAAAGGCAACGCGGTTTTCAGCATCTTTAGGAATACCTTTTTTGTCCATTGTGAGTCCGATTACTGAGGCATTGTATTGAACAGCCATCGCAAAAACGCGTTCGATTTTTGCACGCTCAGCAGGTACAGAATTAATCATTGCTGGGCGTTTACAAAGTTTAAGTCCTTCTTCGATAGCATTGTAGTTTGTGGAGTCCAAAGTAAGTGGCAAATTAGAAACTTCTTGAACAACTTGAACCATCCATTTATAGGCTTCAGGGCGCTCCTCAGTAGGAACAGCAGGGCCAGAGTTTACATCGAGGTAGTGAGCTCCACCCTCTTCTTGTTTGGTGGCCCAGTATTGGATAGGCTTAGGATCTTTATTGCGTAGAGCATCTCCAATATCTGTAAACATTCCATTAATACGTTCACCAATAATAATCATCTGTCCACGACCTTTCATAAATTATTTCTTAACGATTAATTAGCTTCCATGAGGTCGGCAATATTATTCTTAACTAACTTAACAGCTGCAGGGTTACGCATGCACAAGATACTTGCTCCGACTTGGAGTAAAGCAGATGCAGTTAACGCCTCCCAAAGGATGGCTCTATCTTCCAACTCACCCCAGCCTGGAAATTCTTCAACTGAAGCATTAGCTTCTTTCGAACGGTTTGCTTCATAACCAACGGTACAGATCATCGGCATGGAAAGCATCTTATCATTGCCTAAGGAACCGATACGAGCCCGCTCCATGATGGAGTAAGCATATTCGATTCCGAAACCAAGACCACCGATCATAGGATCGATAACAATACGGTTTAAAGGTAAACCCATTTCATTGATTAGAATGTTCAATTGTTTACAAATATTAATATCCAATGGAGAACGGGCAATAACATTGTGCTTATGCACCATGGCAGCAGCTGCCATGGATTTGTAATTATCTTGTTCAGCTAGACCTAAAAGAAGGTTTTCGCCAGCACACGCTTCAGCAATTGCGGCTAAGACTTCATTATCTTTTTCGGCATCATCACATCCGGAGATGATCAATGGTACTCCAACTGCGGCTAGAACTTCTTTGACTATACGGGAGCAATCTTCAGGACTCCGATTCGTTCCTTCAGGGTCAGCACCGATAAATTTAAGATAAATCAGATCGGCTCCGTACTCGTCGACACACTTTTTAGCCCAAGCAACAGGGTTGTCCATAACATCACTGAAAAGTCCTTTAAGAGTCTCATTCCACGGTGGAACAATATCAGTAACTTCCATTGCTATAACAGCACGGTTTTCTACTTTACCCTCAAAATGAAGAAATGGTAAAGTACTGTCACCGCCAACAGTAATTACAGATTTGCGGGTTCCTCCTTGTTCTGGAGTAGCTCCAAGAACGACTTCACCGACTTTACTAGGGTATTTTTCTTTTACTAGGGTTACGGGCATGAACCTCTCTCCTTTCAAGTTCAAGATTCTAACGAACACATATCCAGTTAGATCAAAGGTATAGTATTTAAGCTTTAACAGATGGGAAAAGTGATAAATCTGTATGGGGTAAAAACAGCGCGGAAACGAATTCATCCATAAATGTTGTACCAATTGAAAGTTCTACATAGGTCATTTTACGGCTTAATTCCAAAGCTTCTCGCCAAGCATTTTGCGAGAGCAAGGCCAGCCGAGCCCCTTTAACAGAGGAATTCCCGATGAATTGATAGTTCTCCGCTGGCAGATCCGGTAATAAACCAATTTCGACAGAGTCGTGAACATTAAGGTAATTACCAAAACCTCCGGCAATGACGATACGGCTAATCATGTCAATTTCTACAGCTACCATCGTAAGCAGGGAACGAATTCCGGCATAGATTGCCCCTTTGGCACGGATGAGATTTTTAACATCATTTTCAGTAATAACGATATCCTTATCTCCCCCAGCCTGATGAGCCCATGCTAAAACAAATTCCTTGTCATCAGGTGTCGCTCGAAGCCGTTCCGAATTAGTAGGGTGTGCAAGTTGGAAATTACCAGCTCGGTCGATTATTCCGGCATCTCGTAATTTGGCTAAACAATCCACCAAACCAGAGCCACAGATACCTACAGGAGAAATACTGCCTACTACTTTATAAGTTACATCCAGAGTCGTGGTGTCAATATTTATCCGCTCAATAGCACCCGGCATAGCGCGCATACCAAAGGCTATTCCTCCGCCCTCAAAACAAGGTCCGGCTGAACAAGCACACGAAACTAACCAATCTTGATTCCCTAAAACAATTTCTCCATTGGTACCAATATCAATAAATAGAACGATATCTTCCCCGTTGGCCATATCAGTAACCAGTGTACCAGAGACGATATCGCCTCCAACGTAACTTGCGACCGATGGATAGGAATGAACTAAGCCTTCCGGTAAAAGATGAAGTCCAATTTCCCGAGCTGCTACCGAGGGTACTTCATTCATTGTAGGAATATAGGGTTCGAGTCGCACATAACGTGGATCTACACCTAAAAAGAGTTGTGTCATTGTGGTATTTCCGGCTACAACAGCTGTCGCCAATTCCTGAACATCTAGATCTTGTCGGACAAGAATCTTATCCGTTAAATCGTTGATAGTATCAACAACTGCTTGATGAATTTCTTGTAAGTTTTCAGGAGTGTCCACTGCATAAACAATACGTGAAATAACATCGTCGCCGAACTTCGCTTGTTTATTATACGTTCCTTGTCTATCAACAATTTCACCAGTCAAGAGATCCAACAAATATACAACCACTGTAGTCGTTCCAATGTCTACTGCTAAGCCGTACGTTGGGCGGTCATTACCTTGATCAACTCTGATTACAGTATACTCTGTATCCAGATCAGTCAGGGTAACGGACACATCCCAATTTGCTTGGCGCAAAGACTCCGGTAACTTTTGTAGTACTGATAAGGGTATATTAATGGGTTTATTGCCAGCTTGCAAAACTCGCTTGAGCTCCATATACAGACGAGCCCAATCGCTGGCGTTCTCTGTTATGGTGGGTTCTGTAATTTGAAGGCGTACTTTGGTTGCTAGTGGGTGCCGTTCATACTTAAGCAGCAAGTCATCCTCAGTTTCCTTGATAAAGCCTTTCTGAACATCTCCCATTAGAACTTGATGTTCTTGTAGGCGGGATTCTGGGGGGACTTCAACAGTTACGTCTCCTTGCACTAAGGTTCGACAACCAAGGCGAACTCCATGGGTAATTTGTTCAGGAGTAAGGTTACCTGTACCGACAACTTCAGGATCTCCTACGAGAACAACTACCTTGCAGGCACCGCAACTACCTTTGCCACCACAGCCAGATTTAATGTAAATTCCGGCTATTGAGGCTGCTTTAAGTAAAGACGTTCCATTTTCAACCTCAATTGTGCGATTTTCTGGCATAAATTTAACTTGACTTCGGGGCATGGTGGTCACTTCCTCGTTCTAACACTAAACCCTCTTTTGGTAGGCGTCTATATAATTCATTTCAAACGACTACCGTATTGCGGAAAATACCATAGCTTTTGCATCTTTATAGCACAGAATGGTATTTCACCTTATTTAATAAGGTCATCCTACAAGTTTAAAGCGACTTGGAGAAGGGAACAATTCCACTGGACTCTCTAGGGCCAACAACGACTTTCCAACCGGATTTTTCTTGAAGTTTACCTGAAATAACGGCTACATAACCAGGAATGATCACATTCTTATGGCTTACTTTGTCAGCAATACCACAAGCGGTCATGGCCTCAGCAATTTTTTCAGGCTCGAATTTTCCGGCGGCATAAGCAGTAAGGACTGAGGTACCATCAGTATCAATTGGTAAAATATAACTTGGGATTTTACTGGATTCTACTTCACCTTCAACACTGTAATAAGTCAAGGAGAAGTTGGTTGTAATATAAAGTGGTGAATTCTCATTAACCTCACCTACGGAATGAAGGGTTGGTTCAACTTGAATTGGTTTTTGCGGATCAGTGTAGAGGTTTTGACGCAAAGTCAGAAGCGGCAAGATTTGAGCCTTGGTACTGGCTTTTAAAACGACTGCACTGGCATATTTAGCAACATAGACTGAAGCCTCCATAATCTCGTCAAGAGGTTCTGCTTTTGAGGTAAAGGCCACAACGGGATAGCCAAAGGGACGGAATTTTTTCTTAATAGCTAAGCGACGGAATTGGGTTAGATTAGCTAAGGTTTGGCTAGGAGTCCTGGAGCCGACATCAAGGACAAACTCTTTGTAACCCAGAGCTTGAGCTTTTTCAACCAATTCATTGAGGGCATCTAAGCCATCTGCTTTTAAAATTACTGGAACAGCTTGTTCTTTAGCAAAGTTAACCACAGCTTCATAGTTGTCAGCTGTAGCCACTCCAATAAGCGGTTTACGGGCAGCCAATGAAGGAACTGCAGCTTTTAAAGCCTCAATATCGTTACTTAAAAGTAACAGGGATTTTTCGGTAGCGGCTGCTACAGCAGTAGCTACTTGAGCAAAACGCTGAGCATCTCCAGACTCTTGAACTACTGCTACTCCGTCAAGGGAATAGTGTAAGCCTACACGGTCAAACTCAAGGTCATTGATTTCTTTAACCTTAGCGGCAACTGCGTCATCACTAAGTGTATCAGAGACTTGAATCAGTATCGTTGTGGGATGATAGAGAGTCTTGTCATGACGGAACAGAACGGTCTCATCACCAAGGACGGAATCATTGCCAAACTTGATTGCTTTAATTGGAGGTGCTGAAGCGGAAGCAAGATTTTCACGAGCGGCATCTGTAACATAGGGACAACTGTCCAGTGCACCTTTTCCTGAGGCTAATGCCATAGCAAAAGCTAAGCAAGTTGGAGTGCCACATTCTCCGCAGTTTTTCTTCGGGAGTTGCTTATAGATTTCTAAACCTGTTAAGGCCATACTGTAACCCCTTTCTCAATAGGATTAATTTTTGATTTATCAGACCACCAGGAGCAAATTAATTGCTCCTGGCGTCAAAGACAAGCAATTACATTAGCGATTCCAAACCGAAACAAGGATGTCCTTTTTCTTCCAAGAAGGGAATAATTTCTTCTACGGTTGTACCAACAGACTCATCTGCAATCTTATCTATGAAGTCTTCGCCAAGTCCTTCGTCTATAGAGCGTTGAACAAAGTCATCATGCAAGAATGCTTTAAGTTCTTTGGGCATCCAGACAATGCGGGCAAGACCACCGTCAGCAGGAATAAACTTCTTACTGACTAGGTAGGTACGGCCGATACCCATAAAGCCTGGAGTTTGTAGACCACCACCACAAGTTCCAGCCAAGGTGGAGAAAGTCATTCCACAGGGAGTCATGCCGCTGTGTTCACGAGTTGTAATCATTAATCCATTAGCTTCTGGAACTATAGCCATGATTGCTTCAAAACAACCACAGGAAGTCATGGGTCTGTCCATTAGAGTATAAAGATTAACTTCCTCTAAGAAACCATTAGAAGCAGTGCGCAGGTATTCATTACAACTTTGCCACATACCCTTCTCATCGTCAATAGCCTGTCCTTTAGGAATGGGTTGATTAGGACCCGTGGGCGTAATTTCGTATGCAGCTTTGGCATCTAACCAGCTTACAGCACCGCATAGACCAACCCGTTCCGGAGTAACAATACAAACGTGGTTAGGAGCAAAGGATTGGCAAAGCAAACAAGAATAGAAATCTTCGACTGACTCGTCAGTAAGGGTTCTCATCCTATCATCCCTGGCACGGTAACGTTCACGAGCCTTGACAAGATTTTCCTCTACTGCAGCTTGATCAGTATAAATTGTAACTTCAACACGGTCAACAATTGCCGGGAATTCTTGCTTAAATTTAGCTAAAAGAAGTTCGCCAATGTGTTTGATCAAGAATCCTTTAGCCCGGGCGTCTTTGGAAATTCGAACCCACATTAAATCACGCTGGGCTACGTGCCAGACTCCTTCTCCATAGTTCGCGAAGTAGTGGATCCGGCGTTCCAGAACTCCTTCAAAGTCTTCCTGCATTTTACGACCGAAGATCTTAATTGCAATACCAAGTGGCAAGCGAGTACCTTCTGGGATACTGTCAATTTCGGGACCAACGACTGTTACTTTGCCATCTTCAACTTCGTCAGCGCTTACCATCTTGACAAGTTCGAAGCCGGTTGTCTTTCCGCCACCAAACTCGACGTAGGTATCCCCTTTACGGATCGATTCACCTTCGAAGGCAGGACCAAAATTAACTGGGATTGGAATTTCAATATTCGTAAGTTTAATTCCACGAACTTCCATGGCCAAAGGAACGATTTTTTCATAGTCCGGTTCGGAGATATACCAGTCCGGAATAGTCATGTCCTCTCCCAACTCTTGGTCAGTTACGACCGGGAAGCCCATAAAGATTGCACCCATACTGGCAGCTAATTTGACATCGTCAAGTTCGCCAAAGTTGAGTACAAAGGCCCGGACACGGCGACGTTGGTAGTCGCGATGTTCTGCTCGTCTGCCGGCAGGAATACCACCGAAAGCTAAACCAGCACGGAAGGCATAATTGACGGCATGAATAATTTGGGTAAAGTTACCTAAAGGGAAAGCAATATAGTCTAAACCAATTTTGACGTTTTCTTCGAGTAATTGCTCAATGATTTCGTCACAGAGAAAAAGCATAAAGCCTTTACCCATCAGATTATCAACAATTTTTTTCGCTGCTTTGGAGTCTTTAGCACGCCCTAAGATAACTGCAACTCCTGGGATCGTCCAGTCCACCATCTTAATTCCATGTTTACGAACGATCGGATCACCAAGGAAGCCTGTCCAAGGGTCAACCTTAGGTTCATCACCCTCTAGATAATGAAGAACTTCGATGATTTCAGCTGCATAAAGGACAGACTCACCCCAAAGTCGAGCATTTTCAAAGTTACGCTCTGAGCGCACTTGATTACGCATACGGTTAAGAATGGGTACAAGCTCGCCTAAAGTGGTTACCTTTTCTCCGGAAAGGCAGGTAATAACCGGAAGTTGGTAGGCTGTGTCCGGATAGCCGATTTCTTGTTTTGGTCCATAAGTTTTAATTGCTTTGTTTAAAAGAATTTCAGCATAGGTCATAGCGATTATTGTGCCGTCATAAACTCTGCGAAATATCTTTGTTCCTTGTTTACTGGGGTCAGTTATTGCGCCTTCATAAATTTGTTCCATGGACATAAACCATTCCTCCTTTCCTTACCACCCTTGGGCGAGTGAAGTATTAAACTTTTCTGCAGCTTGCTTATGAACACCAAGTTTCCAAGTACGGTATTCTAAAGCATTCAATAATTTTTGGGCACCGACATAGGGATCCATTTCAAAGATGAAGCTACCTCCGAAAACATCATGGGCAATTTGGGTAGTTATACCATAAACCAAATCACTGCCCTCTAGCGGAGGCATACTCCCAACGTGAGTTGGTACTCCCATGGTAACAGCCCAAGCACCAATGGCTATGGCCTTTTCGTGCATTGCTTCAGGAGCAGAGGCCACAAAAGGAACTTTTGGCGTGTCAACTCCTAGTTCATTAGCCATAGCGACAAGCAAATCTATACCCCGGCTGTTGTCAACGCAAGCTCCCATGTGGAAGACCAGCGGTAACCCAGTGGTTAATTGTGGATTAGCATCTTCTAAGGTTTTAAGGAAGCTCTTTAGACCTTCACCAGCATAGAGATCAGCAGCTTCAGCTGACATTAAACCTAATTTTGCATACGCACCAGCTGAACAACCAGTGGCAATAACAAAAACGTCATTCTTAACCAGTTCTTTAAGAACCGCAACATGAGATTCATCTTGTAAACGTTTTAAGTTATTACAGCCAGCCATTTGGGCAACGCCTTTGATTTGACCGCTTAGTATGGCATTTGTCAAAACTGAGATGGGATTTTCGGGGTTAATCTTGGCAAAGATTTCAGTTAAAGCTTCAATACTAAAACCAGCAACCAATTTATGACGTTCGTTAGGAATAGAAATCTTCTTAGGATCCCGTTTTTTGTAAGCTTCAATGGCGATCCCAATGAGTTTCTTAGCGTCTTCCATAGCTGTTTGAGCATTAAAAGCTAAATGTTGGGCACCCGGAATCTTCATAATGCTTTCAGTGGTAATAACTTTGGTATGGAAACATTCAGCCATTTGTTGCACTGCAGGATAAATACATTGAACATCCACAACCATAGCATCTAGGGCACCTGTCATTATCGCCATCTCCTGTGAGGCTGATGAAGTTGCCAGATAGACACCTTCCCGCATCAAGAGTTCGTTACCGGTACAACAAATACCAACAATGTTAACCCCTTCTGCTCCAACCTTTTTGGCATCCTCAGTCATTTTGCGAGCAGCTGCTACAACCATTTCACTAAGAACAGGGTTGTGACCGTGTACTGCAATATTAATCATTTTAGGATTAATGACTCCCAAATTAGCTTCAGAAACGATGGGTTGGGGTATACCAAATAGAATGTCACTAACTTTAGTACCAATATATGACCCACCTAAGTCGCATAATGAGGTTTTGAGGCCACCAAAGATGATATTGACAGGGTCACTGTCAACTCCCATAGATGTTTGAGCTAAGAGCTCGGTTACAGAACCGTCAATAGATTTCGGCATGATATTGGTGAGCTTGAATTTCTTACGGCGTCCTTCAGTTATAAAGCTGTCAACGAAGGCTAAAGGACGGTCTTGATGACGTCCGAAATCCTCGTATCCAAGTTCAACTACGTCTCTGAGAATATCGTTATCGCTACGGTCGAGCGTAGAAATGCCAAGTGTTTGGGCTAATTTATGGAGTTTTTCCGGTGATTTGATCATATAGTCCGGAGCCTTTCCTTCTACCAAGTCATAAGCGGTATGAAGTATATGGCGTGAATGCTCGGAATGGGAAGCAGCTCCCCCTGCAATATAACGAACTAAGTTTCTGGCGACAATGGTATAGGCAGTAGCACCGCAAATACCTTTGCTAGCAGGACCATCATCCGCTTTAACCCTACAAGGACCAGCGATACAAATCCGGCAACAAACCCCTTTGTACCCAAATTGACATTGTGGCTGTTGCGCCACAACTCGATCGTATACAGTTTCTATCTTACTTTCTTGCGCCTTTTTTATCATTTCTAGGGCGCCGGGATCTATTGTTCTTAGGGGATTCTTCGGTTCAAAGACACGTGGTGCAGCAGATGGCCGAGCAATGTGTGTTAAATCCCGATATCTTGGCATGTTACAACCTCCTCTTTCTAAAGATCAATTTCATTACTCTCTAACCCATAAACAAACTTCCTCACAGTCAACTCCCTTCCCTGACAATTTCATGATAAATTTTATCTAATTGTACCCTTAGAGACCCCTTGGGCAATTCCTCATTGCCAGTGTCGATTGACATTTCCAGCAGTTCCTCACTATAAGGAATTATACCTATGAGTTCTTCTGCGGAAAAGCGGTCTCTAAGAAAATTTTCTTCTTTGGCACTGCGAACTTTGTTCCCAACGACTAAAATTCTGGGGATACCAAGTTCTAAGCTCAGTTTGCGGATTACACCCACAGTTTGGACACTTACGGTACTAGGTTCTGTAACAACAACCAAAACATCTACTCCCTGGGCAGTCCCTCTAGTTAGTTGTTCAATTCCAGCACCCATATCTAAAATAACGGTGTCTTCTTCACCAAGTATTAGCGAATTAACCATAGCATGGAGAAAGCTGTTCTCTTTGCAGTAACATGAAGTACCGCCACCTTTGACATTCCCCATTCGGAAAAGACGAATCTTGCCAATTGAGATAGAGTAATCATCAAGAACATCGTCAACCTTTGGATTTAGGGGATAATACGCCCCGCTTCCTCCCATACGTTCTTCGATAAGCTCCTTCATATCGACAATAGCTTTCAAATTATTCAGTTCAGCTTCAGGAACACCTAAAATAGTTCCTAAACTTGCATCTGGGTCTGCGTCTACAGCCAGAACTGTAACACCTTTTTCCGCCAACCAGCGCGCCAAGTTTGCGGCAAAAGTTGTTTTGCCAACGCCCCCCTTACCGGAGATTGCGATTTTCATTTCTTTTCGCTCCTTTGACGTGTTAGATTTTTCACTTCGTAACAAAATTTAAAATCATAACAAAATCTATTTTACCATAATTTTTGTACGTTTCAACAGATCTTTTAACTTTCAGAAAATTTTTTAATTAGGTTAAATGGTATTTTTTCGGGGGTGAACGGCACTATATCCTGATTGAATGTTCGCGATATTAAATAACATTTCCTTCTTTGTGAAAAAAAATTCATTTATACATTTATTTATTAATTAATTAATAATTTAATTTTGAGTTTATATTTTTAAAAAAAATAAAAATTTATTAATTCTAATATATACTTCTACTAAGTTACTTTTTGTACATAATAGGATTACTCATAATAATATTTTTTTACTCTTTTTCTAAAATAAAAAAAATAAAAAAATATTTTAAGATTTAATATTGAATTATTAATTTATTTATATAAAAAAAACAGTTTTTTATAAAGGTTAACCATGTAAGATACTAAGAAAACAAGACTAGATTGACATATAAAAGTTAAAGCAAACGCTTCTTACTACATGCCAATCTAGAAATAACTAAAACTTATTTGGAAATAAGTCGACAGTTATTGGATGAAAAGCTACACCAAAGGTTCCTTGACCAACATGTGAGGCAACTACCGGACCAATTTCGAAAAGCCGTATATCATAGTCGGGAAACTTAGTTTGTAGATCTTCGATGATTTTTTGTCCTAATTCATGGCAATTAACATGAATGACAGCGATTCGATAGGTTTGGCCAGTAGAAGTTGCCCGATCGAGTTCATCTAAAACTCTTTGTAGTGCTTTATTTCGCGAACGCACCTTGTCAAAGATATCTACAATCCCTTCTTTATTAATAATCAAAATAGGTTTGACCTGGAGCAAACTGCCTAATAAGGCCGATGCCCTTCCTATTCTTCCTCCACGACGTAAACTATCCAAATTATCTACAATAAAATATAATTCCGTTTGTGATTTTAACTGAACAAGTCGTTCCATGATTTCATTTGCGCTTAATCCAACGTTTGCCCATTCACCTGCCGCCCAAGCTAATAACCCTAATCCAAGTGCAGTAGATCCTGAGTCAAAGATATGAATAGTTTGTTTTGTAGCTAGATCTTTGGCCATCTGAGCCGAAAGCAGAGTTCCACTCATAGCTGGTGTCAAATGGATACTAACTATTTCTTCGAATCCTGATTTAAACAATTCCTCATAAAGTTCTAAGAAGCTCCCTACTGAGGGCTGTGAAGTTGTAGCCATGCCAGAAATTGAATTAAGTTTTGAAAAAAACATCTCATTCGTCAATTCTGTTTCAGCAAAAGTCTCATTCCCAATGTTAACAGTTAGTGGGATGACTTTAATCTGAAATTGTTTCAGTGTATCAGGAGTTAAGTAGCCTGTTGAGTCCATAACTATAGCAGTTTTAGACAAGTTTATAGTTCACCTCAAAACTTTTTAAAAATACTTTTTTTCGCTTTATTTCTAACATTATTAGTCAATTTTAGTATAATATATTTAAGATCTATTGACAACTTTTTGTAGACTTGGTTCAGAGCTGAAGCATAACATTACATCCCGCCATAGCTAAGGGGTGTAATGTTTTTTTAAATAATTTTTGGCGTGTTTCAAATCGACCTTACACATAAATCAGCTCATTCCCAAACATCATCCATATCTGAGAACATTGAATTTTCATAGTTGTTCATAGCCGTAATCCAATTCGGCATTTCTTCTTTAATGGTCTCTCGTAAAT
>ORJL011217591.1_pt1 | contig 14542 bp, 13 predicted proteins | sample 1779941 | NCBI WGS metagenome assembly ORJL01 (sample SAMEA104232317, study PRJEB22302) | groundwater metagenome | biome: forest; feature: aquifer; material: groundwater | place: USA | collected 2011-08-07 | depth 5.8 m
AAGCCGTCGGGGTAGCCCGCCTCCTGGAGCAGCTGCTTGGCTTTCTGAGGGTCATAGGGGTAGGGCTTCAGGTCCTTGGGGAAGCCAAATTGGAGGGGGCTGATGGAGGTGGCGCTGATGACGGCGGCGCCGCCCAGGAGCTTGTCTATGATGGCATTCTTGTCTACAGCGTAGTTCATCGCCTGGCGGACTTTGAGATTGCTGTAGACAGAATCTGGGAGGGCCTGCTGGAAGAACTCCAGCCAGGCCACTCGGACGCTAGTAGTAAGATGGACCGTGCCGCCGCGGATCTCCTTCAGTTGGGGCCCCGCCGCCAGGCTGGCGATGTCTATCTCGCCCGTGGCCACGGCCGCTATGCGGGTCGTTTCCTCTGGGATGCCGATGTACCTGACGGTCTTGACGGTCGGGCGGTAGCCCCAGTAGCCGCCCCACTCCTCCCAGGCCTCGACGACGATCTCCGGGGTCTGGGTGTCGAACTTGACAATCTTATAGGGGCCCGTCCCGATGGGAGCGCGGCGTATCAGCCCCCGGTTCGCCTCGCTTAGGCCTATCTCCGCCGCGCCAGCCTCATCTATGTACTTGGAGGGGGCGGGGTAACCGATGCGGCTGCCGTAGACCAGCCGGCTCAGGAGCCCCAGGTCGGGCTTTTTGAGCTTAAGCAGCAGGGTGTGGGAATCGGGGAACTCGTAGCCCGCGGTGTTGTCGTGGAAGAAGCCCGACTGGAGCCCCCGCGCCCGCTTCATGTTCTTGGCCATGACCTGGGCGTCGAAGTCCTCCCCGTTTTGGAACTTGACGCCCTTGCGGAGGTGGAAGGTCCAGGAGAGGCCGTCCTTGGCCATCTCCCAGCTCTCGGCCAGGATGGGGGAGAGGTAGTTGCTGCCATCGGGATTCATGTACATGAGGGGCTCGTAGATCACGCGGTAGAGGCCCCGCTGGCTGGCTTGCCACGAGCCGGGGTCGAGGTCCGGCGTGCCGCCTGCGTTCGCGTCGGACACCGTCACTCTTCCGGAGGGCTTGCTGCTGCCCACGGGCGCAGCGGTGGGAGCCGCGGCCGCCGCGCCGGGCGTGGGCGTGGTAGGCCTGAAGCTGGGCGCAGCCTGTGTCGCTGTTGCTGCTGCCGCCGGTGCGGCTGGGGCCGTCGTCGCCGTGGGCGCGGCCGCGCCGCCACAGGCTACCGCTACAACAGCCGCCATGTTGGCGGCGGACACAAGAACGCCGAAACGCTTAAGCATGGGCTTTTCTCCTCCTGCAGGTGGGATGAGCGATGCTAACAGCGGGGCTGGGGCGCTGTCAAGCCACCCAGGCGCAGAACGGCGACGGTTATCGTCAGGCGGCGAAGCGGCGACGCACGTCGCCACTGGCTGGGACGGCCACGGCGCGTGTCGCCCCCTTCCCCAGGGCCCGGCGCGCCGCCGGCCGGGCGCCGCGCCCCCCCCCGGGCGCCCACCCCCGGAGTGGTCATTTCACTTCAGCCGGATCGTCTGGAAGCCGTCTGCTACATCCTCACCCGGTGTCAGCTTCCAATCGGCGATGCGCGGCCCCCAGGCGTAGATCGTCTTGGGGTACCACATGAAGAGCTTATAGGCCTTCTCATTGGTCATCAGGGCGAGAGATTGCAGGACCTTTTCCTTCTCGCCTTGGTCGACTACCGTCAGAGTCTTCTCATACAGGGCGTCCAGGTCAGGGTCCACGGTGTAGCCCCACTGGCCCCACTTGGTGAAGAAGCTCTCAATGCGATAATCTCCGTCGCCCGCCAGAGAAGAGCCCAGCGACCCTATGCCTTTTATGGTGTGGAGGTCATGCACGGGCGGTATCCAGCGCCTGCTCTTGGTCGCCGAGTCCATAGGCTCCAGGCGCAGCTTAATGCCCACCCGGCCCAGGTAATCGGCGATAGCCGCGCCCTCGACCCGGTCCGCCTCACTGGCGGCAATAATCACCCCGCCGTCGAAGCCGTTGGCGAAACCCGCTTCGGCCAGGAGTTGTTTCGCTTTCTGGGGGTCAAAGGGATACGGCTTGGCGCTGGGGTTGTAGCCAAACTGGAGGGGGCTGATGGACTGTCCGCTGAGGATGGCGGCGCCACTCAGGAGCTTGTCAATCATCGCCTCCTTGTCCACAGCGTAGTTCATCGCCTGCCGGACCTTAATGTTGTTGTAGGGCGAGTCTGCGATCCCCTGCTGGAAGAACTCCCACCAGCGCACCGTCACGCTGGTGCTTGTAACCACCTTGCCTGCTTTGAGCTCCTTCAGCGTGGGCCCGGGGCTGACCTTGGCGATATCGATCTCACCGGTCGCCAGGGCGGCGAGGCGGACCGTCTCTTCGGGGATGCCGATCTCCCGGATGGTCTTGATCGTGGGGCGGTAGCCCCAGTAGCCTCCCCAGTCCTCCCAGGCCTCCAGGACGATCTCCGGGGTCTGGGGGTCGTACTTGACCAGCTTGTACGGGCCTGTCCCGATGGGGCTGCGCCGTATCAGCCCGCTGGCGACCGTGGCGCTCTTGCCTATCGCCGGCTCGCCCGCCTCATCGATGTACTTGGAGGGGGCGGGGTAGCCGATGCGGCTGCCATAGACCAGGCGGCTCAGAAGCCCCAGGTCGGGCTTTTTCAGCTTCAGCAGCATGGTGTATTTGTCGGGGAACTCGTAGCCGGCAGTGTTTTCGTGGAAGAAGGCGGACTGGAGCCCTCGGGCGCGCTTCATACTCTTGGCCATGACCTCAGCGTCGAAGTCCTCCCCGTTCTGGAACTTGACACCCTTGCGGAGATGGAAGGTCCAGGAGAGGCCGTCCTTGGACATCTCCCAGCTTGTGGCCAGGATGGGGGAGAGATAGTTCTTGCCGTCGGGGTCCATGAACATGAGGGGCTCGTAGACGACTCGATAAAGGCCTCGCTCGCCGCTCTGCCAGGAGCCGGGATCGAGGTCCGGAGCGCTCCCGGCATTGTTCCCGTGGATAGTCACCTTGCCGGAAGGCTTGCTGCTGGCGACGACCGCTGCGGTGGGAGCCGGGGCCGCCGCGCCGGGGGTGGGCGTAGTGGGCCTGAAGCTGGGCGCGGCCTGCGTCGCCGTTGCGGCTGCCGCCGGCGCGGCCGGGGCCTTCGTCGCTGTGGGCGCAGCGGCGCCGCCGCAGGCTACGGCGACCAGACCCATAACAGCCAGAGTAGTAGATAAAGTGCGGACTAGTGTCATATCACCACCTCCTCCTCCGAGTTTTGCGTGATGGCTCACCTTATACCCAGACACGGCTATCGTCAATATGCATACGTTGACGATGGAAACATGGTTTTATGCACCGGTGCACCGACGACTCTCGTCGGCGGGCGGCTATGAACGGACTCGCTCCGGGAGCTGCTCCCTTGGCCCGGGGGCTGCCGGAGCCCTCGCGGGGGCGCCAGACAACGGCTGTAGTGGCTGGACTGGTCAGATTGGCACCTGTGTACCGAACGAGTACAATTTGTTGACAAGGCCGCGGGCTAAAGCTAGAATGCGGCCACATCCTTATCAGCAGAACGGTCAGGAGGAAGGCGTGGTCAAGCTCCGGCTCCGTCGGGTGGGGGCGAAAAAGCAGCCGTCGTACCGCTTGGTGGCCGCGGACTCCCGCTCGCCGCAAAAAGGTGCCTTTATCGAGGTCCTGGGCCACTACAACCCCAGGACTGAGCCTGCTACCCTGATCGTCAACGCTGAGCGGGCCCGCCACTGGCTCGACCAGGGGGCCCAACCTACAGCCACCATGGCCCGCCTTCTGGTTAAAGCCGGCGTCCTAGCCGCCACCGCCCCTCAGCCAGCCGCGCCGGCCTAGCCCCTCTGCTGCACGAGCCTTAGAAGGGCGCTCGACCCATGAAGGAACTCATCGAGTACATCGCCAGGGGTATCGTCGACAACCCGGACAAGGTGTCGGTCACCGAGGAGCCCGAGGCCGACCACCTGGTCCTGAGGCTGCTGGTGGCGGAATCTGACATGGGCAAGGTGATCGGCCGCCAGGGCCGTGTCGCCCAGGCGATACGGACCCTGCTGCGGGTGTCGGCGGTGAAGCGCGGCACCCGCGCTATCTTGGAGATTGGCTAGTCCTCGGCGCCCCCCTCTCCCCGCGGTCCCCTCCCTGCCTCCTACCGGAGGTCCTTGGGTAACGGTAGCGACGATAGTCGGCGTCACCGGACTGCAAGGATGGGTCAGGGCCCTGCCCGCCACCGCCAACCCTGGCCGCTTGCTCCCTGGTGCCAGGGTCTTCCTGGCAGGGCAAGAGCGGCGAATTCAAGGGGCCAGGCCCCGAGGAGCCGGGTTGTTGCTGCTGCTGGAGGGCGTCGCCACGCGGCAGCAGGCTGAGGCGCTGCGCGGCCAGGAGCTGCAGGTGCCCGCCGCTTGGCTGGAGCCGCTCCCTGCCAACACCTACTATCACTATCAGATCATCGGCCTCCAGGCGGTGACCACGGGGGGCGAAGCCCTGGGCACGGTGCAGGAGGTCCTGCAGACGGGCAGCAACGATGTCTACGTGGTGCGTGGCCTGGGGCGAGAGATACTGATACCTGCGTTGACGGAAGCCATCCGCGCCGTGGACATCCCTGGCGGGCGGCTGGTGGTGGAGCTCATCCCAGGGCTTGTGGACTAGTGTTCCCACCCCCATCCTAGCCAGGAAGGGGGTAGCTTGAAAGGGAGAGAATCCCGAGGGTCGGGACTTCGGCCCCCGGCAGATCCCGAGCATCGGGACTTTGCACTCCCGCTACACTGACGGACTTTTCGTGCAAGTCCCTCCGCTGGCCTACGCGTCCACCGGCGCGGTGCGCTACAATAGCGCCGGCGGGCCGGCACACACCTGGGCTTCCAGGTCGACGGCCCTGGAGGGTGAGCCATGTCAGGTCACTCCAAGTGGGCTAACATCAAGGGCACCAAGGGCGTGCAAGACGCCAAACGCGCCGTCGCGTTCACGAAGCTGACCCGAGAGATCATCGTCGCCGCCCGGCAGGGCAGCGACCCCGACGGCAACTTCCGCCTGCGCCTCGCTGTCCAGAAGGCCCGCGACCACAACATGCCCAACGACAACATCCAGCGCGCTATCAAGAAGGGCAGCGGAGAGTTGGAGGGAGAGGCGCTCCAGGAGGTGACCTACGAGGGCTATGGCCCGGGCGGTATCGCCATCCTGGTGGAGGCGATGACCGACAACCGCCACCGCACGGCGGCGGAGGTCCGCAACGTCTTCACGCGGGGAGGCGGCGCTCTGGGCGAAGCGGGCTCTGTGGCCTGGCAGTTCGAGCTCAGGGGCCTCATTACCATCGCACCCCCAGCGGACAGCGACGCGGTGGCCATGCTGGCCATCGACGCCGGAGCCGACGACGTGCAGACCGAGGGCTCGACGCTGGAGGTCTACACCGATCCCCACAAGCTTGAGACGGTGCGCCGGAGCCTCGACGCTGCCAAGGTGGCCATCGCCTCCGCCGAGCTCACCATGGTCCCCAAGGCCGCCTTAGCCCTGGACCAGCGGAGCGCCCTGTCGGCCCTGAAGCTGCTGGACAAACTGGAGGAGCTGGACGATGTGCAGCGGGTGCACTCCAACGCCGAGTTCCCCGCTGACGTGCTGCAAGCCTACCAGGCCGCCTCGGCGTGACCCCCAGCGCGACCATCAGAAGGCCCCCGCGAGCTAGGGCTGTGTCCCCGCCTGCCCCCTCTGGCGCCGGCGGGTTGCGGATCGTGGGCATCGACCCCGGCACCTATACCATGGGCTACGGCATCATCCAGATTGAGGGCGTGCAAGTCACCTGTCTTGCCAGCGGTGCCATCTCGGTGCCGCGCGGGCTCCCCCTGCCGGAGCGGCTGCGGCGGCTACACGTCCAGCTCCTTGCCATCCTGGAGCGCTACCAGCCCCAGGCCGCGGCGGTGGAGCAGCCTTTCGTGGCCCAGAACCCCAGGACGGCCCTGGTGATAGGCCAGGGGATGGCGGTCGCCCTGCTGGCGGCGGCCCAGAGGGGGCTGACCGTAGCTTGCTATTCTCCGGCCAAGGTGAAGGGCGCCGTCGCCGGGCACGGAGGCAGCTCCAAGCTCCGTGTCCAGCAGATGGTGCGGCTCCAGCTGGGGCTGGCCGTGGACCCGGAGCCGAGCGATGCGGCCGACGCCCTAGCCGTTGCCCTGTGTCACGTGCAGGAGCAGCGGCTGGCGGAGCAGGTCCGGGCGGCGGAGGCCCGCGGCGGCCCACGGTGAAGCCGTCGCGGCCTCAGAGGGGCTCAACCACAGGATTCAGTACATGGGCCCAGGGTGTTATGCGGATCAATCTAAACAATGTTAGGCCGACGGAATGGAACACAATGAATGATGAGCGTTGACGCTGACTGGAATCCCGACCGATATCTATTCGACTTCCCTGACATCTACTACCAAGGTCCGCTCGTGGACGCCCCCGTGACCTTCAAGGTCTTCAAGGTCGGGGAATTCTGTTTCACGTTCCTCAAGGATTCGGTCAAGTGCGTGCATGCCGGTCTGGAGCTGCACGGCCTGCTCGCAGGCCTAGCTGCCATAGACTACGTGGCTGGCTTCCACGTCGGCCGTGAGACCAAGCACAAGGACTACGTGCTCTTCATGCGTCGGTTCTTCCCTCGACGGTACGAGCCACATCTTGAACAGATCTATGGCGGCCTGCGATGTGGCCTGATGCACAATCTTGTACCCTTGAACCCCTGGAGAGACGACGGGCTGCCATTTCTGATCACGGGAATCTCAACTGACCACCTCGTGGTGCGGGACGAGCGGTTGGTGTTCAACGTGCTTGGGTTTCTGGAAGATGTTCGTCGCGCCTGGGTGATGTATAGCCACATGGTGGTCATGACGCCGGAGCTCGAGCCCGAATGCCAGAAGCTGTTTCAGAAGCGTTTCGATCGTCTGGCTGGCGCCGGGGCGTTCATGGTCAAGGTGCCTGATTGAAGCAGCGGCCCAACAAGCGCGTGGAGCCGACGGCGTTGACGCTTTGTGGCACAATCCGCGCGATTGACCGCCGCGGCTCACGCGCCGGTCGTTAGGCGGCGGCGATACGGTAGGATCCGCATTCAGTGTGCTAGGATAGGCGTGTGATCGTCGGCATCCGCGGCAAAGTGGAGGTGGTGGGGCCCGATTGGTTGGTCGCTGACCTGGGAGAGGTCAGCCTGAAGATATCCGTCCCCGCCCCCACGCTCTCGCGGGTGCGCCCGGGCCAGCAGGTCCATCTGTACACCTACCTGCGGGTCCGCGAGGACGACCTCTCCCTCTACGGGTTTCTCACCCAGGCCGAGCTGGGCCTTTTCGAGGCCATAATCGGCGTCTCCGGGGTGGGAGCGAAGCTAGCCCTCTCCTTGCTCTCCACACTGACACCGGAGCAGATCGTGGCCGCCGTGGCCGCCGGTGACACCGAGGCGCTGGCGCGGGCGCCCGGCATCGGCAAGAAGGTCGCCAGCCGCCTCGCGCTGGAGTTGAAGGGCAAGCTGGAAGGGGAGTGGCGGCTGCCGACGGCGGCGGGCGACGGGAGCCAGAGCGAGGTGGTGTCGGCGCTGACGGCCCTGGGCTATACCGGCGCCGAGGCCGCCCGAGCAGCCGCATCTGTGGCCGGCGAGGCGGGCCTTACGGTGGAGGAGCGCATCAGCCGGGCGTTGGCCTATTTTCGGGGAGGGTGAGAGCCGTGGCCCGCTTCCGCGCCACCATGACCAAGGGCAAGGTAGGCGAGACCATCGAGGTGGATTTCGCCACTCCCGAGGGTCGGGCGCAGCTTCAGGCCCTGCTGCGGCGTGCCATCAGCGACTGGGTGGAGGCCAGGGTGAGCGTCGAGCGCCTCGACCGTAATGAGGTTGCCAGCCCCGCAGACGCCCCCGGCCAATAGCCCAGTAGGGCACCGCCCCTCCCGCTAGGTGATCGACCGGCGCACGCCCTTCCCTTACGAACGAGACTAGTGCCCTCGCTGACTCGGTGCGTTGTCGGACGACGGGTCAGTTGAAGCGGATGCCGCCGTCCACGTTGATGACCTGACCGGTGATGAAGGCGGCGTCGGGGCCCGCCAGGAAGGCGACCACGCTGGCCACGTCCTCGGGAGTCTCCGCGCGACCCAGGAGGGCGCCCCGGGCCGAGCGCTCGAAGAGCTGGCGTGGCTGGTACTCCTCGCCTCTGGTCTTCTTCAACACAGCGCCCAACTCGCGGTCGATCTGCTCCCACATGGGGGTGTCCACCACGCCCGGGGCCACGGCGTTGACGCTGATCTTGTAGCGGGCCAGCTCCTTGGCGCAGCCCTGGGTGAGGGAGATGACGGCCGCCTTGCTGGCGCAGTAGGGGACCATGTTGGGGGAGGCCTCCCGTCCGGCGATGGAGGCGATGTTGATGATCCGTCCGCCGCCGCCCATCTCGACCATCGAGTGGGCTACCTCCTGGGTGCAGATGAAGACCCCCTGGACGTTGACCCGGTAGACATCGTCCCAGTCGTCGTCGTCCAGCTCCAGGAAGGGCTTCACCCGCACGATGCCGGCGTTGTTCACCAGGATGTTTATCTTGCCGAAGGTCCCGGCGGCATCCCTGACCATCCTTGTCACCTGGGGTCTGATGGTCACGTCGCACTTGAAGGCTAGCGCCTTGCCTCCGGCGGCGGTGATCTCCTGGGCCACGGCGCGGCTACCGGCCTCGACGATGTCGCTCACGACCAGAGTCGCACCCTCGCGCGCCAGGCGCAGGGCGATGGTGCGGCCGATGCCTCGTCCTGCCCCGGTGACCAGGGCGACCTGCTTGTCCAAGCTGCCCATACGCGCCTCCTCTCAGGCCCCTGCTCCGCCGTCCTGGGGGATCACGACGCCGGAGATGTAGCGGGCGGCGTCGGACGCCAGGAACACCACGGCGCCCGCGGTCTCATCCGGCTCCCCGATGCGGCCCAGGGGCGTGCCCTTCACCGCCGGCTCGTAGACCTCCGGCGTCTTCCAGAGGTACTCCGAGAACTTGGTGCGGATGATGGCGGGTGCGATGGCATTGACCCGAATTCCGTAGGGGCCCAGCTCGGCGGCCAGCACGCGCGTCAGCATGATGAGCCCCGCCTTGCTGACGGAGTAGCCGCCGAGGCCCTTGGAGGCGCGCAAGCCCCCGGTGGAGGAGACGTTGATGATGGAGCCGCCGCCGCCCCGCTCCTTCATGGCCCGGGCGGCGGCCTGGCTGAGCAGGAAGACCGCTTTAAGGTTGGTGTTCATGACCACGTCCCAGGCCCGTTCCTCCATGTCTAGGATGGGCCCGAAGACAGGGTTTGTGCCCGCGTTGTTGACCAGGATGTCCAGGCGGCCAAAGCGGGCCAGAGTCGCCTTTAGCAGGTTGTCCAGATGCTCCCGCTCCCGTACGTTGCACTCCACGGGCAGGGCCTGCCGCCCCAGGGCCTCGATCTCCTGCACCACCAGGTCCAGGTCGGCCCGCTTGCGCGCCGCGACCACCACTTCCGCTCCCGCCTCGGCCAGCCCCAGGGCGATGGAGCGCCCGATGCCACGGCTGCCCCCGGTCACGACCGCCACCCGGCCCCCCAGGGAAAAATCGCATATCTTCGCCATTACGCTACACCTCCTGCTCTGGTCGCCAGGGAGAGAGGATACCATAGATGCCGAGGACGTTTGGGCGCGAGGTCGGCCTGAAGCCGTTGTTGTTGGGGGGGCGGCTCAAGGGATCGGCGGGGGCCCTTCCTCGCCGGCCTCTTCCGGGGCGCCTCCCTTAGTGCCGCGCCCGCGGCGCAGCCGGCGGCGCAACCGGCGCACCCGCTCTCTGAGGGCCTCCCGGAACTGATGGCTGTTCTCTCCCATCTTCCGGTACCGCTCATGCCGCTGGCGGAGCAGGCTGCCCAACCGTATTCCCTGTAGCTGCCGCAGCTCTTCCAGGAGGGCGCGCTTCAGGAGGCGGGCCGCCTCATCGTGGTCGTTGTGGGCCCCCTCGGCGGGCTCGGGCACCACGGCGTCGATGACCCCCAGGTCCTTGCAGTCGTAGGCCGTCAGGCGCAGCGCGCTGGCGATCTCCTCGGCCCGCTCGGGGTCTCCGTAGATCAGGTTGGCGGCGGCTTCGGGCGAAATCACCTCGTAGATGGCGTGCTCCAGCATCAGGAGCCGGTCGGCTACGCTCAGGGCCAGGGCGGCCTCGCTGCCCCCCTCACCGGTAACGCAGGAGACGATGGGCGTCTGCAGGTCCGACATCAGGGCCAGGCTTTCGGCGATGGCGTTCCCCAGGCCCCGCTCCTCGGCCTCCACGCCGGCGAAGGCCCCGGGGGTATCGATGAGTGTCACCAGAGGCAGGTGCAACTTGGCGGCCAGCCTCATGGCCCGCTGGGCCTTGCGGAAGCCCTCGGGGTAGGCGCGCCCCTGCTGGCCGCCTCCCCCTCGATGCCGCTCCTGGCCAATGAACATGACGGGCCTGCCGTCTAGGGCGCCCAGGCCGCAGATGATGGCCGGATCGTCGCCGTAAAGCCGGTCGCCGTGGAGCTCGATGAAGGAGGGGGTGAGCCGCGCGATGTAATCGGTGGCGGAGGGACGCCGGGCATGGCGCGCAAGCTGGACCTGGTGCCAGGCCTGGGTGTCAGCCTCGGTCTTTTTGAAGGTGCCGCGCCCCTGCTTGGACTTGAGCCTCTGGCGCCTTCCCAGTAGCTCCAGAGTCGCGGCGAGCAGCGGTTTCAGCTTGGACCGCTCCACCACCTGGTCCACCAGGCCGTGTCGCAGGTGGGCCTCCGACGTGTGGGCGCCCTGCGGCAGGGGGCCCTCCGCTGCCTCTTGCACCGCGCGCAAGGGCGCCACCCCGATGAGGGCGCCCGGCTCGGCGACGATGTAGTCCGCCAGGCTGGCGAAGCTGGCGTAGGCGCTGCCAGTGCAGGGGTTGGCCAGCACCGAGATGTAGGGCAGACCAGCCGCGTGGAGGCGCTGGACCACGGCCGCGGTCTTGGCCATCTGCATGAGAGAGAGTACCCCCTCCTGCATCCTGGCGCCGCCGCTGGTTACCACGGTGACGACCGGCAGGCCCTTCTTGATCGCCCGTTCGAAGGCGCGGGCGACCTTTTCTCCCACGGCGCTGCCCATGCTGCCACCCATGAAGCCGAAGTCAGTCACCGCCAGCACCACCTGGGTCTTGCCGATCTTTCCCTGGCCGGTGACCACCGCCCCGGTGAGCCCGGTGCGGGCGCGGGCCTCGCCTAGACTTTGAGAGTAGGGGACCTGCTCCCGCAACGCCCGGGGGTCCGCGGCGAGGGAGCGGTCGGTCTCGCGGAAGGTGCCGGTGTCCACCAATTGGCGGATGCGTTCCCAGGCGGAGAGGCTGAAGTGAAAGCCGCAGTACTCGCAAACCTGATGGGTGTGGTAAGTCTCGATGCGGCCCAGCTCGGCCCCGCAATTGGGGCAGAGCTCGGACTCCAGAATCTCCGGTTCCTGGGCCTCGCTATTGGGCACGGTCGCTCCCCCTGACAACTATCTTAGCTGACGCCCACGGCTGGCGCCAGGTGAGACCGCCGGCGCCCCCTACAGCGGTGGATCGCGGGGCGCGTCCTGGGTGGGCCCCGACGACACCAGGGCGGCACTCCGGCCCGCCAGCACCTCACGCGGCTTGCCGGGCTCACCGGGGCCTACCACGCCAGCCTCTTCGAGGAGGTCCACCAGACGCGCTGCTCTGGGGTAGCCGATCTTCAGCCGCCGCTGCAAGAGGGAGGTGGAAAGACGCTTGTGCTCCCGGGCGATGGCCCTGGCCTCCTCCAGAAGCTCCTCGTCGCTATCCAGGGACGACGACCCCTCCCCGCTGAGGGAGGACGCCAACGGCGGGGCGGCGGAGAAGTCCGGCTGTTCCAGCGCCGCGGCTGCCCCCGGCGAGGCGCCGGGCTGGCTGTAGGCCCAGAAGTCAACCAGCCGCTGAATCTCGGCGTCGGAGACGAAGCAGCCCTGGAGCCGCAGGGGCTTGGGCGCATCCTGGGGCAGGTAGAGCATATCGCCTCGGCCCAGCAGGGACTCCGCCCCCGGCGTGTCCAGGATAGTGCGCGAGTCTATCTGGGAGGCGACGGCGAAGCTGATCCTGGTGGGGAAGTTGGCCTTGATGAGGCCCGTCACCACGTCCACCGAGGGCCGCTGGGTGGCCACTATCAGGTGGATCCCCGTGGCCCGCGCCAGTTGGGCTAGGCGGCAGATGGAGCGCTCCACGTCCACGGGCGCGGTCATCATGAGGTCGGCCAGCTCGTCGATGACCACAATCAAGTAGGGCAGCCGCTGGCCCGCCGCGGGGTGCTCGTTGTAGGCCTCGATGTTGCGCACCGCCAGGGCCTCCAGCTTGCGGTAGCGCGCGTCCATCTCATGGTTAAGCCATCTCAGGGCGTTGGCTACCTTCGCCATGTCCACCAGGACTGGCGCCAGCAGGTGAGGTATGGGGCCGTAGGGTGTCAGCTCCACGCGTTTGGGGTCTATTAGAAGCAGCTTCACCTCGTCCGGGGCGTTGAACATCAGGACCGAGGCTATGAGGGCGTTGATGCACACGCTCTTGCCGCTGCCCGTAGCCCCCGCGATCAGCAGGTGGGGCATCTTCTGCAGGTCGGCTGCCACGGGCTCGCCGCCGGCGCCCTTGCCGAGGGCGACGGCCAGGGGGCTCCTGCCGTGGATTTTTTGAAACCCTGATCCCTCGATGACGGAGCGCAGGGAGACGACGTCGGCCAGGGTGTTGGGCACCTCGATGCCCATCAGGGGCTTGCCCGGCACGGGTGCCTCGATGCGGATGGACGAAGCCGCTAGGGCCAGGGCTAGGTCCTTGTCGAGGGCCAGGATCTGGTCCACCTTCACCCGGGTGCGGGAGACCTCCTCCAGATGCGTCGCTGGTCTCCCTTGGCTGTCGAGCAGGACGCGGCCGTCGGGCCCTCTCTCCTTGATCTCTCGGAACTTCCTGGCCCAGCCCGGCTCCACACCGAACTGGGTGACCGCCGGGCCGGGGTTGATCTGGACCACCTTAGCCTCTATGCCGTAGCTGGCAAGGGCCTCCTCCAGCGCCTGGGCGCGCCTCTCGTTATCGGCCTCCGAGACCTTGGCCACCGGTAAAGCGTCGAGCAGCTTCAGGGGGGGCAGGGGCCAGCGCCCGGTGGGAGTGGGCTTGATATCTCCTTTGAGAGCGTAAAGGGCTCGGGCCAGGCCGCGGCGCGGCTTCGCCTCCTCGGCCCCTGGTCGCGCCGCCATTTGCCCGAGCGACGGAGCAGGCTCCGCTGCTACCTCGGCTGTGGCCGGCGGAGGTATCTCTTGTGGCTCCGACGGCAGGTCTGCGTCCTCGGCCGCCTCCGGTTGCGGCGGCTCGCGGCGTGGGCGGACAAGGCGGAGTAGCAAGCCGCCCAGGGCCCTGGCTCCCCGCCCGACGCCGGCCAGCCCTCTGTAGAGCAGCCGGTGGAGCGGATAGCGGCGGTACAGCCTCCAGGCCTCTACGCTCAGCCAGCGTAGGGCCCGCCCGCTCCACCTGGGCGCGACGAGACCCATGGCTGCCAACACTAGCCCGGCTACGATCAGCCCGCCTAGGAGGTCGGGGCCGCCGCTGATGGCGAGCCCCAGGTTTCCACCATAGCTGGCGTCGGCCAGTATGCCCTTAGACGGCCGGAAGAAGGCCAGGCCGCCCCAGACCGCGCCGGTGAGGGCGACGCCTCCCAGCCAGCGGTTGGGCTTGATGAGCAGAAGAGAGGCCCGGCGCGCCAACACCAGGATGAGGAACACCAGACCCCAGAGCGCCAGCAGCAGCAGGCCCCAGCCACAGAGGACCACCACGGCGCGGGCGAAGGCGATGAGGAGGGGGCCAAGTATCAAGGCGGCTAGCGTTCCGGCCGCCCCGACCATGGCGAGAATCGCCAGGGCCGAAAAGGGGTGGGCTAGCGCCTGGGCTCCCAGGGACGCCCATAGGGAGACGCGAGGACGACGGGCGCCCCGGCGGGCCTTGGCCTCTGCCATGAGATGCTCCCCTTTGTGGCACCCCGAGGCCCCGGCAGGCCCCGTCTAGAACGGTTTAGACCTCCACTGCCACCGGCAGGATCATGGGGCGGCGGCGGGTACGCTCGTAGAGGAAACGGCCCAGCGTCTCCCTGACCTGGGTCTGGACGAAGCTCCAGTCGGCGGAGTGCTTCTCCGTCTGTTCCAGGGCCTTGACCACCAGATCCTTAGTCTCCTCCAGGAGGGGCTCCCCGTCGCGCGCTTCGATGAAGCCCCGCGAGACGATGTCGGGGCGGGTCACCAGCCGGCCCGTCTGCTTGTCGATGGCCATGATGACGACCAGGATGCCGTCGAGGGAGAGCAGCTTGCGGTCGCGTAGCACGACGTGGGCCAACTCGCCCACGCCATCCACGTAGACATGGCCGTAGGGAAGGCGGCTCTCCACCCGTCCGCCCGTGGGGCCCAGCTCCAGCACGTTGCCATCCTCCAGGACGAAGCAGCGCTCGGCGCCGATGCCCAGGGAGGCGGCCAGCTTGGTGTGGGCTACCAGGTGGCGGTACTCGCCGTGGATGGGGACGAAAAACTTGGGGGTTACCAGGTTCAGCAGCAGCTTCAACTCCTCCTGGGCCGCGTGCCCGTGGACATGGACCTCGGCTACCTTGCTATGGAGGACGT